>Ga0207689_10000204_pt1 | contig 52389 bp, 47 predicted proteins | sample KBSMisM52_FD_184312 | JGI IMG/M metagenome (GOLD analysis project Ga0207689, IMG submission 184312) | Miscanthus rhizosphere microbial communities from Kellogg Biological Station, Michigan, USA - KBS Miscanthus M5-2 (SPAdes) (version 2) | ecosystem: Host-associated > Plants > Roots >...
GACGTGCCCACCGTCGTCCACGGTGTCAACCGCGCCGCCGGGCGAGCATCATCTCGTGCGCCAGCTGCACGACCAACTGCATCACACCGGTGATCGAGATTCTCGGCCGCCGACTCGGTGTTCTGAAGGCGACCATCACCACGATCCACGCGTACACGGCGAGCCAGGCGCCCGTCGACCGGCCACGAACAAGGACCGCCGCCGGGGACGCGCAGCGGCCGCCAGCCTGGTCCCGTCGACGACCGGGGCGGCGAAGGCCACGACCCGGGCGCTACCCGAATACCGGGGCAGGTTAGACGGCCCCGTCGGATCGATCGCAGACATCGTGTGCCTGGTGGCGCGCCCGACCAGCGCGGATGAGGTCAACCGCATCTTCCGCGAGGAGGCACGGAGCGACCCGAGAGGCGAAAGCCGTCGGCCGGACGGGCCGATAGTGGACCTGGACGCGTTCATCCATAGCCCCGGCTGTCCACTGGCGCCACTGATGGGGTGTTCATGACCGCCCGGAGAGGAACGCAGCTACGGGGATGCCGCCCCCACGCGCGGGGCTATACTTCTCAGCCAGGCTCGCCATTTCTTCCGTTGCTCCAAGATCGAGGTAACCGATGATCAGAAGCATCCTATGTCCAGTGGATCGCTCGCCCACTTCCCTTCAGGCTTTCGACTACGCGATGGCCCTCGCGAGATGGCAGGGCGCCCGACTGAGCTTGCTGGAGGTTGTCGGAGGCGTCGATGCTGTCGAGCGTCAGGCGCACCCCGCGAAGACCCTCAAGGACGATCTGAACCGGGTTCTGGCATCCAGGGGGACGTCGGACGTGAAGGTCAGGATCATCATGCGGAAAGGAAACGTCGTTCGGGAGATTCTTGCGCAGGCCAAAGCGAGCCGGTCGGATCTTGTGGTGATCGGCACCCACGGCCGTGGGGGCGTTCAGCGTCTGGTGCTGGGATCGGTGGCCGAGAAGGTTCTTCGTTTGGCGACCTGCCCGGTCCTGACGGTTCGCCGTGGAGTCAGGCCGGCACGTCGGAGCCGGCCCCCCTTCGAGACGATCCTGTGTCCAACGGACTTCTCCGCGGCGGCGAACAAGGCGGTGGCGTACGCCAAACGACTGGCGAAGGAGGCGGACGCCAAGCTGATCTTGATGAGTGCGGTCGACTGGCCGTTCGGTGACGCCGTATCATCCGGACCGGCGGCAGAGCTTCGGAAGAGTATCGAGTCGAACGCGCGTGAAACGCTGGCTCGTCTGTTGCCGGGTTCCGACGGGCCACGCGCACAGGCGGTCGTCGCCATCGGCAAAGCGAGCGCCGAGATCGTCGCGCTCGCCCGCTCACGATCGGTCGATCTCATCGTGATGGGTGTCTCCGGCTCCGGCGCATTGGATGAGGTCCTGCTCGGATCCACCACGCATGACGTCATTAGTCGAGGAGCGTGGCCGGTGTTGACCGTGCGAGGAGTCAAACGATGAGCGATTTGAGACTGGCCTCCAGTGTTGGCGTTGTATCGACCGGCCTTTGAGACGCGACGCCTTCGGCGAGCTTCGGCAGGAACTCGGGCGTGGCGTCCTGGCGGTCCCCGGTACGTCTTCTCAACTTCCGATTGACATTTTTCGGTAGGTCTCCGCGCTCATACCGATCCTTGTTCTCGTAGTTCTGCTGGTGATACTGCGCTGGACGGGTCAGCAGGCCGCCATGGCCGGTATGTTCACCGCGGGAGCCCCTTGAGGGCCCGGCCCTTCGGCAAGGGGACACTCGGGAAGGGGTCATGGCGCGCTCCGGGCGCCAGGTGAGGATCCACGCGGCGCAAGGTGCCGTCCGCCACGGCGGCGCGCGGGATTTCCGGTCGCCAAGCCCGCCCGAATCCCGGTGGAGAGCGATGAACATCGAGGGTCGCTCGCCGTCGTCAGGCGGCGCGCCGGCTCGAACCGTGAGTGGCGGCGCCGGCGCGCTGCACGGAACGGGCTCCCTCCGGGAGTCCCCGGACGGCCAGGACGTGGGTGATGTCCTTCAGAGAAACGTAGCCCACGAGGCGGGAGCCGTTGAGCACCGCCAGCCGTCCGATCTGGTTTCGCGTTGCCTTGCTCAGCGCCTCGAAGGCCGAATCCTCCGGCCCCACGGTCAACTCGTCGGTCAGGGGTCGCATGATCTCGCTCACCCGCCGCTGCTTGCGTTGCTCCGGTGGCACCTCGTGCACCTGCTGCACGCTCGCGATTCCGCGCACCGTACCGCCGCCGTCGACGACGGGAAAGCTCGTCACGTGATGGGACCAGAAGGCATCCGCGAGCTGCTGGACGGTCGCGTCCGGAGGCATCGTGACGACGTCGTGCGTCATGATGTCCCGCACGGGGAGTCGGCCCAGCGTTTCGCGCAGCGACATCTGCGAGTAGCTCGAATCCGCGGCGCCTCGGAGGAACATACCGATGATGATGAACCAGAAGCCGCCGAGGACGGCGCCGGCGAGGATCTGGAAAACACCGAGCGCCATGAGGGCGAACGCGAAGCCCACCCCGACCCGGCTGGCGATATACGTGGCCTGGCCAAGAGTGCCCTTCCACTTCCAGAGGACGGCACGCAGGACGCGCCCGCCGTCGAGCGGGAAGCCGGGGACGAGGTTGAAGACCCCGACCGCGACGTTCACCAGCACGAGGTAGGTAACCACCGCTCGCGCCCACGCGGGATGGACGAGACCGGCGGCCGCGATCACCCACAGCACCGCCGCGATGGCGAAGCTCGTGATCGGGCCCACCACCGCGATCAGGAACTCGGCGCGCGGTGTCGGCGGCTCATCCTCGAGGTGCGAGACGCCCCCGAACACGTGCAGGGTGATGTCGCGGACAGAGAGTCCGTGCGCAATCGCCACGAACGAATGCGACAGCTCGTGGAGCAACACCGAGACGAAGAGCAGGAGCGCGGCCAGCAGCCCGTTGGCCCAGTAGGCGGCGACCGGGAGGTCCGGCAGCGCGCGGGGGAAGTACCCGACCGCGAGAGTCCACGTGATGAGCCCGTAGATCACGAGCCAGCTCGCATGAATGTTGATCGGAATGCCGCGGATGGTGAATATTCGTACCGTCCCGCCCATGGTATGAACTCCCTTCTGTTCGGAGCCGTCGATGTCTGTCCGAAGAGGCCTCGGATCAGGCCGCTCGCGGTCGTCGGTGTGCGCTCGGGGCCGGATAGAGGAGCCGGCCGGCCCGCACCTTGAGAGAGGGCGGATGCCGGTGAAGCCGGGCGGTCCGGCAGCTCTGGATATGGAGCACCCGCCCTCGGGCCACCGTGAGCGCGTCCGCGACCCGCGACCGGTGGCACCGCCACCGCACGGCCTCGGCGCACATGATGGCGGTGGGACGGCGCGTCGCGAGCTGCTCGAGGCGCGAGAGGCCCGCGGCGAAGTCGTCGGTCTGCATGTAGTCCGCGACGCCCCGGATGTCCACCACCTGCTCAACCCCGTGAGCCCGGAGGAGCCCGACGAGCTCTCGGGTGGGGTGGGTGGAGTGGCCGATGGTGTACACGGTCCCCGGCGGGACGACGCTCACCGGAATCTGAGATCGGCCCGGGTGCGGGAGGGCATACCGGTCATGAGTGTCCGCCGGCTCGACTGCACGACCCGGACCGGCACGGCCTCCAGATCACGTGGACCTGCGATCTGGAGGATGACGCGCAGGATCGCCTCCGCCAGGCGCGAGCCGTCGAGCGGGATCAGGATCTTCAGGATCTTGTCGAACGTCATGTCTTCCTCCTTGACCGACTTGTTCTGTCGCCAGATCCTTTCTAGCGCCGGCCTGGGAATTGGACCAATAGAAAGTTGCGCGCGGATGGTTAGAGAAAGCCTTGCGGTAAGAAGTGACGCGGCCTCACGCCTCGCCGACGACGTATCCGAAGCGCTGGACGAACTCCGGCTCGGTCAGCCCGGCGGCCCGCGCGAGGGCCTCTCGCCGCTCGGACTGCTCGAAGTCCTCGCGCTTGAGGCGGATCATGTAGGCGTGGAGGGTGCGGTACGCTTCCGAGTGGATATCCGCATAGCGAACGCGGATCTTGCCGGTCGTCGGATCGAGCAGATCCCGGAATGGAATCGGAACGAGGCGGCCGCCCTGAATGGTGGCCAGCGCTTCGCTGCCGCCGTCGAGCAGGAAGCACGTCGCCCAGTAGCCGAGGCTCCGGCAGTACTGGATGTCGAACCCCCCCGGCGGGGCACAGCGCAGCTCGTAGCCGAGATCCTTGGCCACGATGCCGGTCTCGACACCCCGCGCGGCCAGGCTCGCCGCCACCCGCGTCTTGAGGAGTCGTGCCAGCTCCAGCTCCTGCAGGCGCACGTTGCCGTAGGCGTCGCGGGCCACCGTGCCCAGCGTCTTCGGGTCGAGCTTCACGAGGAGACCCTCGGCCAGGAGCGCGACGCCGTGATCCCGGCCGTGGACCAGGCGCTTGACGATGGCCCCTTCCAGGATGTCCGCCAGCCGCTGGATGGGCACGTGGCGCTCCGGAAACTCCTCGCCGATCACGGTGAGGGTCGCCCCCGCGGCCCCGCCGATGCCCAGCGCCAGGTGCCCGGCGTGGCGGCCCATCACCGTCACGAAGAACCACTTGCCGGTCGTGGCCGCGTCCTTCATGAGGTTCCGGACGAGCTGCATGCCCAGGTCCACCGCGGTCGTGAAGCCGAAGGTCGGGATCTCCGGCGGCAGCGGCAGGTCGTTGTCGATGGTCTTGGGGACGTGGACCACCGCCATCCGGCCACCGGCGGCGCGGGCGACCTCGGAAGTGGCGAAGGCGGTGTCGTCGCCACCGATGGTGAGAAGATACGAGACGTCGAGGCGGCGCAGCGATTCGACGACGTGCTGGAGGGCCTCCGGCGACCGGGTGGGGTTGGCGCGGGCCGTGCGGAGGATCGAGCCGCCCTCGAAGTGGATCTGGGACAGCCCGCCGATGTCCAGCTCGTGCACGCGGGAGACGTCTCCGAGCATGAGCCACTTGAAGCCGTCCTCGCAACCGAGCACCCGGAGCCCTCGGTTCCGAGCCTCGATGGTGGCGGCCGCGATGACCGCGTTGATGCCCGGCGCCGGGCCGCCGCCCACCAGGATAGCCAGCGTCTTCATGGGGTCGGGCTACGCGACGAGCTGTTCCATCTCCGGCCGATACTGGCCGGAGCGGGCGAGGCCGTTGAGCCGGGCGCGGTGGTGGAAAGCCCTCTGGCCGGCCGCGATGCGGCCCGGGTCGCCCTTCCAGGCCTGCTGGGCGGCCGACTGCAGCGCGCGGCCGTAAGAGAACGAGAGCGGCCAGGGGTGCGTCTCGGCCATCGCATTCATCGCGTTCAGGTGCGCGGTGGCATCCACGTCGTTCTGGCCGCCGGAGAGGAACACGATGCCGGGCACCGCGGCCGGCACGGCGCGCCGGAGGGTGCGGATGGTGGTCTCGGCGACCTCTTGGACGCTCGCGGGGCGGGGACAGCTCTTGCCGGGCAGGATCATGTTCGGCTTGAGGAGCATCGCCTCCAGGGCCACCGGCTGGCGGTGCAGCTCGGCGAAGACGGCGTGGAGGGCGGCCTCGGTGACCTCGGCGCAGCGCTCGATGGTGTGATCGCCGTCCATCAGCACCTCGGGCTCGACGATCGGAACGAGACCCGCCTCCTGGCTCAGGGCGGCGTAGCGCGCCAGAGCGTGGGCGTTGGCGTCGAGGCAGTACGGGCTCGGGATGCCCGGCCCGAGCGTGAAGACGGCGCGCCACTTCGCGAAGCGGGCACCGAGACCGCGATACTCGGCGAGGCGCTCGCGAAGGCCGTCCAGGCCCTCGGTGATCAGCTCGCCGCGGGCGCCGGCCAGGGGCTTCGTCCCCTTGTCGACCTTGATCCCCGGGATCATCCCTCGCCGGATGAGGAGATTCCCGAGTGGCGTACCATCGTCGGCCTTTTGCCGGATGGTCTCGTCGAACAGGATGACGCCACTGATGAACTCGGCCACCTCCGGTGTGGTGAAGAGCATCTGCCGGTAGACGCGGCGATTTTCCACGGTGTTCTCGATGCCGAGCGAGGAGAAGCGCTTCTCGATGGTGGGATGGCTCTCGTCGGCGGCGAGGATGCCCCGTCCGGGGGCCACGAGCGTCCGGGCGGTGGACTCGAGCGGCGTGGTGATCATCTGTACCTCCTTGTGGTTAGCCGGCTCGGCCGCCGTACCGGTCCGCGATGGCGCGCCGGAGGCCATCGCGCGCATTCGCGACGTGTCCTCCCTCGAGGGATCGGATCGATTCGCCGAGCTCACGGTCGCCGAACACGTCCTCGATCCAGCGCCGGAAGTCTCCGCGCTCCAGGTGGCCCGACACGACATCCGGCGGCAGCTCGGGCAGCGCGGCGAGGAGGTCGCGAATGGTGCGAGCCCGGCCCAGGGGCCGGCCGGCCCGCGTGAACACGAATTCTCTGTCTCGACGCACCGGAACGTCGGCGTACTTCTGGCGGTGTCGCACGTGGGGGGCCAGGCGCGGGGCAACGCGGAACCGCTTGGACGAGTTGCCCGATTCGATGGAACCGGGCAGGAGCACCGCCTCGTCGATGGCGAGATCGGCGAGGAGCGCCAACCCTTCCGACGGCGTCGCGATGCCGGGGGTCAGGGCCAGGAGGGCAAGCGCCTGACGCCGGTCGTCGACGCGCGTGACGATCACCGCCTCGCTGGCTCGCAGGACGTCCGGTGAGAGATCGGCGATGCGATAGGTCACGAGCAGGTATCCGCCCAGCTCGAGGTCGAGGAGCCGGGGATCGTCGAGCCGGTTCAGGAAGTAATGAGCCTCGTCGACCAGGACGCGATGAGGGACGCCGGTCTCGCGCCGCAGGCGATTGACGGTCCTCAACAACCGGCTGACGAGCGCTGGCTTGTCGCCCGGAGGAGCGGCGGAAAGGTCCAGGACCAGGCTCAGGTCCGGTTGCGCCATCAGGCGTTCGAGAAAGATGAAGGACGTGTCCCGACCGTCCACCGGGTACACCAGTACGCCGGGTAGCGCTTCCAGGCACACGTAATCGCCCTCGGGGTCGAGGATGCAGAGGGCGTATCGCTGGAGGATCAGCTGCTCGCAGAGGGAGCCGGCCATCCATGATTTCCCCGACTTGGGATCGCCCCCGACCAGGATGGTGCGCCCCCGGATCGAGAGATCGAGCGGCTCTCCCGTGCTCGAGGTGCCGAGGCGCACCTGCCGACGCCCCATCCGCTCCGGTGGGATCCTCGCGAGGGCGAGGAGCTCCCGGATGTATCGAGCGACCGCGCCGGGGCCGTCGCCCGGCACGATCTCGTCGGCGCTCCGCCTCAGCGCCTCGCTGCCCCACGCGACGGCGGCGCCGATCTCGCACACTTCGAGCATCTCGTGGTCGTTCTGGGCGTTCCCGACCGCGATCGCGTTGTGCACGGATGCGCGGAGGCGCCAGAGCGCCTCCTGGAGCCCGCTGGCCTTGTCGACGCCGTGCGGCAGTACCATGAGCCGGCTGAGATTGAAGGTGATGGAGAGGGGAAGCTCGAGACGCCGGATGATCTGGATGATCTGCGGAGCGACCGAGGCGTCTGCATCGACCACGCACTGACCCCGATGGTGCGGGATGCCGTGGCGGCCGAGCTCGGCGAGAAAGCGAAGGTCCGGCCCCCGGCTGAGCGTGATGGGCGGAAGGTGCGGCAGCCGCAGAACCGCGCCGTTCTCGGCGACGATGGCGTCGAAGAGGGCCGGACCGGACAACCGGGCGTCGAGATCGCTCAGGGTTCGCCCGGTGACGAGCACGGTCAGCAGCCCGGTGTCCCGCGACTCCTGGATGGCCGCGGCGACGTCCGCATCGATGGTGTCGTTCGCGGCGATCGTGCCGTCGAAGTCGAGCGCGAGGACCCTGGGCTTCACGGGTCAGACGCGGTCAGGCGAGCAGCTGCTCGAGCACATAGGGCAGGATACCGCCCGCCGAGAAGTAGGCGGCCTCGATCGGGGTGTCGATCCGGAGGACCAGCGGTACGGATTCGCGCCGTCCGTCCGTCCGCTCGACGCGCAGGGTCGCCGGCTGGCGTGGGTGCAGCGGCGTATCCAGCTCGAGGTCGAAGCGCTCGGTGCCGTCGAGCGCGAGAGTCTGCGCGCTCACCCCTTCGGGCAGCTGGCATGGGAAGACGCCCATGCCGATCAGGTTGGAGCGGTGGATCCGCTCGAATCCCCGAGCGATCACCGCGCGGACGCCGAGCAGGCGGGTACCCTTGGCGGCCCAGTCGCGCGAGCTGCCCGCACCGTAGTCCAGTCCGGCCATCACGAGCAGGGGCACCCCCTCGACCCGGTAACGCTCGGCCGCGTCGTAGATGTCCATGCGCTCGCCGTCGGGCTGGTGCCGGGTGACGCCGCCCTCCACGCCGGGAACCATCAGGTTCCGGATCCGGACGTTGGCGAAGGTCCCGCGGACCATGACCTCGTGGTTGCCGCGACGGGCGCCGTAGCTGTTGAAGTCCGCGACGGGCACCCCGCGGTCGCGCAGGTAGGCGCCCGCCTCCGAGGCCGGTTGGATCGCGCCGGCCGGGCTGATGTGGTCCGTCGTGATCGAGTCCCCGAAGATGGCCAGGGCCCGCGCCCCCGAGATCCGGGCGGACGGGGCGGCCGTCATCGAGGGATCGAAGTACGGCGGCTCGCGGATATAGAGCGACGCCGGGTCCCATTCGTAGACGTGGCCGGCCGCGGCGGGGATCTGGTTCCACAGCGGGTTCTGGCGGGCGAAGTCGGCGTAGACGCGACGATACTCGGCGGGATCGAACGCGCTCGCGAGCAGCGCATCGATCTCGTCCGTCGACGGCCATATGTCGCGCAGGTAGACCTCGCGTCCGTCGACGCGGGCGAGCGGCTCGCGCGTGAGATCGACGTCGATCCGGCCGGCGATCGCGAAAGCCACGACCAGCGGCGGGCTCATGAGAAAATTCGCCTTCACGCTCTGGTGAATGCGCGCCTCGAAGTTTCGGTTGCCGGACAGGACGCTCGCGCCGATAAGGTCGTTCTCGATGATCGCCTCTTCGAGCCCCGCATCGAGCGGTCCCGAGTTGCCGATGCAGGTGGTGCACCCGAACCCGACAAGGGCGAAGCCCAGTCGGTCGAGGAACGGCTGGAGCCCGGTCTTGGTGAGGTATTCGCTCACGACCCGCGAGCCGGGTGCGAGCGAGGTCTTCACCCAGGGCGGGACGCCGAGCCCTCGCTCCACCGCCTTCCGGGCGAGCAAGCCCGCGGCCAGCATGACCGAGGGGTTCGAGGTGTTGGTGCACGAGGTGATGGCCGCGATGACCACGTCGCCGTGGGTCAGCTCACAGGTCAACGCGCGCTCGGCCGTCGACCCGGTCCGGGCGAGACGGTTGGGCGTCGGTCGATTGTTCATCATCTCGATCTCGGTGAACGTGTTCGTGTTGCTCGCGCGACCGTCGGGCACCGCGTCGTGCGATTGGTCCCCGCCGCCGGGCCGGGGGGCGGTGGCATCCCCGAGCCGCACCTCCACCCGGCGCGTCGCCTCGCTGACCGATTTCCCGTAGCCGTCGTGGCGGGTCAGCAACGAGAGAAACTGCTCCTTGAGTCGCCCCAGGGGGATCCGGTCCTGGGGCCGCTTGGGACCGGCGACGGACGGCTCGACGTCGTCGAGGGTCACGTCGAGCACGGTCGTGTAGTCGCATTGGCCCCGCTCGGGCATCCCGAACATTCCCTGGGCCTGGAAGTATCGGCGTACGGTGTCCACGTGGTCCTCGGACCGGCCGGTGGCCTGCAGATAGCGGCAGGTCTGCTCGTCCACGGGAAAGAAGCCGATGGTGGCCCCGTACTCGGGCGCCATGTTGCCGAGCGTCGCCCGGTCCGGCACCGACAGGCTCGCGGCGCCCTCGCCGTGAAACTCGACCAGCTTGCCGACGACGTCCGTACGCCGCAAGAGCTCGGTGATGTGCAGCACCAGGTCGGTCGCGGTCACTCCGGGGCGCAGCCGACCGTGGAGGTGCACACCGACCACGTCGGGCAGGAGGAGATAGACCGGCTGGCCGAGCATCGCGGCCTCCGCCTCGATACCACCGACGCCCCAGCCGACGACGCCGAGCCCGTTGACCATCGGGGTGTGCGAGTCGGTGCCGACCAGCGTGTCGGGGTACAGCACCCCGTTCTTCTCGAGGACACCGCGCGCCAGAAATTCGAGGTTCACCTGATGACAGATGCCGAACCCGGGGGGGACGATTCGTAGCCCGTCGAATGCCTGGGCCCCCCACTTGAGGAAGCGATAGCGCTCGCCGTTCCGGCGAAACTCCATCTCCATGTTGTGTTGAAGCGCGTCGTCCCGGCCGAAGTAGTCGACCTGGACCGAGTGGTCGATCACGAGATCGACGGGGACCAGCGGCTGCACGCGCGCGACGTCACGACCGCGGCGGAGGACCGCGGAGCGCATGGCCGCGAGATCGACGAGGAGGGGCACGCCGGTGAAGTCCTGCAGCAGGACGCGGCCGACGACGAAGGGAACCTCCGCCGTCCGGGCGGCGGTCGGCTGCCACCGCGCCAGCTCCTCGACGTCTTCGTCGCGGATGCGCCGCCCATCGAGATTACGGAGCACCGATTCGAGGAGGATGCGAAGGCTCACCGGCAGTCGCGAGACAGCCGCGACCACCCCGGCTTTCTCGAGCAGGGGTAGCGAGTAGTAGGTGCCGGATGCTCCGGACGGGAGCGGCAAGCGCTGGCGCGTGTCGATCATGGCGTGTCCCTACGAGCGCGATCGCGGAATGGGCAAGGCCACCACGGGGCGCTCTCCGGTCGCGGGTCCGGCCTCTCAGTCGTCCATCCGCCTCAGCGCGGCGCCCTTGTGCATCGCGATGTGGTCGGTCTTGTCGCTCTGGATCTCATACTGCGGCTCATCTTTGCTCGCGTGGTGGGTGTATCCCTTGTAGTCGACATCCCTGGTGTGCACCTTGATGATCGTCCCGCTGACGCGTCCAGCCTCGGAGTTCCAGACGACGTGATCCCCCACCTTGAAGGTCTTCTTCATGAGAGTGTGCCTCCGTTGTGTCAACGCGGTACGCGACCTCACCGGCAATAGTAGTCATATACCCGTCAACGGGCGGGGTAAATCGAAGCGGCCAAGCTCCTCTCGCTCGGCGTGGAGCGTGAGCTGGCCGGGACTACGCGGGCGCCGGTTCTGACCCGCCTCGCCCAGCACGTCGGGCAGTGCGGCGTCTGCCGCGAACCGCACCAGACCCTCCGCGATTTCGTGCGCTCCGAGGCCGCCGGGGTGCCCCCGCTGCCGGGAGAGGCCTCCCCGGGCCTCGGGCTAGCCTCGGCCGGGCCCCACCGCAACGACACCCGTCGCGTCTGCCCCGCCGGCGCCCGGTGTCCAGGCACGTAAGATTCCGTCCGCATCCGACACATACAGGGGAACGAGCTCCCGTGGTGCACGTGGGCTCGGGAGCAACGCCACCTATCACCCGAGCACGGAGCAGGAGGAACAGACATGTCACGGAATACCTTTCGGGCGACGGTCCTGGCTCTGAGCCTCGCTCTCGTCGCGACGGCCACCGCCGCGTGCGCGCAGCAGACCGCGCCGCCGGGCGGGAAGTTCCAGAAGGTGAGCGCGCTCGTGGCGCTCCCGGATTTCCTGCCCGGGATGGGCACGCTCTACGTGGACCCCCAGACGATCCCGGCCGGGCCCTTCCTGGCCTACGACCGTGACGGAAAGCTCGTGAGCTCCATCTACATGATTCCCTTGAAGGACTTCGAAGCCCACAAGGCATTCAGCAATCTGGGGGCGGCCAAGGAGAAGGTGGACCACGTCGATCTCTACTACAACGCGGGCCATCCCGGCGTCGCCGAGCCGCACTATCACATCGTTGTCTGGTACGTGTCGTCCGAGAAGGCGGCGAGCCTCAAGTAGGCGCGGGCGGCCATGCTGACGCGGCGGGCGTTGCTCGGGGCCGCCGGGCTCGGGCTCGCCGGCCTCGCCCTCCCGCGCCCGATCGGGGCCGCGGCACCGGTCGAGATCCGGATGATGAGTGACACCCTGGGGACGACGGTGTGGTTCGATCCCATCGGGGTCCGGATCGAGCCCGGCCAGGCGGTTCGCTTCGTCGTGCACGCCAACGTGCACACGACCGCCGCGTACCATCCCCGGAACGATGGCCACTCGCTGCGGATCCCCGAGGGGGCGGAGCCGTGGGACTCGGGATTCCTGATCAATCCGGGCAGTCACTTCGACGTGGCCCTGACGGTGCCGGGCGTTTATGATTACTTCTGCGCGCCCCACGAAGCCGCCGGGATGGTGGGACGCCTCGTGGTCGGCCGCCCGGCCGGTCCGGGCACGCTTCCGTTCGACTACTTCAAGGGGCAGCCCGGCACCGAAGCGTGGAAGCCTGTGCCCCGGCCGGCGCAGGCCGCGTTTCCGAGCGTGGACGCGATCATGCGTCACCGGGTGGTCAAGAAAGCCGGAGAGAGCCGCACGCCATGATGTCCGGGCCCGAGCTCGACAGGCTGTCGATCAACACCATCCGGTTCCTGTCCGTGGACGCGGTGCAGCAGGCCAACTCGGGTCACCCGGGCCTGCCGATGGGCGCGGCAGGCATGGCCTATGTCCTGTGGACACGGCACCTCCGGCACAATCCGACGAATCCGGGATGGCCGGACCGCGACCGGTTCGTGCTCTCGGCCGGGCACGGCTCGATGCTGCTGTACGCGCTCCTCCATCTGACCGGCTATGATCTGCCGCTCGATCAGATCAAGCGGTTCCGCCAGTGGGACAGCATGACGCCGGGTCATCCGGAGCGCAACCTGACGCCGGGCGTGGAGGCCACCACCGGGCCGCTCGGACAGGGGCTCGGCAACGCGGTGGGCATGGCCATGGCCGAGGCGCATCTGGCCGCGCGCTTCAACCGGCCCGGGCACCCGGTCATCGACCACCGTACCTACGTCATCGCGAGCGACGGCGACATGATGGAGGGGGTCCAGTCCGAGGCCTGTTCGCTCGCCGGCGACCTCGAGCTCGGCAAGCTGATCGTCCTCTACGACGACAATGGCATCACGCTCTCGGGCACGACATCGATCACCTTCCGGGAGGACGTGAGCGCGAGGTTCACGGCCTACGGCTGGCACGTGCAGCGCGTCGAGGATGGGAATGACCTGACGGCGGTGGACACCGCGCTCCGGCAAGCCCAGCAGATCGCCGACCGACCGTCGCTGCTCATGGTGCGGACGATCATCGGGTTCGGAGCTCCGCACAAGCAGGGGACCTTTCACGCCCACGGCGCTCCGCTGGGCCCGGACGAGGTGCGGGCCGCCAAGGAGAACCTGGGCTGGCCGGTCGAGCCCGCGTTCCTCATTCCCGACGAGGCGCGGGTGCACCTCCGCTCGGCGGTCGAGCGGGGCGCCCGTGCGGAAGAGCAGTGGCGTCATCGTCTCGAGGCGTATGCGGCGGCCTTTCCGGATCTTGGCCGGGAGCTGAAGTGGCGGCTCGCCGGCGATCTGCCGCCCAGGTGGGAGGCCGATCTGCCGACCTTCGTCTCGGACCCGAAGGGCCTCGCCACCCGCAAGGCGTCGGAAGCCACGCTGCTGGCGCTCGCGGCCCGACTGCCCGACCTCGTGGGCGGATCCGCGGATCTCGACCCGTCCACGCTCACGGCGCTCGAGGGGCAGGGGGACTTCCAGCCGGCGTCGGTGTCGAAAGCGGGCGTGCAGGGGGCGGTCGGAGGCGTCTGGAGCCCCGCTGGGCGCAATGTCCATTTCGGGGTGCGCGAGCACGGCATGGGCGCCATCGTGAACGGCTTGGCATATCACGGCGGCTTCGTCCCTTATGGCTCGACGTTCCTGGTCTTCTCCGACTACATGCGCCCGGCGGTCCGCCTCTCCGCACTGTCGCGCCTCGGCTCGATCTGGGTGTACACCCACGACAGCGTCGGTCTGGGCGAGGACGGTCCCACCCACCAGCCGGTCGAGCACTTCCTGGCGCTCCGGGCCATCCCCGACCTGCTCTTCATCCGGCCGGGCGACGCCAACGAAACGGTGTGGGCATGGCGAGTCGCCATACGGAATCGTCGACGGCCCACGGCCCTCGCGCTGACCCGCCAGGCCGTGCCGACGCTCGATCGCTCGATCTATGCCTCCGCGGAAGGGTTGACCCGGGGGGCCTACGTGCTCAACGAGCACACCGAGGCGGCCGACCAGCCGGACCTCATCCTGATCGCGACGGGCTCCGAGGTCCACCTGATCGTCGCGGCCGGCCGAACCCTGGAGGCGAAGGGCGTCAAGGCGCGATTGGTGTCGATGCCTTGCTGGGAGCTGTTCGAGGAGCAGACGGCCGCGTACCGGGAGAGCGTCCTGCCCGCCTCGGTCACCGCGCGGCTCGCCGTCGAGGCGGGGCGATCCCTCGGCTGGGAGCGCTGGGTGGGCGCCGCCGGCGCCACCATCGCGCTCGACCGTTTCGGAGCCTCGGCGCCGGGCGACGTGTTGATGCGGGAGCTCGGATTCACCACGGATCAGGTCGTGCGTGCGGCGGAAGCGCTGCTCATTGGTCGCGTCCCTGGTCGCGCATCCGCATGACGCGCGCGTGACCCGCCCCGGCACGGGCCACGCGGGTGGGCGGCTCAGCACCCGAGCCCCGTTCCACCTCGAGGCGACGGTCCGCGTGCTGCAACGCCGGCCGACGAACCTGGTCGAGACGTGGGAGCGGGGCCGCTACCTGCGGGTGCTGAGGACGTCGGGAGATCTCGCGTTGGTCGAGGTGGAGAACCGCGGGACGATCGATGAGCCCGATGTGCGCTACTCCCTGCGCCACGGCGATTCTTCCACCGAGGCGCAGCGCCGGCTTGCGCAGACCTTGCGAAAGGTGCTCGGCCTCGATGTGGATCCACTCCCCCTGCAGCGTATCGTGGAGGCCGATCGCAAGCTTCGCCCCACGGCGCTGGCCCTGCGCGGCATGCGGCCTCCGCGGTTTGCCGGGTGGTTCGAGGCGTTCGCCAACGTGATGCCCTTCCAGCAGCTCAGCCTCGATGCTGGGATCGCCATCGTGGGGCGACTCGTCGAGCGCTTTGGCCAGCACCTCGAGCAGGGTGGCCATCGCTTCCATGCGTTTCCTACGGCTCGGGCGGTCGCGGAGGCTCGCCTCGAGGCGTTGCGGAAGTGCGGTCTGAGCTCTCGGAAGGCCGAGTCGCTCCGCAATCTGGCCCGGGCGATCGAGTCCGGCGAGCTGACCGAAGACCGGATCGCGGCCATGAACACGAACGATGCACTCAGGGCGCTCATCGAGCTGCCGGGCATCGGTCCCTGGAGCGCCAGCCTCGTATTGCTGCGTGGCCTCGGTCGCCTCGACGTGTTCCCGCCGGGGGATGTCGGCGCCGTGCGCGGGCTCAGCGCGCTGATGCACCTCGGGTCGACCGCATCGCTCGCCCGCCGCGTCGAGCGCTTCGGCGCCTACCGAGGCTACCTGTATTTCTGCGCGCTGGGCGGCAACCTCGTGGGAAGGGGCCTCATTCACACCGCGTCTCCATCGCGACCGCCCGCTCCAGGGCCCCCGCGCCGGCAAGGCTCATCGCGGCCCGCTGAATAGCGCGAGCATCTCTCGAGGAGCGAAACCTCGAGCTTCGAGCCGACTCTTGAGCTTCCGACGAGCGTCGTGCAAGAGCTTGTAGATCGAGTTCCGCGTTGCGCCCCCTCGGTGCACCAGGTCCTCGAGCGGCACGCCGTCGGCGACCACTGCCTGCAGTGTCCGCCGCTGTCGCTCACTCAGATCGGCGTCCATCACTGCCTGGATGATCGTCCACGCCTCGGCCTGGCGCGCCTCCTGCTCCGGGTCGCGGGGGAGGGGCTCGGGGGCCGGGAGCCACGCGCGGCCCCGCATGGCGAGTAATCCGTCGAGCGATACGTGGTTCCGCGCCTCGCGGCGGGCGGCACCCGACGCCATGTTGATCGCAAACCTGTACGCCCAGGTCGTGAAGCGGCTGTCGCCGCGAAAATCGGGGAGACGTCCCAGGATCGCCAGCAGCGCGTCCTGCGCACAGTCTTCGGCGAGCTGGTCGAGGTCGAACGAATGGTGCGCCCGATGCCCACGGCTGCGCTGGAGGCCGTGGCGGGCGGAGCGCACCAGGTAGGCCCGCAACGCGCCCAGCGCAGCCGCCTGCTCCTCGCCACCCCCCCGTAGCTCCCGCACCCAGTCGCTATTCGTCCTCACCCTCGCCTCGGCCCACACGGCTCGGACTCCTCCCGGCGGATTCCCGTACCGCGATTCGGCGAAGCACGAACCTGGCTCGAGCGCCTCCGACCGCCCCCGTGTGACGCTTCCACCGATCATGAGTGGACACCCGGACCGGATTAGGGCGTCGTCAAGAGAAGCGACGGTCGCGTTAGGAGGACAAAAGAATCGGCGTTAGGAACGGGTGAGCGCGCGGGGCCGATGAGCTGGCCGTGTGGCTGCGGATCAATCCACGGTGAGCCGGTATCCGACGCCCGGCTCGGTCCGGAGGTAGCGAGGGCGCGCCGGGTCGGCCTCGATCTTGCGCCGGAGCTGGAGCATGAAGACCCGCAGATAGTTCGCCTGGTCGTCGTGATTCGGCCCCCAGACCTCCCGGAGGAGCTGTTGGTGGACGACGACGAGGCCGGCGTGCCGCACGAGGGTCGCCAGGAGCCTGTACTCGGTCGGCGTCAGGTGGACCTCCGCCCCATCCACCGAGACTCGGCGGCGCATCAGATCCACCCGGAGGGCGCCGACGGCAAAGACCGGCTCCGCCCGCTGCTGGCTGGCAAGGGCCGCGTGGCGGAGCACCGCGCGCAGGCGGGCCAGCAGCAGCCCGACCCCGAAGGGCTTGCTCACGTAATCGTTCGCGCCCAGGTCGAGCGCCTTGATCATATCGCCCTCCTGATCCCGGGCCGAGAGGACGATGATGGGGACCGTACTCCATTCGCGCACGCGGCGGATGATCTCGAGCCCGTCGAGGTCCGGGAGCCCCAGGTCGAGGATGATGACGTCGGGCTGACGCGTGGCCGCCTCGGCCAGGCCATCCTGACCGGTCGCGGCCTCATGGAAGCGATACCCCAGGCTCTCGAGCGCGGCCCGCAGGAAACGCCGCATCTGTGGCTCGTCGTCGATCACGACCACCGTCGGCCCCTTGGCGGGCTCGCCGCTCGGGCCTGATGAGGACGCCCGCACCCCGGGTCGCATCGCCTCAACCATGGGGGGCCTCGATATCTGCCGGCACTGATTCCATGGGCAAGGTGAAGCGGAACACCGCGCCTCCATCCGGTCCGTTCTCCGCCCAGATGCGGCCGCCGTGAGCGTCGATGATGCCTCGGCAGATCGCGAGTCCCAGCCCGGCGCCCTGCCGGGGACCAGATGCGCCCCGATGAAACTTCTCGAAGACCCGCTCTTCGTCGCCGGGATCGAGTCCCGGCCCCCGATCGGCCAGTTGCACCGTGACCACGCCGTCACTCACGAATGCCGAGAGCTCCAGTGGGCTCTCCGATCCGGTGTACTTGATCGCGTTGTCCAGCAGATTGATCAGGACCTGCTCGATGAGCACGTCGTCGATGAGAACGAGAGGCAAGTCATGCGGGAGACTGGTCGTCAGGGATCGGCCGCGGAGGCGCCGCTCCATCCGGGCGAGTGCGGCGCCGACCACGTCCTCGAGTGGCTGACGCGCTTTGCGCGCCTGGATGCCCGACTCGAGCCGGGTCATGTTCAGGAGGTTGTCCACGAGCCTGGCCAAGCGCTCCGCCTCTTCGTAGATCGACTCCTTCAGCTCCCGTTGGGTCTCCGGATCGAACTCCTCGTGTCGCCAGAGGAGACTGGACGCGGCCAAGGTGATCGTGGCCAGTGGAGTTCTCAGGTCATGGGATATCGAGCTGAGCAGTGAGCTGCGCAGCCGTTCCGTCTCCATGCGGAGGTGGGCCTCGTGAGCCTGCTCCGCGAGCGTCGCGCGCTCCAGCGCCAGCGCGATCTGGCTGGTGAAGGTCTCGAGGAGCAGGAGGTGTCCGCGGTCCAGGAGGCCGCCCGCGTCTCGCGGGACCAGGCTCAGCACGCCGATGGTCCCGCGCGCACCCACTAGCGGCAAGTGGAGCGTTCGCTCGGCGGAGAACGCGCGCGTCCCCAACCCCGCGGCCTCTCCATGCTCGTAGGCCCATCGGCCCGCGGCCAGTTCGCCGGGTTCCGGCCCGCCGGTCTCCGGATATCGCCAGCGCGGCGCCAGCTTCCCCTCGGCGTCGGGAAAAAGCATCATGACACGAGTGCCGAAGACCTCGCCAATATGGCGGAGGGCCACGTGCAGCAGGCTGGGCACGTCGAGGGCGGCGGCCACATCGTGGCTCATGGCATACAGCTGCTCCGCCGCCCGCCGCCGCCATTCGGCATCCTCGTACGATCGGATCTTCTCGATCGCGATCGCTCCCATCTGGGCCAGATGCACGAGGATCGATTCGTCCGCCTCGGTGAATTCGCCCGCGTCCTTGTCGGAGAGCTGGATCAGCCCGATGTTGCGGCCGTCGACGCCGATCAGCGGCACGGCGAGCCAGCCGCGTAGCGGCGGATGCGCGCCGGCAGCCTTGCTGAAGCCCCGCCACGCCGGGTGCGATTCGAGCTGGGCCTGGGTCAGGCGCATGGGACGGTTCGCCTCGCACACGAGGCGGTACACCCCGGACCCGTCCGGCTTCTGGGCGAAGTCCCGCCACGCCGCATACTTGTCCGACAACGCGACCGCGTGGATCGCGTGTCCCCAGTCCTGGTCGGTGCTCAGGCCGGAGATGGCCAGGTGGCAATCGATGATCTGACGCGCCCTCTCGGTCAGGATCTCGAGGGTCTCGTCGACGCTGAGGGTCGAGCTCACCGCCAGCGCCGCCGCGGCCAGGCCCTGGAGCTGGGCGACCTGCACCGCGCGCGCGGCCGCGGCGGCCGCGGCGGCCTCCCGCTCGTACTGGCGTACCGCGACGGCGTGTTGCCGGAGGCGTGCCGAGCGGCTGCTGATGATGGCCGCGACCGCCACGACGACGGCGAGCGCGAAGAGATGTTCCACGTCCGAGATCGCGAAGCGGAACCGAGGCGGGATGAACAAGAAGTCGAAGACGAGCACGCTCAGCACCGCGGTCACGATCGATGGACCTCGCCCGAGGTGGGTGGCGACGCCCACCGTCCCGATGAGGTAGATCATCAACAGGTTGCTGAGCGTGAAGTAGGACGCCATGTCCCAGGCGAGAATGGTGCAGAAGCCGACGACGCCCGCGCCCTGAGCGTAGGCGGGCCAGCTCCGGGGGTGCGCCAGCGAGCGGGTGACAGGCCTCGCCGAGGTGTCGTCGGGTGAGGGCTGGTTCAACTCACGCGGTTCTGCGCCCATCGATGCGGAAGCATAGCAGACCGAGCGGACCGCATCCATAACGCTTTCCTAATGCGGGTTCCTTCGCCTTCTTAACGCGAATGGCTTCCTTCTTGATGAGGTGCTCATTCAATCGACTGGTAGCGTGTCGAGCGGTGCCTCGCGACGGATCGACGATCGACGAAAGGGAGCGGTTCCTACAGGGAGCGATGCTATGGCGCGTCAAGGCGAGCTGAACGATCGCGGTGGGTCTCTATGGGCGGTGGTACTCGCGGGCGGCGAGGGGGTCAGGTTACGGTCACTTGTTCGCCGCCTGTGCGGCGACGAGCGCCCCAAGCAGTTCGTCCCTCTGCTGGGGCCACGAACGCTCCTGCGTCAGACACTGGACCGCGTTGGGTTGGCCATTCCTCCCGAGCGGACGGTCGTGGTGGGTCTCGAGAGCCATGGACGATATCTGGCGGCGGAATGTGCCGAACGACCGGCTCCGCATCTCCTCACGCAGCCGACGGACCGCGGGACCGCCGCCGCAATTCTGTTCGCCGCGCAGTGGATCGAGGCCCGGGACCCATCGGCAACAGTCGTGTTCTGTCCTTCGGACCACTTCATTCCGGAGGAAGTCGAGTTCATGGAGCGGGTGATCGAGGTGGCGAGGTTCGTCGAGCGGCAGCGGGACTGGATGGTCCTGCTCGGGGCGGAGCCGACCCAACCGGAGACGGAGTATGGCTGGATCGAGCCCGGGGAATCCGTGGGCGCGGCCGGGGACGGCCTCATCTACCGCATCCGGCGGTTCCAGGAGAAGCCTTCGAGCGAAGCCGCGGAACGATTGTTCACGAAGGGGTGTCTGTGGAACACGTTTGTCTTTGTCGCCCGGGCTTCCGTGGTGCTCGCCGCGGGGCGGGAGTGCGTGCCGAGCATGGCCGACCGGCTGGCCCGCCTCTCGTCGTTCCGGGGTACCGCCCATGAAGCATGGGCGGTCCGCCAGGCGTACGCTCTTGCGCCGGCGGCCAACTTCTCGCGGTCCATTCTGGAGGCGTGCTCACAGCCTCTTGCCGTCGTGAAGATGCCGGGTCTCACGTGGTGCGATCTCGGCAGCCCCGGCCGCGCCCTGAAGACGATGGCCGAACGGGGAATGGCGGTTCCGCGGCATGCCGCCGCCACCGCGTGACCGCGGAGAGGAGCACGTCATGGTGCAGGCGGGCAAGTGGACCATCCGTCGCCCGGATGAAATCAAGTCGGCCGGGCATGTAGGCCGGTGGGCCGTCGTGGTCGGGGAAGGAGAAGACCGTCGGCCCGGAGCGCGAACGCGGTTACGCGAGACCCTGGAGGGAATTGGACGAGTCATTCCGCCGGAGCGCACGCTCGTGGTTGGCCTACCGGGCCATGCTCGAGACCAGGCGAGCCATGTCGACGAGGAGGGGGGCCCCCACGTGCTCGATGAGCCGGATGATCGAGGGACCGGGGCCGCCGTGCTCCTCGCCGCCCTGTGGATCGAGGCGCGGGAGCCCCGGGCAACGGTGGTGTTCCTTCCTTCGGATCGCGTCATCGGGGAGGAAGGGGTGCTCATGGCGCGCGTGACGGAGATGGCGGACTTCGTGGAACGGCAGCCGGGGTGGATGATCCTGCTTGGCGTGCCACCGCGCGGGTCCGACACGGAGCGTGGCTGGATCGAGCCTGGTCAACGTGTCGGCTGGGCGGGCCCCAGTGCCGTCTACGGCATCCGACGATTTCATGATGGGCCCTCGGTCGCGGACGGGCAGTTGGCCAGCGGGTGTCTCTGGAACACCTGGGTCTGGGCGGCTCGTCCCGGTGTGGTTCTCGCCGCGGGCCGCGAATGCGCGCCGAGCCTCTACGAGCGCCTGGTCCAACTGCCGGCCTTCTGGGCGGGTCAGCACGAGCGGTGGGCGCTGCACCACGCGTACGCCCTCGCCCCGGCGGTGGACTTTTCGCGAGCCATTCTGGAGACGTGCTCACTACCACTTGCGGTCTTGAAGGCACCCTGAAGGGGAGCCGGTGATGCTCAGGAGCGTGAACGCTCTGAGGGGATTTACGATCGGGGCGACCGACGGCGACGTTGGACGCGTCGAGGCGTTCTATTTCGACGACACGTCCTTTACGATCCGGCACCTGGTGGTCGACACCGGCGGCTGGCTGGGGGGCCGGAAGGTCCTCATCTCGCCGAGGGCACTGGGTGACATCGACTGGGATGACCGGCGTATCGACGCCGCGTTGACGAAGGCCCAGGTCGAGAAAAGTCCGGACATCGACACGGACCGGCCGGTGTCGCGGCAGCAGGAGATCGAGTACTACCGGTATTACGGGTATCCATCGTACTGGAGTGGGCCGTACCTGTGGGGCGGCTATCCCTTCCCCGTCGTGTCTCCGGGCCGGTCGGCCACCCTCGAGCACGAGCGGCGCTGGGAGTGGGGGCCTCAGGAGAGCGGCGATCCGCATCTCAGGAGCTCGGCCGCCGTGATCGGCTACCACATCGCGGCCACGGACGGCGATATCGGACATGTCGAGGATTTCCTGGTGGACGACGAGACGTGGTGTATCCGCTACATGGTCGTGGACACGAGCAACTGGTGGTTCGGCAGGAAGGTGCTCGTGTCGTCGGAGTGGATCACCCGCGTGGATTGGAGCGAGTCCCTGTTGCGGGTCGACATGACACGCGAGAAGGTCAAGAACAGCCCGGAGTACGACTCGTCAGGTCACGTGCAGCGCGAGTACGAGAGGCGCCTGCACGACTACTACGGCCGGCCGGGCTACTGGAGTGAGCGGAGAGGCGAGGCGAATCCGAAGGCACGGTAGTGACGTGCCTCGACGAGGACGGATGGTGGCCACGCGATCGGCGTTCATCCTGGATCTGGAAGGCCAGCGCCGGGTGTGGGCCTGGCTCACGACGGTGGATCACAAGCGCATCGGAGTGCTCTACGGCACCACCGCCTTCGCCTTCTTCCTTCTCGGTGGTCTCGAGGCGTTGCTGATGCGCACTCAGCTCATCAGGCCGGACAACACGCTGGTGAGGGCCCAGACCTACAACGAGCTGTTCACCATGCACGGGACCACCATGATCTTCCTGGCCGTGATGCCGCTGTCCACGGCCTTCATCAACTTCGCGGTCCCGCTCCTCCTGGGCGCACGGGATGTCGCGTTCCCGCGTCTCAACGCGCTCAGCTACTGGATCTTCCTCGCGGGCGGGCTCCTCCTCAACGCGAGCTGGCTCCTCGGTGCCGCCCCGGACGCGGGCTGGTTCGGCTATGCGAACCTCACGTCGGCGCAGTTCTCTCCCGGGCTCAACGTCGACTTCTGGATGCTGGGCATCCAGATTCTCGGCATCTCCTCGATCCTGGGCGCCCTGAACTTCGTGGTGACCATCATCAACATGCGGGCCCCGGGCATGACCCTCATGCGCATGCCCGTGTTCGTCTGGATGGCCCTGGTCACGCAGTTCCTGGTGCTGCTGGCCTTCCCGGCGCTGACCGTGGGCCTCATCCTCCTCATGTTCGACCGCTTCTTCGGCACGCTCTTCTTCGTCCCGGCCGCGGGCGGCGACCCGTTGCTCTGGCAGCATCTCTTCTGGATCTTCGGCCACCCCGAGGTCTACATCCTGATCCTGCCGGCCATGGGGATCACCTCCGAGGTGATCCCCACGTTCGCCGGCAAGCCCCTGTTCGGCGCCCCGATGGTGATCTACTCCGGCATCCTCATCGGCTTTCTGTCCTTTGGCGTCTGGAGCCATCACATGTTCGCGGTGGGTCTGGGGCCGGTGGCCGACGCCGCCTTCTCGTCGGCCAGCATGCTGATCGCCGTCCCCACCGGCGTGAAGATCCTGAACTGGCTCGCGACGCTCTGGGGGGGCCGCCTCCGATTCAAGACCCCGCTCTGCTTCGCCCTGGGCTTCGTCGGCATGTTCACCATGGGGGGGCTCTCCGGGGTCATGCATGCCTCGCCGCCGGTGGACCTGCAGCAGACCGACAGCTACTTCGTGGTGGCCCACATTCACTACGTGCTGTTCGGCGGCTCCATCTTCAGCCTCGTCGCGGGCGTGTACTACTGGTGGCCGAAGATCTTCGGCCGGGCGCTGGACGAGCGCCTGGGCCGGTGGCACTTCGGGCTCATGTTCCTGGGTTTCAACCTGGCGTTCTTTCCCATGCACTACCTGGGGCTCATCGGGATGCCGCGCCGGATCTACACGTACGCGCCGGATCTCGGCTGGACCTTCTGGAACCTTGCCTCCACGATCGGGGCGTTTCTCATCGCCCTGTCCTTCGTCGTCTTCCTCGTGAACGTGGTCAAGACCACGCGCTCGGCCGGGCCGGCCGGGGCTGATCCCTGGGACGGCCGGACGCTCGAGTGGTCCATTTCCTCGCCACCGCCACCCTGGAACTTCAGCCGGATCCCGATCGTGCGTGACCGGGATGAGCTCTGGCTGCGCAAGCATGGGGACGAGGCGGGCCGCCGGCTTCCTGCCGAACCGCTTCCTGCCGAGCCCCAGCTCGAGCCCATCCACATGCCACGGCCATCCTTCTGGCCGATCCTCCTGGCCGGGAGCCTGCTCGTCATGGTGGGAGGCCTTGTCATCGGCATCGAGCCGGTCGTGATCGGCGGCATGCTGACCCTCTACTGCATCGCCCGCTTCGCGCTCGAGTACCACCGGAGGCCCTCGGGCTACGAGGTCCTGCCGCCGTTGGCACACGAAGCAGGCGTTCGCGGCACGGAGGGATGATGGTGGTCGTCTTGCGCGGGCATCCGTCGAGCGGCGGTCCCGGGATCGAGCCCCGCTGGACACGGAGCGACAAGCACGGGGTGGGGACCGCCTACTCGGCGGTGAGCCGGGTCTGGTTCACCGTGTCCAAGGGCATCCTCAACGAGGTCTACTATCCGACCATCGATCGGCCCCAGATTCGCGATCTGCAATACCTCGTCAGTGACGGGACCACCTTCTTCCGCGACGAGCGCCATCTGGACAACACCCACGAGTACCTGGCCGCCGACACGCTGGGCTATCGCATCACCAATGTCGATCCCCGGCGGCGCTATCGCATCGTCAAGGAGGTCATCGCCGACCCGCATCGGCCCTGTGTGCTCGTCCACACGCGGCTGGAGGCGGAGGACGACGTCCTCGCCCGGTTGCGCCTCTACGCCCTGCTCGCGCCGCACCTGGATGGCGGCGGCCGGGGCAACAGCGGGAACGTGGTGGCCACCAGCTGGGGCAAGGTGCTGGCCGCGCACAAGGGCGGTACCTGGCTCGTGCTGGGCGCCTCGGTCCCGTTCCGGCGATGCTCGTGCGGCTACGTGGGGACGACCGACGGCTGGCAAGACCTGGCTCACGACTTCCGCATGGACTGGGAGTTCGACTGTGCGCCCGATGGCAACATCGCTCTGACCGGCGAGCTCGACATCCGACAGAGCCGGGAGTTCGTGCTGGCGCTGGCCTTCGGCGACACCCTGCACCACGCCCTCGTCACGATGACGCAGGCCCTGGCGACGCCATTCTCCGGGCACCGTGTGCGCTTCGTCGAGCAGTGGCAGCGCGCCAGCCGTCACCTGCTGCCGTTGACGGAGAAGGCGACGGGGGACGGCGGGCGCCTCTACCACGTGAGCCACGGCGTGCTCCTGGCGCACGAGGACAAGACCTACGATGGGGCCGTGATCGCGTCGTTGAGCATTCCATGGGGCGAGTCCGCGAGCGACGACAACCTGGGGGGCTACCATCTGGTCTGGCCCCGGGACATGTGCCACAGCGGCACCGCGTTGCTCGCCGCCGGCGGCAAGGAGGTGCCGCTCCGCGCCCTGATCTATCTGGCCTCCGCCCAGAACGAGGACGGCGGCTTCTACCAGAACTTCTGGATCAACGGCGAGCCGTACTGGCGCGGTACCCAGCTCGACGAGACGGCCTTCCCGATCTTGTTCGCCTGGCGGTTGCACGAAGCCAAGGCGCTCCAGGACTTCGACCCGTATCCGGTCGTGCTGAAGGCGGCCGCTTATCTCATCCACCATGGCCCGGTCACCCCGCAGGAGCGCTGGGAGGAGAACAGCGGGTACTCGCCCTCGACCCTGGCCGTCCAGATAGCCGCCCTCATCTGTGCCGCGGCCTTCGCGCGGGAGCGGGGCCACCCGGCCACCGCGCACTACCTCGAAGAGTACGCCGACTTTCTCGACGCCCACCTCGAACGGTGGACGGTGACCACGGACGGATCGCTGGTCCCGAGCATTCGCCGCCACTTCATCCGCATCCATCCGGCGGACGTCCGCGATCCCCAACCTGACGAGGACGCCAACCACGGGCTCCTGGATCTGCGCAACCAGCCGCCCGGGGCGCCCACCGCATTTCCGGCCAAGGACATCGTGGATGCGGGGTTCCTCGAGCTGGTCCGCTACGGCATCCGCAAGCCGGGGGACCCGCTGATCGAGGATTCACTCCGCGTGGTGGACGCGATCCTCCGGGTAAACACCCCGTTCGGCCCCTGCTGGCGACGCTACAACCACGACGGCTACGGGCAGCGGGAAGATGGCGGGCCCTATCAGGGATGGGGATACGGACACGCCTGGCCGCTGCTCACGGGAGAGCGGGGGCACTACGAGCTGGCGGCCGGGCGCGACGTAGGGCCGTTCATCCGGGCCATGGAGGGGTTTGCCACGCAAACGTGCTTGCTGCCCGAGCAAGTGTGGGCGTTGCCGGATCGTCCCGGGGCCCACATGAGCTTCGGCCGCCCTACCGGAGGCGCCATGCCGCTGGCCTGGGCGCATGCCGAGTACATCCAGCTGGTGCGCTCCGCCGCGGACGGCCAGGTCGTCGGCCTGATCTCGGCCGTCGCCGACCGTTACCGCACCCGCCGGACGGTGCCGCGGTTGGAGATCTGGACATTCAACCGGCAGGTGCGCTCGGTATCGACCGGAGGCACCCTGCGGATCCAGGCGGCCTCCTCGTTCCGGTTGCGGTGGACCGGCGACGAATGGCAGCGCGCCCAGGACACGGACTCCACGCCCATCGATACCGGCCATCACTACGTGGACATCCAGGTGCCGCCGGCGCAGAGGGCTCCGGTCCGCTTCACCTTCTTCTGGACGGTAGCAGGACGCTGGGAAGGGCGGGATTTTCAGGTGGGAACGGTGCCGCCATGACCAGTAAGGGAGAATCGGAGCCATGATCCGATTGAAGCGAGTCTACGAGAAGCCTTCCCGAACGGATGGCCTGCGAATCCTGGTCGATCGCCTGTGGCCGCGCGGTTTGACCAAACAGCGCGCCGCGGTGACATTGTGGCTGAAGGACGTGGCCCCGAGCACGGAGCTGCGCAAGTGGTTCGGCCACGCTCCCGGTAGATGGAAACAGTTTCAAGCCCGGTACCGGAAGGAGCTCCGTGCGAAGAAGGATGCGCTCAGGCTGCTGAGGCAGAAAAGCAAGACGCACACCGTTACCCTGCTCTACGGCGCGCGGGACGAAGAGCACAACGAGGCGCTCGTCCTGAAGAAGGTTCTCGAAGGTCGCAGATGATGCCGGCGTGATCCCATGCGCGTTCGACCCAACACGGTCCTGCTGCTCGTCTCGCTGCTGCTGCTCCCGGTTGCCGCGGCGTACATCCAGTGGGGTACGTTTGGCCTTCCGACGGTGTCGTCCAGCCTCACGTCGATGCTCGAACGGGCGGAGCCTTACGGCTTCCCGGCCTGGCTGCGCATCACCCACTACGTGAACCTGCTATTCCTGGTGCTCCTCATTCGCAGCGGCTTGCAGATCCTCATGGACCATCCCCGGCTGTACGGGAACGTCCACTGCACCCCCGGGACGGAGTGGCTCCGACTCACGCCGATCCAGGTGCCGAAAGATCGCGTCTGGACGGCAAAAGACGATTCTCGGCCTCTTTCGGCCTGGATCGGCTTGCCCGGCCACCGGCACACGGTCGGTATGGCCCGGCACTGGCACTTCCTCAGCGTCTTGTTCTGGGTAGGCAACGGCGTGGCCTTCGTCGCGCTCCTGTTCGGAACCGGGCAGTGGAGGCGGCTGGTGCCGACGTCATGGCGGATCGTACCCGACGCCTGGGCCGTCTTCGTCCACTACGCCACCTTCCACCTGCCGCCGGAGCCCAACGGTTTCTACCACTACAACGCGCTCCAGCAACTGGCGTACTTCGGGGTCGTGTTCCTCCTGGCCCCTCTGGCGATATTGACCGGCCCCTCGATGTCCCCGGCCTTCACGGCCCGGTTCACGTGGTACCCGAAGCTGCCCGGCAACCGCCAGGTCGGCCGATCGATCCACTTCCTCGTCATGTGTGCCTTCGTCGTCTTCATCATTGCGCACGTGACCATGGTCGTGCTCACGGACTTCGTCCGGAACATGAACCACATCGTGATGGGGACGGATGACGCCCACCCGATCGGCCTGTACCTCGGCCTGGCGGGGATCGGCGTGGTCGTCCTGCTGAACGGGCTGGCCAATCGGGCGGCGTGGAGGTACCCCCGAGCCGTCCAGCACGCCGCCAAGGCGGTCGTCACGCCGGTCATGGCGTGTCTGCTCGACCGGGCCGCCGCACGGGCCGAGTTCCGTCGCGAGGACGTCTCCCCCTTCTTCTGGGTCAACGGCAAGGTGCCGACCTGCGACGAGTGGACCGCGCTGGTCGCGGGCGATTTCAAGGACTACCGTCTGAAAGTGTACGGCTTGGTGGAGAACCCGGTGGAGCTGTCGCTGGACGACCTCCGGGCGCTGAGAATGAAGACCCAGGTCACGTTGCACCACTGCATTCAGGGTTGGTCGGGCATTGCCGAATGGGGCGGGCTGCCAGTGGCCGAACTGGTCCGGGTGGTCAGGCCAACGCCGTGCGCGAAGGCCGTCGTCTTCTATTCATTCGGCGAAGGAGCGGAGGGCGGCCAATTCTACGGCAGTCTCGCGATCGAAAATGCTCTGCACCCGCAAACCTTGCTGGCCTACGAGATGAACGGCGCGCCGCTCAGCCATCTCCACGGGGCCCCGCTGCGCCTGCGGGTCGAGAACCAGCTCGGCTTCAAGATGGTCAAGTGGGTCCAGGGGATCGAATTCGTCGAGGACGTCAGGTCGATCAATCGAGGCGAAGGCGGCTACAACGAGGACCACGAGTACTTTGGCGAGCTGGCCAGCATCTGACGCCGGCCGCGGGCGCGAGGCGGCCTGTCGCGTCGCGGATCCGGTCGGCGCCCGTCGGAGGCTCGCACCAGCCCCGACCCAGGGAGGTGTCCTGATGAAGGCGACTCAAGAGCTCCATGAGATGGGTCAGAGCCTCTGGCTCGACAACATCACCCGCGGTCTGTTGATGAGCGGTACGCTTCGCCGGTATATCCAGGAGTTCTCGGTGACAGGGCTCACGTCGAACCCCACCATCTTCGATCACGCCATCAAAAACAGTCATGACTACGACGAGGCCATCCGCCGGAAAGGGAAGGACGGGGAGTCGCGCGAATCGCTGTTCTTCGAGCTGGCACTGGAGGACCTGAGACAAGCCGCCGATCTGTTCCGGCCGATCCACGATCAGACGGGCGGCGTGGATGGCTGGGTGTCGCTGGAGGTCTCACCGCTGCTCGCGAACGATACGGCCGGCACCATCACGGCGGTCAAGGAGCTTCACGACCGCGCGGACCGGCCCAATCTCTTCATCAAGATCCCGGGAACTCGGGAAGGTCTCCCTGCCATCGAGGAGGCGACCTTCGCGGGCGTGCCGATCAACGTGACGCTCCTCTTCTCCCGCGAGCAGTATGTCGCGGCTGCCGAAGCGTACCTGCGGGGCATCGAGCGGCGGCTCGCCGCCGGGCTGAAGCCCGACGTCTTCTCGGTGGCCTCGCTGTTCGTCAGCCGCTGGGACGTTGCGGTGATGGGCAAGGCACCTGATGCGCTGCGCGATCGGCTCGGCATCGCGATCGCAAAGCGGACGTACAAGGCGTACCGCGACTTGCTCGACTCGCCGCGCTGGCAGCGCCTGGCGAACGCCGGGGCGCGGGTTCAGCGGCTCCTGTGGGCCAGCACCGGCACCAAGGACCCGAAGGCGTCCGACGTGCTCTACATCACGTCGCTCGCCGCGCCGCTCACGATCAACACCATACCGGAGAGGACCTTGAAAGCCCTCGCGGACCACGGCCGGCTCGGGGCCGTCATGCCGGCCCACGGCGGTGACTGCGAGGAAGTCCTCGCCGAGTTCACCAAGGCCGGCATCGATATCGATGCCCTGGCCGCCCGCCTTCAGGAGGACGGAGCGATAGCGTTCGTCCGGTCCTGGGACGAGTTGATGAAGTCCATCGCGTCAAAGGGCGAAGCGACCCAGGTGGCTGGCTGAAGGATCATGTCTTCGCCACTGAGGATATTCAAGGACGGCGACGAGCTGGCGGCGCACGCCGCCGATCAGATCGTGCAGGTCGCGCGGGAGGCCATCCGGGTCCGCGGCCGCGCCATGGTGGCATTGGCGGGCGGCTCGACCCCGAAGAAGAGCTACCGGCTGCTGGCGCAGCCGCCCCGCCGCGGCCGGATGGATTGGGCTCATACGTATCTGTTCTTCGGGGACGAGCGGTTCGTGCCGCCGGACGATCCATCCAGCAACTTCGCCATGGTGCAGGAGACTCTGCTGAAGCCGGCCTCCGTACCCGCCAGCCGGGTGTTTCCGGTACCGACACGCCTCGGAAGCGCTACCGCCGCCGCTCAGGAATACGCCGCCACGCTCAGCAGGACTTTCGGGGTCGGTGAGAGCGGTGATCCGCCACGATTCGACCTGGTCCTGCTGGGTCTGGGCGATGACGGGCATACCGCGTCCCTCTTTCCAGGCGCCGCGTCCCTGCGGGTGACGGATCGGTGGGTGGTGGCCAGCCCGCCCGGAACCCTCCCGCCGCCGGTGGAGCGCATCACGCTCACCCTCCCGGTATTGAATGCGGCGCGCGAGATCATGTTCCTGGTCGTCGGTCCGAACAAGGCCGAGGCGCTGCAAGACGTGCTGGAGGGTCGTCCCGGCCGTGCGGCGCGGCCGGCGGCGGCCGTCTCTCCCGTAGACGGGACGGTCACCTGGCTCGTCGATGAAGCCGCGGCCGGTCGACTGACGCGCTCGGGAGACGCGGGTCCACCCGCGCAGGGCAGATCCCGGGAGAGGAGGAACCGATGACGGGGGCACGCGCCGATCGCTCCCAGGAAGGGCCGCTACAGATCCGCCTGCTGATCGCGGATGTGGACGGCACCCTGGTCACCCAGGACAAGGTCCTGACCCCCCGCGCCATCCAGGCGGTCCACCGCCTCCGTGATGCCGGCATCGCCTTCGCCATCACCAGCGGACGCCCGCCGCGCGGGATGACCATGCTGGTCGAGCCGCTCGCCCTGACCACCATCATCCCGGGCTTCAACGGCGGCATGTTCGTCCGTCCGGACATGACGCTCGTCGAGCAGCACACCCTGCCGGCCAGCGTGGCCGCGCGCGTCATCGAGACCGTGGATGCGCACGGCCTGCCCGCTTGGGTCTACCGGGGCAAGGATTGGTTCGTCCGCAAGAGAGAGGCGCCACATGTTGCCCGGGAGGAGTCGACCGTCCAGTTCCCGCCGACCGTCGTTCCGAGCTTCGAGGGCCTCCTGGACCAGGTGGTCAAGATCGTCGCGGTCAGCGACGACCTGGATGCGGTCAAGCGCTGTGAGTCCGATACCCAGACGGCGTTCGCCGGGCAGGTCTCGGCGGCGCGCTCGCAGCCGTACTACCTGGACGTGACCCATCCGAGTGCCAACAAGGGCGCGGTGGTCACGTGGATGTCCAATGCCATGCGCATTCCGGCCGAGCAGATCGCCACGATGGGCGACCAGCCCAACGACGTGCTCATGTTCGCCAAGAGCGGGCTGAGCATTGCGGTGGCGAATGCCAGCCCCGAGGTGCAGCGAGAAGCCACGCACGTGACGACCTCCAACGAGGAGGAAGGCTTTGCCAACGCGGTCGAGCGCTTCATCCTTCCGGCCGCCCGCCCAAGCGATCTGACGCGGCACGGGCACTGAACGGGGAACGATGGAACCGAAGCAACGGGCGTTTTCCATGTGGTACACCGTGGCGGCCATGCTGCTGTTCTTCGGCATTCAGGCGATCCTGCTGGCACCTCATCCGGAGACGGTGTCATACAGCGAGTTCAAGAGCTTGGTGAAGGCGAACAAGGTCAGTGACCTGATGCTGTACAAGGACACGATCACCGGGACGCTGGCGCTCACGGGTCTGGAAGGCGTGCTGCCGAAGGAGAAGATCGAGGAGATCAAGCGGGCGGGAAAGGGCGCGCCGGGCTTCGTGACGACGCGGGTCGAGGACCCGGGGCTGGTGCCGGAGCTCGAGGCCGCCCACATCCGGTTCACCGGGCACGTGGCGAATCCATGGGTGTCGACGCTGCTGTCGTGGATCCTGCCTGCCGTGATCTTCTTCGGGCTCTGGATGATCGTGATGAAGCGGATGAACCCGCAGAGCGGGCTGATGTCCATCGGCAAGAGCCGGGCGAAGGTGTACGTGGAGCATCAGACCGGGGTCACGTTCGACGATATCGCCGGCATCGATGAAGCCCGCGGCGAGCTGATGGAGATCGTCGATTTCCTGAAGAACCCGGCGCGCTATCGGCGCCTGGGTGGGAAGATCCCGAAGGGGGTGCTCCTGGTCGGGGCGCCGGGAACCGGGAAGACCCTGCTGGCCAAGGCGGTGGCCGGAGAGGCCGGGGTCCCCTTCTTCAGCCTGACCGGGTCGAACTTCGTGGAGATGTTCGTCGGGGTCGGGGCGGCGCGCGTGCGCGACCTCTTCGTCCAGGCCCAGGCGAAGGCGCCGAGCATCGTGTTCATCGATGAGCTCGACGCCGTCGGAAAGGCGCGGGGAGTCAATCCCGGGTTCGGAGGGCATGACGAGCACGAGCAGACACTGAACCAGCTCCTCGCAGAGCTGGACGGGTTCGACACCCAAGCCGGCGTGATCATCCTGGCGGCCACGAATCGGCCGGAGATCCTCGACCCGGCGCTCCTGCGGCCAGGGCGGTTCGACCGGCAGGTCGTCATCGACCGGCCGGATCTCAAGGGCCGGGAGAAGATCCTCGAGGTCCACACCCGGAAGGTCACGCTGGCTCCGGGCCTCGATCTGTCCGTCATCGCGGGCCGGACGCCCGGGTTCGTCGGGGCCGATCTGGCGAATCTGGTCAACGAGGCAGCGCTCCACGCGGCGCGGGAGGGGAAGGACGCGGTGGCCCTGACGGACTTCGACCAGGCGATCGACCGCATCGTAGGGGGGCTCGAGCGGAAGTCGCGGATCATCAGCCCGAAGGAGAAGGAGATCGTCGCCCATCATGAGGCGGGGCATGCCCTGGTGGCCGAGTCACGGGAACATGCCGACAAGGTCTCGAAGATCTCGATCATCCCACGCGGGGTGGCCGCGCTCGGCTATACGCAGCAACAGCCCACGGAAGACCGGTATCTGATGACACGCGCAGAACTGCTAGACCGCCTGGACGTATTCCTCGGGGGCCGGGTAGCAGAGGAGATCATCTTCGGGGATGTCTCGACGGGCGCCCACGACGATCTACAGCGGGCGAGCGACCTGGCGCGGCACATGGTGACCCAGTACGGCATGAGCGACGCGCTGGGGTTGGGAACATTCGAGCGGCCGCGGCAGGCTCTGTTCCTCAGGGGCCCGAGCGTCAGCGAGCGTGAGTACAGTGAAGACACCGCTCGGGTCATCGACGCGGAAATGCGGAAGTTGCTGGAGGCCGCCCGTCAACGGGTCCGTGAGACGCTGGAGGAGAAGCGCAACATACTCGAGGCTCTGGCCAAGCTGCTGATCGAGAAGGAGGCCGTGGATCGGAACGCGCTCACCACACTATTGGCCGCGCCAAGGGCGTGAACGAGGGTGTCATGACGGGCGTGAGTTTGAGAGGGAAGGTCGCGATCGTCACCGGCGGCAACAGCGGCATCGGCAGGGCCATCGTCCTGGAGCTGGCCAAGCAGGGTGCGAATCTCGTCATCGACTACATCATGCATCCGGAGGCGACGGAGGCCCTCGAGCGACAGGTGGCCGCGCTCGACCATCAGGCCTTCGGTGTCGAGGCTGACGTCGGCAAGGTCGCCGACCTCGAACGCCTGATCGACAGCGCGGTCAAGAAGTTCGGCCGGCTGGACGTCATGGTCAACAATGCCGGCATCGAGACCCGCACGTCGGTGCTCGACACGACGGAGGCCCAGTACGACCAGGTGCTGCGGACGAATCTCAAGAGCGCCTTCTTCGGCACCCAGCTCGCGGCCCGCCAGATGATCAAGCAAGGCGGCGGCGGGCGCATCATCAACATCACGTCCGTGCACGAGGACTGGCCCATGCCGGGCAACATCGCCTACTGCCTGTCCAAGGGCGGGATGCGCATGCTGACCCGCACCGCCGGGGTCGAGCTGGCGCCTCACAACGTGCTCGTCGTCGGGATCGCGCCAGGCGCCGTCGCGACTCCGATCAACCGGGTGACGATGAAGGATCCGGCAATGATGGAGCGGCTGAACGCGGCCATCCCGCTGGGCCGCATGGCGGAGCCGGAGGAGATCGCCGGCGTGGTGGCCTTCCTGGCAAGTGATCAGGCGCGCTACATGACGTCCACGACCGTCGTGGTCGACGGCGGCATGACTCAGCAGAGTCCGGGTCTCTGATGGCGGCGGGGTGCGACGAAGGTCGGGACGGCATCGTTCGGCGACCGGTCGTGTCGGCCGGAGAGGAGCGAGGCGATGGCAAGGTCAGCAAGTAGGCTCGCACCGGAGAAACAGCTCTTGTACGAACAGCTCGTGGACGCGCTGCAGGCCCTGTTCGGGGTTCACCCCGGCTACCGGGCTGTTCACGCAAAAGGCATCGTCTGTGAGGGGACTTTCAACCCGGCGTCGACCGCGGCTTCCGTCAGCCGGGCGCCGCACCTCCAAGACACCCCGGTGCCGGTAACGGTCCGGTTCTCCGACTTCGCGGGCGTCCCCACCGTCCCCGACGGCGACCCGCTGGCCAGCCCGAGAGGCATGGCGATCAAGTTCCACCTGCCGGGTGGGATCGTCACCGACATCGTGGCTCAATCGTACGACGGCTTTCCCGTCCGCACCGCCGAAGAGTTCCTGGTCTTCGTCCGCGCTCTGGCCGCGAGCGGGCCCGAGGTCCCGAGTCCGACACCGCTCGCCGACTTTCTGGCGAGCCATCCGCAGGCGAAGCGGTTCGCGGAGGCGCCCAAGCCGGTTCCGGCCAGCTTCGCAACCGAGTCGTACTACGGCGTGAACGCCTTCCGCTTTACCAACCGTGAAGGCGTGAGCCGCGCCGGCCGATACCGCGTCCGGCCGGAGGCAGGCGAAGAGCACCTGGATGCCGCAGAGGCGGCCCGCCGGCCGGAAAGCTTTCTCTTCGAAGAGCTTCGAGAGAGACTGCTCCGGGGCCCCGCGAGGTTCCGCCTCCTCGTCCAGCTCGCCGACGAAGGCGACCCGATCGATGATGGCTCTCTACCCTGGCCCGAAGGGCGACGGCAGGTCGAGCTGGGCACCATCGCGGTCACCTCCCGGCTCGCGGACAACGTGGCCGTCGAGCGCCGGCTGCTCTTCGACCCGGCCCGGCTCGTGGACGGCATCGAGGTCTCGGAGGATCCACTGCCTCTCGCGCGGTCGGCGGTGTACGCCGTCGCGTACCGGCGTCGAAACGATGAGATCCAGGTGGAAGTGAGGGGCGTCCACCTCTGCTGCCAGGGCTGCGTCGATGCGGTTGACGCCGCGGTGAAGAACGTGGCGGGGGTCGCATCCCGTTGCGACATCGAGAAGAAGACCGTGGCGCTCACGGCCAGGGACGGCGCGGCGGCTCAGAAGGCTCTCGACGCCATTGCGGCCGCCGGCTTCCACGGCAGCACCGACAACGCGCGCCTGGCGATGCAGGCCGCGAGCAGTATTCCCCGGGGCAGGGTGAAGCGCCTGAAGGTCTCGGGCATCCACAACTGCTGCGATCTGTGTTGCGAGGCCATCAAGGAGGCGATCGCGACCGTGGACGGCGTAACCGCCGACACGGCCACTCCGGGGGCGACAACCTTTGAGGTCACGGGCGACTTCCCGGCCGCCGCGCTCGTGAAGGCGCTCAACGCGGCCGGCTTCAGCGCGCAGGTCAGGCCGTGAAAGACCACCTGCCCTCTCACGGGGTCGTCGTGCCGTCCAAAGGCGGCGCGGAAGCAGGACCAGCCGCGTGACCCACATGATGCCGATGTTCAAAGGAGAGCGCACATGGCCGATTCCGACAAGCAGGCGAGCGGCTCCACGACGAGCACGGGCACCCCGGCGCCGAGCGATCGCGACTCTCTGACGATCGGCCGCGACGGTCCCATCCTCCTTCACGACGTCCATTTTCTGGAGCAGATGGCGCATTTCAACCGCGAGAAGGTTCCCGAGCGCCAGCCGCACGCCAAGGGCGCGGGCGCTTTCGGGATTCTGAGAGTGACGGAAGACGTCTCGGCGTTCACCAGAGCGGCGCTGTTCCGCAAAGGCGCGACGACCGACATGCTCGCGCGTTTCTCCACCGTGGCGGGAGAGATGGGAAGCCCTGATACCTGGCGGGACGTGCGCGGCTTCTCGCTGAAGTTCTACACCGACGAGGGCAACTACGATCTGGTGGGCAACAACACGCCGGTATTCTTCATTCGCGATCCGATGAAGTTTCCCCACTTCATCCGCAGCCAGAAGCGGCTCCCCGATTCAGGCCTTCGCGACAATCACATGCAATGGGACTTCTGGACCAGCAATCCCGAGTCAGCGCACCAGGTGGCGTACCTGATGGGTGAGCGGGGACTGCCTCGCACGTGGCGGAACATGAACGGTTATGGCTCGCACACCTACATGTGGGTCAACGCGGCCGGCGAGAAGTCCTGGGTGAAGTATCACTTCCACACCGATCAGGGCATGGCGTTCTTCACCAACGCGGAGGCCTCCGCCATGGCCCGCTCCGACGCCGATTTTCATCGCCGCGACCTGTTCGAGGCGATCGCGCGCGGCGACCATCCGAGCTGGACCCTGTCGGTGCAGGTCATGCCCTATGCCGAGGCCAGAACCTATCGGATCAATCCCTTTGATCTGACCAAGACTTGGCCGCACGGGGACTACCCGCTGATCAAGGTCGGCACGATGACGCTCGAGCGCAATCCGGAGAACTTCTTCGCGCAGGTCGAGCAGGCCGCTTTCTCGCCGGGCAATACGGTCCCCGGGATCGGCCTGTCGCCCGACAAGATGCTGCTCGGCCGCGCCTTCGCGTACAACGACGCACAGCGCAATCGCATCGGCACCAACTTCCACCAGCTGCCGGTCAACCGACCCAAGGTGGCGGTGAACACCTACATGTTCGACGGCCAGATGACCTACCACCACAGCGGCAACGCACCGGTGTACGCTCCGAACAGCGGCGGCCGGTCCTGGTCGGACCCGACTGGCCCGGTCGCCGACGGATGGGACGCGGACGGCGAGATGGTGCGCAGCGCCTACACGCTGCGGCCGGAGGACGACGACTTCACGCAGCCCGGCGTCCTGGTGCGCAAGGTCTTCAACGACGCGCAGCGCAGCGCGCTCGTCGATACGGTAGCGGGCAGCCTGCTCGGCGGGGTGCGGGAGCCGGTGCTGGGCCGGGCGTTCGGCTATTGGGGAAGCATCGATGCCGAGACGGGGCGTCGAATCGAGGACAAGGTGCGCTCGGGTAGGGCACCGAAACGAGCCGAAGGCATGGGCGAGCGTTGAACGCAGGCATCCGGGTGGTGGCGCTCACGCCGCGTCGACAATCCTTGCCGACGGGTGGATGATGTGGCGCAGGGGGCATGGGCTCGAGCCGCCCTGGGGGGTTACCCCACACGAACGGAAGCGGAGGAGACGACCATGCTGGTGCACTGCGGCGCCCACGCTGTCGATCGTGAGCCGACGGGAGACCGGGGTGCCGCTGAAGCGAGTGGGATTTGCGCTCCGGGCCTCAGGGAGGTGGTGATGTTACCCTTCGTGCCGACGTCGCCGGTGGTCTCGGGTGCGCCAGGCTTCATCCGCGATCCGGATGCGCCCGAGCGCGTCGGGGTGTCGGCCATCGCGGAGACGACCCCGCTCTCCCACGACGCGGGCCGACGCCTCGCGGAAGCCGAGCCTCTCGCGGTCGGCGGGCCCGATGCCGCGGGGCCTCGCTGACCGGCACGAGAGCACGATGCGCTACCGGCGGTTTGGTTATCGCTACGCGATGTTGATGCGGTCGGGCCCGACCGGACCTTTCGATGACCTCCTGCAGACGGATCGGGTGCGCCTCCTCGTGGAGAGCTGCTGGCGACCCGACGCCGACACGTACGAGACCCCGGACACGGTCGAGATCGTCATCGATCTCTCCGGGGTCCACGAGGAGGACTTCGAGGTGCAGCTCTTCGACAACGCACTGGTCGTCGAAGGACGACGTCGCCTCTCCGCGCCCGAAGAGGTGACGACATTCCACGCGGTCAGGATCCGCCAGGGCCCGTTCCGGCTCGAGCTGCCGCTGGTGGCTCCGGTGGACTCCGAGCGCGTCCACGCGCGCTACGATCTGGGCCTGCTTCGGATCACGTTGCCGAAGCGCGGAGGGGCCGACCGATGACGGCGGAGGCGACCGGCGGTACCGGCGACGTCGTCGTCCCCGACGCGCTTCCCGTCCTGCCGCTGCGGGACGCGGTGGTGCTTCCCCTGACGACGGTGCCCCTCGCGGTCGGTCAGCCGCGTTCGGTCCGACTCGTCGAAGACGTCATGCGCGGCAGCCGGCTCGTGGCCCTGGTAGGGCAACATGATCCGAAGGCCGAGACGTCGACGCTGGAGGATCTCTACCGCATCGGCACCGCCGGGCTGATCCACCAGCTCATGCGGATGCCGGACGGCACCCTCCGCCTGATGGTCCAGGGGATCGAGCGCATCCGGCTGCTCGACCTGGTCGGCACGGAGCCGTATCTGGTGGCGCGGGTCGAGGTATCGCGAGAGCAGACGGTGGTGGGCACGGAGATCGAAGCGCTCCGCCTCGCGGTGGTGGATGTGTTCCGACGGATCGTCGGGGCCTCGCCCGATCTGCCCGACGAGTTCGTGACCGCGGCGGAGAGCATCGGGGATCCACTGCGGATGGTCTACTTCGTGGCCACGGTGGTCCCGCTCGATGGGACGGTGCGGCAGGCGCTCCTCGAGCTCGATCCGGTGTCGGCCAAGCTCCGCCGGCTCGTGGACCTTCTGCAGAAGGAGCTCGCGGTGCGCGAGCTGGGCCGCAAGATCGCGACGGAGACCGAGGAGCGGCTGACCAAGAAGCAGCGCGACTACTACCTGCGCGAGCAGCTCCGGTCCATCCAGCGCGAGCTCGGAGACGAGGGCGAGGCCGGCAGCGACGTGACCGCCCTCCGCCGTCGCCTCGAGGAGGCCAATCTGCCGGAGGAGGCGCGGCGCGAGGCGGAGCGCGAGCTCGACCGCCTCGCCGGGATCTCGCCCGCATCGCCCGAGCACGGGATGATTCACACCTACCTCGAGTGGCTGGTGAGTCTGCCCTGGAGCAAGGAGGACGCGGGCGCCATCGACATGCGCCGCGCCCGGCAGGTGCTGGACGAAGACCACTTCGACCTCGAGAAGGTCAAGGACCGCATTCTCGAATACCTCGCGGTCAGGAAGCTCCGGCAGGAGCGCGGGAGCAGGAGTGCGACCGCCGGCGAGGCGCCCCGGCCGGTCGAGCCGCCGCCGGTCACGGGCGACAGCCCGGCCCGCGAGCCCATCCTGTGCTTCGTCGGGCCGCCGGGGGTGGGCAAGACCAGCCTCGGACAGAGCATCGCTCGCGCTCTGGGCCGGAAGTTCGCGCGCATGTCGCTCGGGGGCGTGCGGGACGAGGCGGAGATCCGGGGCCACCGGCGGACGTACATCGGCGCCCTCCCGGGCCGGGTGATCCAGGGCCTCCGGCGAGCCGAGAGCCGCGATCCGGTCTTCATGCTCGACGAGATCGACAAGATCGGTGCGGACTGGCGGGGGGATCCGTCCTCGGCCTTGCTGGAGGTGCTGGATCCGGCTCAGAACCATACCTTCGTCGACAACTACCTGGGCGTGGCCTTCGATCTCTCGCACGTGCTGTTCATCGCGACGGCCAACACGCTCGACACCATTCCCGGGCCGCTCCGCGACCGGATGGAGATCCTGTCGCTGGCCGGGTATACGGACGAGGAGAAGGTGGGCATCGCCCGGGAGTACCTCATTCCCAAGCAGCTCGCCGCCCACGGCCTCGCCGCCGGGGAGCTCACCTTCGACCCCGATGCCATCCGGGGCATCGTGCGCGGCTACACGCGCGAGGCGGGCGTGCGGAGCCTCGAGCGCGAGATTGCCACCGGGGCTCGGAAGGTCGCCCGCCGGCTCGCCGAAGGGCAGCGCGAGCCCGTCCGCATCACCGCCGACAACCTCGGTGAGTATCTTGGCCGCCCGAGGTTCTTCGACGAGGTGGCGGAACGAACCTCTCGCCCGGGCGTCGCGACGGGCCTGGCCTGGACGCCGACCGGCGGCGACGTCCTGTTCGTGGAGGCGACCATGATGCCCGGCAGCGAGGAGCGGCTGGTCCTCACCGGCATGCTCGGCGACGTCATGCGCGAGAGCGCCCAGGCGGCGGTCTCGTACGTATGGTCGAATGCCGCCGCGCTCGACATCGATCCGAGGATCTTCGAGGGCAAGACGATCCACGTGCACGTGCCGGCCGGGGCCATCCCCAAGGACGGGCCCTCGGCCGGGGTCACCATGGTGACCGCGCTCGCCTCCCTGGCCACGCGGCGTCCGGTGCGCGGCGACCTGGCCATGACGGGGGAGATCACCCTTCGCGGCCGGGTGCTCCCGGTCGGCGGAATCAAGGAGAAGATGCTGGCGGCGCACCGGGCCGGCATCCGGGAAGTCATCCTGCCCAGCCGCAACGAGCGGGACGTCGAGGACGTGCCGGAGGAGCTCCGGCGCGAGCTGCGCTTCATCTTCGTCGAGGATGCCGAGGAGGTCCTGAAGCATGCCCTCACCTCGACCGCGGCGGAGGTGTCCCGGTAACCGGAGCTCGCTCAGGGTCGACAGAAGGAGAAGGCGATGGGAAAGGTCATCGGCATCGACCTCGGTACCACGAACTCGGTCGTCGGCGTCATGGAGGGCGGCAGCCCCGTCGTCATTCCCAACCAGGAAGGGAGCCGCCTCACCCCATCCGTCGTCGCTTTCACCAAGGAGGGCGAGGTCCTGGTCGGCCAGGTCGCCAAGCGCCAGGCCATCACCAATCCGGAGAACACCATCTTCTCGATCAAGCGGTTCATGGGCCGCCGCTACGAGGAGGTGCAGCAGGAAACCAAGCTCGTCCCCTACCGGGTCGTGCCGGCGCCCAACGGCGACGTCCGCATCGAGATCCGGGGCAAGCAGTACTCGCCGCCCGAGCTCTCGGCGATGATCCTCCGCAAGCTCAAGGAGGCGGCGGAGGCCCACCTGGGCGAGAAGGTGACGCAGGCCGTGATCACGGTGCCGGCGTACTTCAACGACAGCCAGCGCCAGGCGACCAAGGACGCGGGGAGGATCGCCGGCCTCGAGGTGCTCCGGATCATCAACGAGCCGACCGCGGCCGCCCTCGCCTACGGGCTCGAGAAGAAGCAGGACGAAGAGGTCGCGGTGTACGACCTTGGGGGCGGGACCTTCGACATCTCGACCCTGGAGCTGGGCCAGGGGGTCTTCGAGGTCAAGTCCACCAACGGCGACACGCACCTCGGGGGCGACGATTTCGATCAGCGCGTCATCGACTGGGTCGCCGACGAGTTCAAGAAGGAGCACGGCGTCGACCTGCGCAAGGACCGCATGGCGCTGCAGCGCCTCAAGGAGGCCGGGGAGAAGGCGAAGATCGAGCTCAGCTCGACGGTCCAGACCGAGGTCAATCTCCCCTTCATCACCGCGGACGCCACCGGGCCGAAGCACCTGGTCATGACCCTGACGCGCGCGAAGCTCGAGGCGCTCGTGGCCGACCTGATCGAGCGGACCGCGGAGCCCTGCCGGCAAGCCATGAAGGATGCCGGCGTCACCGCTGCCGACATCGACGAGGCCATCCTCGTCGGCGGTCAGACGCGCATGCCGAAGGTCCAGGAGCTCGCCAAGCAGCTCTTCGGCAAGGAGCCGCACAAGGGCGTGAATCCCGACGAGGTGGTCGCCATCGGCGCCGCCATCCAGGGCGGGATCCTGGCGGGAGAGGTCAAGGACGTCGTGCTCCTCGACGTCACGCCGCTCTCGCTGGGCGTCGAGACCCTGGGAGGCGTCACGACCGTCCTGATCCCGCGGAACACGACCATACCGACCAGGAAGGGCGAGACCTTCAGCACCGCGGCCGACAACCAGCCCTCGGTCGACATTCACGTGCTCCAGGGCGAGCGGCCCCTGGCCCGCGACAACCGGACCCTGGGCCAGTTCCGCCTGGACGGGATCGCCCCGGCTCCACGCGGCCTCCCGCAGGTCGAGGTGGCCTTCGACATCGACGCCGACGGGATCCTCAACGTCTCCGCCAAGGACATGGCGACGGGCAAGCAGCAGCAGATCACGATCACCGCCTCGTCGGGCCTGGGCAAGGCGGAAGTCGACCGCATGGTGAAGGAGGCGGAAGCCAATGCCTCGGATGATGCCCGGCGGCGGCAGGAGATCGAGCTGCGGAACCAGGCGGATGCGCTCGTGTACTCGACGGAGCGCGCATTGGCGGAGCACGGCGCCAAGCTCTCCGGTGCTGACCGGCGTACGGTCGAGCGAGCGCTCGACGAGGCGCGCGAGGCGCTGAAGGGCGGCGATATCGAGCGTATTCGCCGAGTCCAGGATGATCTGAGCCGCGCGGCCCGCACCCTGGCGGAGGCCGCGTCCCGCCCGGCGCCGCCGGGCGGAAGCCCCCCCTCGTCCGGCGGGCCGCAGGCGGGCGACGTGGTCGACGCCGAGTTCAAAGAGGCCGACGAGCCCAAACCGTAAGGAGGGATCGATGGACGCTGGGTTGCTCATCGCACGTCTCATCGTGGGGCTCGGCCTCGCGGCGCATGGGACGCAGAAGCTCTTCGGGTGGTTCGGCGGCCATGGCTTGACGGGCACGGGAGGATTCTTCGAGAGTCTCGGTTTCCGACCCGGGGTCCTCTTCGCCCTGGCCGCCGGTCTGGGGGAGCTGGGTGGCGGGTTGCTCACCGCGGCGGGCTTCCTCGGGCCCGTGGGCCCCGCCCTGATCACCGTCGTCATGCTGGTGGCCATCCTGACCGTGCATCGGGCGAATGGGTTCTTTGCGTCGGCGAACGGGGTCGAGATGCCCTTGATGTACCTGACCGCCGCCCTCCCGCTGGCCTTCACGGGTGCCGGTGCGTACTCGGTCGACGCCCGGCTCGGCTTCGATGCGCTCCGGGGGCCCACGGTGGCGTGGATCGCGCTCGCGGCGGCGATCGTTGTGGCGCTGATCAACGTCGCGCTGCGCCGGCCGTCGGCGCCCGCCCGCATCGCGGCATGAACGACGCGACGGGCGCCGAGACGGGCGACCGACCGGAAGCGCCGGAGGTCGAGCGCCGGCGGCAGGCCCCGCGCGGGGCCCGGCAGAGCGACGGACTGCTGCGTCCGGCGCGGGTCGTGGTGGCCACCGCCGAGGAGCCCGTCGGACCGTGGCGGTGAAATTCCGTGACTACTACGAGGTCCTGGGAGTGCCGCGCACGGCCTCCGCGGCCGAGATCAAGCGAATGTACCGCCAGCTCGCCCGGAAGCACCACCCCGATCTGCAGCCGGTCACGGAGCGGGCGAAGGCGGCCGAGCGCTTCAAGGAGCTCAACGAGGCCTACGAGGTCCTGAGCGATGCCGACAAGCGGGCCAAGTACGACGCGCTCGGGGCGAGCTGGAAGGGCGGGATGGACTTCACCCCTCCTCCCGGCGCGGAGGCGAGCGGCGGGGAGACATGGTCCGCCGAGGACCTGGGCGACGTCAGCGACTTCTTCGCCTCGCTCTTCGGCCGATCGGGAGGACGGCCCGGCCGTGCTCGAGTCCCGATGCCGGGCTACGACGTCGAGGTGGAGCTGGCGGTCACCCTGGACGATCTCCTCCGGGGCGGCAAGCGCCGGATCCAGATCGGGGAGGGCAAGACCCTCGACGTGGAGATCCCCATCGGGCTGCGGGACGGTGTCGTGCTGCGGCTGGCCGGCCAGGGAGGGCCCGGCACGAGCGGGGGCCCACCCGGCGACGTCTACCTCCACGCGCGCATGGTCCCGCACCCGCGCTATCGCGTCGCCGGCGACGACCTGGAGATGGAGCTGTCGATCTGGCCGTGGCAGGCGGTGCTCGGGGCCGACGTGAGAATCGATACTCCGGACGGGGCGGTGACGCTCACGGTGCCGGCGGGCACGCAGAACGGCAGGCGGCTGCGCCTGCGTGGCCGGGGGCTGCCCCGGGCGGATGGGGCGCGTGGAGACCTCTACGCGGCGGTGCGCATCGTCGTGCCCGAGCGCCCCAGCGCGCCGGAGCGGGAAGCCTACGAGGCCCTGCGACGCAGCGCCGCGGCGCCGGCCGACCGCCCGGCCGGGGAGTGACCGGCATGCGCACGCGGTCTCGGCCATGGCAGCCCGCGCCGATCGTGAAGGCGCCGCTCACCGCCGAGCGACGGCTCACCCGCGACGAGCTGGCGGCGGCCGCCGGCGTCTCATCGGCCCAGCTCGATCACCTGGTCCGGACCGGTCTGGTCGAGCCGGTGACCCGACGGCCGGACGAATTCAGCGTCGAGGCCGCGCCGCGGCTCCGGCGGATCCTGCGGCTCAACGCAGACCTCGGCATGGACCTCTTCGACGCGGCGATCATCGTGGACCTGCTGGAGCGGGTGGACCACCTCCAAGCAGAGCTGGCCCGCCTACGGGGCGGTCGACCCTGAGGGGCAAGGAGAGGCCGACATGGATCCCAACCGGTTGACCGAGAAGGCGCAGGACGCGATGCGCCAGGCGCAGAGCATGGCGCAGCGCGAGGGGCAGACGCAGATCGAACCCGAGCATCTCGCGCTGGCCCTGCTCGAGCAGGACGGCGGCGTCGCGGCGCGCGTCGTGGAGAAGGCCGGCGGCAACGCGGCGACGCTGATGCAGCGGCTGCGCCAGGCGCTCACGCGCCTCCCCCGGGTCTCGGGGCCCGGCGCGCAGGGGGGGCAGGTCTACCTCTCGCCCCGCATGGGCGAGGTCTGGACCGGTGCCGAGGCCGAAGCGCAGCACATGAAGGACGAGTTCGTGAGCGTCGAGCACCTGCTGCTCGCGCTCGTCAAGAAGGATCGAGCCGTCGCCGACGCCTTCCAGGCGGCCGGCCTCACCCCGGACAAGCTGCTCGAGGCGACCGGGGCGGTCCGGGGCGGCCAGCGCGTGACCAGCCAGACGCCGGAAGGTACCTACGAGGCCCTCGAGAAGTACGGGCGTGACCTGACCGCGCTCGCCCGGCAGGGCAAGCTGGATCCGGTCATCGGCCGCGACGAGGAGATCCGGCGCGTCATCCAGATCCTCTCGCGCCGGACCAAGAACAACCCGGTGCTGATCGGAGCGCCGGGCGTGGGGAAGACCGCGATCGTCGAGGGGCTCGGCCAGCGCATCGTCCGCGGGGACGTGCCCGAAGGGCTCAAGGGAAGGCGCGTCGTGACCCTCGACATGGGGGCGCTGGTCGCGGGCGCCAAGTACCGCGGCGAGTTCGAGGAGCGGCTCAAGGCGGTTCTCAAGGCCGTGCACGATGCGCAGGGCGAGGTCATCCTCTTCATCGACGAGCTGCACACGGTGGTGGGGGCGGGGGCGGCCGAGGGGGCCATGGACGCGAGCAACCTGCTCAAGCCCGCCCTGGCGCGGGGCGAGCTGCATTGCATCGGGGCCACCACCCTCGACGAGTACAAGAAGCACATCGAGAAGGACGCGGCGCTCGAGCGGCGGTTTCAGCCCATCATGGTGGACCAGCCGACCGTGGAGGACACGATCTCCATCCTCCGCGGGCTCCGGGAGCGCTACGAGGTCCATCATGGCGTCCGCATCAAGGACTCCGCGCTGGTGGCGGCCGCCGTGCTGTCCGACCGCTACATCTCCGACCGGTTCCTGCCCGACAAGGCCATCGACCTCGTCGACGAGGCGGCGGCCCGGCTTCGAACCGAGATCGACTCGATGCCGGCCGAGCTGGACGAGATCACGAGACGGATCCTGCAGCTCGAGATCGAGCGGGAGGCCTTGAAGAAGGAGAGCGACGCGGCGTCCCGTGACCGGCTGGGGAAGCTCGAGGAGGAGCTGGCCCGCCTGCAGGCCGAGGCCGGGACGCTCCGCCAGCAATGGGAGCGCGAGAAGGCGGCGATCGAGCGGCCCCGGCAGCTGCGGAAGCGAATCGAGTCGGTGAAGGTCGAGATCGAACAGGCCATGCGCGCCTACGATCTGAACCGCGTGGCCGAGCTGCAGTACGGCACGCTGGCGTCGCTCGAGCGCGACCTGAAGGCAGAGGAAGAGCGGGCGCAGGCTGGCGGCGGCCGCCGGCTCATCAAGGAGGAGGTCGACGAGGAGGACATCGCGGAGGTCGTCTCCCGGTGGACCGGCATCCCACTCTCGAAGCTGATGGAAGGCGAGATGCAGAAGCTCCTCCGGCTGGAGGAGGAGCTCCACGAGCGCGTGGTGGGACAGGACGAGGCGGTTCGGGCGGTGGCCGACGCGGTGGTCCGGGCCCGGGCCGGCATCAAGGATCCCAAGCGGCCCATCGGCTCCTTTCTCTTCCTGGGGCCGACCGGGGTCGGGAAGACCGAGCTGGCGCGGGCCCTGGCCGCGACGCTCTTCGACGACGAAGACAACATCGTGCGCCTCGACATGTCGGAGTACATGGAGAAGCACACCGTCGCGCGGCTGATCGGGGCCCCACCCGGGTACGTCGGGTACGAGGAAGGCGGCCAGCTCACCGAGGCGGTGCGCCGGAAGCCCTATTCGGTCGTACTCCTCGACGAGATCGAGAAGGCGCATCCGGACGTCTTCAACGTGCTGCTCCAGGTGCTCGACGACGGCCGCCTCACCGACGGCCAGGGCCGCACCGTCAACTTCAAGAACACGGTCATCATCATGACCTCCAACATCGGCAGCCAGCTCATCCTGGAGATGCGGGACGCCGACGAGCGGAGCTATCAGCGGATGCGCGAGCAAGTGCTCGATGCACTGCGCCGCCAGTTCCGGCCCGAGTTCCTGAACCGCGTGGACGAGATCGTGGTCTTTCGCGCCCTCACCGAGGCGCAGCTCGGGAAGATCGTGGAGATCCAGCTCGCGGGGCTCCAGCACCGGCTCGGCGAGCGTCGGATCACGATGGAGATATCCGAGGCGGCGCGAGCCCATCTGGCCCACGTCGGCTACGATCCGGTCTTCGGGGCCCGGCCGCTCAAGCGGGTGATCCAGCGGGAGGTCGAGACGCCGGTCGCGCGCTTGATAGTGGCCGGCAAGGTTCGCGATGGGGCGACGGTGCGGGTGGACGCGGCCGGTGACGCGCTCCGGGTGGAGCCCGTGGCGTGAGACCTTTCGAGGACGTCATGGTCGAGCGGCTAGCGGAGCTCGTGCGCGCGGGGGTGCCGATCCGTGGCGTTCGGCTCACGGTGCGTGAGCTCTTCGTCGCGCGCATCGAGCGGGGGCCTCTCGGCCCCCGCGAGGTGAGCGAGGCCGTGGAGTCGATGGTGCGCGCGGCCTGCCGCCTCGTGCAAGACCTGGACGCGCCGGACGAGCTGGTCGAGACGGTATGCCGCGCGACGCTGGAGGCGGTGCGAGGTCACGGCGGCGAGACCGCGCGGTGGTTTCCCGAGGCGACGAGCGCGGCCTACGTCGTGCTCGATGAGCTGGCGACCGGGAGTGGCGGGAATGCGAGGTGGCGATGGATCGCTCGCCACCTCTCGCAGTGGGCATGATCGTGCCCGGGGTGCGGATCCTCCTCGGTGTCGCCGCCGCCGGCTGACCCGATAGCCAAGGCGGGTCGGCCGCAGCTAGAACACGGTTCCCCTGAGGGCGGCGATCGCGTTGAGCGCGAACTGGAACGCGATCGCGGCGAGCAGCAAGCCCATGACGCGAGTGGTGATCCGCAGGGCGATGGGACTCAGCCACTTCATGCCCCTGGCCGAGAGGCGAAGGATGAGATAGCTCGCCAGGCAGACGGCGAGGATGCAGCCGCACAACGCGATCTGCTGGGCGAGCCCCCGGGCCTGGCCATGGAGCACGATGACCGTGGAGATGGCGCCCGGCCCGGCCAGCATGGGGATGGCCAGCGGCGTCACCGCGATGTCCTCCTTGGCCGCGCCGGCCGTGGTCTCCTCGGTCGTCTCCTGGACCCGGGACCGCTGCGCGCGCAGCATGTCCAGGGCGATGAGCAGCAAGATCATGCTGGCCGCCAGCTGAAAGGCGGGCAGGGTGATGCCGAGGAAGCGAAAGATCAATTTCCCGGTGAGGGCGAAGAGCAGCAGCACGGCGGCGGTCACCCAGCACGCCAGCCGGGCGGTCTTGACCCGGTGCTCCGGGCTGTCGTTGGGTGTCATGGCCAGGAACGCGGGGACCGTCGCGATCGGGTCCACGATGACGAAGAGCGAGCTGGTCGCCAGCAGGACATACTCGAGAAGACTTTGCCAGGCCATGGAGTGAGGTCGACCGGAGTGTACCCGCGGCCGCGGTCGTGCGCGAGGCGTGTCGTCGTGCACGGGCCGGTGTTTTACGGCCACTCCGGAGTGGCGCGCGGTACACTTCGAGAGTTCGGCCGGGGGACACGTGTGGGACATACAAGATGAAATGACATGGGCTATCAACCGATCGAGAACTACGGAGTCATCGGCGACCTCCACACGGTGGCGCTCGTCGGCATGGACGGCTCGATTGATTTCATGTGCGCGCCCCGCTTCGACTCCCCCTCCGTGTTCGCCGCGTTGCTGGACGACAAGCGCGGCGGGCGCTTCCGGCTTGCCCCTCTTCTCGAGGGGGCGCAGCAGAAGCAGCTCTACCTGCCCGACACCTGCGTCCTGCTGACCCGCTTTCTCTCCGACGATGGCGTGGCCGAGATCTCGGACTTCATGCCGATCGAGGAAGGCCGGCACGCTCACGACGTCGTCCGCCGCGCGAAGACGGTCCGCGGGGAGGTTCGCTTCCGCATGGTGTGCGAGCCACGCTTCGACTACGCGCGGGCCGCCCACACCGCAGAGCAGACCGGCGACGGGGTGCGGTTCATCGCCGCGGGTGGTTCCACGCTCGTGTTCTTGCTGCGCTCGTCGGTCCCGGTGCGGATCGTGGACGGGGCGGCGGTGGCGGAGTTCACCCTGCGCGCCGATGAGTCGGCGTCCTTCATCTTGGAACAGGTCGAGCCGGGCCGGGAGTCGCCGTCCGGCGGTGTCGACTACGTCCCCCGGGCGTTCAAGCACACCGTCAACTTCTGGCGCGGCTGGGTAGGCCGTTCGACCTATCGCGGGCGGTGGCGGGAGATGGTGAATCGCTCCGCGCTGACCCTGAAGCTCCTCACCTCGCAGCCTTTCGGATCGATCGTGGCCGCGCCGACCTTCGGGCTTCCGGAGTGGGTAGGCGGTGGGCGGAACTGGGACTATCGGCACACCTGGATCCGGGACGCGTCGTTCACGCTGTATGGCCTCATCCGGCTCGGGTTCACCGCGGAGGCGGGAGCATTCATGCGTTGGGTGGAGGACCGGTGTGCGGAGCTCGAGCCCGACGGGGCCCTCCAGATCATGTACGGCATCGACGGCCGCAAGCTCCTGACCGAGGAGAATCTCCCCCACCTCGAGGGCTACAAGGGTTCGCGGCCGGTCCGGATCGGCAATCAGGCCTACACCCACCTTCAGCTCGACATCTACGGCGAGCTGATGGATTCGATCTACCTCTACGACAAGTACGGCGCGCCCATCTCGCACGACCTCTGGGTCAACGTCGTCCGCTTCATCGAATGGATCGGCCGGCACTGGCAGGAACCGGACGAGAGCATCTGGGAGGTGCGGGGCGGGCGGCGTGAATTCCTCTTCTCCCGTGTGCTCTGCTGGGCGGCGATCGACCGGGCCATCCGCCTCGCCCGCAAGCGTTCATTTCCGGCTCCCCTCGCGCGCTGGCACGAGACCCGCGACGCGATCTATCAGGACATCTTCGCCCAGTTCTGGAACCCCGATCGGAAGACGTTCGTGCAGAGCAAGGGCTCGACCGCGGTCGACGCGTCTTCGCTCCTCCTGCCCCTCGTCAAGTTCATAGCCCCGGCCGACCCGCGCTGGGTGTCCACCCTGCGCGCGATCGAGCGTGACCTCGTGAGCGACTCGCTCGTCTCCCGCTACCGCATCGGGGACGAGTTCTCCGACGGGTTCCTGGACGAGGAGGGGACCTTCAACATGTGCTCGTTCTGGTACGTCGAGTGTCTGTCGCGGCTGGGGGATCTCCAGCAGGCGCGATTCGTGTTCGAGAAGATGCTCGGCTATGCGAACCACCTCGGCCTCTACAGCGAGGAGCTCGGCCGCCGGGGAGAACACCTCGGCAACTTCCCGCAGGCGTTCACGCATCTGGCGCTCATCAGCGCCGCCTATGATCTCGACCGCCGACTATCTGCCGCCGGGCACGTCGCCTGAGGCCGACGCCGACCTCTCGGCTCGGCGTGCGCCGGGGCCGCTCGCCTACGGTGCTCGGAGGCAATGGCGATGGTTGAGCCGCTCAAGCGTGTCCTGACCGGAATCCGTCCCACCGGACCGCTTCATCTCGGCCACTACGCGGGTGCGCTCGAGAACTGGGTGAAGCTGCAGCGGCAATACGACTGCTCTTTCTTGATTGCCGACTACCAGGTCTCCGATTATGCCGACGACATTGCCCGGGTGCGTGAGGCGGTGTGGGAGGTGGCCCTCGATTGGCTGTCGGTGGGGCTCGACCCCGCGGTCAGCCGGTTCGTCGTCGAGAGCCTTGTCCCGGAGCACGCCGAGCTGGCCCTCTGGCTCAGCTGGTTCGTGCCGCTGGGCATGTTGCAGCGCAATCCGACGTTGAAGGCGGAAATGGAGGGCTTCGGCCGCAGGTCCGTGCCGGTGGCTTTCTTCACGTATCCGGTGATGCAGAGCGCCAACATTCTCATGGCCCGCGCGCATCTGGTGCCGGTAGGTCAGGATCAGCTCCCTCACGTCGAGTTCACCCGTGCGGTGGCACGCCGGTTCAACCGGCAGGTGCGCGAGGTGTTCCCCGAGCCGGAGGCCATGGTGGGGCGCGTGCCCCGGCTGATCGGACTCGACGGGAGGGCCAAGATGAGCAAGTCCCTCGACAACGCCATCTATCTGCGGGACGACGCGGCGACGGTGGCCGACAAGGTGCGGGGCATGTACACGGACCCGACGCGACGTCGGGCGACCGATCCCGGTCACGTGGAGGGCAACCCGGTCTTCATGTATCACGACGCCTTCAATCCGGATCGCACCGAGGTCGAGGAGCTGAAGGAGCGATATCGACGTGGGGCAGTCTCGGACGTCGAGGTCAAGGCGAGGCTGGCGGTCGCGCTCAACGGCTTTCTCGACCCGATCCGCGAGCGCCGCGCGCGCTATGCGGGCGACCAGCGTCTGGTGCGCGACGCGGTCATCCAGGGAACCCGGCGTGCCCGCACCGTCGCGCGAGAGACGATGGGGATCGTCCGGGATGCGCTCGGCATCGAGCACCTGGACGAGATCCGCCGCGCACGAGATCGGCGACGACAGTAGGCGGACATCATCGTACGGGCGGACTAGGCCCGGTCCTCCGGGGTCGGCCGCTCGGCCCGGGAGGTGAGCCGCAGGCGGATCGCCGCCCGGGCGAGCATCAGCCCGGAGACGGATGCGGTCAGGAACAGGAACAGCACGATGAGTAGCTCGTGGACCACGAAGCGGCCGCGGGCGAGGGAAGACAGCAGGGAGGCGGCGAGTACCCCGCCTACTCCGAGGGTGGTGGCCTTGGTCGGCGCGTGCAGGCGCATGAGGCAGTCGGGCAGCCGCACCAGACCGATCGAGCCGACGAGCGTGAAGAAGCCCCCTACGATCAGGCAGAACGAGATTGCCGCTTCGAGCAGCGTGGCCAGCACGTCAGCGCTCCGGAGCGCCGAGCGCGGCGTACCATGCGAACGCGGCGGTGGAGACGAAGCCGATCAACGCGACGAGCAGCGCCGCCTCGAAGTAGGCGAGGCTGTCGTGGCGAATGCCGAGCAGGATCGCGATCGCGACCGCGTCCACGTACAGCGTGTCGAGGGCCAGGATGCGATCCGGGGCGCTCGGGCCGATGACCAGGCGGAGCGCGGCGAGCGCGAACGCGCCGGCCAGCGCCAGGAAGGCGAAGTCCAGGGCGAGGCCTAGCATTCGAAGATGTCCTTCAGGGGCCGCTCGTAGCGGCTCTTGATCTCCGACACGAGCGCGGCGGGGTCGGCCAGATCGAGCACGTGCACCAGGATGCGGACGCGCGCCTCGTCGATGTCGGCGACGACGGTGCCGGGGGTGATCGCGATGATGCTGGCGAGTAGAGCGACGGCATCCGGATGCACCAGGTCGAGCGGCACCTCGATGAAGCCCGGCTGCAGGCGCGACACGGGCCCGAGGACCCGCCTCGCCACCGCCACGTTGGCGGTGACGATGTCCCACAGGACCACGCCCGCGAGACGGATCGCGACCCAGGGCCGGCGTGTCCGGCTCGCCCCGCCGAGGGACCGATGCAGCAGCCGAGGAACCAGGATCGCCAGCAGCCCGCCGCCCGCGAGATCAAGCGGGGCCAGGCTCGAATGGAGTCCGAGCCAGACGGTGAGGATCAGGGAGGACACGATCGGATGCGGAAGCCAGCGTTTCAAGGTCCAGGCTCGAGGGGCAGTGGTCTCGCGGTCGGCTCGTCGGTGGCGCGCAGCACGGAGGACGCATAGAGGCGCGGCTCGGCGAGCTGCGCCGCGGCGGCGTCGGCGAAGCGCTGGACGGGGGCGGCGAGGAGCGCGAGGGCGGCGCCGAGGGCGAGCAGGCCGACGGTCGGTGCGAGTGGAGGGAGGCCCCCGCGCGCGGCCGGCGCGATCGCGTCCGCCGTCTTCCAGAACAGCGCGCTCCCCCCACGCGCGAGCCCGATCATCGTGAGCAATCCGGTGGCCAGGAGCATGCTCCACAGCCAGGGGCGGCTCGGCGTCGTGGCGGTGGCCTGAAGTATGGCGAGCTTGCCGATGAAG
>Ga0207689_10000207_pt1 | contig 52064 bp, 45 predicted proteins | sample KBSMisM52_FD_184312 | JGI IMG/M metagenome (GOLD analysis project Ga0207689, IMG submission 184312) | Miscanthus rhizosphere microbial communities from Kellogg Biological Station, Michigan, USA - KBS Miscanthus M5-2 (SPAdes) (version 2) | ecosystem: Host-associated > Plants > Roots >...
ATGCCGGCCAGCGAGGTGGTCGACGCCACGAGCATCTCCTGGACGCCGCCCTGCAGCGCCGATTGCTGCTGCAGCTCGTTGCCGAGCTGGCTGCTGGGGAACTCCTGCACCTTGATCTTGCCGCCGCTCTTGGCGGCGACGAGCTCGGCGAACTTCTTGACGCCGGTGCTGGTGGGATGGTCGGGGTTGTTGAGGTGGCCGAAGCGGATCGTCCGCTCCTGGATGTCCTGGGCGGCGGCGGGCAGTGCGACGCCGAGGACAGCGAGCAGCGCAATGGCGAGCAAGGGACGGCGCATGTGGACGGCACTCCTGCGATGACGAAAAGACGGGCATCATCCACTAGTTTGGAAAGTCTTTCCAATATGGAAAACACTTAACGATCGGCTACGATTCCCCGGAAATGACTGCCCAGCTCGAACGGGGCCTCGCGGTGCTCGAGCACCTGGCCGCTCATCCCGAGGGCGCCGCGCTGTCCGACATCGCAACGGCGATCGCGATGCCGCTCAGCGCTGCGCATCGCCTCCTTTCCGAGCTGGTCAAGAGCGGCTACGTGCGCCAGCTGCGCGACCAGGGCGACTACGGCCTCACCATCAAGCTCGTCGCGCTCGGCCTCGGCTATCTCGGCGCGTCGGGGGTGGTCGATGTCGCGCAGCCTTCGCTCGACCGTCTCGCCCTCGAGTCGGGCGAGCTGGTGCGGCTGGCGATCGTCGACGGCGACGAGCTCGTCTTCGTCGCCAAGGCGCAGGGCGCGACGCGCGGCCTGCGCTACGACCCCGACATGGGTCTCTCGGTGCGCCTGTCGTGCAGCTCGGCCGGACACGCCTGGCTGTCGACGCTCGACGACGAGGAGGCGCTTCGCCTGGTGGCGCGCCAGGGCTTCGGCTCTCCCAGCGCGTTCGGCCCGAAGGCGCCGACCACGGTCAAGGCGTTGCTCGCCTTCGTGCACGCGGCGCGCAAACGCGGCTATGCGACGATCAACGAAGTGTTCGCGCCGGCGATGTCGGCGATGGCAGCGCCCGTCGTCGTGCGCGGCGTGGCGATCGGCGTGGTGACCATCGCCGGCCCCGCGGTGCGCCTCGACGAAGCGCGCATGAAGCAGCTCGGTGGCGCGTTGGTCGAGACGGCGCGCGAGCTTGCCGGGCTCAGCACTGCGTCATCGCTGCTTCGCCGGAAAGATCCAGCGAGCGCAATCGCCCGCTCGACGACGGCGTCGCGAAAGGCCTGACCGCTTGACGGATCGCTCGATGCACACCGCAGTCATTCGACGTTCGCGCGCGCTTCGACGCTCGACACGCGGAGATAAAGCAACCCGATCAGCGCCGCGCCGAGCCCGGCCGCGGCGCCGACGGCGAGCGACCAGCGCGCCCCGGCGACGTCGGCGACCCAGCCGACGATCGGCGCGCCGAGCGGCGTGGTGCCCATGGCGATCGCGAGATAGATCGCCATCACGCGGCCGCGCATCGGCGGGTCTGTGCCGAGCTGGATCGTGCTGTTGGCGCCGGTCATGAAGGTCTGCGATGCCGCGCCCATGACGACAAGCGTCGCGCCGAAGAGCCAGTAGTCGGGCATCGCCGCGGCGACCGCGCAACCGGCGCCAAACACGGCTGCACCGATGAGCAGCACCGACATCTGCGGCCGTTCGCGCCGCGCAGCGAGCAGCGCTCCGGCGACCGAGCCGATCGCCAGGAGCGACGTCAACAGGCCATAGCGATGCGCACCGGCATGGAAGACGCTGACCGCCATCGTCGCGATGAAGATCGGAAAGTTAAGCCCGAAGGTCGCGATCAGGAAGAGCATCGCCAGCACGACCCGCTGGTCGGGACGGGCGCGGACGTAGCGCCAGCCTTCGGCGATGCCGCCGCGCGCCGGTGCCGCGCGTTCGTGCCGGTCGCGATCGACGATGCGCAGCCTCGCCAGGGCGAAGATCATCGCGGCGAACGACGCGGCGTTGGCGAGAAACGCCCAGCCCGAGCCGAACCCGGCGATGACGACGCCGGCGATCGCCGGGCCGATCATTCGCGCCGCCTGGAACGACGTCGAGTTGAGCGCCACCGCGTTCGAGAGGTCGGCGGTGCCGACGAGCTCGGAGACGAAGGTCTGCCGCGCCGGCGCGTCGAACGCGGTCGTGCAGCCGAGCAGGAACGCGAACGCGTAGACGTGCCAGAGCTCGACTGCGCCGAACACGGTCAGCAGCCCGAGGCCGAGCGCGAGCACGCCCATCGTGCTCTGGGTGACGAGCAGGAGCTTGCGACGATCGAAGACGTCGGCAGCCAGCCCGGTGAACGGCAGCAGTGCGAGCGACGGTCCGAACTGCAGCGCCATCACGATGCCGACCGCCGTGCCGCTGTGCGGCGTCAGCTCGGCGAGGACCAGCCAGTCCTGCGCGGTGCGCTGCATCCAGGTGCCGATGTTGGAGACGAAGGCACCCGTCGCCCACAGGCGGTAGTTCGGGTTGCGCAGCGAGCGGAAGGCGCTCGCCGAGGAGAGGTTCGCACTCGATGACACGTGGGGGCGTGGGCCGGCGGGCAGCGCTGATTCTGGCGTGCGCGCCTCGCGGCGTGCCGACACCGTTTCGCGCCGCGCCGCGCCGTTTCGTCGCAACGCCGTGGCGGCGACCCCGACCCGGCGCCAGAGTGGCGGCACCGCGCCCTCGAGCGCACACCGAGCCCGCCATGCATCCCGAAGCACCTCTCGGCACCGTCATCGTCGCGATCCTGTCGCACACGCCCGGCTACGTCTGGGCGATCCTCGCCGCGCTCGTCCTGCTCGGCAGCCTGCAGCTGCGCCGGCAGCGCATGTCGCGCATGCGCCTGCTGATCGCGCCGGTCGCGATGGGCGCGCTGTCGCTCTGGAGCGCGACGACCGCGTTCGGCGCCCGGCCCGCGATCGCCCTCGCCTGGTTGCTCGGCATGGCCGCCGCGTGGCTCGCCAACCGGGCGCTGCGCTGGCCGCGCGAGGTCGGCAGCGACGGCGACGCGTTCGTCGTCGCCGGCAGCCCGTTGCCGCTCGCGCTCATGCTCGCCATCTTCGCGCTGCGCTACACGGTCGCGGTGTCGCTCGTCTTCCACCCGGTGTGGCGCGCCGATCCGCTGTTCGCCGTCCCGATGGCGCTTCTCTACGGCGCGCTCTCGGGGATGTTCACGGCGCGCGCCGTGCGAATCCTGACGAGCGGCCCCAGGGCGCGCCGGGTTGCCGCGCGCGACGACGTCGCCACTGCCTAGACTCTCGGCCATGCACACCCTCGCCCCGCACCTGAACGGCCTCGACAAGTTCCTGCTCTTCGTCGCGCTGCCGACGGTCGTCTTCGCGTCGCTGCTCGAGGCGATCGTCCTCGCGCGCATCCGCGCCTACGACTGGCGCGCGACGGCGGTGTCGCTGTTCGACCTGTTCGCGCGCGTGGGCACCCAGATCTTCCTGCCGTTCTCGATTGCCGCACCGCTGATTGCGCTCGCCTACCGGCACCGGATCGGCGTCATCGCGCTCGACGGCTGGACGGCGCTGCTCGCGCTCTTCATCGGCCAGGAGTTCTGCTACTACTGGTTCCACCGCGCCGCGCACCGCGTGCGCTGGTTCTGGTGCAACCACTCCGTGCACCACTCGCCGAACGAGCTCAACCTCTCGGCCGCCTACCGGATCGGCATCCTCAGCCGGGCGAGCGGCAGCTCGGCGTTCTACGTGCCGCTGATCTGGCTCGGCTTCGAGCCGCGCGTCGTCTTCGAGATGCTCTCGCTCAACCTGCTCTACCAGTTCTGGATCCACGCGACGTGGATCCCGAAGCTCGGCTGGCTCGAGCTCGTGCTCAACACGCCGTCGGCGCATCGCGTCCACCACGCCGCCAACCTCGAGTACCTCGACGCCAACTACGGCGGCGTGCTGATCGTCTTCGATCGGCTGTTCGGCACGTATCGCGCCGAGCGCGACGACGTGCCGTGCCGCTACGGCCTCGTCGTCCCGATGACCGGCTACAACCCGGTGAAGATCGAGCTCTACCAGTGGCGCGCGCTGGCGCGCGACCTGCTCGCGGCGCGCAGCGTTCGTGCCGTGCTCGGACACCTCTTCATGCCTCCGGGCTGGAGCGCGCACGGGCCGGGCAACACGACCGAGGCGATGCGCTCGGCCGCGGCCGCCGCCGCGCCGGCGTCGAGCAGCAGCAACGACGCGGTCGGCCGCGCCGTCGCCGCACCGGTGCGCGCTGCCGCGCTGCCGTGAACGCAGCGCCGGCGCCTCTGCACAACGCGCTCCGCCACGGCGCGATCGTCGCTGGCTTCAGCGCCTTCATCGCGCTCGCGCTCAGCATCGCGCGCGGCGACTGGGTGCTCCAGCTCGTCTATGCCGAGGCGATCGGCCTCTCGATCTGGGCCTGCACCGAGCTCGGCCGTCACGGGCTCGGCGTCGATCCGCAGTCGGGCTGGCGATGGGCGGTGTTGCAGGTAACAGCGGTGGTGGCAGGTTACGCGATCGGCACCGGCCTCGGCGACCTCTACTGCGGCTGCTCGAGCTTCGAGTTCTTCCGGCGTTCGCCGCGCACGCTGGCGAGCTATCTCGTCCTCTCCGTCGCGATCACCGGCGCGATTTCGTACTTCTTCATCTCGCGCGGCCGTGACCAGCGCCGGCAGAGCGAGATCGCGACGGCGCAGCGCGACGCCGCCGAGGCGCGGCTGAAGCTGCTCGAGTCGCAGCTCGAGCCGCACATGCTGTTCAACACGCTCGCCAACCTGCGCGCGCTGATCACCGTTGATCCGCAGCGCGCGCAGGCGATGCTCGACCAGCTGATCGCGTTCCTGCGCGCCACGCTCGGCGCCTCGCGCGTGCCGTTCCACGCCCTCGACGCCGAGTTCGCCCGCGTCGCCGACTACCTCGCGCTGATGCAGGCGCGCATGGGGCCGCGGCTCGAGACGAAGCTCGACCTGCCGGCCGATCTCGCGGCGCTCCAGGTGCCGCCGCTGGTGCTGCAGCCGCTGGTCGAGAACGCGATCAAGCACGGCCTCGAGCCGCACGTCGGCAAAGGTCGCATCGAAGTGCGCGCGGTGCGCGACGGCAACCGGGTGCGGCTGACGGTGCGCGACACGGGCGCCGGCGTCGCTCCCGGGGCGACGAGCGCGGGCGACGCGGGCGCCGGCGGCGCGGGCAACGGAGAGAGCACGCGCTTCGGCCTCGAGCAGGTGCGGGCACGGCTGGCGGCGGTCTACGGCACCGCCGCCTCGCTCGAGCTCGCGCCGGCCGACGACGGCGAAGGCGGCAGCCGCGCCGTCGTCACGCTGCCTGCGTGACGATGGACGCGACCGCGCTGATCGCCGAGGACGAGCCGCTGCTCGCCGACGAGCTGGCGCGCGCGCTCGCCGTCGCCTGGCCCGAGCTGCGCGTCGTCGCCCGCGCCGAGGACGGCCCCGCCGCCGTCGAGGCCGCGCTGCGCGTGAAGCCCGACCTGCTCTTCCTCGACATCCGCATGCCGGGTTGCAGCGGCCTCGAGTCAGCGCAGGCGATCGCCGAGGATTGGCCCGACGACGGCACGCCGGCGCCGCTCGTCGTCTTCGTCACCGCGTACGAGCGCCACGCGCTCGAGGCGTTCGATCACGCCGCCGTCGACTATCTGCTGAAGCCCATCGACACCGTGCGCGTCGCGCGCGCCGTCGCGCGCGTGCAGCTGCTGCTCGGCGCGCGTCGTGCCGAGCGCCGCGCGGTGGCCGACACCCCGCCCGTGCTCGACCCGAGCCGCGACGGCAACGCGTGGCAACGACTGCTCGCCTCGCCCGACGCGATGCGAGCGCTCCTCGGCGCGACGACGGCACCGCGGCTCGAAACGATCGCCGCCGGCAGCGGCTCGGCCGTCCATCTCGTCCCGGTGAACGACGTCGTCTACTTCGAGGCTGCCGACAAGTACGTGCGCGTGCTCACCGCCGATCGCGAGCACCTGATCCGCATCTCGCTGCGCGAGCTGCTGCCGCAGCTCGATCCGGCGCGCTTCTGGCAGGTCCACCGCGCCACCGTCGTGCGCGCCGACGCGATCGAGCGAGCCGAGCGCGACGACGCCGGCAAGGTGACGCTGGTGCTGCGCCAGCGCCCAGAGCGGCTCGTCGTCAGCCGCCTCTACGCGCACCGCTTCCGGCCGATGTAGCAGAGCCGAACCGGCGCGCAGGGACATCCCGCGGGCCGCGGCCGCGCCGATCCTGCAGGGGTTAACCTCCCGGGCCGCCGCCGTGCTGACCCTCGGCCACGGCACGTTGCGTGCGCCGACACGCCCACCCGGCCGCGCTCCCCGCGTCGCTGCTTTCTCAGTTCCCTCTTCTGATGTTCGGATCGTCCAAGCCCATTCCCTTCGATCCCTACGGCCGACGACGTTCGCGCCGCGTTCCCCGCTGGCTCGTGCTCCTGCTGCTGGGGATCGTGCTCGGCGCCGGCGCCGTGCTCGTCGTGCAGGAGCGGTACCTGCCGCCCCGCCTGACTGCCGAGGCGTCGGCACGCCTGCGCGATTCGTTCGAGCGCGCCGATGCCGAACGGCAGCGTCTGCAGGGCGAGCTCGCCACGGCCTCCAGCCGGTTGCGGAGCACGCTCGACGAGAACAAGCGCTTGCAGTCGGACGTCGCCACGCGCGGCGAGACAGTGCAGCACCTGCGCGAGGACGTCGCATCGCTCGTCGCCACGCTGCCACCCGATCCGCGCGGTGCGCCCGTCGCGGTGCGCGCCGCGCGGTTCGAGGTGCAAGGCAATGCGCTGGCGTACAACGTCGTGCTCTCGCGCGAGCGCGCCGGCGCGAATCCGTGGGGCGGCGTGCTCCAGTTCGTCGTCGCCGGCGCGTCGGGTCGTGCCGACGACACGGTGACGCTGGCGCCGGTGTCGATCTCCGTCGGGCGCTACGACACCGTGCGCGGCACCCTGCCGTTGCCGCAAGGCTTCAAGCCGCGCCGCGCGACCATCAACGTCCTCGACAAGGTCGGCGGCAAGCTGATGGGGATGCGCGTCATCAACGTCGGCTGACGCGAGCGCTTGGGAACATGGACTCGCGTTGACCCCCGGCTCGGCGGCGCACGGGCCTACGCATAATCGGCCGCTTGCACAGGCTCGGGCAACAGCAATGAAGGTTCGCGACGTCGTCTATTCGATCGGTCAATCGGGCTATCTCCATCGCGACCTCATGGCCATCAAGGCCGGGGCGCGCGCAGACGGTTTTCTCTTCCACGGCAAGCCCGTCCTGCCCGGCTACAAATCGATCGTCGAGCCGGGAACGACGATCTCGGTCATGCTCGTCCTCGACGACGACCAGGTCGCGTTCGGCGATTGCGCCGACGTCATCCTCGCCGGCGCCGCCGGCCGCGATCGCGTGTTCAACGCCGACGAGCACATCGGCCTCCTCGAGGGCGAGCTTCGCAAGCGACTGACCGGCCTCGACGTGAGCGCGTTCCACACCAATGCCGAGACGTTCGACCGCCTCAAGGTCGACGGCAAGCCGGTGCACATGGCGCTGCGCTACGGCATCACGCAAGCGCTGCTGCACGCGACCGCGCTCGCGCGCCACGAGACGATGGCCGAGGTCATCGCGCGCGAGTACGACTCGACGATCTCCGAGACGCCGATCGCGATCCTCGCCTCGGGCCATCGCGACGACCCGCTGCAGCTCGACCGCACCATCCTGAAGCGCCCCGAGTTGCTGCCGCACGCGAGCTTCACGACCGTCGAGCACATCGGCCGCTCCGGCGAGAAGCTGCACGCGTTCGCCGCCACGGTCGCGACGCGGCTGCGCCAGATCGGCGGCGACGACTACCGGCCGCAAATCCACCTGGACGTCTACGGCACGCTCGGCGAGCTGTTCGCCAACGACACCGACAAGATCGCCGCCTACCTCGCGACGCTCGTCGAGACGACCAAGCCGTACGGCTTCATCATCGAGTCGCCGATCATCGCGAGGACGCAAGGCGAGCAGATCGAGCTGTTTCGAAAGCTCCGCGAGACGCTGCGGCGCAACGACACGAAGATCGGCGTCATCGCCGACGAATGGTGCAACACGCTCGAGGACGTCAGGCTGTTCACCGACGAGCAAGCGGCCGACTATCTGCAGATCAAGACGCCCGACCTCGGCGGCATCAACAACACGATCGAGGCGGTGCTCTACTGCAAGCGCCACGGCATGGGCGCCGCGCTCGGCGGCACCGCCAACGAGACCGACCAGTCGGCGCGGATCTGCAGCCACATCGGCCTCGCCTGCCGGCCCGACTTCATGCTGTCCAAGCCCGGCCTCGGCGTCGACGAGGCGCTGATGATCCAGCGAAACGAAATGCACCGCACGCTCGCGCTGCTGAAGGCGAAGCGCAACAAGAACTGAGGCGGAGGAGACTCGATGGGTGGAATTTCGATGCGGATCGGCGCGTGCCTCGCCCTCGCGGGCGCGCTCGCCGCCGCACCCGCGCTCGCGGCCGGGCCCGAGAAGCCGCGCTACGGTGGCACCGTGGTGACGGTGCTCGGCGCCGATCCAGCGGTCCTCAACCCCGGCATCAGCGTCGGCGTTCCCGACGTCTTCGTCGGCTGCATCCTGTACGACTCGCTGATCCGCTTCGGCAAGAACTTCGAGATCGTTCCCAACCTCGCCAAGTCGTGGGAGATCTCGAAGGATGGCCTCACCTACACCTTCCACCTCGAGAAGGCGAACTTCACCGACGGCAAGCCGGTGACCTCCGAAGACGTCAAGTTCTCGCTGACCCAGGTCTCGGCGAAATACGGGCCGAAGTTCAACGCGCCCGGCAGCTTCATCCAGACGATCGAGACGCCCGACCCGCTGACGGCGGTCATCAAGCTCTCGAAGCCGTTCGGGCCGTTCCTCTTCTCGCTCGCGTGCGAGCAGAACGCGCCGATCCTGCCGGCGCACGTGTTCCAGGGCAGCGATGTCCTCAAGCACGAGGCGACGCTCACGAAGCCCGTCGGCAACGGCCCCTTCGTGCTGCAGGAATGGGTCCGCGGCGACCACCTGACGTTCGTCAAGAACCCGACCTACTGGCGCAAGGGCCAGCCGTACCTCGACAAGGTCGTCGTCAAGATCATGCCGGACTCGGCGGCGCGCGTGCTGGCGCTGCGCGCCGGCGAGGTCGACTTCATCGACGAGTACTACTTTCCGCTCAGCGCGCACGCGCAGTTCGCGAACGACAAGAACTTCGTGCTCCAGGACATCAGCTATCCGAGCGACGACCTCGCGATCATCAACACCAAGAAGCCGCCGCTCGACAACGCGAAGGTGCGCCAGGCGCTCATGACCGCGATCGATCGCGAGTTCCTGCACAAGGCGGTCTTCTACGGCATCGGCGGCGTCTCGCAGACCGCGATCGACAGCCGGATCGCGTGGGCCCACAACCCGGCGGTCAGCTACGCGAAGCTTTACCCGTACGACCCGAAGCGCGCCGCCGCGCTGCTCGACGAAGCCGGCGTCAAGCCCGGTGCCGACGGCAGCCGCTTCACACTCCGCCTCTCGTTCGACGCCGGGCGCCCGGAATACACCGGACTGGCGCAAGCGCTGCAGCGCTACTGGCAGGCGATCGGCATCAAGGTCGTGCTCGAAGGCGCCGAGCGTCCGGTCGTGCTGAAGAAGGTCTACACCGACTACGACTTCGACGTCACGCTGCAGAACTACACGACCTCGGGCGATCCGGCGCTCGGCATCGCACGGCTCTACGTCACGACCTCGATCAAGCAGGGCTCGACCTTCAACAACGCGAGCCGCTATTCCAACCCCGAGGTCGATGCCCTCTTCTCGCACGGCCAGAACGGCCTGACGCGCGAAGAGCGCGCCAAGGACTACTTCCAGGTCCAGGAGATCCTCGCCCGCGACCTGCCGGTGCTCGTGCTGCACCAGCAGGCCGAGATCGATGCCGCGACCGTCAAGCTGAAGGACGTCTTCCTGACCGCGAACTACGTCTGGTGGGGCAGCGTGTGGATGTCGGAGTAGGCGAAAGCGGCACGCTCACCGAGCGCGCCGCGCGCTACTGGGCGGGCGTCGGCTACGACGATCTGCCGCACGAGGCGGTCCGGCTCGCCAAGCGGTTCCTGATCGACACCCTCGCGGCGGGCGTCGCCGGCGCGCGGACGGACGTCGTCGAGAGCACGATCCGCGCCGCGCAGGCCGGCTTCGAAGGCAGCACCAACGGCGCAGTCGTGTGGGGGCGCGGCGTGCGCCTGCCGATTCCGCAGGCCGCACTCGTCAACGGCACGGCAGCGCACGCGCTCGAGCTCGACGACTTCGGCGGCTGCGGCCATTCGGGCGCGGTCGTCGTCCCGGTCGTCTGCGCGCTCGCTGCGCGCGGCGGCGTCTCCGGCCGCGAAGCGCTGGTCGCGATCCTCGCCGGCTACGACCTCGCGGCGCGCGTGCTCGAAGGCGCCGGCGGCTATCGGCCGCACAACGCGCTCGGCTGGCATTCGACCGGGACGTGCGGCAGCTTCGGCGCTGCCGCTGCCGCTGCGCGCATGCTCGGCCTCGACGCCGAGCGCTTCGCCGACGCGCTCGGCATCGCCGGCACGTTCACCGGCGGCGTCTGGGCGTTCCTCGCCGACGGCGCCGACACCAAGCGCTTCCATCCCGGCAAGACCGCCGAGAACGGCCTGACCGCTGCGTTGCTCGCGCAGGCCGGGATGAGCGGCCCGCGCCAGATCCTCGAAGCCGAGTGGGGCGGCTTCTTCGGCACCTATTCGCACGGCATCGCGACGCCCGAGCTGACGCTCGAAGGCCTTGGCACCGCGTTTCGCATCGACCGCTCGGGCATGAAGCCGCATGCGTGCTGCCGCGGCCTGCACTACACGATCGATGCGCTGCTCGAGCTGATGGCCGAGACCGGCTGCCGCGCCGGCGACATCGACGCCATGGTCGTGCACGGCAACGCGCAGACGGTGCGCCAGTTCGACCGGCAGGAGATCGCGACGCTCCTCGATGCGCAGTTCAGCATGCCGTACGCGCTCGCGGTCGTCGCCGACAGCGGCCGCGCGACGATCGATCAGTTCTCGCCGAGCCGCGCCGACGAGCCCGAGATCCGCCGCCTCATGCGCGCGACGCGCGTCGTTGGCGACCGCACACTCGCGATCGGCGAGTACCCGCCGCTCGAGCTGCATCTCAAGGACGGCCGCCGCGTCGAGCGCGCGATCGCGTTCGGCAAGGGCGCACCCGAGAACCCGCTCAGCGATGCCGAGCTCGCGTTCAAGGTCGAAAGCCTGATCGCGCCGGTGCTCGGCGCCGAGCGCCACCGCGAGATCGTCGCCGCGGTCGAGCGACTCGACGACGCGCCCGACGCGGCGGCGCTCGCGGACCTGCTCGCCGACAGCGACGCCAGGCGCCGGGCGGCGTGACGGATGGGACGGTTCCTGCTCGCCAGGCTGGCGTGGACCGTCCCGATCCTCTTCGTCATCCTGATCGTCAATTTCCTGATCATCCATCTCGCGCCGGGCGATCCGGTGCAGGCGCTGGTCGGCGACTTTCCCGCGCCGCCCGGTTATCTCGAGCAGATCCGCCACGACTTCGGGCTCGACCAGCCGCTCTGGGTGCAACTGCTGCGCTACGGGCAGAACCTGCTGCAGGGGCACCTCGGCTATTCGTTCGCCAACCGGCAGCCGGTGCTCGAGCTCATCCTCGCGCGCGCCGGCACGACGCTCGTCCTGATGATTCCGGGCCTGATCGCGGCGTCGGTGCTCGGCGTCGTCCTCGCGCTCGCCGCCGCGCCGCGCGCCGGCAGCGCGTTCGACAGCGGCATCACGGCGCTAAGTCTGTTCGGCTATTCGGTGCCGATCTTCTGGCTCGGGCAGCTCCTCATCATCCTGTTCGCGGTCGACCTCGGTTGGCTGCCGGCGCAGGGGATGACGTCGCTGCGCGGCAGCGCGACCGGATGGGCCTATGTCCGCGACGTCGCCTGGCACCTCGTGCTGCCGGCTTTCTCGATCACGATCTTCTTCGTCGCGGTGGTCGCACGCGTCGCGCGCGCGAGCATCGTCGGCGTGCTGTCGGAAGACTTCATCACGACCGCCATGGCCAAGGGCCTGTCGCGGCGCACGATCCTGTGGCGGCACGTGCTGCCGAACGCGATGATCCCGGTCGTCACGGTGATCGGCTACAGCTTCGGCTATTCGCTCACCGGCGCGATCCTGGTCGAGACCGTGTTCGCGTGGCCCGGGCTCGGCAGCCTCTTCGTCGCCTCGATCGGCAATCGCGACTATCCGGTGCTGCAGGGCATCCTGCTGCTCTCGGCGGTGATGGTCGTGCTCGCCAATCTCGCCACCGATCTCGTCTACGCGCTCCTCGATCCGCGCGTCCGGCGCAGCTACGGGGTCGCGCATGCGTGAAGCGTGGGCGCGCTTCGCGGAGCAGCGGGCGGGTGTCGTCGGCCTCGCCTTCATCGCGCTGCTCGTCGTCGCCGGCGCCGCGGCGCCGTTCGTCCTCAGCCACGATCCCGCTGCGCTCTCGAACGACGTGATGGTGTCGCCGTCGCGCGTGCACTGGTTCGGCACCGACGAGCTCGGCCGCGACGTCTTCGCCGGCATGAGCCAGGGCGTGCAGGTCTCGCTCACGGTCGGCTTCGCGGCGGCGCTCGCGGCGTCGGTGCTCGGCATCCTGATCGGCGCGGTCGCGGGCTTCTTCGGCGGCAAGGTCGACCTCGCGCTGATGCGCTTCTCGGAGATGTTCCAGGTCATGCCGAGCTTCATCCTCGCGGCGGTGATCGTGGCGCTCGCCGGGCCCGGCCTCACGCGCGTCGTCGGCGTGATCGCGATCCTCGCCTGGCCTCAGGTCGCACGCGTGATGCGCGGCGAGGTGCTGCGCGTGCGCCAGCTCGAGTTCGTCGACGCGGTGCGCTGCCTCGGCATTCGCGAAGAGGCGATCCTGCTGCGCGAGGTCATCCCCAACGCGATCGCCCCCGTGCTCGCGGTCGGCACGCTGATCGTCGGGCAGGCGATCCTGCTCGAGGCGGCGCTGAGCTTTCTCGGCCTCAGCTCGGCCGACCTGATCAGCTGGGGACGGATGCTCAACAGCGGCCAGCGGTTGCTCTTCAATGCGCCGTGGCTGTCGTTCTTTCCGGGCGCGGCGATCTTCCTGACCGTGCTCGCGTTCAACCTGCTCGGCGACGCCGTCGGTGCGGCGCTCGATCCGAAAGGGCGACGTCGATGAGCGCGGCAGCGGATCGGCCGATCGTCTCGGTCAACGACCTGCGCTTCTCGTACCTGCGCGGCGGCGCCGTCGTTTCAGCGCTGCGCGGAGTGAGCCTCGACGTCCAGCCGGGCGAGGCGGTCGGGCTCGTCGGCGAATCCGGGTCGGGCAAGTCGACCCTCGCGCGCGTGCTGCTCGGCCTCGCGCATCCGCGCCTGTCGCGGATCGAAGCGGGGCGCGTCGTCATCGACGGGCAGGACGTGACCGGCTTCGGCCCGCAGCAATGGCGAACGCTTCGCGGCCATCCGCTGGCGATGATGTTCCAAGATCCGCTCACCTACCTGAACCCGGTCATGACGGTCGGCCGCCAGATCGCCGAGAGCGTGCGCCTGCACGATGGCGGCGTCGACGCCGCCGCCCGCGTCCGCGAGCTGCTCGGCCTCGTGCGCCTGCCTGAGAGCGTCGCCACGTCGTACGCGCACGAGCTCTCGGGCGGCATGCGCCAGCGCGCGCTGCTCGCAATCGCGCTCGGCTGCCGGCCGCGCCTGCTCGTCGCCGACGAGCCCACGACCGCGCTCGACGTCACGACCCAGGCGGAGATCATGGCGTTGCTCGCCGACCTGCGCCAACGGCTCGGCATGGCGATGCTCCTCATCAGCCACGACCTCGGCCTCGTCGCATCGGCGTGCACGCGGATCTACGTGATGTATGCGGGCCGCACGATCGAGTGGGGCTCGACCGACGGCGTGTTCAAGGTGGCGGCGCATCCCTACACCGCCGGGCTGCTGCAATCGGCGCGCGTCGTGCGCGACGCGGCCGGGCGCTTCCCGACGATCGGCGGCGACGTGCCGAACCTCTCGCAGCCGATCGAGGGCTGCCCGTTCCGGCCGCGCTGCGCGTTCGCGTTCGCGCCTTGCGTGCAGATGCCCGAGCCGGTCGCCGTGCCGGGCGACCGCGAGCACGCCGTTCGCTGCTGGCATTTCGAGGAGCGCGTGCGCTCCGGTGCGGAGGTCACGCGTGCCGGCTGACGCCAAGCCGCTGCTCGAACTGCGCAACGTCTCGAAGACGTTTCGCAGCGCCGCGGGCGAGACCGTCCACGCGGTGCGCGCCGCGAGCCTCCTCGTCGACCGCGGCGAGACCGTGGCGCTCGTCGGCGAAAGCGGCTCCGGCAAGTCGACCCTCGGTCGCATCGCGCTCGGCCTCATCGCGCCCGATTTCGGCGACGTCTTCCTCGAGGGCCGCTCGTTCGCGAGCCTCTCGAGCCGCGAGTTTCGCGACGCGCGCACGGCGATGCAGCCGATCTTCCAGGACGCGACCGCGTCGCTCAATCCGCGCCGCACGGTGCGCCAGCTCCTGGCGCAGGCGCTGCGGCGGCATGCGGCCGACGTCGTCGACGTGCGCGCCGCGGCGATCCTCGACAGCGTCGGTATGCGGCCCGGCCTCGACTACCTCGACCGGCTGCCGCACGAGCTGAGCGGCGGCCAGCGGCAACGCCTCGCGATCGCGCGCGCGCTCGCGGTCGAGCCGGCGCTGATCGTCGCCGACGAGCCGCTCTCGGGCGCTGACGTCTCGATCCGTGGCCAGGTGCTCAACCTCCTGCTCGACATCCAGGAGACGCGCGGCAACGCATACCTCATGATCACGCACGACATCTCGATCGCGCGTGCGTTCGCCGACCGCGTCGCCGTCATGCTGCGTGGCGAGATCGTCGAGAGCGGTCCGGTCGGAGAAGTGCTGGTGCGGCCGCAGCACGACTACACGCGCCGCCTGCTCGCCGCTGTTCCGGAGCTCGACCTGCCGACTGCGGCCAATGCCTGAGAGGAGCCACCCGATGAGAAAGCTGATCGCATCCACCTTCGTCTCGCTCGACGGCGTCATGCAGGCGCCGGGCGGCCCCGAGGAAGATCCCACCGAGAACTTCCCGTTCGGCGGCTGGACGTTCCCCTACTGGGACGAGACGATCGACATCTCGGGCAGCGGCTTCGACGGCAAGGACCGCGAGCTCGTGCTCGGCCGCAAGACCTACGAGATCTTCGAGGCGTACTGGCCGGACCAGCCGGCCGACAACCCGGTCGCGAAGCTGCTCAACGCCGACCGGAAGCACGTCGCATCGCGCACGCTGACGAACCTGCAGTGGAACAACTCGACGCTCCTGCGCGGCGACGTCGCCTCCGCCGTCGCGGCGCTGAAATCGGAGCCGGGCCTCGATCTGCAGATCATCGGCAGCGGCAATCTGATCCAGACACTGCAGGCCGCAGCGCTGATCGACCAGTACCATGTGTGGACCTTCCCCGTCGTGCTCGGGCGCGGCAAGCGGCTGTTCGAAGCCGGCGCGAAGGCGGGCGCGCTCCGGCTCGTCGCATCGCAGACTGCGAAGACCGGCGTCGTGATGAGCACGTACGTGCCCGCCGGCGAGATCCGAACGGGATCGTTCGCGCAGGACCAGCCGAGCACCAAGGAACTCGATCGGCGCGCGAAGTGGTCGCGCAAGGGAGGCTGAGGCGATGGTGCTCACTCGTTCGATGATCGCGGCAGCGCTGGCGCTTGCCTCCTCGACCGCTCTCGCCCAAGGCGCGGTGACCCTCTACGGTGGCGTGCGCAGCGGTGGCGACTTCACCGACCAGAACGCCAACGACGCCTCGGTCAACCTGAAGAGCGGCGCCGCCGCGGCGCTCAGCTACGACTGGGCCCTCGACGACGGCCGACAGGCGCAAGTCTTCTATTCGTTCCAGCGCAGCGCGCTGCCGGGCTCGGTCGCGAGCCAGCCGAGCGACATCGCGGTCAACGTCAGCTATCTGCACATCGGCGGGCGCGTATTCTTCGACGGCACGCAATCGACGAGCGGCAGCTACCTCGTCGGCGGCCTGGGAATCACGCACTTCGCGCCGAGCCTCGACGGGCTGTCGTCCGAGGTGCGTCCGTCGATGAACGTCGGGCTCGGCCACCAGTGGCTGCTCTCGCGGCAGCTCGCGCTGCGCACCGAGCTGCGCGGCTACCTCACCCTCGTCAACAGCAACGGCGGCTTCCTCTGCTCAGGCGGCGCCTGCATCGTGAAGATTCGCGGCGACACGCTGCTCCAGGTCGAGGGGCTGCTGGGGCTGTCGTACGCGTTCTGAGACCGCGCGCCTCGCTCAGCTCTTCGTCGACTTGGCAGGCTTGGCCGCAGACGACTTGTGCGTCGCGGGCGTCTTCCCCTTCGAATGCGTGGTCGTCTTTGCGTGCGAGCTCGTCTTCGTCTTCGCGTTGCCCTTGTGCGTGGCCGCAGGCTTCGACGTCGTCTCCTTCGCTTCGCGCGCCTTCAACTCCTGGGCGTGGCTTTCGACGGCAGCGGCTTTGGCCGGGTCCGTGCTCATCGTGACGCCGCCGCTCGTCCCCTGGGCGTACGCACCACCCGTCGCCAGGGACATCAGAAGAATGCAACCGATCCTGTTCATGTTCGCCTTTCACGGCTGTTGAGCATCTCTCTTCAACGTCCGAGGGACACCATCGGCTGACCGGCTTCGTCAAGGAGATTAAGTACGATGCGGCATGCGCAAGCGCTTCGTTGCGATACGCGAGGACCTGCCGGGCAGCGATTTGGCTTGAGAGATTCGTTGCAGGTCGCGCTGAGGCCGAAGCCCGGTATCTGAGCGGGCGTGGGCCTGCCCCGCACCCGGCGGAGTGCGCGGCCCAGATCAAGCGGTACATGCCGGAGCTGCTCGGCCTTTACGAGAATGCGTGCGAATTGATCGGTGACGACGCTCTGTCGGCTCAGATCATCAGCCAGTACCGTCCACCACCGTTGTTGCACGGCTACACACAGGCCGTCTGGCGAGGATCCGATGGGCCGGCGCTCGTTCGGAACTACGACTTTTCGGAGATCCGGCTTCTCCGTCGAACCGTGGCTTCGAACCCGATGTGCGGCTAACCTCCAAGTGTTTCGCCTTACCGTGAAACACGAGCGAACGGACTCGATGGCTGCCAGTCAGGGCTCGAGCAGATCGAGCCTGCATTTGATCTCGAACGGCACCGGGATTGACCTTTTAGACGGGCAGATGGAGCAACGCCAAATGAACCGCGGTCGGACACTGCGACAACGCCCACGGCGGCTTGCATGAAGTCTCGTCGGCAGCTCTTGGCAGCGGCGTGCACGTTGGTCGCGGCAACCTCGCCGTTCGCGCAGCCCTCAGCCCGCATGCGCGTCATCGGGGTGCTGGGGAGTAGCGGCACGGACCTCTTCCGCTTCTTCGTCGCCGCTCTCGCGGAGCGCGGCTGGATCGAAGGAAGGACGGTCGCCTTCGTCTATCGCGGCGCCGAGCAGGGTTATGAAGCGTTTCCCGAACGAGCGCGGGAGTTGGTCGCGATGATGGTCGACCTCATCATTGTCACAGCGGGCGTAACGGCGGCGCTGGCGGCCAAGCAAGCCACTTCGACAATCCCGATCTTGGCCATCGGCGTCGCAGATCCGGTGAAGTTCGGCCTCGTCGCGAGCCTTGCGCGACCGGGCGGCAACGTGACCGGCTTTGCTTCAACTGCGACCGATTGGGGCAAGTACCTCGAGCTGACGCGAGAGGCAATCCCGGGACTGCAGCGGCTTGCTGTGATCGCCAATCCCACCAACGTCGGATACGCGGATTACGTCGCCGCCAACGAGGCCGGCGCACGGCAGCTCGGTATGAAGCTGCAGATGATCGAGGTCTCTGGCGCAAGCGAGCTTGGCGCCGCATTCGAGGCGATGAAGCGAGAACGAGCCGAGGCCCTGGTCTTTGGTCCGGACCGTGTATTCATTGCGAGCATGACCGAGATTCTCGAGCGGGCGCAAGCGCTTGGCCTTCCGGTATTCGCGCCCGTGCGCCTCGCCGCGGAGCGCGGTGCGGTCGTCTCGTACGGCCTCGACGCGCGCACCATGCTCCTGCATGCGGCCGCGTACGCGGACCGGCTGCTGAAAGGGGTCCGGCCCGCCGACCTCCCCGTCGAGCAACCGACCCGCTTCGAGTTGATCGTCAACCTGAAGAGCGCGAAGGCGCTCGGCCTCAAATTGCCCCAGTCGCTGCGTCTGCGGGCCGATGAGGTGATTGAATGAACACACCCGAGCCGGCCCCGCTCGGCTGCCGGAAGATCATGGCCATAGTGCCGCGCCCTCCAAGCCCTCCGTCTCGGCCAGGCCGCAGATGAGATTGGCGTTCTGCACTGCCTGCCCGGCAGCCCCCTTCCCCAAGTTGTCCACCACACCCATCGCGATGACAAGATCGCGCTCCGGGTCTGCGGCGTAGCTGACAAGCGCGAGATTGGACCCCAGCGCCCACTTGGTGTGCGGCGGCCGCTCCAGCGCGCGAACGAACGGCCGCTGCGCGTAGAAGCGCTTGGCCTCGCTCAGGCACTGCTCCGTCGTCACTCCGCCGCGACCCCGGCAATAGATGGTGGCGAGAATGCCGCGGGTCATCGGCACCAGGTGCGGGGTGAACACCAACCCGCGCGCGGAGCCGCCCTCGGACATTGCCTCGATGGTTCGCGCGATCTCCGGCATATGGACATGCTGGAGCAACCCGTATGGCGAGAGGTCCTCGTTCACCTCCGCGTAGCCGAACCTGTTCTCGCCGCCGCCTCTCCCGGCGCCTGAGACGCCCGTCTTCGCGTCGACCACGATGTTGCCAGGCTCGATCAGCGCGCCCTTCAGCAACGGGGCGAGCGCGATCAGCGCGGCCGCGGGGAAGCAGCCAGGGTTGGCGACCCGGGAGGCGGCGCGAATCCGATCAGGCCAGACGTCTGCCAACCCGTAAACCCAACCGTCGACGTAGCGGTGGTCGCCCCCGATGTCGACGATCTTGACGCTCTTTGGCACCCGTTCCAGCGCCTCGGATGAGGCGCCCGTCGGCAGGGACGCGAAAAGCACGTCGAGCTTCGGCAATTCGGCAGGGTTCCATTTCTGGATCACGAGATCTGCGAGCTTCGCCGGCGCTCCGGGGAAGCGTTCCAGCAGCGGGCTACCTGCGCTCCCCTCGCCGGCGGCGTAGACGAGCTCGAACGACGGGTGCGCCGCGATGAGCCGCATCGCCTCGCCTCCGCCATACCCGCTGATGCCTACGATGCCGACTCGAATGCCCATGAGGTTGACCTGCTGCCAGTGCGCATGCGTGGGTAGTTTAGAAAACTCCTGTGTGCCTGCGAACCGGCGCATCCGGATTCCATCGCTTCGTCCGATCGCCGATCAACCTCCCGCCGCCAACTCCCGCTCGAGCACCTTCGGGTTCTCGCGCCAGCGCTCGACCCACTCCTGCGCGACGTCGCCCGGATAGACGTCCTCGATTCCTTCCTTCAGCGCCTGGACGATCGCGCTCGCGAGCGCCGCTGGCGCGACCTTGGGCGGCGGCAGGTTCTGGTTCCACTCGTCCTCGATCGGGCCGGGGAAGACGTTGATGACGCGGATTCCCGCCGGCCGCATCTCGGCGCGCAGGCACTGCGCGAGCGAATGCGCCGCCGCCTTCGACGCCGAGAACGTGCCGTGCGGCGGGTAGTTCGAGAGCGCGTAGATCGAGAGCAGGTTGACCCACGCCGCGGCGTGCGTCGCGCCGTCGGCCGAGCGCGCCTTCAGCGCCGGGCCGAGCTCCTGCGCCAGGCGCAAGAGGCCGAAGTAGTTGATGTCCATCTCGGCCTTGGCGACGTCGGTGCCGCGGCGCGCCGCGATGCCGTAGGCGCGGTGCACCTCGGCGTTGTTGATGACGATGTCGACCTTGCCGCCGATCTCGCCGGCGAGCTCGGCGACCGAGCGGCCGTTGGTGAGGTCGAGCGGCACGAGCGTCACCTGCGGCAGCTTCGCGATGTCGTCGAAGCCGGGCAGCTTCTTCCACGGCTCGGCGTGGCCGACCCAGACGATCTCGGCGCCGGCCTTGGCGAGCGCGTGGACGATCGCCTGGCCGACCTCGGTCTTGCCGTCGGTGACGAGGATCTTTCGAAACTTCGGGTCGCTGGTCATCTCGCGCAGCATCTTGTCGTCGGCCATGTTCGCTGTCTCCTTCTCCGGAAATCCGATCAGCACCGCGGCGCCGGCGCGATCGAGGCGCGCGCCGACGTGGACGCGCACCGGCGGTGGTTGCTTCGTTGCATCGGCAGCGAACGCGCCAGGCGACGGCACGTCGCCGTGCAGATGCACGATCACGCTCGGCCCGACGTCGAGGCGGACGAGGCCGAGCCGCCACGGCAGCCGCTCGCGATAGAACGGATCGTTGCTGTGGTGCAGGACCGTCTCGCTCAGTAGCTCGCCGGCGCCTTGCTGCGGCGTCCACACGAGCTCGGGCGACAGGCACACGTGGCACGCGTCGCGCGGCGGATACTGCACCGCCTTGCAACGCCGACAGACCTGCAGCGCGAAGCGTCCTTCGGCGGCGGCCGCCGTCATGCCGAGCGCGGTGCGGCCGCGCGCGAACGGCGGCAGGTTCATCTGCCGCGTTCGCAGCACCGGATTCTTCCGGCGCGGCTTCATCAGCGGCATCGTCATGGCGATGCTCTTGCGAGAACCACGGCGCCGGTGCACAGGCACCGGTCGTACGTGACCATGCCGAAACCGGAGACGAGGCCGAGCTTCGCGTCGGGCACCGCGCGCGCGCCGGCGGCGGCGTCGTCGGTGAGCTGGCGGATCGCCTCGGTCATGCCGAGAAAGCCGCCCGCGCAGCCCGCTTGCCCCGCCGAAAGCTGGCCGCCGCTCGTGTTGTTCGGGAAGTCGCCATCGTGCGTCAGCGTCTTCGCGCGAACGAACGCCGGCCCTTCGCCCTTCTCGCAAAAGCCGAGGTCCTCGAACTGCAGCATGACGACCACCGGATAGTCGTCGTACGTCTGCACGAAGTCGATCGCGTCGGGCGCGACGCCGGCCTGTGCGTAGAGGTCGTCGCGGTCGACGCGCCAGCCGCCGCCCAGCAGCACCGGGTCGTCGGCGTACGCGTTGTGGCGCTCGATCGCGCCGCGCACGAGCGCGTGCGGCAAGCCGAGGTCCTTCGCGCGCTCCTCGCGCATGACCAGGAAGGCCTCGCCTCCCGCACACGGCATGACGCAGTCGAAGAGATGGATCGGGTCGGCGATCGGCCGCGCGCCGAGGTACTGCTCGATCGTCAGCGGCACCTTGAAGAGCGCGTTCGCGTTCTTCAGTGCATTGGCGCGCTGCGCGACGCAGATCCGGCCGAAGTCCTCGCGCGTCGCGCCGTACGTGCGCATGTACGCCGCGGTGATGAAGGCGAAGATCGAGTTCGGCCCGCCCGAGCCGTACGGATAGCTGGCGTCGCGCGCGAAGTGCGAGAAGCCGCCGAGCATCTGGCGAAACGACTCGACGTGGTTGGCATCGGCCGCGATGCAGGCGACGACGTCGGCGTCGCCCGCCTGCACCGCGCGCGCCGCACGACGCAGCGCCATCACGCCCGACGCACCTCCGGTCGGAATGTGGTCGAGCCAGCGCGGGCTGAGTCCCAGGTGCTGGGTGACGCCGACCGCGGTGTCGGGAACGAGCGAGAAGCTGCTGACGGTGAGACCGTCGATCTGCTCCTTCGCGATGCCCGAGCGCTCGACGAGCAGGTCCATCGCGCGGCCGATCCACCAGTGCGCGCCGTGCGTCGAGTAGCGCCGGTACGGCACCGTCACCGGGCAGGTGACGGCGACGCCTTGGTACGACGAGCGTGCGCGCGCCGCCGCCGTCACGGCTCGCGCTTCTTCCTGCGGCGCTTCAGCTCGCGCAGGTCCCAGCAGTTGGGCTTGCCCGGCATCGATCGCGCGATCTCGCGCAGCTCGCCGCGCTGGATCTTCTGCGACGCGGTGAGCGGCAGCGCATCGACGAACGCGATGTAGCCCGGCGCCTTGTAGTACGCGAGCCGCACGAGGGCGTGCTTGGCGATGCTGATCGCGATCCGGTCCTGTGTCGGCAGCCCGGGGACCTTGCGCAGCACGACGCACGCGAGCACCTCGTCGCCGCGCACCGGGTCGGGCGTCGCCGCGACCGCGCTCGCGGCGACCGCAGGGTGCTCGTTGAGGACGCTCTCGACCTCGACCGCCGAGATGTTCTCGCCGCTTCGGCGGATCACGTTCTTCTTGCGGTCGACGAAGTGAAAGTCGCCGCGCGGCCCGCGCATGACGACGTCGCCGGTGTGAAACCACCCGCCCTGCCAGGCTTCCTCGGTGGCGGCGTCGTCCTTCAGGTAGCCGAGGAAGAAGTCCTTGCGCGGGTCGGGTCCGGCGGCGCGGACGAGCAGCTCGCCCGGAGCGTCGATGCCGACCTCGGCGCCGCGCTCGTCGACGACATGGGTGTCGACGAACGCCTCGGGCCGGCCGAAGCAGTTCGAGCCGACGAGGCGCGGCTCGCGGTTGGCGATGATGCATGCGGCAGCGCCGGTCTCGGTCATCGCCCACGCTTCGATCAGCGGAAAGCCGAAACGCTGCTCGAACGGCCCGTGGTGGCGCGCGTCGACGCCGGCGCCGAAGCCGAAGCGGACGTGGTGCTGCTTGTCGAGGTCGCTCGCCGGCAGCTCGAGCAGCATCGCCGGCATCACACCGAGGTAGTGCGCGATCGTCGCGCCGCTCTCGCGCACGCTCTGCCACCACGTCGTCGGGTGGAAGCGGTCGAGCTGGATGATCGCGCCGCCCGAGAGGATCGCCGCCATCGACGAGAACGCGAGCGCGTTCATGTGGCTGAGCGGCAGCGGCGTGATGAAGCGCTCCTCGTCGGGGCGGACCTCGGCGAGCCCGCCGAGGCCGAGGTACCACTCGCCGGCGCGCAGGAAGTAGCCGTTCGAGAGGCGGCAGCCTTTCGGCCGTCCGGTCGTCCCCGACGTGTAGAGCAGCGCGCACTCGCTGTTCCTGCCGAGCGGCTGTCCCGCGTGCGGCGGCGCCGTGCGCGCCGCGGGGATCCGGCCGGCGACCTCGGGGCGGATCGTCTCGACGTGGACGTTCGCCTCGGTGGCCGCGGCGCGCAGCATGCCTTCGCGATTCGGCAGCACGACCGCGAGCGCCATCTCGCTGTGGCCGACGAGGAAGGTCAGCTCGGCGGCGCGCAGGTCGGAGTGGATCGGCACGATGCTGACGCCGAGCGCATTGAGCGCGAGCCAGTGCGTGAAGAACGCCGGCCGGTTCTCGAGCAGGATGCCGACGCGGTGGCCGGGGCCGTAGCCGGCCTGCCCGTAGAGACCGCGCAGGCGCTCGACCTCACCGTCGACTTCGCGCCAGCTGCGCGCCCCGCGCTCGATGCCGTACGAGCCGGCGGTGATCGTCTCGACGACGAGGAGGTCGGCGTCGCCGCGGCGGGCCGCGACGCGCTGGAACGCTGCATGGACGGTGGGATCGGTGCTCAGGATGGGCCTCAGATGAAAAGCTGGACGGCGGGAAGCGCGGCGTCGCTGTTGATCAGGTCGACGCGCTTTTGCGCCAGGCGAAGCGCGCCATGCGCGTCGACGACGATGCGGTGCCACGCAACCCCGAAGAAGGTGTTCATCTCGTCGCCCTGCGACTCGACGTACTGGAAGACGGTGCGGACACGGTGCTCTGCGGGTTGCGCCGGGTCGCGCGGCTCGACGGTGGGCCTTTGCAGCAGGTGCAGGCTGCGCGTCGGCGGCTGCTGCGAGAACGCGCGCGGGCTCTTCAGCCGTTCGATGCGCAGATCGCGCAGCAGCTTGTCCTCGTGCAGGTGCGAGGTGTGGTCGAGGCCTTCGGGCTGGTTCGGGACGAGCGGCACCCAGTAGATCGCGTCGTCGGTGAACAGCGCGTTCCACTCCTCGTAGCGCCTCTCGTCGAGCAGGCGCGCCTCGTGGACGACGAAGTCCACCAGCTCGGGCTCGGAAGGCTCGTAGGTGATGGTGGCCATCACATCGTCATCGTCATGTACCGCGACCACGCGCGGTACTGGTTGCGCATCGAGATCTCGCTCGTGCCGATCGCAGTGACGTCGGCAGCGCCGTCCTCGGCGCGGACGTGGTTGCGGTGCAGGCTGATCCAAGGGTTGCCGCCAGCGTGCAGCCCGGCCTGGATGCCGCGATACGCCTGCAGGTCGTCGTGGCCGACGACCGAGAACGGCGAGTTGATGAGGCGGCTGTAGGTCGCGGTGCGCTGCAGCAGCTCGGGCGGCGCGCCGACGAGGCGAAACGTCCAGCTCTCGACGATCGTGCGGTCGACCGCCACGGGCCGCGCGACCCGGATCGCCTGGATGGCGCCCTTGATCGTCAGGTTCGGGTAGTAGACGGTGTTGTGGCGAGCGAGCGAAAGGATCTGCGCAGTCCGCTCGGGGCCGTAAGCCGCGAGCATCGCCTGCTCGTACTTGGGAATCGCCGAGTACTTGCTGTGGATCGAGAAGTGCACGCCCGAGAAGCTGTGGCCGTTGGCGAAGACGCGAACGCCCATGTCCTGGAAGAACTGGTAGTCGGAGACGAACGGCGTGAACTGCTCGATCGCCATCGGCTTGGGCGCGTCGGCAGGCTTGCCAAGCCACATCTTCTTCGCCGTCCCCGCCGACGATTCGTGCACGATCATCGGGTGCATCGTGTCGTTGAGGTTCTCGACGAACATCTTCCAGTTGCACTGGTGCAGGAAGCGCAGGCAGCCGCCGGCGATCTCGAGCCGGCCCTCGGGCGAGCGGTCGGCCATGTTGTCGATCGATGTCAGCGACTCGCCGAAGTACTCGTCGAAGTCCGGCCCGACGTCGCTCAGCTTGACGAAGACGAAGCCGCGGTAGACGCGAACGTTCTTCACCGTCGCGAGGCCCTTGGACGACTCGCACTGCGCAAGGCCCGTGCCCTCGTAGCCTTCCCTGACCGGAATGTTGAGGAGCGACCCGTCGGTGCGGTACGTCCACGCGTGGTACGGGCAGCGGAAGTGCCGGCCGGTGTTGCCCGACGGCGCGCTGACGAGGCGCGAGCCCTTGTGCGCGCAGCGGTTCATCAGCACGCGCACCGAGCCGTCGTCATGGCGGACGACGATCAGTGGCTGGCCGGCGATCTCGGCGCGCAGATAGTCGCCAGGGTTCGGCACCTGCGAGTCGTGGCCAACGTAGTTCCACGTGTTCGCGAAGAAGTGCTCCTGCTCGAGCGCGAAGAGCTCGGGGTCGATGTAGAGATCGCGGTGGACGCGGTCCGGCTCGACCAGCGCGCGCACTGCGTCGGCGGTCCACGAGGTGCGCGGCGAAGCGTCCATCGTCGTCGTCAGGCGAGCGCGTGGCGAGCGAGCGTCGAGTGGAGCGCGTGGCCGTGCTCGTCGGCGAGCGCGGCTTCGCGCAGCTCGCGCAGCGTCGCCGGCGCGAGGTTGGCACCGCCCTTCTGCACCGCCGCCATCACGGTCTCGAAGTTGCGGACGCCGCGCGCGTGCGTCTCGCTGTAGCCCTTGACGAGGCGCTGGCAGCGCGCGATCTCGACGGCGAGTTCGGGGTGCGTCGCTGCGGTCGCCTCGATCCGCGCCAGCCATGCCTCGATCGCCGCGTTCTCCGCGGCGTAGCGCGTCGTCGCGCGCCGCCAGCGGCGCATCGCGGCGACCGTGCGCAGCAGCAGGAAGCCGCCGAGCGAGCTCGTCGTGACGACGCGACCCTTCTTGGTCGCCCGCTCGACGGCGCTGCGAAGCCAGCCGGGCCGCTCGATGCGGCGGCCGATCGCCGCCGGCAGCGTCTCGGCGATCTCCTGCACGCGCGGATGCAGGTACTCGTCGATCGCGACGACCTGGTCGGCACCGACGCGCACTTCGCTCTTCACGCGCGCGAAGCGCTCGCCGCGCGTCTTCAGCTGCGCGACGCGCGCCGTGTCCTCGTACGTCATCCAGAGCGCGAGATGGCGCGCAGTTTCGGCGACGAGCTGCCCCGATCCGTCCTGCGGCGCCGCGGCGATGCGCGCGACGCGATCGAGATAGAGCGCGGCATACCTGATGTCCTGGTAGTCGATCAGGCGGCGGACGCCTTCGCGCAGGACCGCCTCCGCGTGCGGTGCGAAGGCGGCGATGCGGTCGAGCAGCGCGCGGACGTCGGAGTGGATCGCGGCGGTCGCTTGCGATGACGGAGATGGCGACGACATCGCGCCGATCGAGGGCGCATCGGTCGTGCCGTCAAGCGCGCTCGCCGCTGGCGCGGCGACGGTGGCCCCGTGGGCCGGCGTTTCTGCTCCCGTGGCGGCGAGGTCCGCGCCCTCGAACAAGCCCTCTTCCTCTGCAGCTCCCGCAGCGCGAGCGAACCCGGCATCAAACGCCTTCAGGCTCGGCCCGACGCCGACGCCGCCGCGCGCGATCGTCGCCTCGAACTGCGCGCGCGAGAACGGCAGCACGCCGGTACCGGCGAGCGCGCCGAAGAGGACCGCGCTGATGACGCTTCCCGACTGCTCGGCCGCTGCCGCCATGTCGAAGCGCACGAACCGCTTCGCCGCCGCCCGCGCATGCGCGAGCAGCGCCTCGCTCGAAACGCGGCCGTCGCCGAGCGCGGTCTTCTCGGTGATCGAGTAGACGCGGTGCGTCGATGCGATCAGCGTCGTCCGGTCGGACGTGACGAGGCCGCGCTGCACGGCGCGGCCGCACTCCATCAGCTCCGACGCGAGGACGACGTCGACGTCGCCGGGCAGCGGCATCAGCGCGAACACCGGGTCGGCGCCGTCGCGCTCGGCGTCGCCGCCCGGATAGAGCTCGACGTAGTAGATCGTCGCGCCGGTGCGCTGCGCGACGCCGGGCACCGAGGTGGTCTGCGCGAGCCAGCCGTTCGCTTCGCCGAGATCGACGATCCAGTCGGCCAGCACGCCGCCGCCCTCGCCGCCCATGGCGAGGATCGCGATCTTCAGCGGTGCAGCCATCGCGATCGCTAGAACGCGAAGCGCGCACGCGCCTTGGCGTCGCGCTTCTGAAACCAGCCGATCACCGCATTGCGCATTCGCTCGGCGACACGGTCCCACGCGGTCGGGTTGGTGACGATCCGCGCCTTGTAGAACGACGGGCAGAGCACCGCGGCGTGCGACACCTCGCCGCAGACGCCGCAGCCGACGCAACTGTCGAGCACGGTCGCGACCGGGTCGGTGCGCAGCGGATCGGGATTCGGCTTGATCGAGAGCGACGGGCAGCCCGAGAGGCGGATGCACGAGTGGTCGCCGGTGCAGGTGTCGGCGTCGACGCCGAAGCGTTCACGCACGACGCGCTCGCCGGCGGCGATCCGCGCCTTGATCTGCGGCTTGATGCGGCGCTGCCGGTTGAGCTGGCACTCCGACTGGGCGACCAGCACCTTCGGGCCCTTCTCCTTGGTAGTCAGCGCCTCGCGCAGCACATCGCGCATCGCGGCGACGTCGTAGGTGCGCCGCATCGTGCGCACCCAGTCGACACCGACCCCGCGCACCGCCTGCTCGATCGCGTGGCCGGTGCTGCGCTTCGGGTGCACGCCCCTCGACGAGAGCAGGTCCTGGCCGCCGGTCGCCGACGTGTAGTTGTTGTCGACGACGATCGTCACGTTGTCGCTGCGGTTGAAGACCGCGTTGGCGATCCCGCTCGTCAGGCCGTTGTGCCAGAAGCCGCCGTCGCCCATCATCGCGATCGCGCGCTTCTTCGCGCCCTTCTCGACATTGAACGCCGACGAGCCCGCGGTGCCGAGGCCGTAGCCCATCGTCGTGTTGCCGATGTGGAACGGCGGCAGGATCGAGAACAGGTGGCAGCCGATGTCGGCGCTGACGTGGTGCGGCCCGAGCTCTTGCTCGACCAGCTTCATCGCGCTGAAGATCGGGCGCTCGGGGCATCCGGTGCAAAAGCCCGGCGGCCTACCGTGCACGACGCTCGCGAGCTCGGTCTCGACGGCGAGCGGGATCACCTTCGCGGGACGCGTCGGCTTCGCTTCGGGCTCGACCTTGCCGTAGCGCTCGAGGAACGCGCGCGTTCCTTTCAGCACCTCGGCGCCGGTGTATTCACCGGCAGGCGCGAGGACGTCCTTGCCGTGCAGCGCAGTCTGCAGGTCGGCCTGGCGCAGGATGGTCGCCAGGTTCTGCTCGATGAAGTTCGGCTGGCCTTCCTCGACGAGCAGCACCGCGCGCTTGCCGGCGCAAAAGCGCACGAGCTCGCTGGGCACCAGCGGATAGGTGACGTTGAGGACGTAGATCGGCAGCTTCGAGCGGCCGTAGACGTCGGCGACGCCGAGCCTGCCGAGCGCGCGGACGAGCGCGTTGTAGTTGCCGCCCTGGACGACGATGCCGAGGTCGTCGAGGCCGGGTGCGCCTTCGAACACCTCGTTCAGGCGGTGGTCCTCGATGAACTGGACCGCCGCCGGCCAGCGCTCGTTCACCTTCTCCTGCTCGTGCACGTACGTCGCAGGAGGAAGTGCGATCCGCGCGGTGTCGCGGCGCGGCGCAGCGAGCGCGTCGGCAGGCAGGAACTCGGCGGTGCGGTTGGCGGCGGCGACGAAGCGGCCGTGGACGTGGCAGGCGCGGATCCTGAGCATCAGCATCACCGGCGTGTGGCTCGCCTCCGAGAGCGCAAAGCCGTGCTTCACCGCAGCGACCATCGACGGCAGGTTCGGCCGCGGGTCGAGCAGCCAGACCTGCGACTTCATCGCGAACGCGTGCGTCCGCTCCTGCATGATCGACGAGCCTTCGCCGTAGTCCTCGCCGACGATGACGAGCGCGCCGCCGACCACGCCGCCCGACGCGAGGTTGGCGAGCGCATCGGACGCGACGTTGACGCCGACCGGCCCCTTGAATGTCACCGCGCCGCGCAGCGGATAGTTGACCGACGCCGCCAGCGTGGCCGCGGCGGTCGCCTCGCTCGCCGAGTTCTCGAAGCGGATGCCGTGTTCGACGAGGATGTCCTCGGCGTCGGCGAGGACGTCCATCAGGTGCGAGATCGGCGCGCCCTGGTAGCCGGCGACGTACGAGACGCCAGACTCGAGCAGCGCCTTGGTGACGGCGAGGATGCCCTCGCCGTGGAAGACCTCGCCGGCGCCCAGGCGGAGCTTCTTGACCTCTTCGACGAACGACCGCTCAGCCATGCGAGGACGGGACCGGAACGGCGCTGGCGCGCCACGTGGCCGATGTTAGTTTGAACCGGCGACGCGCCCCCCGCGGCCGCGCCGGGCGTGCTCGGGCGGTCGATCGCGGCGGCGCTGGGTCAGCCGACGCTCGCGACCCGCTTCTCGGCCGGCGGCGCGCTCGGCGCCTGCAGCTCCGCCTGCACGAGCTCGGCGAGGTCGCGCAGGAGCATGAGCTGCACGTCGTCGAGCTGGCGCGGCCGGCGGTCGACGACACAGAACGCGCCGAGCAGGCTGCCGTCGGCACCCGCGAGCGGCACGCCGGCGTAGAAGCGCACGCGCGGCTCGCCGGCGACGAACGGGCTGTCGGCGAAGCGGTCGTCCTCGAGCGCGTCGGGCACCTGCAGCACCGCGGTGTCGAGGATCGTGTGCGCGCAGAACGCGGTCTCGCGCGGCGATTCGCTGAGGTCGATGCCGTGGTGCGACTTGTAGTACTGACGATCGCTGTCGATCAGGCTGACGATCGCGATCGGCACGTCGAAGAGCTCGGCGGCGATCCGCGTGTAGCGATCGAAGCGCTCCTCGGGCGGCGTGTCGAGCAGGTGCAGCGCGTGCACCGCCTGCAGCCGCTGCTCCTCGTTCTCGGGCAGCGGCGCCGGCCGCCAGCGCAGCGACTCGCGCAGCACCCAGCTCTGCATCCGCGTGCGCGCGTACGTCTCCTTGAACGGCCAGAGCAGCCAGTCGGTGACGCCGGCGCGCACGCCCGCCTCGGCGTCCATCTCGTCCTGGCGCGCCGCGACGACGACGATCGCCGGCGTCGTCGCGTCCGACGCGCTGCGGGCGCGGATCGTGCGGCAGAGATCGAGCGCGTCCTGCCCGGCGAAGTGCCGCTGTAGGATCACGACCGCGGGCCGCTCCTCGATCACCATGCGCAGCAGCGCGTGAACGTCGGACGCGACCAGGAACGGGCTGCCGTCCGCGGCGATCGCCGCCCGCAGCACGCGCGCAGGCTCGGGATCGGTCGCGATCAGCGCGGTGCGGTCGGTCGGCGCCGGCAGCGGGCGCGGCTGCAACGCCGGCGCTGCGTCGCGCGCATCGTTCGCGGGAACGTCGCGCTCGAGCTCGATGGTGAGTCCCTCGGCGGCAGCGAACACCTCGACGCCGCTGCCTGCGGCGCGCCGCCGCGCCATGGCGACGACCTCGTCGACCGCGGCGTCGTCGCGCATCGGATCGTGGTGGAAGAGCGCGAGCCTCCTGACGTGCTGCGCGATCGCGAGGTCGACTGCGAACTCGACGGGGCTGTGGCCCCAGCCGAGGTGACGTTCGTATTCGGCAAGCGTGAACTGGGCGTCGTGGATCAGCAGGTCGGCGCCCGAAACGAACGACGCGTAGTGGCACTCGTCGGCGCTCCGCGGCGGACGCTCGCCGCGCGCAAGCGCCGGCGAGTGCGGCTCGTGGTCGGTCGCGTAGACGACCGAGGCGCCGTCGGCCTCGATGCGATAGCCGAGGGTCAGCGCCGGATGGTTCATGTAGTGCGCGGTGACGCGCACGTCGTCGATCTCGATCGAGCCTTCGCCGAGGTCGTGGTAGCGGACCTTGGCGGCGAACTGCTCGATCGTGATCGGGAAGTACGTGTACTGCATCTGCCCGGCGAGCGTCTCGCGGATCGACGGGCCGAGGCCGCGCGGGCCGTAAATGTCCCACTCGAATGCGGGATCGAAGAGCGGGGCGAGGAAGGGCAAGCCCTGGATGTGGTCCCAGTGCGTGTGGCCGATGAAGACGTGGCCGCGCTTGGGGCCGTCGCGCTCGGCGAGCAGCGCCTGGCCGAAGCCGTGCGCGCCTGTCCCGCAGTCGAGGAGGATCAGCGTCCCGCCCGCGCTGCGCACCTCGACGCACGAGGTGTTGCCGCCATAGCGAACGGTGCCGGGGCCGGGCTTCGGGATCGATCCGCGCGTGCCCCAGAAGCGAATGCGCATGTGCTTCCCCTTTGCAGCGCCCGGCCGAGCCGGCACGCCCGCGCGAGCACCGTAGCACGCTTCCCGGCCGGGCTCAATGGCGCGACCGGAGAGTCCGGGACGCCGCTGATGGGCGGCGGAACGATCCTCGTCGTTGCATCTCCCGCATCGCCATGCGCATACAGTACGCCGCGAGCGCCGCGGCCTACAGCGGCGCCGCCGGGGAGACGCACTTGAACGATCCACTCGTCCATCCGCGCGAGCGCACGCTCGGCACGATCACGCTGGTCCTCGGCCTGATCGGCTGGCTCGTCCTCATCGTCGGCACGGTCGGGATCGCGCTCGTCTACCTGCTGCTCGGGTTCCTGTTCTACCTGTTCGCGCACTCGGCGCTGATCTCCTGGCTGCGCGGCAACGGCGTGCTGCTCTCGGCGCAGCAGCTTCCCGATCTGCGCGACCGTTTCGACGCCTGCTGCGCGACGCTCGGCCTCGACCGCGACAAGCCCGAGGCGTACCTGTTGCAGGGTGGCGGCGTGCTGAACGCGTTCGCGACGCGCTTTCTCGGCCGCAACTACGTCGTGCTGCTCTCGGACGTCGTCGATGCCATGAAGGCACACCCCGACGGCATCAACTTCTACATCGGCCACGAGCTCGGCCATGTGCGCATGCACCACCTCACCGGCAAGCTCTGGCGCGCGCCGGTGCTCTGGCTGCCGCTGCTCGGCGCGGCGTACTCGCGCGCCAAGGAGTCGACGTGCGACCGCCACGGGCGCGCTTGCTGCGAGTCGCCCGAGTCGGCGGCGCGGGCGATGCTCGCGCTCGCCGCCGGTCAGGAGCGCTGGCAGGCGGTCGACCTGCCGGCCTACGAAGCGCAGGCGTCGCTCGCGCGCGGCTTCTGGATGTCGTACCACGAGCTGACGAGTGGCTACCCGTGGCTCACCAAGCGCGTCGCGCGGATCCTCCATCCCGAGGTCGAGCCGCCGGGCCGCAACGGCTTCGCGTACCTGTTCGCGCTCTTCACGCCGTACGTCGGCCGCGGCGGCGGACCGGTCGGAATCGTCGTCGTGCTCGCGATCGTCGCCGTCGCGTTCGCGGTCGCGGTCCCGGCGTACCGCGACTTCGAGGCGAAGGCGCGGCTGACGTTCGCGTACCAGAGCAGCGAGGTCGCGCGCCGCGCGCTCGCGGCCTACTACGTCGAGAAGAAGGAGGTGCCGACCTCGCTCGAAGCGGCCGGCGTTCCGGCCACGCTCGCCGACGGCTCGCAGCTTTCGCTCGACAGCGACACGATGACGCTCACCGTCGACACGCCGAAAGGACAGCTCGTCTTCACGCCCGACGAGAACCCCGACGGCAGCGTCACCTGGCACTGCGCGGGAGGCATCGGCGTTCGCGCTGCGCAGCTGCCGACGGGATGCCAGGCCGAACGCTGAATCGCCTCAGCGTTCGCCGAGCCGTTCGCTCTGCAGGAAGAGAAGCACGGCCGCCCACGCGAGCGACGCCGACAGCACGAGGCCGCCGACGACTTTCATGAGCACGGCCCAGCCGCGCGCGTGCGCGAGCTGGCCGGTGCGCTCGAACAGGAAGACGAAATCGTGGAAGCTGTCGGCGCCGGTGCCGCCGCCGATCAGCGGCAGGACCGGATCCGCGGCGTCGTACGCGTACACCGAGGCGTCGATCAGGCTGAGTGCCAGCCACGCCGACGCGATCGCGGAGCCGAAGTTGTCGCCGCGGCGATGCAGCGCGACGGCGCACACCAACGGGATGAGCAGCTGGCCGAGCGTGCCGCCGGCGACGCGCAGTACCTCGCCGAACGGCGCGAAGAAGATGTGGCCGGCTTCGTGGAACAGGATCACGGTGAGGTGGAGGATGCCGGCGGGCTCGGTCATGCGGCCGAAGACAACGCTTGCGCCCCACAGCGCGACGGCGGCGAGCAGCGCCATCCGCCCGAGCCATGCCGTCCTCGGCACGTCGTCGGGGACATCGAGCAGCCGCTCGCGCCAGGGCGGCGGATCGTCGTCGTCGAGGACGCGGTGCAGTCGCTCCATCGATCGATCATCGGCACCGGAGCGCCGTGGCGCGACGCCGCCGGTGCGCTGCGCGGCCATCGGCGTCGAACCGTTCTCGATTCCCGCGGCCGCGCTACCCTCGGGCCGATGCCCGGTGCCGTTCGCGCCTTCGCTTCCCTGACGCTCGCCGCCGCGGTGCTCGGCGGCTGCGGCTCGCCGCCCACGCGCGCACCCGAGCGCCCCGAGGACATCCGCGCGCGGATCGCGTCGCTCCTGCCGGCGAGCGTTCCCGACCGCGCCGGCTGGGCGCTCGACATCACGGCGGCCTTCGCCGCGCTCGGCATCGATCCGACGAACGAGCATGCGTGCGCGGTGCTCGCGATCGTCGAGCAGGAGTCGACGTACCGCGCCGACCCGACAGTGCCAGGCCTCGGCCGGATCGCGCGCGACGAGATCGACCGCCGCGCCGACCGTGCCGGCGTCCCGAAGCTGCTCGTCCAGGCCGCGCTCGGATTGCGCTCGCCCGATGGCCGCACGTGGGCCGAGCGCATCGACGCGGCGCGCACCGAGAAGGAGCTGAGCGACCTCTTCGAGGACTTCATCGCGCAGGTGCCGCTCGGCCAGCGCCTGCTCGCCGGATTCAATCCGGTGCGGACGGGCGGGCCGATGCAGGTGAGCATCGCGTTCGCCGAGAAGCAGCAGCAGACGCGGCCGTACCCGTACCGCATGACCGGGTCGCTGCGCGACGAAGTCTTCTCGCGCCGCGGCGGCGTGTACTTCGGCATCGCCCACCTGCTCGACTACCCCTTGAGCGTCGACCAGCCGATCTTTCGCTTCGCCGACTTCAACGCCGGCCGCTACGCGAGCCGCAACGCCGCCTTCCAGCAGGCGGCGAGCGTCGCTTCGGGAAGGCCGCTCGACTTCGACGGCGACCTCGTCCCCGGCGACGGCAGCGTCGGCCGCACCGAGGCCGCGGTGCACGCGCTCGCGCCCCGCCTCGCGATGGACGACGGTGCGATCCGAAGCGCGCTCGAGCTCGAGGACCGCGTCGAGCTCGAGAAGACGCGCCTCTACACGCGCGTCTTCGAGCTCGCGGAGCAGACCGGCCGGCGGCCGCTGCCGCGCGCGATCGTGCCGAAGATCGAGCTGCACAGCCCGAAGTTCACGCGGCCGCTCACCACCGAATGGTTCGCGCACCGCGTCGACGAGCGCTATGGGCGGTGCCTCGGCCGCGCGGCCGGGCGACGAGCGGGGCCATGACCTCGCACGTCATGGCCGCAGGCACGCGGCGCGTTATCTTGTCGCGATGACCGCTACTTCCGCCGCCCCGGTCGGCGCGCAGCTCCGCCATTGGCGGATGCGCCGCCGCCTCAGCCAGCTCGAGCTCGCGCTCGCCGCCGACGTCTCGACGCGCCACCTCAGCTGTCTCGAGACCGGGCGCGCGGCGCCGAGCCGCGAGATGGTGCTGCGCCTTGCGCGCCGCCTCGACGTGCCGCTGCGCGAGCGCAACGGCCTGCTGACCGCGGCCGGATTCGCGCCGATGTTCGCCGCGCGGCCGCTCGACGATCCGGCGATGGCGGCGGCCCGCGCGGTCGTCGAGCGGGTGCTGCGCGCCCACGAGCCGTTCCCGGCGCTCGCCGTGGACCGCCACTGGAACGTCGTCGTCCAGAACCGCGCCGTCGCGCTGCTGCTCGACGGCGTCGACCCGGCGCTGCTCGCACCGCCGGTCAACGCGCTGCGCCTCGCGCTCGATCCGCGCGGCATGGCGCCGCGGATCGTCAACTTCGCCGCCTGGCGCGCGCACCTCCTCGGCCGCCTCGGCCAGCAGGTCGCGGCGAGCGGCGACGAAGCCCTCGGCGCGCTCGCCGACGAGCTCGCTGCGCTAGGCAGCGACGCTGCGACGTCGGTGCACGAGCACGCGGGCGGGCCGACGGCGGGCGAGCCGACGCTCGTCGTCCCGCTCGTCGTCGAGACGCGGCTCGGCACGCTCTCGTTCATCAGCACGACGACGGTGTTCGGCACCCCGGTCGACATCACGCTCGCCGAGCTCGCGCTCGAGTCGTTCTTCCCCGCCGACGCAGCGACCGCGGCGGTGCTGCAGGGCGCCTTCGCTGCGCCCGCCGCGGCGCCGCGCTGAGGCGACGTCGCGGCGCGGCGCATGCGCTCAAGCAGTCGCGGGAACGCGGTCGAGAAAGCCGATCACGCGAGCGATCCTGCCGTCGCGCAGCTCGACGACGTCGCTGCCGGCGATCGGCGCTTCGCCGCCCGCGGGGCCGAGCGACCACGAGAAGCGGACGTGGTCGCCGTGGCCGTCGGCGCCGTTCGCGATCGCGAAGCGAAAGCCGGGGAAGCGCGCGTGCACGGCGGCGATCAGCGCATCGATCTGCTGCAGGCCGTCGCCGCGCATCAGCGGGTCGACGTAGCGGGCGTCGTCGGTCCAGTGCTCGCGCAGCAGCCGCGCGCGGCGGTCGGCGTCGGCCTCGTTCCAGGCGTCGAGGTAGCGGGTGGCGACGGACTGCGGGTCTGGCATGGCGGTGCTCCTTGGTGGGGTTGCAGGACGAGGCGAACGGTAGGCGTGTCGCCGCGGCGAATCGATGACCTGCGAGGTCAAGCCGTCGCGGCGCGGCGATCGGTTGACGATTCCGTTCGGTAAGAATATGCTTACGGTAAGCAGAAGCTATCCATGCCGCCCCCCCGCGCTTCCGTCGCCCAGGCCCGCCGCTTCGCCGCGCTCGGCGATCCGACGCGGCTCGCTGTCTTCACGCTGATCGCGCGGTCGCCGCTGTCGGTCGCCGAGGTCGCCGAGCGGCTGCCGGTCAGCCGTCCGGCGGTCTCGCAGCACCTGAAGGTGCTCGCCGACGCCGGCCTCGTGCAGCGCGAGTCGGTCGGCACGCGCAACCTCTACCGCCCCGACACCGACGGCATCGCGACGATGCGCGACTTCATCGACAGCCTGTGGGACGTCGGGCTCGCCCGCTTCAAGGCCCACGCCGAAGCCCTGGCACGCAGCCGTGCCGCCCATTCCGCGAAGGAGAAGCCATGAACCCAACGCTCGCGAGCGCAGCCGAGGTCGCCGTCCGCAAGTCCGTCACCGTCGCCGCGCCGATCGCGCTCGCGTTCGAGGTCTTCACGGCGCGGATCGAGACGTGGTGGCCGATGGCGTCGCACCACATCGGCGACGCCGACTGCGCCGCGGTCGTGATCGAGCCGCGCTCGGGCGGCCGCTGGTACGAGCGCGGCGTCGACGGCGTCGAATGCGTGTGGGGGCAGGTGCTCGTCTGGGAGCCCGATCGCCGCGTCGTCCTGGTCTGGCAACTGAACGCGCAATTCAAGTTCGACCCGACGCTGCACACCGAGGTCGACGTCCGCTTCACCGCGATCGACGACCGCACGACGCGCGTCGATCTCGAGCATCGCGGCCTCGAGGCCTACGGCGCCGACGCGCTCGCGATGCGCGAAGCCTTCGGCTCGCCGACCGGCTGGAACGGGATGCTCGATCACTTCGCCGAGGTCGCCGGCACGATGGACAAGGCCGCGCCGACGCACTGACGCGGGCGATGGCGCATCATCGCCGGTCCCGAACGACGAGGACCGGCGATGACCGACGGCACGCCCACCCCAGCCTCTCCCATCGACCTGTCGCGGCGCGACTTCGTCGCGCTCTCGGTCGCAACCGGCCTCGGCGCCGCGGCCCATCCGGTGGTCGCTGCACTGGCCGTCAGCGAGCGCGACGTCGAGATCAAGACTGCCGACGGCGTCTGCGATGCGGCGTTCTTCCATCCCGCGACGGGAACGCATCCGGCGGTCGTCGTCTGGCCCGATGCCGCGGGCCTCCGACCCGCGATGCGCGACATCGGCCGGCGCCTCGCCGGCGAGGGCTATGCGGTGCTCGTCCCGAATCCGTTCTATCGCGTCGGCAAGGCGCCGATGTTCGAGACCGCAGCCAACATCGACTTCTCCGACGCGGCGACGCGCGCCAAGATCGGGCCGCTGATGTCGTCGGTCACCTCGGCCGGTGCGGCCGAGCGCGACGCCGCCGCGTACGTCGCGTTCCTCGACGCGCAGCCGCAGGTCGACCGCAAGCGCAAGGCCGGCGTGCAGGGCTACTGCATGGGCGGCGCGCTGACGTTTCGCACCGCGGCGGCGCTGCCCGAGCGCATCGGCGGCGCGGCGTCGTTCCACGGCGGCGGCCTCGTCACCGACAAGCCCGACAGCCCGCACCGGTTGATTGCGAAGATGCACGCGCGGGTCTACGTCGGCGTCGCGGCGAACGACGACCAGCGTCAGCCGGAGGCGAAGGACCAGCTGCGCGAGGCGTTCGCGGCCGCCAAGGTGCCGGCCGAGGTCGAGGTCTATCCGGCGCGACACGGCTGGTGCGTCCCCGACATGCCGAAGGAAGCCGGCGCGCCGATCTACAGCGCGCCCGACGCCGAGCGCGCATGGGGCAAGTTGCTCGCGCTCTACGGCACGGCGCTTGCCTAGCGCGCTTGCGTAGCGCTTGTCTGGCGTGCGCGCTCCCCCCTTGTTCGAGGGAGCACATGTAAGCAAGTCTTGCTGTGCAACTGCGCGCCGCGCATGATCTCCCTCCCACCTCGGAGTCGTGTCATGAAGAAGACCCTGCAACACCTCGCCACCACCGCCGTGGTCGCAGGTGCTCTCTTCGCCAGCGCTCCCGCGAATGCCGTCTTTGTCGCCAGAATCTGCAACGACCTCCAGTGCCTGGGCGGGGACGACTTCATCATCCAGGACAACGCGGCCGGCGACACGATCGCCTCCACGGGTGCGATCAGCTTCTCGGTCTCGGCGTTCGGTTACTCGCTGCTCGTCAACACCGCGCAGAGCAAGCCGATGGTCGGCAGCGCCGGCGCGCCGCAGCTCGACCTGACGTTCTCGGCGACGACCAACGGAGCCGCCGGCAACGTCTTCCTGTACGCGTCGGACACCAACTTCACGCTCGGCAGCGGAACCTTCGTCCTCAACCTCGGCGGCACCAACTCCGGCGGCGACGGCAGCGTCCAGGGTCGCGCGTGGGGCGGCACGAGCAACACCGAGTTCCAGTTCTCGGGCGCGAACCTGCTCGCCTCGATCGGCCCGCTCACGACCGCATCGTTCTCCGGCAACGCCACCGGACCGTTCGCGGCAGCCTCGAACCCGTATTCGCTGACCATGGGCGTGACGATCTCCCGCCAGACGGCGGGCACGAGCACCGGCGACCTCAACCTGCAGATCTCGCCGGTGCCCGAGCCGAGCACGTGGGTGTTGATGCTGATGGGGCCGGCGCTGATCGGCTTCGTCGCGCAGCGTCGCCGCCGCCGCGGCTGAACCGCGTCTCGCGAAGATCGGAGGCCCGCGTCAGCGGGCCTCGTCGTTTGCGGCGCACGAGACGCCGCGTCGGCTCACGACTCCTGCGGCGTCGTCACCTTGCGGTAGGTCGGCTCGCTGCGCAGCCGCGTCGCCTGTTCGTACGCGTGCCCGTAGGCGAGCAACCGCTCCTCGCTCCACGCCGCGCCGACGAACGAGAGTCCGATCGGCAGCCCGCTCGCCAGCCCGGCGGGTACGGTCAGGTGCGGATAGCCGGCGACCGCGGCCGGGGTCGAAAAGCTCGCGCCGACGTGGTCGCCGTTGACCGGGTCGATCAGCCACGCCGGCCCTCCGGTCGGTGCGATCAGCGCGTCGAGCCGGTTCGCCTTCAGGACGCGATCGATGCCGTCGTCGCGCGCGCCTTTCCTGCATTCGGCGAGCGCGTCGAGGTACTCCTTGCTGTCGAGTCCGCCGAGCGCGTCGGCCTTCTCGAACAGCTCCTGCCCGAACCACACGAGCTCGCGCTCGTGGTGCGTTCGGTTGAACGCGATCACGTCGGCGAGCGTCTTCACCGGCGCGCTCGGCGCGAACGCGGCGAGGTACTTCGGCAGGTCGGCCTTCAGCTCGTAGAGAAGGATGCGCAGCTCGGCGTCGTTGTAGGGCGGCTGCGGCAGCTCGACCGGGTCGACGATCTCGGCGCCGAGCCGCTTCATCACCGCGATCGCCTGATCGATCAATCCGTCGACGGCATCGTTGCCGGTGAAGTACGCGCGCGCCACCCCGAGCCGGGTGCCGCGGAGCGCCCCTTCGGCGAACGCAATGGTGGTCGCTGCGGCGCGATCGGCGGGCACCGTCGCCGTCGCCGGGTCGGCGCTGTCGCGCCCGGACATCGCGGCGTACAGCAGCGCCGCGTCGGCGACGGTGCGCGTCATCGGTCCCGGCGTGTCCTGCGTGTGCGCGATCGGCACGATGCCGTCGCGGCTCATGCGGCCGACGGTGGGCTTCAAACCGACCAGTCCGCAGATCGACGCCGGCGAGACGATCGAGCCGTCGGTCTCGGTGCCGACGCCGAGCGGCGCGAGGCCGGCAGCGATTGCCGCTCCCGTCCCCGAGCTCGAGCCGCTGGTGTTGCGATCGAGCGCGTAGGGGTTCCGTGTCAGGCCGCCGCGCGCGCTCCAGCCGCTCGTCGATCGCGTCGAACGGATGTTCGCCCACTCGCTGAGGTTGGTCTTGCCGAGGATCACCGCGCCGCCGTCGCGCAAGAGCTTGACGACGTGCGCGTCGCGCGACGCGCGGACGCCGTCGAGCGCGAGCGAGCCTGCGCTCGTGCTCATGCGGTCGGCGGTCGCGATGTTGTCCTTGACGAGCACCGGCAGCCCGTGCAGCGGACCGCGAACGCGACCCGCCTTGCGCTCGCCGTCGAGCCCCTTTGCGATCGCGACCGCGTCGGGGTTGACCTCGATGACGCTGTGCAGCCGCGGGCCGGCGCGATCGATCGCTGCGATCCGAGCCAGGCAGTCGCGGACGAGGCGCTCGGCGGTGAGCGAGCCGCCGGCGAGCGCAGCGGCGAGCGCGACCGCGCTCGGCTGCGCGGGGAGGGACGACGACATCGAGGTGCGGGTGGCGGCCATGGCGGAGCTCCCGAGCGCGAGCAGCGAAGCGGACGAAGCGAGGAGCGTGCGGCGATGCATCGCGCTAGCCGATGCGCTCGGCGTCATAGCCCTCGGCGCGCATCGCCTCGAGGATGGCCTCGACGTGCGCGGCGCCGCGCGTCTGCACGACGACCTCGATCTGGACTCGCTCGACCGAGAGCGATGTGAAGGCGCGCTGGTGCTGCACCTCATCGATGTTGGCGCCGAGGCGGGCAAGCAGCGCTGCGACCTCGGCAAGCGCGCCGGGAACGTCGCGAACGTCGACGCGCAGCCGCACGAGCCGCCCCGACTTGACCATGCCGCGCTCGATGATCTCGGCGAGCACGAGCGGCTCGATGTTGCCGCCGCACAGGACGAGCCCGACCTTCCTGCCGGCGAAGCGTTCGCGCTCGTTCACCAGCGCGGCGAGGCCGACCGCGCCTGCCCCTTCGACGACCGTCTTCTCGATCTCGAGCAGCATCAGGATCGCCTGCTCGATCGCGTCCTCGGAGACGAGGACGACGTCGTCGACGAGCGTTTGGATGATCGGCAGCGTCAGGGCGCCGGGCGACTTGACGCCGATGCCGTCGGCGATCGTCGCCTGCCGGGATTCGAGATGGCCCTGGTGCATCGCGTTCCACGCCGCCGGGAAGCGCTCGGTCTGCACGCCGATGACGCGCAGATCGGGGCGGATCGCCTTCGCCGCCGTCGCCATGCCGGCGATCAGCCCGCCGCCGCCGATCGCGACGACGAGGGTGTCGATCGCCGGCTGCTGGGCGAGCATCTCGAGCGCGACGGTGCCCTGGCCGGCGACGATCGCGAGGTCGTCGAACGGATGGACGACCGTCGTGCCGCGCTCGGCGGCGAGCCTGAGGCCATGGATGCGGGCGTCCTCGAAGGTGTCGCCCTGGAGCACGACCTCGGCACCGAAGCCGCGCGTGTTCTCGACCTTGACGCTCGAGGCGAAGCGCGGCATCACGATCGTCGCCGCGATGCCCATCCGCTCGGCGTGGTACGCGACCGCCTGCGCGTGGTTGCCCGCCGAGACGGCGAGCACGCCACGGGCGCGCTCGGCCGGCGTCAGCTGCGCGATCTTGTTGAGCGCGCCGCGCTCCTTGAACGATGCCGTGAACTGCAGGTTCTCGAACTTGAGAAAGACCTCGCAACCGCAGATCTGCGACAGCGTTCGCGACGCGAGGCAAGGCGTCTCGACGACCTCGCCGCGCAGCCGCTCGGCGGCGGCGCGAATGTCGTCGATCGACAGCGAAGAGGCCGCGGCGCTCATAGGGCCATTGTCGCCGCCTCCCGCCGGCGGCCGACCGAGGGCGAGCGACCGGATAAACCGGGAGTTTTCCCGATCCCGCGCACGGGAACTGCGGCGGCGCCATCCGGTCTGAAGCGCGCAGACAACGATCGGCAAAAACTCACGTCGCTGCCGTTGTGCCTGCGACGTCGCGGCGATAGATTCCTCGCGCGCACCCGCAGGCCATGACGTACGAGTTCCCGACTTCCTTTCTTTGGGGCGCAGCCACCTCGGCGTACCAGATCGAAGGGTCGCCGCTCGTCGATGGCGCCGGGCCCAGCATCTGGCACCGCTTCCTGCGCACCCCCGGTCTGACCAAGGACGGCGACACCGGCGACGTCGCCTGCGACCACTACCGGCGCATGGCCGACGATGTCGCGATGATGAAGCGGCTCGGCCTCAAGGCGTACCGCTTCAGCATCGCCTGGGCACGCATCCTCCCCGAGGGCCGCGGTGCGGTGAACGAGCGCGGCCTGGGGTTTTACGAGCGGCTCGTCGACACCCTGCTCGCCAACGGCATCGAGCCGATGGCGACGCTGTTTCACTGGGACCTGCCGGTCGCGCTCGACGACCGCGGCGGCTGGCTCAATCCCGACGTCGCCGACTGGTTCGCCGACTACGCAGAAGTGATGATTCGGCGGCTCGACGACCGCATCAAGCTCTGGGCAACGCTCAACGAGCCTTGGGTCGTCACCGATGGAGGCTATTTGCACGGCGCCCTCGCGCCGGGACACAAGAATCGCTTCGAGGCGCCGATCGCATCGCATCAGCTGCTGCGCTCGCACGGCAAGGCGGTCCAGGCCTATCGGGCGCTCGGCAAGCACCAGGTCGGCCTGGTCGTCAACATCGAGCCCAAGTACCCGGCATCGAAGACGCCGCTCGATCTCGCCGCGACCCGGCGCGCCGAGGCGTACATGAACCGGCAGTACCTCGACCCGGTCTTCCACGGCCGTTATCCGGAAGAGATGAAGGAGATCTTCGGCGAGGCCTGGCCCGATTGGCCGCAGCGCGACTTCGAGCTGATCCGCCAGCCGATCGACTTCCTCGGCGTCAACTACTACACCCGCAACGTCGTGCGGCACGAAGAGACTTCGTGGCCGCTGAAGGCAGTTCCGGTGCGGCAGACGCAGGCCACCTACACCGAGACCGGCTGGGAGGTCTTCCCGCAAGGCCTGACCGACACCCTGGTCTGGATCAGGAACCGATACGGCGACATTCCCCAGTACGTCACCGAGAACGGCGCCGCCTTCTACGACCCGCCCGCGGCGCCCGCCGGGCGCGTCGCCGATCCTTTGCGGATCGACTACTACCGGTCGCACCTGCGCGCCGTCCATGCGGCGATCGAGCAAGGCGTCGACGTCCGCGGCTACTTCGCCTGGTCGCTGCTCGACAACCTCGAGTGGTCGCTCGGCTACTCGAAGCGCTTCGGCCTCGTGCACGTGAACTTCGAGACGCTCGAGCGAACGCCGAAGGACAGCGCGAAGTTCTATGCCGACGTCGTCGCATCGCGCGGCGCGGCGCTCGCCGCCGACGACTGACCCGCGAGTCACGCCTTGACCACCATCGATCGCACCCGACGCGCGTTGCTGGCATCGGGCGGCGCCGCAGCGCTCGCCCCGCTGGCGGGCTGCGCGCTCAGGGTGCCCGACCCTCTCGTTCCCGACCTGCTGCGCAACCGCGCGTACGACTCGAGCGCGGCCGACGCGATGTCGAGCGCGGCCAACCCCGCCGTTCCGCCGGCCCTCGGCTCGCGGCCGCCGCTGCCGGAGCTCTTCGACGACATCGAGCGGCGCACGTTCGACTTCTTCTGGGTGACCGGCAATTCCGCCAACGGCCTGGTGCCGGACCGCCACCCGAGGTCGTCGCCCGCGAGCATCGCGGCGGTCGGCTTCGCGCTGACCGCATACGCCATCGGTGCCGACCGCGGCTACATCACGCGAGCCCAGGCGCGCGAGCGCACGCTCGCCACCGTGCGCTTCTTCCGCAACGCGCCTCAGGGCCCGCAGGCGCGCGGCAAGACCGGGTACAAGGGATTTTTCTACCACTTCATCGACATGAAGACGGGCGCGCGGGCCTGGCACAGCGAGATCTCGACGGTCGATACCGCGCTGTTGCTCGGCGGCATGCTGCACGCGCAGGCCTACTTCAACTCCGAGCACCCGGACGAACACGAGATCCGCCAGACGGTCGACGAGATCTACTGGCGCATCGACTGGAAATGGGCGCAGGTGCGGGGCGCGCTGATCAGCATGGGCTGGAGCCCGGAGAAGGGGCACATCCCGTACGATTGGGCGGGCTACAACGAAGCGATGCTGGTGGTGCTGCTCGCGCTCGGCTCGCCCACGCACCCGGTCGGCGAGAGCGCATGGCACGCGTGGTCGGAGAGCTACCGCGGCGCCTGGGGCCGCTTCATGGGCTACGAGCACCTCGGCTTCGCACCGCTGTTCGGACATCAGTACTCGCACGTGTGGATCGACTTCCGCGGCATCCAGGACGAGACGATGCGCCAGCGCGGAATCGATTACTTCGAGAACACGCGCCGCGCGGTCTACGCGCAACGCGCCTACGCCATCGCCAATCCGAAAGGCTTCTTCGAGTACGGCGCCAACGTCTGGGGCTTCACGGCGTGCGACGGGCCGGGAAAGCTCCGCGAGTTCGACCGCACGAACCGGTTCCGCTACTACCTCGACTACTCGGCGCGCGGCGCCGGCCGCAGCCACACGATCGACGACGGCACCATTGCGCCGACGGCGGTGCTGTCGTCGCTGCCGTTTGCGCCCGAGATCGTGATCCCTGCGGTCGAGCTGATGCACGCGCGCTACGGCAAGTTCATCTACTCGAAGTTCGGCTTCGTCGACTCGTTCAACCGCAGCCTCACCGCGACCGACGCCAAGCTGAGCGACGGCCGCATCGACCCGGCGTTCGGCTGGGTCGCGAGCGACTGCATCGGCATCGACCAGGGGCCGATCCTGGCGATGATCGGCAACTACCGCAACGAGCTGGTCTGGGAAGACATGCGCGCCTGCGTGCCGATTCGCCGAGGCCTCGAGCGCGCCGGTTTCGAGGGTGGCTGGCTCGCCAAAGCGGGCTGATCCGCGTGCCCGGCGCCATGCGCCTGCGCGAGCTTGGAAGGGGATCGCGCCGCAACGCGCTGCAGCGATTGGGCGCGGCCGCGGCGCTGCTGACCCTCGGCGGCTGCGGCCGTCGCGACAGTCCTGAAGGCCCGCTGAACTTCTGGGCGATGGGCCGCGAGGCCGAAGTCGTCGCCGAGCTGCTGCCTGCGTTTCACGCCCGACATCCCGACATCCGGGTCCACGTGCAGCAACTGCCGTGGACCGCGGCGCACGAGAAGCTGCTGACGGCGTATGCCGGAGATTCGCTCCCTGACCTCTGCCAGCTCGGCAACACGTGGCTCCCCGAGCTGACCGCGCTCGACGCGCTCGAGCCGCTCGATCAGCGCGTCGACGCGTCCGCGATCGCCCGCGACGACTACTTCGCCGGCATCCTCGACACCAACGTCATGCCGACGCCGGCCGGCAACCGCCTCTTCGGCGTGCCCTGGTACGTCGACACGCGCGTCCTGTTCTACCGCAGCGACCTGCTGCGCGCCGCTGGCCATCCGACGCCGCCGCAAAGCTGGGCCGAGTGGCTGGCCGCGATGCGCGCGATCCGGCAGCGCGATGCGCGAAGCTACGGCGTGCTGCTGCCGCTCAACGAGCCCGATCCGCTGTTCGCGCTGGCGCTGCAGCAGGGCGCGCTGCTGAGCGACGACGACACCCGCGGCGCGTTCGCGCAACCGCCGTTTCGCCGCGCGCTCGGCTTTTACGCAGGCATCTTCGCCGAACGTCTCGCGCCCGCGATGACGAACGCGCAGATCGCCAACGTCTGGGACGAATTCGCGCGGGGCCTGTTCGCGTTCTATGTCAGCGGGCCCTGGAACATCGGCGAGTTCCGGCGGCGCCTGCCGCGCGAACGCCAGGGCGACTGGGCGACTGCGCCGCTGCCGGGTCCCGACGGACCGGGCGTCTCGACCGCCGGCGGCTCGAGCCTGGTGATCTTCAAGCGCTCGCAGAAGAAGGCCGCGGCGTGGCAACTGATCGAGTTCCTGAGCGACCCGGCGACGATGCAGCGCTTCCATGCGCTGACCGGCAACCTGCCGCCGCGGCGCAGCGCCTGGCGCTCTCCGGAGCTCGCCGCCGACGTGCCATCGCAGGCGTTCGCCAGCCAGCTCGAGCGCGTCCGCGCGGCGCCGAAGCTTCCCGAATGGGAGCGCATCTTCCAGGAGATGCAGTACGCCGCCGCGCGCGTCGTGCAGCGCACGCAGGGCATCGATGCCGCGACGACCGAGCTCGATGCGTCGGTCGACGCGCTGCTCGAAAAGCGCCGGTGGCTGCGCACGCGCGCGGCCGCCAGCCCGCGATGACGCGCTCGGGCATCGTCGGCTGGACGCTGGCGGCACCGGCGCTCGTCGTCATCGCGGTCTTCTTCGCCTTGCCGGTCGTCATCGGGCTCGCGCTCAGCCTGACCGATTTCGACCTCTATGCGCTCGCCGATCTGTCGACCTCGCGCTTCGTCGGCCTCGACAACTACCTGCGGCTGCTGCAGACGCCGCTCTTCTGGCAAGCGCTCGGCAACACGCTGTACTTCGTCGCCGTCGGCGTTCCGCTCTCGATCGGGCTCTCGCTCGCCGCCGCGCTGCTGCTCAACGCGCGCGTCGCGAAGTGGCAGGCGTTCTTTCGCACCGCGCTCTTCGCACCGGTCGTCACGACCGTCGTCGCCGTCGCCGTGATCTGGCGCTACCTGCTGCACACGCGCTATGGGCTCGTCAACCACGCGCTCGCCACGCTCGGCATCGACCCGATCGACTGGCTCGGCGACCCGCACTGGTCGATGCCGGCGATCATCCTGTTCGCGACCTGGAAGAACTTCGGCTACAACATGGTGATCCTGCTCGCCGCACTGCAGGCCGTCCCGCGCGAGCTGTACGAGTCGGCGCGCGTCGACGGCGCCGGAACGCTCCGCCAATTCACCGACGTGACCTTCCCGCTGCTGACGCCGACGCTCGTGATGGTCGGCATCATGACCGTCGCCGGCTACTTCCAGCTCTTCGCCGAGCCGTACGTGATGACGCAGGGCGGACCGCTGCGCAGCACCGTCAGCGTCCTGTACTTCATGTACGAAGAGGGCTTCCGCTGGTGGAACCTCGGCTTCGCCTCGGCGGTCGCGTTCGTGCTCTTCCTCATCATCTTCACGGTGAGCGCCGGGCTGTGGCGCTTCGACCGCGATCCCGCCGCGAGCAGGCCCTAGCCGATGAATCCGCGCCTCGCCGTCTGGGTGGTGAACGGCTTGCTCGCCGGGCTGGCGGCGGTGAGCGTGTTCCCGCTGCTGTGGATGGTGTCGGTCTCGCTGATGCCGGCCGGCGCGTCGACGACCTTGCCGACGCCGGTGCTGCCGCCGGCGGTCACGCTCGACAACTACCGGACGCTCTTCGGCGGCGTCGGCATGGGCCGCTTTGTCTTCAACAGCCTGGCGATCGCGGTGCTGGCGACGCTGATCTCGGTGAGCTTCAACGTGATGGCCGGCTATGCGTTCGCGAAGCTGCGCTTTCGCGGCCGCGACGCGATCTTCAAGGCCCTGCTCGCCGCCCTGGTGATCCCCGGCCAGGTCGCGATGCTGCCGCTCTTCCTGATGCTGAAGCCGCTCGGCCTCATCAACACCTATGGCGGTGCGATCGTGCCGGCGATGGCGAGCGTGTTCGGCATCTTCGTCGTCCGCCAGTTCGCGCGCGGCATTCCGGACGACCTGCTCGAGGCCGCGCGGATCGATGGCGCGAGCGAGTTCCGCATCTTCCTCACCATCGTCGTCCCGCTGCTCACGCCGGTGCTCGTCACGCTCGCCGTGTTCAGCTTCCTCGGCAGCTGGAACGACTTCATGTGGCCGCTGATCGTGCTGACCGACGATGCGCTGCACACGCTTCCGGTAGCGCTCGCCGGCCTCTCGCGCGAGCACGTCCAGGACAACGAGCTGATGATGGCCGGCTCGGTGGTCACGGTGCTGCCGGTGCTGGTGCTGTTCCTCGCGCTGCAGCGCCACTACATGGCCGGACTGATGGCGGGCGGCGTGAAGGGATGACGAAGCTCACGGCCGTGCTCGCGCTGGTGCTGTCCGCGACGACGCCCATGCCGGCAACGGCCCAGGACCGGATGCTCGACGATTTCGACGACCCGTCGGCGTGGACCCTGATCGCGTCCGACGACGTGCAGGCGTCGTTGCGCCCGGTCGAGGGCGAACGTGGCAAGGCCCTCTGCATCGACTTCGACTTCGGCCGCGTGACCGGCTACGTCGCGGCGAGGCGCGCGCTGCCGATCGACTTTCCGGCGCGCTACGAACTGGCGCTGCGCCTGCGCGGCGACGCGCCGCCGAATGCGCTGCAGCTCAAGCTCGTCGACGCGAGCGGCGCCAACGTCTGGTGGGGCCGCAAGAACGAGCTCCACGTCCCGCGCGACTGGCAGACGCTTCGCTTTCGCCAGCGCGAGATCGAATTCGCGTGGGGGCCGACGACCGACCACGCGCTGGCGCGCACCGCGGCCGTCGAGCTGGTGATCGCGTCCGGCAGCGGCGCCGGCAGGGGCAACGTCTGCTTCGATCGCCTCGAGCTGCGCGCATTGCCCACCGACGTTTCGCTGCCCACGCCGACAGCGACGGCGGGCTCGTCCCGGCCCGGGCACGAGCCGGCGAACGTGCTCGACGGCCGGGCGGAAACCGATTGGCAACCTCTCGATGGTCGCAGTGCGGCGGCGGTCTGGACCGTCGACTTCGGCGCGCCGCGCGAGTTCGGTGCGCTCGCGCTGCGCTGGCGCGCCGGCGCGGCCGCCTCGCGCTATGCGATCGAGCTGTCGGACGACGGCAAGGGCTGGCGGGTCGCGCGGCGCATCGAGCGGGCGCGCGGCGATGTCCAGGTGCACTGGCTGCCCGAATCGGAGGCGCGCTTCGTTCGTATCCGGATCGACGAGCCGACGGCAAGGGACGTCGCACTGGCCGAGCTCGAGCTGCGCCCGCCGCTCGATGCCAACACCTTCTTTGCGCAGATCGCGAAGGATGCGCCGCGCGGGCGCTATCCGCGTGCCTACGTCGGCGAGCAGTCGTACTGGACCGTGCTCGGCGTCGACGGCGGCCGCACCGCGTCGCTGCTCAGCGAAGACGGCGTGCTCGAGCCGGTCCCCGGCGTCGGCGCGCTCGAGCCGTATCTGATCGTCGACGGCAAGGTGCTGAGCTGGGCCGACGCGCGCATCGAGCAGACGCTGCGCGACGGCGACCTGCCGATGCCGTCGGTGCACTGGCGAATCGGCGATCTCGCGCTCGACATCGGCGCGTTCGCTGAAGGCACCCCCGATGCGGCGCAGGTGCTCGCGCGCTACCGGATCCGGAATCTCGGCAGGCAGATGCGGCCGGTGACGCTCGCGCTCGCGTGGCGACCGTTCCAGGCGAACCCGCCGACGCAGTTCCTCGCTCACCCAGGCGGTGCGAGCGCGATCGACCAACTGGTCTGGGATGGCCGTTGGCTCGCGGTCAACGGCGTGCCGCGCCTGCGACCGCTCGTTGCCCCGAACGCCGTTTGGCTCGAGCCGCTGGCGGCCGGACCGGTCGGCGACTGGCTGCGCGAGCGCGCGTCGACGTCGACACCCCTCCGCATCGACGACGCCAACGGCTTCGCCAGCGCCGCGCTGTCGTTCGAGCTTCGCCTGCCGCCCGGCGCCGAGCGCGAGGTCGCGGTGGCATTGCCCGTCGCCGGCACGCCGACGGCGTTGACGATGCCTGATGTCGCGGCGGCAGAGGAACGCGTCGCCGCGCATTGGCGCGAGCGGCTCGACCGCGTCCGCATCACCGGTCCAGCCGAGGTCGAAGACGTCGTCCGCACGTTGCGCAGCGCGCTCGGCCACATCCTCGTCAACCGCAGCGGTCCGGCGCTGCAGCCGGGGCCGCGCGCGTACGCGCGGTCTTGGATCCGCGACGGCGCGCTGACGTCGGCAGCGCTCCTGCGGCTCGGCCAGGACGACGTCGCGCGCGACTTCCTCGTCTGGTTCGCGCCGTTCCAGTTCGCGAGCGGCAAGGTGCCGTGCTGCGCGACCGCGCGCGGTGCCGATCCCGTGCCCGAGAACGACAGCGATGGCGAGTTCGCCTTCGCCGTTGCCGACCTCTGGCGCTACACCGGCGACGAGGCCTCGGCGCGTGCGCTGTGGCCGCACGTGCGCCGCGCGGTCGAGCACATGGACGCATTGCGGACGAGCGAGCGCACGCCCGCCAATCTCGCGCCCGATCGCCGCGCCTACTTCGGCCTGATGCCGCCCTCGATCAGTCACGAGGGCTATTCCGACAAGCCGGCGTACTCGTACTGGGACGACTTCTGGACCGCGATCGGCTATCGCAGCGCGTTCGAGTTGGCGCGCGCGTTCGGCCTCACGGACGACGCGACGCGCATCGGCCGGCAGCGCGACGAGTTCCTCGCCGACCTGCTCGCGTCGATCGCCGCCAGCACGAGGCTGCACGGTCTCGACGTCCTGCCCGGTGCGGCCGACCGCGGCGACGTCGACCCGACGTCGAGCACCGTCGCGCTCAGCCCGGGCGGGCTGCTCGGCACGCTGCCCGACGCGCTCGTTCGCAACACGTTCGAGCGCTACTGGCGCGACTTCAGCGACCGTCTGAGCGGCGCCAAGGCCTGGGACGCGTACACGCCCTACGAATGGCGCACCGTCGGCAGCCTGGTGCGGCTCGGCCAGCGCGAGCGGGCGCTGCAGGCGTTGGCGTTCTTCGATCGCGACCGACGCCCCGCCGGCTGGAACCAGTGGGCCGAGGTCGTGCTGCGCAATCCGCGCGAGCCGCGCTTCCTTGGCGACATGCCGCACGGCTGGGTCGCGTCGGATCAGATCCGCTCGGTGCTCGACCTCTTCGCGTACGAAGACGAAGGCGAGCGCTCGATCGTCGTCGCCGCCGGAGTGCCGATGGCGTGGCTCGACGGTCGCGGGCTGGCGGTGCAGCAGTTGCGCACGCCTTACGGTCGCATGAGCTGGAGCGCACGCGCAGTCGCGGACGGCGTGCGAAAGGTCGTCGAGATCGAGATCGCCGCCTTGCGCACGCAGCCACCTGGCGGAGTCGTGCTGCGCGGTCCGTGGCCGCGGACCTCGCGCGTTTCGATCGACGGCGTCGCGAGCACCGCTGGCGCCGACGCGATCCGCCTCTCGCACACGCCCGCGCGCGTGCGCGTCGAGCTGCCGTAGCGAGGCGCTGCTAGGCCGTTTGCTGCGGAGCTTCGAGCGCGGCGTTGGCGCCGCGCAGCGCGGGCGGTGAAGCCGCCTTGATGAGCCAGACCGGGATCGACGACAGATACGGTTGCCGCCGCCCCTTCGACTCGAACCGGACGCGAAACGCCGAGCGATGGATCCAGTCGCCGAGTTGCGCGACGATTCCGCCGCCGATGTAGACGCCGCCCCGCGCTCCGAGCGTGAGCGCCAGGTTGCCGGCGACACCTCCGAGCAGGGAAAAGAAGAGCTCGACCGCTTCGACGCACGCCGCGTCCGATCCCGCGAGCGCGTGTGCAGTGACCGCTTCAGGCGCGAGCTGCAGCGGCGCGCGCTTCGCCTCGGCGCAGGCGAAGCGATAGAGGGTGACGAGGCCGTTGCCGGACAGCGCGCGTTCGGCCGAGGGGTGGCCGAACTCGCGTCGAAGCGTGGCGATCAGGCGCTCTTCGCGTTCGTCTTCGGCGCTCAGCGTGACGTGGCCACCTTCCGACGTGATCGGCAGAGCGCGCGCGCCGGCGAAGATCAGGCCGCCGACTCCAAGGCCCGTGCCCGGGCCGATCAGAGCGATCGGTGCACCGGCCACCGCCGCGCCCGCGCCGACGGCTTCGAGCTCGTCGGCTCGCAACGTCGGCACTGCCAGCGCCAGCGCGGTGAAGTCGTTCAGCACGAGCATGCGATCGACGCCGAGCCGGACGCGCAACGCCTCGATCGAGAACGACCAGTCGCGATTGGTCATCGACACCCGGTCGCCGGTCACCGGGGCGGCGATCGCGATGGCGCACGCAGCCGGCGACGGCGCCGCAGCCTCGCGCAGGTAGCTGTCGATCGCGGCTTCGAGGCTCGTGTGGTCGTCGCAGACGAGCTCGCGGATGCGGCCGACGCCTTCGCCCCGCGACGCCACGACGCCGAACCTCGCGTGCGTGCCGCCGACGTCGCCGAGCAGGCGCGGAAACGGTGCCGGCCCTCGCACCGGGTCCATCAGCTGACGCGGACGACCTTCAGCATGTTGGTGCCGCCGGGGTAGCCCATCGGCTCGCCGCAGGTGATGCCGTAGGTGTCGCCGGGCTTCAGAACGCCGCGCTCGACGAGGAGCTTTTCGGCGTGCTGCAGCGCGGCGTCGCGGTCGTCGAACGGCGGCATCAAAAAAGGCGTGACGTTGCGGTACATCGCCATCCGCCGCTGGCTCTTGATCTGCGACGTCAGCCCGAAGATCGGCACGTGGATCTTCTGCCGGCTCATCCAGAGCGCGGTCGACCCCGACTCGGTGAGCGCGAGGATCGCCTTGCAGCCGAGGTGGTACGCGGTGAAGAGCGCCGCCATCGCGATCGACTGGTCGATCCTGCCGAACGTCTTGTTGGTGAAGCCGGCGTCGAGCGAGATCTCCTCGGCGCGCTCGGCCTCGACGCAGATCGCGGCCATGTTCTCGACCGTCTCGACCGGGAATCGCCCGGCCGCGGTCTCCGCCGAGAGCATCACCGCGTCGGTGCCGTCGAGGACAGCGTTGGCGACGTCGCTCACCTCGGCGCGCGTCGGCACCGGGTTGACGATCATCGACTCCATCAT
>Ga0207689_10000210_pt1 | contig 51572 bp, 53 predicted proteins | sample KBSMisM52_FD_184312 | JGI IMG/M metagenome (GOLD analysis project Ga0207689, IMG submission 184312) | Miscanthus rhizosphere microbial communities from Kellogg Biological Station, Michigan, USA - KBS Miscanthus M5-2 (SPAdes) (version 2) | ecosystem: Host-associated > Plants > Roots >...
CTCCTGGCGGATCTGGCGCGCGAACTCGTCGACGAGCTGGCGCGCGTCGATGAAGTCGAGCGCGCGCACGCGCTCCTTCGCGATGCGGGCAGCCTGGTAGAGGAGCGCGAGGTCGGCTTCGATCTGGCGCGGCGCGCCGGGCCGCTGCACCTTCACGGCGACGCGCTTGCCGTTCGGCAGTGTCGCGCGGTGCACCTGTCCGATCGACGCGGCGGCGACCGGCCGCTCTTCGAACTCGCTGAACAGCTGTGCGACGGTCAGGCCGAGGTCTTCCTCCACGACCTTCTCGATGTCGGGCAGCGGGACCGGGCGCACGTCGTCCTGGAGCCCGCGCAGCTCGGCGATGATGTCCGGCGGCAGCACGTCCGGACGCGTCGAGAGGAGCTGCCCGAACTTCACGAACGTCGGGCCGAGCTCGTCCAGCATCTCGCGGAGATGCTGGCCGCGTTGCGACGGCTGGCCGTCTTCCTCCAGTCGCGGCCCTCGCCGCGGGAGCCGACGGAGTCGCCGGGAGGAAGATCGGTGATGCGCTGGTCGAACACCACGCCGACGCTCACGTCGCCACCCTTGAGCGGGATCATCCACGCCCACCAGCCGCGGCCGACGAGGTGGTTGGTTGCGTTGAAGCGCCAGGCCTTGGTCCGGCGGGACCATTCGGGAAACTTTTCGGCGAGCGCGCGCGAGTCCCAGTTTTTGACGCCGGTCCAACGGCTCCAGGCGGAGGCGATGGGGTGTTCGGTGTTGGGTTGCAGCCAGCCGTTTTTGCGGGCGAGGAGCGCGACCACGCCGGACGCGTCCACCAGCCAGCGGGCGGTCTCGACGCCGGTGGCGCCGGTCTCGTCGGCCCAGGCGACGCTTTGTTGTCCGCCGGAAAGCAGGGTGACCTCGGTCACGCGCACCGGGCGGCGCACGACGGCGCCGGCGGCGATGGCGCGGGCGAGCACCTCCTCGTCGAGCACCGCGCGGTCGACCTGGTAGCCGGGCAGGCGGACGTTGTAACCCGGTCCGGTTTCGCTGCACGTGGCGAGGGAATCGGTGTGTTCGTTTTGAAACCAGAATCGCAGCCCCTGCTTGGTGAGATGGTGCTCGTGCAGATGCTGAGTGAGATCGAGCACGCGGCCGAGAAAGTAGCTGCTGATCTCGACGGTGGACTCGCCCACGCGGCGCTTGAAGCGCTCGCTGCGCTCGATGATGAGCAGGCGCAGGCGGGGATTGCGTCGCAGCAACAGCAGGGCGGTGGATGCGCCCGAGAGCGCGCCGCCGATCACGATCACATCCCAAGGCGACGGAGGTTGGGGTGTGGTTTGCATGTCAGGCGGCGGTGGGTTCGCCGACGCGGAGATCGGGCACGAGACTCCAGCGGCGTTGCAGCCTGCATACGAGGAGAAACACGCGGAAACGCCACCAGATCGGCCAGGTCATGCGCGAGTGGCCGGCCACGATCGAGGTGATCGCCGGCGAGAGTCCGAGCGGGGGACGCGGGCACATGAAGACCGAGAAGCTGTCGTTGTCGTAGAACGCGGTGATGAGTTTTTGGAAAACCCCCGCGTGGGATTTCACGGTCCGGGTGTAGCGCCGGCGCTCGGAGGGCGTGAGCACGCGGTCTTGGCGATGGGCGCGAAGGATCAGCGTGGCTGCGAGCTTGGCCGAGTAGCAGGCCATGTAGACGCCCGACGAAAAAATCGGATCGAAAAAACCGCCCGCGTCGCCGGCGAGGATGAAGCGTTCGCCCGCCAGTTCGCGGCGGAAATAGCTGTAGTCGGCGGTGACGTGGAAGGCCATGACGGGCTCCGCGCCGGCCATGAGTTCACGGAGTTTGGCCGACGAGGCCACGGCCTGGTCGAAGAACGCGGCGGGCGTCATGCGGGTGGCGCGCATCGCCTCGGAGGTGGTCACGAGGCCGACGGAGGTGCGCTCGGCATCGATGGGGATGATCCAGAACCAGCCGTCGGCCAGCCGGACGATCACGGTGTGGCCGGCGGCATCGCCGGCGGGGCGGGCGACGCCGCGAAAGTGGCTGTAGATCGCGACTCGCTTGGGGAAGACGGCGGGGTCGAGCTCGCGTTTGAGCTCGCTGGGAAAAAACAGGTCGCGACCGCCGGCGTCCACGACCCAGCGCGCGGTGAGTTCGGACGCGGCGCCGGCCGACTCGAGTGAAAGCGTGTGGCCGCGGTCGTCGGAGGAAACGGCGCGGACGGTGACGCCGGTGCGGATCTCGGCGCCGGTTTCGCGGGCGTGATCGAGCAGGAGCGAGTCGAAGCGGGCGCGTTCGACCTGGAACGTGCGGTCGAGCCCGGGGACGAGGCCGCGGGCGAAGATGACCTCCTTGTCGGCGGAACCGTCGGCGAGATGAAAGCTGGCGCCATATTTGGGGATGAAGCCGGCTGCCTCGATTTTGGGCCAGACCCCGGTCTCGCGCAGGAGAGCGTTGCCGTGGGGAAGGAGGGATTCGCCGATGCGGAAACGCGGGAAGGTTTCCTTCTCGATCACGACGACGCGCAGGCCGGCGGCGGCGAGGCGCGTGGCCGCCGAACTGCCGGCAGGGCCGGCGCCGATGACGGCGACGTCGTAAGCGTGAGAGGTGGCGACCATGACGGTTAGCTCACGTATTTTTGGACGATCGGGATGCGGCGGCCGACTCCGAAGGCGAGGGGGGTGATCTTCAGGCCGGGGGCCATTTGCTTCCGCTTGTATTCGTTGAGGTCCACCTTGCGGGCGATGTCGTTGACGACCGCCTCGGTGAAACCCTGGGCGATGAGATCGCGGCGCGAGAGACCGTCTTCGACGTAGCCCTTGAGCAACGCGTCGAGCACGTCGTAGGGCGGGAGGCTGTCCTGGTCCACCTGGCCGGGGCGGAGTTCGGCGGACGGGGGCTTGTCGATGGTGTTACGCGGAATGATTTCGCGGTCGCGGTTGATCCAGCGGCAGAGGTCGTAGACCTGGGTCTTGAACACGTCGCTGATCACGGCGAGACCGCCGCACATGTCGCCGTAGAGCGTGCAGTAGCCGACGGCCACCTCGCTCTTGTTGCCGGTGGTGAGGAGGAGCGCGCCGAATTTGTTGGAAAGCGCCATCATGATGACGCCGCGCACGCGGGCCTGGATGTTTTCCTCGGTGACGTCGGGCTTGAGGCCGGAGAAGACCGGGCCGAGCGCGGTTTCGGCGGCGGCCACGGTGTCGGCGATGGCGATGGTCTCGAACCGGATGCCGAGGTTGCGCGCGAGGTCGCGGGCGTCGTCGCGGGAGTGTTGCGAGGAAATCGCCGACGGGAGGGAGACGCCGATCACGTTGTCCGCGCCGAAGGCGTGCACGGCGAGCTCGGCCACGAGGGCGGAATCGATGCCGCCGGAGAGGGCGACGAGGGCTTTTTTGAAGCCGCTCTTGAAGGCGTAGTCGCGCAGGCCGAGGACGAGCGCGGCGTGGATGTCGCCCTCCTTCGTCAAGACTTCGGCGGGCAAGGCGACGGGGTGGTCGAGGTCGATCACCTGCGAGGCCGCGGCAAAGGCGGGCAGGCGGGTGGTGACGCAGCCCTGGGCGTCGGCGACGAGGCTGCGGCCGTCGAAGACGAGCTCGTCGTTGCCGCCGACGGCGTTGACGTAGACGACGGGGCAACCGAGCTGGACGGCGGCGTCGGTGACGAGTTGCTCGCGCACGTGGCCCTTGCCGTGGTGCCAGGGGCTGGCGGAGAGGTTGACCATCAGGTCGAGTCCCTGGGCGGCGAGCCAGTGGAGCGGTTGGAAGCGATAGCGGTTGCGCGGGGCGAACTGCGGGTGCGTCCAGATGTCCTCGCAGATGGTGACGCCGATTTTTTTGCCGTTGAGCGTGAGGACCGCGGGGGGGGAGGAGGCGGGCTCAAAGTAGCGGTCCTCGTCGAACACGTCGTAGGTCGGCAGGAGGCACTTGCGCGCATGGGAGACGACGCGGCCGTTTTGGCAAAGCGCGGCGGAATTAAAATACCGGCGGCCGGTGGCGGCGGGGTTGGGTTCGACGGTGCCGATCAGGGCGGGCACGTCGCCGATGGCGGCGGCGATTTCGGCGAGGGACGCCTCGATGTCGGGCACGAACCGGCTCTTAAAAAGCAGATCGCGGGGCGGATAACCGCAGACGACCAGTTCAGGGAAGACGACCAGCTCGGCGCCTTGAGCGACCAGGGAATGGTAGGCGTCGAGGATGAGCCGGCGGTTGCCGGGCAGATCGCCGACGATGGTGTTGAGCTGGGCGAGGCCGATGCGCATGGGTGGTGGGAAACGCGTGACGCTTAAGGCATGCCGACGTTCTGACAACTCGCAAGGCTGGTGGAGTGCGGTGGCCGAGGTCGCCGCTCATTCGGTCGCCCTGGCGGCAGGCAGCTCCAGGCCGAAATAGCCCCGGGCGTTGCGGAAGCAGACATCGACGACGAGGCCTCCGAGGAGCTTCATGTCGCGCGGGAGCTCGCCGTTGACGACATCGCGCCCGATCATGTTGCACAGAATCCGCCGGAAATACTCGTGCCGGGGAAAACTGAGGAAGCTGCGCGAGTCCGTAAGCATGCCGACGAAGCGGCTGAGCAGGCCGAGGTTCGACAGCGCGTTGAGCTGCCATTCCATGGCCTCCTTCTGGTCGAGGAACCACCAGCCGCTGCCGAACTGGATTTTGCCGGGCACGGTGCCGTCTTGGAAATTGCCCGCCATCGTCGCGAAGACGTGGTTGTCCGCGGGGTTGAGGTTGTAGAGCACCGTCTTGGGGAGGCGATTGTCGCGGTCGAGCTGGTCGAGGTAACGCGCGAGCGCCTGGGCGTGGTTAAAATCGCCGATGGAGTCGAATCCGGTGTCGGGGCCCAGCGCGCGCAAGAGGCGCGTGTTGTTGTTGCGCAAGACGCCGAGGTGGAGCTGCTTCGTCCAGCCTTTGTCCGCATCGAGGTGGCCGAAGAAAACCATCAGGCGGCTGCGAAACTTCGCGGCGTCCTCGGGCGTGACCGGCCGGCCGGCGCGGGCGGTGTCGAAAATGCGCGCGGCTTCCGCGTCCGAGCACTCCAGCGCGTCACAGACGCTCAGGCCGTGGTCGGAGAGACGGCCGCCGACGCTGTGGAAAAAATCGTGACGTTGCTTCAGCGCGGCGAGAAAACCGGCGAAGGTGCCGCAGTCCACGGCACTGGTTTTTTCCAATTGGGCGATCCAGGCGTTGAAGGCCTCAGGTTGGTCCACGACGAGCGCCTTGTCGGGGCGAAACGTCGGATAAACGCGCGTCGAGAGCCGGCCTTCGGCGCGAATACGGATATGGTCGTCCAACGTGTCCGCCGGGTCGTCCGTCGTGCAGGACACGGCGACATGGCTTTTGTGCAGGAGCTCGTGCACGGGCATCGCGGCGAGCTGTTCGTTGGCGCGATGCCAGATCGACCCGGCGGTGCTTTCGTCGAGCAGGTCGTCGATGCCGAAGTAGAATTTCAACTCGAGGTGCGTCCAGTGGTGGAGCGGGTTGCGCAGGGTGTTCGGGACGGTGCGCGCGAAGGCGAGGAATTTTTCCCACGGGCTCGCGTCTCCGGTGCAGAACCGCTCGGGCACCCCGTTCCAGCGCATGGCGCGCCATTTGTAGTGGTCGCCGGCGAGCCAGACCTCGGCGAGGTTTTCGAAGCGCGTGTTCTCCGCGATCTGCCGGGGAGGCAGGTGCGAGTGGTAGTCGTAGATCGGCTGACCTTTGGCGTAGTCGTGATACAGCTCGCGCGCCACGTCGGAGTGGAGCAGGAAATCGTCGGTGAGGAAGGTTTTCATGAGCGAGGGCCGGGAGCGTTGGAGCGGGGCTCGGATTTGGGGGCGGGCAGGTGGTTGATACCGAAGGCCGCGGGATAGGCGAGGGAGCAGAAACCGAAGACGAGGGCGTGGCCGTTGGAAAAACGGCCGGGCATGACCCAGCGGTATTTGATCTGGTTCATCGGGGGGATTTTTCCGTGAGTTCCGCGTGGCGCAAGCCGAGCATAAGTCCGCGCAGTTCGGCGAGCCCGCGCATGCGGCCGATGCAGGAGTAGCCGGGGGTGATTTCGACGGTCTTCTCCAGATCGTCCATCATCGTGTGGCCGTGGTCGGGACGGAAGGGCAGGCGCCAGTCGGCGCGGCCGGCGGCACGGCGGCGGTCCTGTTCGTCGAGCAACGCGCGCGCGACGGCGGGCATGTCCACCGAACCGGCGAGATGGTCGGCCTCGAAAAACGAGCCGTCTGGCAGGCGTTGCGTGCTGCGCAGATGGACGGCGTGGATGCGCGGTGCGAAGCGCCGGACCATGGCGGGCAGGTCGTTTTCGGGGCGGGCGCTGAACGAGCCGGTGCAGAAGCACAGGCCGTTGGCGGGACTGTCCACGCGGCCAAGGAGCGCCGCGACCTGGGCCTCCGTCGAAACGATGCGCGGCAGGCCGAGCACGGGAAACGGCGGGTCGTCGGGATGGATGGCCAGGCGCACGCCGACCGCCTCGGCCGCGGGAACAACCTCCTCGTGGAAGCGCGCCAGGTTGTTTTCCAGATCGCCGTCGCGGAAGTGGGAGTATCGCGCGAGCATGGCGCGGATGTCGTCGAGCCGAAGGCCCCGTTTCACACCGGGGAAGACGTCAATGATGCTGCGCACAAACGCGTCGCGGGCCTGGTTGTCCAGGCGGTTCCACCAGATGGTGGCGCGATCGACCTGGCCGGCGGTGTAATCTGTTTCGGCGCCGGGGCGCTTCAACGCGTGCAGCTCGAACGCGCAAAACTTCACGGGGTCGAAGAGCAGGCACTCCGAGCCGTCGGGCAGCACGTGGCGCATGTCGGTGCGGATCCAGTCCAGCACGGGCATGAAGTTATAAACCACCGTGGTGACGCCCTCGGCGGCGAGGTTGCGGAGCGTCTCACGGTAGTTGGCGAACAGGCGGCCCAGATCGCCGCGTCCGGTCTTGATGTCCTCGTGCACGGGCACGGATTCGACGGCGGTCCACGTCAGGCCGGCGGCTTCGACGAGCGTCTTGCGTTCGCGGATGGCCTCGCGCGGCCAGGATTCTCCGTAGGGAATCTGGTGCAACGAGGTGAACACGGACGAGGCGCCCGCCTGTCTTATGTGGGAAAGCGGCACGGGATCGGCCGGGCCATACCAGCGGAACGATTCTTCCAAAAGATGCAGTGCGGGGGAGGTGATGTTCATCTCAAAAAAAGATCCGTCCACGGTGAGCGCCGTGTCGGTGATGAATGGGACGAGTCGGCGTCGATGTCCGTAGTCTCCACATAATGCGGCGTTGCGCACAACAATCCAAATGCGGCTCTCGACTCTTGTGCGGACGGGTTTCCCGGAAGATAGGACGGGGAGGGACCGGTGTTTTACCGGTTGGCACTCATTGCGCGCATGCTTGTGCCTTCGCCGGCGATGACTCAAACCAGCGCCATGTCTCAACCGCGCCTTATCCTCGCTTCGGCCTCGCCACGCCGTCGTGAACTGCTGACGGGCTTGGGCGTGGAGTTTGATGTGGTGACGGCGCAAGTCACCGAACACGAGGAGTCCACCACCGATCCTCGGGTGATGGTGGCGCACAACGCCGCCCTCAAGGCCGACTGGGTGTCCGCGCGCCATCCGGACGCCTGGGTGCTGGGTGCGGACACGACGGTGTTCATCGACGGCCATGCGCTCAACAAACCGGCGGATGGCGCGGAGGCTCGCGCGATGTTGCGCCGCCTGAGCGGACGCACGCACACGGTGTTCACCGGCATCGCGTTGCGCAACGCGACCAAGGGCGTGCGCATCGACGAAGGCGTGGCCAGCGAGGTGACGTTGCGCGTGCTCGACGATGCGATGATCGAGGCTTACCTCGCGAAGGTGCACACCCTCGACAAGGCCGGCGGCTACGGCATCCAGGACCACGGAGAGCTGATCGTGGCCAACTACACGGGTTCGCTCACCAATATCATTGGTCTCCCGGTCGAAGAGACGAAACAACTTTTGACTCGGTGCGGTCTGCTTAAATCCTGAGCACCCGACGCTTCGTCATGATCCAACCTCCGCCCACCTCCGCCCGCCCGCCCGCCTCGAAGCGTCGCGCGCGGTTTTGGTGGGCGTCCAACCCCGAGGCGCGCGCCGTGCAGGTCGGCGTGGTGGTCACGATCCTTCTCCATGTGCTGTTGCTCGCGCTGGCGCCGAAGATCGAGCGCTATATCAACCGCCGCGATCCGTCCGCCGCCCCCGACGAATGGGCGACGAAGGAATTCCAGATCGAACTCGCCCCCGCCGAGCCGGCGACTCCGCACGAGGTGAAGCTGCCTCAATTCGTCGAGGCCAACCCCAACGCGCCGGACAACGCGCCCGACAAGACCGACAACGTCGCCGCGCAAAACCAGCAGGTCGCCCAGGAAAAGCCCACGCCCGACGGCAAGAGTGACGCGCCTGCCTCCAAGGGTGATCCGAACCAACAATCGACCGCGATCGTGACGGGTCAGCTCATCGAGCCCCAGCCGGTGGTGCGTCGCGCTCCGCCCGCCTCGACGCAGCCGGAGACGCCCGAGCAGCATGCCGTCCGCCGTGCGCAGACTCCGCTGCCGGGTTCCGAAAAATACGAGGGCGAGAGCCCCGACGGCTTCGGCGCCAACGTCGGCAAACCCGCGCCCAACGCCACGCCGGTGCCCGAGCGTGTCGAGGGCGCGGCCGATGCCAAGACCGACACCGGTGTCGCGAAGAGTGTCTATTACACCAAGGTCGACGCGAAGCATCCGCAGACTCGCCCCACGCTCACGCCCGACGTGGTCAAGGCTCGCCCCACGCCGCTGGCCAATCGCGAGTTCGGCACCGAGAACATCGGTGCGATCGCCTACAACGCCAAGTGGAGCGCCTACGGCGAATACATGCAGAAGTTCATCGAGTCGGTGGACGTCCAGTGGCAGCGGATCGTCGAGCAGAGCAATGTCTACCCGGTGGCCGGCACGAAGGTCATGGTGAAGTTCCGCATCAACTCGAAAGGCGAGATCACCGAGGTCGAGCCGAAGAGCACCGGCGGACGCGCCGCGATCGCCTCCTGCGTGAGCGCCATCGTCTTTCGCAAATCCTACGGCGCGTGGTCCGACGACATGGTCGCCGTGCTCGGCGAGTCGCAGGAGATCACGTTCACTTTTCTATATAATTAAACCCACATGAGTGCCATTCCTTCAAAATTCTGGGAGCAGCTCCCTCTCGGCACCGGCGTCACGCTGTTGACGCATGACATCAACGGTCTCGCCGCGCTCTACAAGCCCGAGGGCGCGCTGTCGCATCCGAACATGGAGAGCGAGGTCCCGCGCGCGATCCTCACCGTTCCTTACTCGATCAAGGGCGAGTGTTTCAACTGGACGCCGGCCGACATCCCCGGCGCCGCGCCGCGCCGGCTCTACCTGCTCAACCGCCTCGATTCCGCCACCTCGGGCGTGATCCTGGTCACGGCCAACGAGAAGCTCGCGACCTACATGCGCGATCTTTTTCTCCACAAACACGTCCACAAGCTCTACCAGGCGCTCGTGTTCGGGAAACCCTCCGAGGCCTCGCAGCTTTGGCGCGACCGCCTTTCGGTGCAGAAAAGCCGCGCCAAGATCCGCGTCGGCGTGGGCAAGGGCGCGGATGCCGCCGCCAAGGCGTCCGAGTCGCGCATGACGGTCATCCGCCAAAAGCGCGAGGCCGTGCCGCCGCTCGCGCTGATCCAGCTCGAGCCGCTCACCGGCCGCAGCCACCAGTTGCGCGTGCAGTGCGCCGGCCGCAACCTGCCCATCGTCGGCGATCTCACCTACGGGGATTTCGCGGCCAACAAAACCTTCGCGAAGACGACCGGTTGCAAGCGGCTCTTTTTGCACTCCTACCAAACCCGCTTTGATTACGAGTGGGCCGGCAAAAAACACACGTTCTCCGCGACCGCGCCGCTGCCGCCCGAGTTTGGTCAGATGATCTGACGCCGTCGCGAGCCCGATTCAACGCACCATCCCCGCTTCACATCCCATGAAGACTTCCTCATTCGCGTTCGCCGCCGCCCTGCTGGCGCTCGTCCCGGCCGGTTCCGTCCATGCCCTCAGCACCGTGCAACTGAAGAGCGGCGCCAAAATCGAGGCCGAGGTGATTGCCGAAAAGGCCGACCGCGTGGTCGTAGATCTGGGCTTCACCGTGGTCACCGTGCCGCGCGACGAAATCGAGAGCCTGAAAACCAAGGAGGTCGCCGGCGTCGAGACGGTGGTGGAGAACGCCGACCTCTACCGCGTCGCCGCCGGACTGCCCGTGCTGTCGGTGAAGGAAAACGTGGACCGCGTGGGCGAGGCCGTCGTGCTGGTGCGCACGCCGGTGGGCCTCGGCTCGGGGTTCTTCATCCATCCGTCGGGCTACATCATCACCAACGAGCACGTCATCGCCGGCGAATACAACATCACCGTCACCCAGTTCCGCCGCGGCGCGACCGAGCTGGAAAAAGTCCAGTTCAACAAGGTCCGCATCGTGGCGCTGGATTCGCGGCTCGACCTCGCGCTGCTGAAGATCGAGGACGCGGGCGCGGCGGTGTTCCCGACCGTGTCGCTCGGTGACGGCGTGTCGCTCAACGACGGGCAGACGGTCTTCGCCATCGGCAGCCCGCTCGGCCTCGACCGTACCGTGTCGCAGGGCATCGTGAGCGCCCGGGCGCGTCCGCTCGACGGCCAGCTCTACATCCAGACCACGACGCAGATCAATCCGGGCAACTCCGGCGGTCCGCTCTTCAACCTCCGCGGCGAGGTGGTCGGCGTGAACAACATGAAGGCGATGGAGGTCGGCGTCGAAGGGCTCAACTTCGCGATCCCGACCGCCGTGCTGAAAAACTTCCTGCGCAACCGCGACGCGTTCGCCTTCGACCCGCGCAATCCCAACTCCGGCTACCGTTACCTGGAACCGCCGCAACCGGTGAAAACCTCGCCGGCTGCCTCCGTTCCCGCCGCTACCTCCTCCGCCAAACCCTGATTTTACCACCATGCCCCGCCGCTCCCTTGCCGTCCTTACCTGCCTTGGCGCCGTCTCTTTGCTGCGCGCGACGCCGTCCGTGCCGCTCGTCAACCTGGTCGACGACCAGACGCTGTTCGCGATTTCCGTGACCGACGCGCCCGCGTTGCTGCGCGGGTGGGATGCGAGTCCGGTGTCCGCGACGTGGGCCGATCCGGAGTTCGTGAAGTTCCTCGCGCCGCTGCGCGAGCACCTGCACGCCGACGAATGGGACGCGGATGCGAAGACCGCGACCGGGCTGACGGTGCGCGAGTTGTTCACGCTGGCCGAAGGCGAGGCGCTGGTGGCGGTGCCGGCGTTCAATGTCACGACGATGGACGCCAAGACCCTGCCGCCGTTCCTGGTCGCGGTGGAGGTGGGCGGACAGAGCGCCAAGATTGAAAAAATCCTGGCCGACTCGGCCGCCAAAGAGTCGGTGAAGGAAGAGACGGAGCAGTTCGCCGGCGTGACGGTGCACCTCCGTCCGGTCGCGCAATCCGGCGACAAGGACGATCCCGACGCCGAGGCGGTTCCATCGCCGAAAATGGCCTGGGCGCTGCTCGATGGCATCTGGTTGATCAGTCCGGCGAAGGAGCGCGTGTTCGCCGCGATCGACGCGGTGAAGCAGGGCGGCGTCACCGCCGCGCTCGGCAAGAGCGAACGTTTCCTGCGCACCCGTCAGCGGGTGGGCGGGGCGCAGTCGCTCGTCTATGTGAATTTCCCCGCGATCTACCCGCTGGTGCGCGACGCGATCGCCGAGTCCAAGGCCAAGTCCGCCCAAAAGCCCAACCTGCTGGGTCTCGACGCCGAGACGGTGTTCAACGCATTCGGCCTGGACAAGCTGGGCGAGGGTTATGCGGCGCTGCAGGTCGACGACAAGCAGTCGCGCTTTGATTTCGGCCTCGCCTACACCGAGGACTGCGGACTGCTCAAACTGATGGCCTACCAGCCGGGGCCGGCGCCCCGTCCCGATTGGATTCCAGCCAAGTGGCCGAGCGTGTCCACCGCGCGGTTCAGCGCGCCGAAGGCCTACGTGGGACTGGAGGAGCTCGTGGAGGCGATCAGCCCGATGCTTTCCGGCATGGCCCAGGGACAGATCCGCTCGTTCAACAAAAAACTCGGCGTGGATCTCGTGCGCGACTTCATCGGCAGCCTCGGCGAGGACCTGGTGTCGGCCTACGCGATTCCGCCCGGCTACGATGCGGGCACCGTGCCGCCCTGGACGGAGATGGACCAGTTGATCGCGATCTCGCTGGCGAACGAGCCGGCGTTCATCAAGTCGGTCGATGCGCTCAAGCGGCTCGCCGGCCCGTCCGCCGACAAGATGTTCATCCAGCGCGATTATCTGGGGCACACGCTTTACACGCTCAACCAACCGTCCGCGCCCGGCGCCAAGCCCGCGCGCGGTTTCTCCTACGCGATCGCCAACGGCACGCTGCTCCTCGGCGTGGGTTCGCCCGCCACGGTGGAAAGCGCGCTGCAGGGCATGGCCTCCAAGGAGGGGCCGTTCTGGGAGCGCGCCGATGTGAAGGCGTCGCTCGCCGGCATGCCGGCCGACGCGTGCGCCGTTCAGGTCCAGGACCTGCGGGTGATGGTCGCGGCCTTGATTGAAACCCTCGTGCAGATGCAGGAGTCCACCGCGGCGAACAAGCCCGATGCCGACAAAACCAAGATGCTCGATGTCTCCGCCCGGCCCGACGCCGAGGTGATCGCGCGCCATTGGGGCCTGTCCACCGGTTTTGCCATGCGCACGTCGGAAGGTCTCTTCAGCACCACGTATCTGTCCCGCCCCACGCCATGAACCTTTCCCCCTTGCTGCGCCCGCTGGTGCTGATGTTGGCGGTGGCCGCCGCCCGCGCCTCCGCGCCCGATGTCGTGCTGTCCGGTCCCGACGTGCAAAAGCTCGACTGGAACACCCGCGCGCTTCAGGTCGCCGACGTCAACGGCGACGGTCTCCTCGACGTGCTCGTGGCCAACAACGACCGCGCCACGGTCGACATCCTCTACCAGCTCAAGCCCGGCGAGAGTCGCGAGCCGTCCGCGAAAACCGCCCGCGCCAACCGCTGGGAGCCCGTGCTCGACGACGCGCGTTTCCGGGTCGAGCGCGTGACCACGGGCGTGAGCATGTTCGAGCTCGCCACCGGCGACCTCAACGGCGACGGACGTCCCGATCTCGTTTACGCCGGCGACCCGCAGGCGCTCACCGTGCAGTATCAGCAGGAAGACGGCACGTGGAACGAGCTCCGCCTGACCGAGGCGCCCGCGCCCATCCAACTCCCCGGCAGCCTGCGCATCGCCGATCTGAACGGCGACAAGCGCAACGACCTCGTCATGCTCGGCCTGAAGGAACTCGTGATTTTTTACCAGACCGATTCCGGCGAGCTCGCCTCGCCGCAGCGTTTCCCGCTCGCCGACGAGAGTTGCTACGGACTCGAGTTGTTCGACGTCGACGGTGACGGCCGCACGGACATCGCCTACCTGAGCAACGCGAAGCGCGACGCGCTGCGCGTGCGCCTGCAAAACGCCCAGGGTCAGTTCGGTCCGGAGCAGGCCTATCCGATCAAGGAAGCCCGCAGCACGCTCCAGGTTCTGGCCGCCGCCGACGCCGCGAAAAAACAGCCGGCCCGGCTCGTCTTCGCCCAGCAGCGCACCGGACAGCTTGAATTTTTCAACCTGGAGACGGCCAAAAATAAAAAGGACGCCTCCGCACCCGCACTGCGTCCGCGCGTGTTCACGCCGCGCACCTCGGGCAAGACGCCCGCCGCCTACGCGTTTGGCGATTTCAACGGCGACGGCCGCGAAGATGTCGCGGTGAGCGACGCGGACGGCGCGCAGATTTTCATTTACGCCCGGCAGCCCGACGGCGGCTTCACGGTGGCGGAGCGGTTCCCGACCTTCGCCGACGTGCGCAGCCTCGCGGCGTGCGACTGGCAGGGCGACGGCCGTTCCGAGCTGGTGGTGGCGAGCCTCAAGGAACAGTCGGTGGGTCTCGCCGCGGTCAACGCCGACGGGCGTCTGGATTATCCGCAGCCGCTGCCTGGCACGGGCCGTCCGCTGGCGGTCGCCGCCGGGGATCTCGCCGGCACGCACACGCCCACCATCGTGGTGCTGCGCGAAGAAAAAGGGAAACGCTGGTTTGATCTCATTGCGCGCAACGCTGCGGGCGCGCCCGCCATCGTGCGCACCGTGGAACTGCCGGGCTTGAAAACCGACCCGCGCGGCCTGCGCCTGATTGATGCGAACCAGGACGGTCTGCTCGACGTGGCGGTGTTCACGCCGCTCGATTCCCTTCGGCTGTTTTTGCAAACGAAGGACGGCGGGTTCGCCGACGCCTCGACCTCGGCGGGTTTCCGCAAGGGACTCGTCGACAACCTCGACGCGAGCGCGCTGACGACCGCCGATGTGGCGGGCGACGGAAAAACCTCTCTGCTGGTGAGCTCAGGCGGATTCGCCCGCGCGCTGCGTGTGGACGAAGGCGGCGCGCTTACCGTGGTGGACCAGTTCAACGCCCGCGACACCACGGCGGAGATCACCGCGGCGTTTGCGATTCCCGGAGCCAAGGGCAAGCGTCCGGAGGTGCTGCTCTACGACCGGAAGGGCGAACAGTTCCAGCGATTGCGCGCCAACAAGCAGGGCGTTTACGACGTCGTGGACAGCGTGCCGGCGGGCCGCATCGAGGTGGTCGGCGGCGAAGTGCGGGCGGCGGGCAAGGGCGGGGCACCGGAGCTGTTCCTGCTGGGCAAGGACCGCTTTTGGTGGATGCCGCTCGGCCGGAGCGATTTCACGGTGCGTTCCGTGGAGACGCACACGACGGACCTGCCGGGCGTCAACTACAGCGATGTGGTCGCCGGCGATCTGACGGGCGACGGCAAGGCGGAGCTGGTCACGCTCGATCCTGACAGCAACGTGGTCGAGATCCTCGCGCGCGACGAGGCGGCCAAGGTCTGGGTGAGCCGGATGCATTTCAAGGTGTTCGAAACCGATGAGCATTACCAAGGCCGCAAAGGCGAGGCGCAGGAACCGCGCGAGGCCGTGATCGCCGACGTGACCGGTGACGGCAAAAAAGACCTGCTGCTGCTCGTCCACGATCGCGTATTGATCTACCCGCAAAAATAAACGGCGGCGCGGATGATTAAAAACAACCTGAAGAAAATCCCAAATTCGCGCTTGCACTCGCCCGTCAAACGCGGCTTTTTCACTCCTCCTCAGCGCAGCCTTAGCTCAACTGGATAGAGCATCTGACTACGAATCAGAAGGTTTGGGGTTCGACTCCCTAAGGTTGCACCATTTTTAGCCCGCCGCTTCCCAAAGAACGGCGGGCTTTTTCGTAACCTGTTGGAGACGAGGCCGTCCTTACGGGGTTTTGGACAATAAAAAACCCGCCGGGCTAGGAGCGGCGGGTTTGAAACCAGAACGAAACAGTGCGCGAAATCAGATCGCTTCCGGGATGGCGCCTTCGAGATCGGTCACACGAACATGCTGGCGCTTGGCTTTCACCATGTGCGAGCGGCGTTCGAGCATGCGGTCGAGTTTGTCGATCAGCATGGCGACGGCCTTATGGCACTCATCGGAGGAGACGGAGGCGTTCATGTCGGGACCGTAAATCTGGATGTGACCTTTGGCGGTGAAGCGATGGGAGACGGCTTGTTTTGGGTCGCATTCCAGTTCCACGCGGACGCGGATGATTTTTTCTTGATGGCGGAACAGGCGTTCCGACTTTTCCTGGACAAAGGTTTTGAGCGACGGGGTCAGTTCGAGGTGGATGCCTGAAACGATCACTTCCTGCGGATTATTTTGTCTATTCATGACTGCGGTATGTTTTTGGTTAGACCTAGCCTGAAATTGGTAGCCTGCTCGTCACCATGTCCTCGCTAAGCGAAGAAGTCACAAGGTATGCGGCCGTCGTCGTGACGGGCGGATCTTCCGGTATTGGAAAGTCCTTCATTGAGCTGATAGCGACGGTGCATCCCGGTGTGCTGATTTGCAATCTTTCACGACGCGTTCCGGACATAAATTTAAGTCAGCTTAACCTGCGCCATGTTCCCTGCGATTTGTCGAAGCATGACGGCGTCAGCGCCGGTGCGGACGCGGTATTACGCATTCTAACGGACGAGGCGCCGGCCGGCCCGGTCTTGTTGATCAACAACAGCGGGTTCGGTGCGTATGGGGTCTTTCCCGAGCCGAATCTGGGCCATCAATTGGAGATGATGGATGTGAACATGCGCGCGGTGGTCGAACTGACCGGCCGCCTGTTGCCGTGCTTAAAAACGCGCAGCGGCGCGATCATCACGGTGGCCTCGACGGCGGCCTTTCAACCCACGCCTTATCTCGCGGCCTACGGGGCGACCAAGGCGTTCGTGCTGCATTGGAGCTTGGCGCTCAATGAGGAACTGCGCGGAACGGGTGTGCGCACACTGGCGGTGTGCCCGGGGCCGACCTCGACGGAGTTTTTCCTCCGGGCCGGACTCAAGCAGGGCTCGGTGGCGGATTCATTGGGTCAGACGACTGACGAGGTCGTGCGCGAGTCGTTGCAGGCGCTGGCGCGCGGCAAGGCGCAGGTGGTCACGGGGTGGAAAAACAAGCTGATGACGGCCGTTTCCACCAAGCTGCCGAAACCGTGGGTTGCGCGCATCAGCGCCAAGGTCCTGGCGCGCTGGCGTCTAAGCAAGGTGGCGGCGTGAGCGAGTCACCGGCAGCGAATTTGTCCGGCAGGGAAACTCCGGCCGACGTCGACTACGACATCCGCGCCTGCGCGTGGCCGCCGCGGCGCGGCGAGCCGCGCGAGGGCACCGTGCGCATGATCGGGCCGGAGGAGTTGAAGACGTGGATCGTGCACGAGGACGACCGGCTGTTGATCATCTCCAAGCCTGGCGACGTGGTGTGCCATCCGTCGAAGGCGGGTCCGTGGTCGAGTCTCGTCGGCGCGGCTCGCGAATACACCGGGTTGCCCACCGTGCACCTCGTGTTCCGCCTGGATCGCGAGACGAGCGGTATCATCGTGCTGGCGAAGGATCCGAAGATGGCGTCGCGCCTGCAGAAGGCCATGCAGGAACGGCGCGTGACGAAACGCTACCGGGCGATCGTGTGGGGTGAGTTGCGCGAACCCGTGACGGTGAACCAGCCGCTCGGCGTGGATTTGCACAGTCCGGTCTTCGTCAAAAGCGCGGTGGTGCGGATGGGCGACATGGAGGCGAAGGAGGCGGTCACGCATTTCTCGACCGAGGCGGCGGCCAATGGATTTTCACTGGTGCGCGCCGACTTGGAGACGGGACGCAAGCACCAGATCCGCGCGCATCTGCAATGGCTGGGGCACTCGGTGGTGGGCGACAAAATCTATGGGCCGGACTCGCGGCACTACCTGGAGTTCATCGACCACGGCTGGACGCCCGCACTGGCGGCGAAACTGCTGATGGACCGTCAGGCGCTGCACTGCGCCGAGATCGGACTGGAGCCGGCGGGGCTGCCGTTCACGTTCCGAGCGCCGTTGCCGGCGGACATGCGGGCGTTCTGCTCGGAGCGGATGGGGCTGACGGTCGAGTAGGGCGCGGACTCCGTTATTGAAAGGGATATTCGGCGGAATGTTTATCCCCGAATGAAGTCTTCGGCGGTCATGCCGATATCTTTGGCGATTTGGCGGAGCAGGGGCGGGGCTATGTCGCGCCCTTTGTGCATGGGCACCGTCGTCGCCCGACCATCGACGTGGCGATACTGCACATGGGAACCGCGCTGACGGGCGACGCGAAATCCGAATGACTCAAGACGACGGCAGACTTCTGTGGGCTTGAGGACGGGCAGGGAACCCATGGTCAGCCTACGGCAATGTTTTCCGTGCCGAGGAACTCCCCTTCGATTCGAGGATCGCCGTCTTCCAAGATCATCTCGATTACTTCGCGCAGGTTAACCCGCAACTCATCCAAAGTCTCCGCTTGGGTGTGGGCGCCGGGAAAACCGGGGACGTAACCCACCAGCAAGCCGGTGACCGGGTCCCGTTCGACTACGGCAGTGTAGTTTTTCATAGGGGAAGGTTGGTTCATGGTAGCCAGGGAAGCAAGTTCCGGGCGTGGTAACGACTGGACTCAGAAGTTTTCACCAAGGAGTTTTCCGCCCGAAGACGTCGCATCCAAAATTGGATCCAGCAACCAAGGAGTGCAGGCAAGTTCGTCAGGCGGGGGTTCGGTCGTGGTGACAATGTATTGGAAGGCTATCGATTTTTCGCCGCAGGCGGCCTCCAAGGAACGAGCAAAGGTGAAGATATTTCGATAGATGCTCGCATCCATGTCGGCTTCACGCGGACCGTCGTGCAGGAGAAACCGAGGATGTAATCCGCGCCCTTCGACTCCGCTGACCAAGGCTGCAAGATCGAAGCAGATGATCTTGAGCGTTTCCAGCGCCGCGCTGGTGAGGTCGATTTCGTTGGTGAGAGTCGGGTTGATTTTGCGCCCTTTGAAACGGATTTCTCCTTTAACGTCCTCGTCCAAAATAGTGCGGGCGACGCGACCGAAGGTATCGGAAAACGCACTGAGGGCAGCGGTCTTTTGCTCTCGAATCGCAGCCTGACGGTCTTGGGATCTGCGGATATTTTGATCCAGATCGGCCAAGGAGCACTCAAGTGTATCGGCCTCTACCTTGTCGGTGTGGGCGCGCCGTGCTTCATCGGCGGTAGAGCTTTCGGTTGCCAGTTGAAGTGCGAGTGAGGCGCGGCGTTGTTCTTGTTTCGAGGTTTCCTCGGCCAGTTTGGCTTTGGCGTCAGTCAACGCCTTCTGTTGTTCGGCTAAAGTCTGTCCAATTCGGTCAAGCTGGGCGGTGACGCGCGCTTTCTCCGCTTCGACTTGGGCGATGGCAGGCTGGGTTTCCAGCGTGACTTGCACACGTTCTATGAGGAGCTTTCGACCTGCCGCGAGTGGGCATTCATGTTCGATAGCTGCTGCCAAGGTGTGGCCGCACATCAAGTCGTCGTCGGTTCCCTGGGCGTTTTCTTTCACCCACTGGGCGACGTCAGCTTCCGTTTGCTCACCGCGATACATCTTTAACCGTTCGTCGAAATAACGGATCTGACTTTCGAGGCCGTGTTTCTGACGTGCGGTGACCGCAACCGCGCTCTGTGCAATCACCAGTTGGTCGAACGCTGCTTTGAGTTCTGTCGGAGTCGCCAGTCCGTTGAGTTGTAACTCCGTCGAGTTGGCGCGTGCGCGCCAGTCGTTAGACACGGTGTCGAGAAATGCCGCACCTTCGAGATCGGTGCGGTAGTTTGGGAATTGGTCACGTATACGCTTTTGAATCGAATCGCTGCGGAAGCGCAGCAATGGCGCGATGCGTTCCGCGTTTTGTTTTTGGCGTAGCAGCGTTTTATTGGTCTCCAATTCCGACTGTTCCGCCGTGTCGATCAAACCGAGGATGGCACGGAAGAGAAAGTGGCGGTCTTCCGCGACCATATCGGGGGCATTCGATTCGCTGGAGGCGTGGCGTAATTCGGCGATTCCAGAGAAACGGCATTCTTGGTCCCGCGTGAGCCATTGGAGCATGTGGGGCCATTCGATAGGCGTAGGTGAAGTGGCGAAACTGGCGACGGGCAAAGGCTCGACCAAGATACGGGTGAGTTCGGCGCGGTAATCATCGATGGATACCTTGTCTTCATCGCTGGTGAACAGGTCATCAATCCGACGATTCCTGTAGGCGTAACCGATCCATCCCATCGAGCAATACGGCCGACTTGATCGCGACTACCGTTACCTTCCACTACGAGAAGGTCGTCTTTTGACAGCAGGAGCTCCTCGACGACGATGGATTTGTCGAAGTCGGTGCGATTGTAGATGCGGTCTTCGACGGGCTGACGGTCTTTGTCGAGGAACCCCTTGGGCGGGCGCCAGCCTTCGGCGTCGATATCGAGGGTAACTTTGACGACCTTGTAGGGAGCCAAGAAACCGTCGTCGATACCCTGCTTCAGCGAGTAGGTGTAGAGCGGATCACCAAAGTATTCGGAACTGGAGACAGTAGTGGTTTCCTTGGGCGTGGCGGTGAGGCCGAGGTGCGTGGCGGAGGAGAAGTAATCGAGAATCTCGCGCCACTTGCTGTCCTCGCGCGCGCTACCCCGGTGGCACTCGTCCACGACCACAAGATCGAAGAAGCCGGGGCTGAACTGGCGGTAGGCGTCCGAGTCGGAGTTTTTGTTGTCGGACAGGCCTTGGTAGAGTGCGAGGTAAACGTTGTAGGCGGTATCGATCTGCTTGTTTTTAATGACCGTCATTGCCTCCTTAAAGTGGCGGAAGTCGCCGCGAACCGTCTGATCTACGAGGGCGGTGCGGTCGGCGAGGAATAGAATGCGCTTTTTCAAGCCGCTCTTCCAAAGGCGATAGATAATCTGAAAAGCGGTGTAAGTTTTCCCGGTGCCTGTCGCCATGACGAGGAGGTGACGGTTGGGACCGGTGGCACGGGCGACGGCTTCGACGGTGCGATTGATCGCGATCTGCTGATAATAGCGCGGAGCGCGGGATGAGCCGTCGGTAAAATAGTCTTGGGCGACGATGGGCGCGGCGGACTCGGAGATGCCTTTTAGCGCTTTATACTTGGTCCATAGCTGCTCTGCGGAAGGAAAGTCTGCGAGCGCGAGATCGGTTTCGATGTCTTGTCCGGTGGCGGTGCGATCATGAAAACGGAAGCCGTCGCCATTGCTGCTGAACACGAAGGGAATATCCAAGGTTTGGGCATAGCCGAGCGCCTGCTGGAGTCCGGCTGCGACGGTATGGTTGTTATCCTTGGCCTCGATAATCGCGATGGGGATATTTGGCCGATAATAGAGAACGTAGTCAGCGCGTTTTTGGGTGCCGCGGGCGTGGAGCTTGCCGCGCACGTAGATGCGGCCGTCGGTAAAACTAACTTCCTCGCGGACTTGACTGTCGATGTCCCAGCCGGAGCTGACTAGCGCAGGGGTGATGAACTTGGTGCAGATATCGCGTTCGCTAAGGGCTTTTTTGTTCATCGCGTTGGCGACAAAGGTTGTGGCGCTCGCAAGTGGCTAGCGCAACGCTGGTTTCACGGCGGATACGGAAAGTATCCGTTGTAGCGACCTGCTGTGATGCGTGGCGGGCAACGGAGTGCCCGCCCTACCTGCGCACGGGCAATCCGCGGCCGGCGAGGTAGTCCTTCACCTGCGGGATCGTGAGCGTGCCGAAATGGAAGAGGCTCGCGGCGAGGACGGCGCTGGCGTGGCCCTCGGTGATCGCATCGGCAAAGTGGGGAAGTTCGCCCGCGCCGCCGCTGGCGATCACGGGAACCGTCACGGCGTCGCTCACCGCGCGGGTGAGCGGGCAGTCGTAGCCGGTTTTCATGCCGTCGCAGTCCATGCTGGTGAGCAGGATCTCGCCGGCGCCGAGCTCGACGGCCTGTTTGGCCCAGGCGACGGCGTTGAGTTCGGTGGGATTGCGTCCGCCGTGGGTGAAGACGCGCCAGGATTTGCCGTCGGGTTCGCGGCGGGCGTCGATCGCGACCACGATGCACTGGGCGCCGAAGCGGTTGGACGCGGCGGCGATGAGCTGCGGGTCTTTGATCGCGGAGGTGTTGAGCGAGACCTTGTCGGCGCCGGCCTTCAGCATGCGCTCGATGTCATCGATGGAGCGCAGGCCGCCGCCTACGGTGAGCGGCATGAAGCATTGCTCGGCGGTGCGGGCGACGACGTCGTGCATGATGCCGCGGCCGTCGCTGGACGCGGTGATGTCGAGGAACACGAGTTCATCGGCACCCTGCCTGTCGTAGGCCTTTGCGGACTCCACGGGGTCGCCGGCATCGCGCAGTTCCTGGAACTTGATGCCTTTGACGACACGGCCGGCGTGGACGTCCAAACAAGGGATGACTCTTCGCGATAGCATGAAAAAGTAGCGGGTAGCGAGTAGCGGGTAGTGAGTAGGTTCGGATTGAAATGCTCGCTACTCGCTACCCACTACTCGCTACTTTCCTTAGTTCTCCGTGTGAACGATGTCCGGCTCGAAGTTGACCACCAGACGGTAGCTCTGGCCCGGGCGCATGACCAGCGGGTGGTCGCGCACGAGGTGCTGCAGGTAGTGGATCTTGCCGTAGTTGGTGCGGTAGTGCGGGTCGTTGGTCACGACCTCGGTCTCCTGCCAGACGCCCTGGAAGTCGTCCTTTTGCACGGTGCAGCGGTGGCCTTCGGCACCGAGCGCGATGGCGCTGCCGACGTGGTATTTCGAGTGCGGCGCGGCGATGGCGAGCACGTAGCGGAACTTGGTGAGTTCGACCTGCTGTTTCACCGTGTAGGTGAACTCGGCGTTGATCTTCGGGCCGGAGAAATTCCACTGCACCTTCACGGTGCCGAGGTTCTTGATGATTTCCTCCTTGGTGTTGATCAGCTCGGGCTGGTCGTAGCGGAAGTAGAAGCTGTTCTTGAGGCCGAGGCCGGTGACGCAGTTCTTGCCGTAGAAGGCGGGCAGGGTGACCTGCTCGACTCCGCCGACGTTGAACGTGAGCTCGGGGAGCATGATCGGTGCGTAAACGTTGTTCGGCCAGTCGAACACGCCCGGGCAGTGCGGGAACGGCAGCGAGTCGCTGGTCAGGCTGGTGCCGGAGCTGATGAGGGGGATCTGCGCGTGCAGGCCGCTCTCGGCGTCGCGATAGAGGAAGAGGCCCTGCTCCTTGCGGTTGGATTTGTCGAAGATGACGAAACGGCCGACGGTGCGCGGCGCATCGATCTTCGGACCGCCGGCGGGGACCTGCACGGTCTTGGCGAGGCGGGCCCACTGGCACAGGTAGCGGGCGGCGTCGAAGTTGGCCATGCGGGTCGTGTGGTGACCGTAGGCGGTGCGTTCCTCGTCACGCAGGTCGACGAAGCCGTGTTCCTGATCCAGGTAGGTCTGGTAGAAGAACACGAAGAGGCGGCGGAGCAGGTCGAAATATTTCTGCTTCTGGTCCTCGAGGATCCAGCCGTCGCGGAGACCTTGAAGCACGAGACTGATGCAGTGCATCTGGCCGTAGGCGCCGGCGGCGCGGCCGAAGGCCCAGCCGAGACCGTCCTGGCGGACGAGGTCGGGCATCATCTTGAGGTATTTCTCGGCGTAGGTGCGGAGGGTGGGGAGCTTGCGGTCGCGCACGCCGGAGTTGGCGTGGAGCTGCAGGGCGGAGCGGACGAACACGAAGGTCATCACGCCGTAGAGATTGAAATTGCCGCCGAGGCCCTGGGTGGAGTCGTCGAAGAAACCGGTGGAGCTCGTCTGGTTGATGCGGTCAACCATGCGCTCGATGAGGCGGGAGGTCTCGTCCTTCTTGGAGAGGCCGAAGGAGTAGCGGGCGACGGCCTTGGCGACGTTGAACGCCTGCCAGTGGTTGTCGTGGTCGCTGCGGTGGAGGAGCTGCTTGTCGATGCGGACCTGGGTCTCCTCGACGAGGCGCTCCCAGACGGGATTGCGCTCCTTGGAGGGGCCGAAGCAGAGGAGGCCGAGGGCGGCGTAGGCGAGGCCGTTCTCGGTGGCGGGCTCGGTGAACATCTGGGCCGTCACGCAGCGGGCGGTGAGGTCGATGAGGTCGTAGCCCTTGAGGGTGGTTTCGCCGGTGGCGCGATAGTATTCGCCGAGGGCGTAGGCAACGTGGCCGGGTTCGTCGGCACGGGGATCCTCACCGGGAGCCGGCAGGATGCTGCCGTCGGGTTGGATGGAGTCCAAATTATGGCCGAGAATCGAACGGGCCATGTCGAGACACTGCTCGGAAAAACTATGCATGCTTAAAAGGTTATCTGCCTGAGGCTGCCGGGCGCATCGGGCGAACGGCGGAAAGGTAAGTTTGTCCATGCTTTCCCCCGGTGGAGCAAGAGGGAAGTTGGCGTATTTTCCGGGGAACTGCGCAGCTTATCTGCGCGAGGGGTTTTTCTAACGGTAAAACAACAGCCAGGCGACGGTCACGGCGCTGATGACCAGCGCCAGCGCGAGAAAGAAAACAATAAAGCAACCGCGACGGAGGTCTTCGGGGTTTTGCCGTTCCTCGGCGGCGTAGTGTTCGAGGAGGGTGTCGGCGTCAGCCGGAACGGGGGCGCCGGCGGCGAGAGGAGGAGGCGCGGAAAGAGGGGGCGGCGAGCGCTCGGCGAGGGTGGAGGAGGGACCTGCGGCGGTTTCGCGGACGATCTCGGACTCGATCCAGGCGAGGTGCTCGCGGAGGAGGGCCTGCTGGCGCTGGAGGTGGCGGAGACGTTCGCTCATGGCGTGTGCGTATGGCGGCGGGGGAGCGTCTGGATCGCAAAACAAAAAAGCGCCGGGCTCGAAAGCCCGGCGCCTTGGGAAAGCGACCTGATTCGTTGGTTAGACGATGTTCACCTTGCGGTGGACCTTGTCGAACTCGACCTTGCCGTCCGTGAGGGCGAACAGGGTCCAGTCGCGGCCGATGCCGACGTTCTTGCCGGCGTGCAGCTTGCTGCCGCGCTGACGGACGATGATGTTGCCGGCGATGACGGCCTGACCGCCGAATTTCTTTACGCCGAGACGTTTCGAGTGGGATTCGCGACCGTTCTGGGTCGAGCCTGCACCTTTTTTATGCGCCATGGGATGGTTTCTCCTTTAAAAGTTGGGTGGTGATCAGGCCTTGATGGCCTCGATCTTGATGACGGACAGTTCCTGGCGGTGGCCGCGCTTCTTTTCGTGGCCCTTGCGCTTCTTCTTTTTGAAGACGATGACCTTGTCGCCGCGCTTGTTCTCGAGAACCTTGGCGGTGACGGAGGCGCCTGCGAGGGTGGGGGTGCCGATCTTGAACGCGGCGCCTTCACCGGCGGAGAGGACGTCGGTGATCTCGACGGTGGAGCCGGCTTCCGTGTTGGGGAAGCGGTTTACAATGAGAATGTCTCCTTCGGAAACAGCGAACTGCTGGCCTTGGGTTTTGATGGTCGCTTTCATAAATAAAAGGGAGAACTAAGAGGTTTCGGGCGACCTCACGCAAGGAGATATTTAGGGAAATTTGCGGTGTGTGCAGGTGGTGCGGATACAGGCTCCAAATAGCGAAGGAATTGGATAGCGCCGCACGCCTGAAACGACCTAGCGTCCGGGAGTGAATCCCTTGATCTCTTTACGCGGGGCATCCGCGATGTTGTTGTTAGCAGTCGTTTCTCCCCAGCTCTTGTCTGCCCGGGTGGGGGAGACGCAGGCGGACGTGGAGCGTCGTATCCTGCAACCAAACCTAGGGAAGCTGTATTTCCGGGCGAAAGACAAAGACAAGGATAAGGAGAAAGAGAAAGATAAGGATAAAGATAAGGACAGCCGGGACGCGGAGCGTGAGCGGCTCAAGGATGAGCGCGAGCTGCCGTTTTACGACGCGGAGAAGTTTTTCCCAAGCGATGCGCGCGCGGCCGTGTATTGGAAATCGGCGGTGGCCAACCAGCTCAGCAATGACAATGGCTGGATGATGCACGTGTTTTACGTGGGCGGACGCTCGGCGTTGGAGGCGTATCGTCGCGTGGGGGATTCGCTCAACGAGTTTGAAGTGCGCGCCTTGCTCGCGGCCAATCGAGGGACGTCGTCGTGGCGAAAAATGTCCAACGATGGCGGCGGCACCAGCGGTATCGGCTACGACTACGAGTTGGAGGACGGCTCGATGCGCGCGAAGCAACAGGGCGATTGGCTGATGATTTTTTCCACCCGCTTTGACAACTACGTGGTCGCGCAGCAAAAGGTCGCGAAGGATCTCAAGGACAAGGAAGCGGATCGCCTCCGGAAGGAGCAGCAGGCCAAGACGCCTGAAAGCGTGAGCGGGTTCTGATCAGCCCGTTCGTGTTTTCCGGGCATGAAAAAGCGACGGTGAAAACCGTCGCTTTTTTGAGGACGCCAATCGCGTCCGGGGAGGGAGGCGGTGCGGTTTACTTGGCGGAGCCGGCGGAAAGGGCGGCCTTGGCGGCCTCCGCCTCGGCGATCGCATCGGAGTTTTGGAGCTCGACCTGCATGTAGTAGTGTTCGCGGCGCTTGTAGTCGGGAGGGAGAACGGCGCGGTCGATCAGATCGGGCTTGATGGCGGCGAGCGCGGCTTCGCGTTCCTGCTGGGCCTTGAGGGCGGCGAGGCGGGCGGCTTCGCGGGAGGCCGCCTCCTGCTTTTCCTGTTCGGCGGCGGCGATTTTCGCGAGGGCGGCGAGGCGGGCCTGCTCGGCGGCGGCGGTTTCCTGCTCGCGCAGGGCGGCGGCGCGGCGCGCGTTGGCCTCGAGTTCGGCCGCGGTCCTGGCGACGCGCTCCTGTTCGGCGGCGACCGCGGCGGCCTGCTCGCGTTCGGCGGCGAGGCGGGCGGCCTCGGCCATTTCCGCGCTGCGGCGGCGTTCGAGTTCGGCGGCGGCGGAGGCCTCGGCGTCCTTGCGGGCTTTTTCGGAGGCGAGACGGGCGGCTTCGGCCTCGGCGGCGGCGGCTTCGGCCTTGCGGCGGTCCGCGTCGGCTTGTTCGGCGGCGGCCAGGCTCCGGGCGTTGCCCGAGGTCGAGTTCCGCTTGTAAGCTTGGAAGCTGAAATAGCCGGCGCCGAGAAGGATGACGAGGGCGGCGATGATGAGCGTGGTGCGTTTCATGAGGGATGGCGGCGTGCAGACCGTGATTGGTCGGGATAGTTCACGTCAAAAAGGCAAAGGTGGCGGAGGCCGCCGATGGCGCCTTGAGGATTGATTGATCATCAGTTGAGGGAGACCCGCGCCATGATCAAGCCAAGCCTTGGCGGGTCGGGTGAAAAATCGGCGGCTTCAGGCCCGTCGGTCGAGCGAGGGCGGGCGGCGGGCCGGCCGCTGCGGTTTAACGAAGACGTAATCCACTAAGATGCTCAGGCCGAACACGCCGCCGAGCGTGCGGATGTTGCGCATCGCGCCGACCACGCTCGAGAGCGGGCTGGCGGCGCGTTCGTGGACGCGCGTGAGCAGCAGGCAGGCGAGCAGGCCGAGCGTGGGCGTGACCAGAAAGACGCGGTGGTAGACTTCGAGCGGCGCGGTGCCTCCCGCCAGCAGGCGTTCCAGGATCTTGCCGCCCAAAATCGGTCCCATGGCGGTGATCAGGGAGGTGCAGGCGAGGTTGACGCTGATTGCCAGGGTCTTCGCCTGCGGGGGAATGATCTTCAACTGGAGGTTGAACAACGACAGCACGAAGCCCGCTCCCATGACGCCGCCATAGGTCCACATGCCGTAGAGCATCCAGTGGTTGGCGGGCGTGAGGATGCACCAGAGGTAGTTTTGGACCTGCCAGGCGATCATGCAGAACAGCATCACGGGTTTGTTGCCGAAGCGGTCCGCCAGCGCGCCCCAGGCGGGGGCCGAGACCGCGCCGCCTACGCTGGCGAGGATCACCAGTGCGCCCACCGCCTGCACCGACATGCCGAGTTCCTTATACATGAACACGGTGTTAAACGGGCCGAACGCGCTTGCCGCGAAACCCCACGCCGAGCCGTAGGCGATCAGCCAGAGAAACGGTTTTGTCGCTCGCAGCACGGCCAGTTGTTCATGCCAGGCGAGCCTCACTTCCAGCCGGTCGCTCAACGCCGTTTCGGACTGGATGCGACGTTGGAAGAGCACCGAGGCGAGTCGCAACACCACGGCGCTGCCGATCACCACCTGGAAGGCGGCGACCGAGCCGCCGAGCCGGCCGATCAGCCAGCCGGACACCACGAGAAAGATGATCTGGGAGACCTGCAGCAGGCGGTTGCGCAACCCGAAGTATTTGCCGCGCAGGCGCAGCGGCACCCATTCCTGGACCCACGACATCCAGCTCACTCCGGTCAGCGACGTCACCGCGGCCGAGAGTGCGAACAGTGTCACGAACCAGTGCCCGCTGATCTCGGGTTTTTCCGCGGGAAGAAACGACAGCATCACGGCCATTGCCGCCCAGCAGAGGAGTTGCAGTGAGGACGAGGCGACCGAGACCGCCTTGGGCGAGTAGACGCGGTTCACCAGCGGCATCAAAAACGCCTGGGCGAAGTTGCCCCAGAACGGCAGCGAGGCGATCAGTCCGTAGATGGCGGGAGGCAGGTGAAACAGTTCCACCAGCAGCGCTGCGATGATGAAATTGCCCGGTTGCAGCAGGTAGACGATCGGCGTCGCCACCAGGCCGTCGTAGGTGCACTGGCGGAGGTTGTGGCGGAGCGACGAGGTGGACATGAAGGGCTCGGGACGGTTAAGGACGGATCGCACAGTTAAAACCATGGGCGCAGTAATAGAAGCCAAACTCCTCCAATCGAAAAATACGGTTGCATTGGCCCGCGGGCTTCTGGGCCGGGTGCTGGTCGCGACCGGTGCGGACGGAATTGTGCGTCGCGGACGCATCTGCGAGGTCGAGGCTTACCACGGCGAGTCGGATCTCGCCTGCCATGCCAGCAAGGGGCGCACGGCGCGCACCGAAACCATGTATGCGGCCGGTGGCGTCTGGTATGTGTATTTGTGCTACGGCGTGCACGAGATGCTCAATCTCGTCACCGGTCCGGCCGGCCGGCCTTCGGCGATTTTGATTCGCGGAGTGGAGACGGTCGAGGGTCCGGGACGCCTGACGCGCGTCTTCGGAATCAACCGGCGGTTTAACGCGCTTCCCGCTTCGCCGGCCACGGGACTTTGGATCGAGGACGACGGATTTCGCGTGCCGCGCGGCGCGATCATCGCGACGCCTCGCATCGGCGTGGCGTATTCCGGTCCGGTGTGGGCGGCGAAACCCTGGCGGTTTTATTATCGTCCGGTCGGTTCGGGGGCGGCGTGATAGTCGGTGAGCACGGCGCGGACGGTGCCGATCTTGAGTTTTACCTCGAACCGCACGGGCAGCCGGTCCGCGTCGTCCGACACCCACACGCGCACCTTGCCGTCGCGTCGAAACATGCCCTTGGGCGGACCGACCGGATGCGGGACCAGTAGCACGGCGTTCCGGGGGCCGTCCGCGGTTTGAACCGTCTCGACGCGCTCGGCGGTGATGTGCAGCGGATAAAATTCATTTTCAAACACCACCAGCACATCACGGGATTCGCCGGGCTTGAGCGCCCACACGCGGGTTTGCATGAGTCCGGTGGCGACATCCAGCGGACGTCCGTCGGGGATGGGCAGGCTGACGTTGCGCGCGGGGTGCAGGTGGTCCACGTAGGCGGCCTCCGATTTCGCGTAGTTGAAAACGATGGAGGTCTGGGTGCGTTCGCGGCCCGAGTCGGAGGTGGCGGTGGAGCTGAGCAGCCGGCCGTCGTGCGCGTCGAAAAGCATCCGGGCCTCGCCGTCGAACCGGTAAAAGGCGCGCATAAAACCGCGCGTGCCGCTGGTGGTGGTGACGCGGGTTTGCCTCATGCCGGTGAGCGCATCGGCGGCGGCCACCTTCAACTCGCCGGCCTGGCCAAACCATCCCCAGCTCACGCGGTAAGTCAGCTCTTCTCCCGGTCGCAGCAACACGACTTCCGGGCTCCCGGCGCGGGCGGCTCCGAGCAACAGGACCGAAAGCAGAAGGCCCCGGAAAAAGTTCATCGATAAAATATAACCGGAGCCGTGGACGCGCGAGCGGACGGCCGTGTTATAAGGCCTGCCGGCGGTTCGACCTGTCCTCCTGTGCAACCCCTTCCGGTGAAGGCGGGTGGACGGCGCGGTCACTCCCGCAGGGTGAACTCGAGCTGGTTGTCGCGTCCGAGGGCCCATGCCTCGATTCCGCGTTGGCGCAACGTGCGGGCGAAATCTTCCGCGAAGCCGTGCAGCGTGAGCACTTTTTTCGGGTTAACGAGTTCGACGAACCGCAACAGATCGGCGAAGTCGGCGTGGTCAGAGAGGGGAAAGACCGCGTCGCAACGATAACGAAAACGCGCGCCGGGATCGAGCGCCCAGCCGGTGATCATCGCGGTGCGCGGCTTCGGGATGGATTTGAGAACGGACGAGGAGGGCGGGTGCGGAGGCGTGATCACCACATGGCCGGCCGCCTCGGCGGCGACGAATTCGCGGTAGGCCGGAAACGTGTGCCCGCATTCCTCGTAGATGCGGGTGAGCCGCACGGCCTGTTTGTGCAACATCACGGGCATGCCGGCGCCGGCCAGGCTGGCGAGGACTTCCTGGGTTTTGCCCAGGCTGTAGCCGAAGAGCACGGGTGTCGCGCCGTCGTCGAGCGCTTGGCGGCAGAAGTGGCGGATGTCGCGCAGCACGTCTTCGGCCGGCGGGAGCACGTAATGTGAACGCCCGTAGGTCGTCTCCATGATGAGCACGTCGGCCGGCGGCGTGGCGCAGGGTTCGGCGGAGAGCCCGGGCCGCAGTTTGAAATCCCCCGTGTAGAGCAACCGGCCGCGGTCGGCGTGTTCGAGGAGGATTTGCGCGGAGCCGTGGATGTGTCCGGCGGGGTGGAGGGTGACCGTGGTGTCGTCCGTGAGTTGCTCGGTCCGGCCGAAGGGCAGGATGTGTTCGCGGCGCACGGACGGCATGCGTGCGCGCATGAGCCGGGCGGTGCCGTCCGTGCAGATGATTTCCTTGTGGCGCGCGAGGTGGTCGGAGTGCGCGTGCGACACAAACGAACGATCAACGGGATGGTGCGCGTCGAGCCACCAGCCGGTTTGCGGCAGCCGGATGCCGTTGCGAAACTGCACGTCCCAAGTCATGCGAGGGGCAATTTCACCCATCCCGCATCCGGCTCAAGCGCCGCGGTCGGAAATCTTCAGCCGGACGCGTCGAGCGAGTGTTTGCCCGGTCCGGTCAACAGCAGTCCCAGGCATACCACGGCCATCGCCGCGGGGTAATCGGCCGAATCCCAGCCGCCGAACGGATAATATTTCCAAATCGCCGCGACCACCATGGTGACGAACAACGAGAGCGCCGCCGGCCGGTGCGCGTAGCCGAGGATGAGGAGCAATCCACCCAGCGTCTCCGCCAGCGCCGCCGCGAAGCCCCACGCGGTGTAGCCGAAATGGACGCCGAGGTAGCTCATGGCGCGCCCGACCGATTCCCACCGGTCCGGTCCGCCGATGAGCTTAGGGTAGCCGTGGACGATCATGAACAACGCCCCGATGCCGACCCGCATGATGAGCAGGCCGACGTCGGACCAGCCGTCGAGGGACTTCCATTTCAGGTTCATTTCAACAGCCCAAGCGTTCCCAGCCCGAGGACAAGCAACAACCCGATTAGCGCGGCGACCCAATACCAACGAAGCCCGTCCGCCCGAGTCGCATTACGACTGGACGATTCCGGTTCCTCGTCGGGCAAATCAAGTCCGTCGTAAATTGAGGTCTCCCGCCAGCCCGTGCGTTCGTCGGCGCCGCAGTGCGGGCAGGCGCGGGCGTTGCGGGGGATGGGCTCGCCGCAATTGGCGCATTCTTCCGGCGGCGTCGGCAGGGTGCGGCTCATGGAGAGGGCGGACGGCTTACGCCTCCGGCCTGGCGTCCGCGGGCTTGAAATACTTGCGCTTCACCAGGCGCCACGCGGTGACGAAAAACGCCGTGAGCGGGATGGCCAGCACCAAGCCGAGGATGCCGTTGAGCGCGGTGCCCCAGAAAAAGATCGAGACCATGATCGCGACCGGATGAAGGCCGGTGCGCTGGCTCATGATCTTTGGCGTCAGATACCAGCCTTCGATGCACTGCACGACGATGAAGACACCCACGACCATGCCGACGAGCGGCATGCCGCCGCCGGGCTGGAGCAGGGCGAGGGGCAGGGTGATGCTCAGGCCGAGGATCGTGCCGAGGTAGGGCACGATGTTGAGGATGCCCAGTGTCAGGCCGATCATCAGCCCGAACTTCAGTCCGACGAGGGAAAATCCGGTCGCCAGCAACGCGCCCAAGATAAGGCCGATGAGGAGCTGACCGCGAAAAAACGAGACGACGATGGAGATGAATTCGTTGATCAGGAAGACCACGTCGGCCCGTAACGCGGGCTTCAGGAAGGGGAGTTGCTTGTCCAGGTTCTTGGTCGGCTCGCGATTGGAGAGCAGAAAGAAGAACAGGTAGATCGGGACGACCGCGAGGTGGGTGAAGAAACTGAAGATGCTGAGCGCGCCGAGGCCGGCGGACTTGAGCGTGGGCAGGGCCTGTTCGGAGAGGTTGCTCGCCTCGTTGAGCATGCCGTCCACGGCCTTGTGGATGGTTTCGTTTTCCATCTGCTTGTGGGCGAACTCCACCCATTGCGGATAGTTCTGTTGGAAGTAGGCCACCGCGTGGTGCCAGAACTCCGGTGCGAACGAGATGAACGCCAGTACCTGCTCGATGAGCGCGGGAATGATCAGCACCAGCGCGCCCGTGACCGTCAGCACGAACGCCCCGTAGAGCGTCACGACCGCACTCACCCGGCGCAGTTTCAGGCGGTGCTCCAGCAGTTCGACCACCGGACGGAGGATCATGGCGACGATGCCGGCGACCGCCAGCGGCCAGAGCACGCCGGCGAAATGCGCGACCAAAAAGGACAGCACGATGAAAACACCCACCAGCAGGGAGATGGTCCCCACCAGCGCCACCAGGCCGAGGGCGAAGCCCACCAGTCGGCGCTGGCTCGGAGTCAACAGACGCGGTTCGTGAGTTTCGGACATGGCGCAAACAACAAGCACCCGCGCCCTCCGACGCCAGCCGAAAGGTCCGGCGCGCCGCGGGCTTGCGTTCGACCCGAATTGATTACCGTGTCGGTTCCGATCCATGCAGGCCGCGACCCACATCCACGTCAAAGGCGCCCGTGAGCACAACCTGAAGAACCTCGAGGTGCGCATCCCGCGCGGGAAACTCACGGTCATCACCGGTCCGTCCGGCTCCGGCAAGTCGTCGCTGGCCTTCGACACGATCTACGCCGAGGGCTACCGGAAATACATGGAGTCGCTCTCCACCCAGGCCCGCCAGGTGTTGGAGCAACTCAAGCGGCCCGACGTCGATTTCATCCACGGTCTTTCGCCGGTTCTCGCCATCGAGCAACGCACCGGCGGCGGCTCGCCTCGCAGCACCATCGCCACCGTCACCGAGATCGCCGATTACGCCCGTCTGCTCTGGGCGCTCCACGGCGAACAGCGCTGCCCGAAAGACGGCGGACGCGTCCTGCAGCGTTCGCTCGACGACAACGTCGCCCGCGTCCTCCGCGAGGCGCCCGGCGAACGCATCATGATCCTCGCGCCTTCGCTCAAGGCCAAGTCGGCCGTCCTCCGCGATGAACTGCCGCGCATCCGGCAACGCGGCTTTCAGCGCGTCCGGCTCGATGGCGAGGTCAAAAATCTCGACGACGCGAAGCTCCTGCCGACCGGCGTCGGCTCCGCCGAGATCCAGGTTGATCTCGTTATCGACCGTCTCGTCGCCTCCGCCGACCAGCGCAGCCGCCTCGCCGATTCGCTTGAGCTCGCGTTTCGCGAGGGCAAGGACCGTGCCTTCATCCTCGCTCAAAAATCCGCCGACACTCCCTGGCGCGAGATTAGCCTGAGCCAGTCGCTCGCCTGCGAACTGTGCGGCGACGTGTTCGATAAACTCACGCCGCGTCACTTTTCATTCAACCATTCCGAGGGCGCATGCGGCACCTGCGGCGGTCTGGGACGAAAGCTTCGTTTCATTCCCGAACTGGTCATTCCCGATCCGGAAAAATCCGTGCGCGGCGGCGCGATCAAGCCGTGGCGCATCGGCGGAAAAAATCTCATCATCAAACACAACGCCCAGCTAAAGCAGCTGGCCGAGCAGCTCCCGTTCGACGCCGACACGCCGTGGAAAGATCTCCCCCAGAAAACCCGCGACATCCTGCTCAACGGGGCGGGGGAGCGGCTGTTTTCATTTAAATTGAAACGCATGCGCGAACCGCGGGCCATGCCGTTCGCCGGCATCCTCGGCGACCTGGAGGAAAGTTTCCGCGAGACCGACAGCGACGGATTCCGCGCGCGCCTCACGACGTTCATGATCAGCGGCGAGTGTCCGGAATGCCACGGCTCGCGCCTCAACGCTCGCAGCTCCGCCGTCACCGTGACCGGAAAAAATCTGCCGGAGTTTTTCTCCCTCGATGTGGGCGACGCCCACGCCTTTGCGACGGCGTTGGTCTCTGAACTCGCCGGCAACGAGGCGCTCCGCGAGATTGTCACCGGCATCGAGCAGCGCCTGCGTTTCCTTCTCGAAACCGGTCTCGGCTACCTGACGCTCAATCGCGACTACGACACGCTTTCCGGAGGGGAAGCCCAGCGCGTGCGATTGGCGACCCAGCTCGGAATGGGCCTCATGGGCGTGATCTACGTCCTCGACGAGCCGAGCATCGGCCTGCATCCGCACGACAATCAAAAACTCCTCGAAACGCTCCAGGAGCTGCGCGACCGCGGCAACACCGTCCTCGTGGTCGAGCACGACGAGGACACCATGCGTATCGCCGACGAGATTATCGAGCTCGGCCCCGAGGCGGGCACCGAGGGCGGGCGCATTCTTTTCCAAGGCACACCGGCTGCGCTCATGGCGATGCCGGCGAAACTGTCCCGCACGGGTCCGTTTCTCGCGCGCAAGGCGTCCGTCACCAAGGATGCCAAAACCAAGCTCTCCGACGGCCACTTTCTCACGGTGCGCGAGGCGCGCGCCAACAACCTGCGTGACGTCGATGCGCGTTTCCCCGTCGGCCTGCTCACGGTTGTCACCGGCGTGTCCGGCTCGGGCAAAAGCACGCTGGTGAACGACGTGCTCGCCGCCGCCGCCGCGCGCAAACTCAACGGCGCCACCCGCATCACGCCCGGGCTGCACCGTCACATCGAGAACCTCGATCACTTCGAAAAACTCGTGCAGGTGGACCAGTCGCCCATCGGTCGTTCGCCGCGTTCCAATCCGGCGACCTACGTGGGGCTGCTCGATTTGTTGCGCGATCTGTTCACTCAGGTGCCGCTGGCGAAAGTCCGCGGCTACAAGGCGAGCCGCTTTTCCTTCAACGTGCGCGGCGGCCGGTGCGAGCGCTGCCAGGGCGACGGCGTCATCAAGCTCGACATGCAGTTCATGGCGGACGCCTACGCGCCGTGCCCGAGTTGCGACGGACGGCGTTTCAATCGCGAGACGCTGGAGATCCTTTTCCATGGCAAATCCATCGCCGATGTCCTCGATATGACCGTGCGCGACGCGATGATGCTGTTCCGCAACATCCCGCGCGTGATGGACAAACTGGAGACGCTCAACGCCGTCGGTCTCGGTTACCTCACGCTCGGCCAGTCGGCGACGACGCTCTCCGGCGGCGAGGCGCAGCGTTTGAAACTGTCGCTGGAGCTGAGCAAGCGCCAGCAGGGCTGCACGCTCTACATCCTCGACGAGCCCACGACCGGCCTGCACTGGGTGGACATCCAGCACCTGATGGACCTGCTCTTCAAGCTGCGCGACGCGGGAAACACGCTCATCGTGATCGAGCACAACCTCGACGTGATCGCGCTGGCCGACTGGATCATCGACCTCGGTCCTGGCGGCGGCAGCGCGGGCGGCGAGATTGTGGCGGCGGGACCGGTGGCTGTTATCGAGGCCGAGCCTCGCAGCCTCACGGGCGCGGCGTTGAAACGCTGGCGCGCGGGCGGGTAGGGCGGGGAGGCGGGGATCAGTTTTGCTCTTCGGCCTCGTGGGCGGCCTTGGTCGCCTTGCGCTTGCGGCGCCACGGGAAGAAAAACAGCATGCAAATCACCGCGAAGGTGAGCATGCCCCAAAACGCGTAGCCCTGGCTCTTCGAGAGCGTGTGCTCGAATTTTTCGATGTCGTCGTGGAAGCGCGACCACAGCCAGTGGCCGAGCCACACAAACACCGGCACGCTGATCAGGCCGGCCAGTCCGTCGAAAAACAGGAACTTTACGAACGGCACCTTCATCGATCCCGCGGTGAAAAAAATCGGCGCGCGCAGTCCGGGCAGGAAGCGGCCGAGGAAGAGTCCCTTCCATCCGTGGCGGTCGAAGAAGTCCACGACCTTGGCCTGTTTTTGCGGCGAGAGGATGCGTTGGAACCATTTCGAGGTGAGCACCCAGCCGCCCACGTGCCGACCGGCGAAAAACGTGATGCAATCCCCGCCCAGCACGCCGATATACATCAGCGCCGCGACTTCATACCAGGCGCGTCCGCCGATGGTTCCGAGCACGCCCGCCACCGCCAGCACGATGTCCTCCGGGATGGGCAGCCCGAGCCCGCACAGCAGCAGCACAATAAACGGTCCCCAAATCGAGAGGTGTGAGTCCTGGAAGAGATTGAGGAGGGTTTCGAACATCGGGGAACGTGAGAGCAAACACCCGCGGCGATGCTTGCCAAGGGTTTAAACAGCGCGACCGCGGATCGTCTTCGGGGAGGCCGTAAATTGAGTTGAAACTTTCCCCGTTCCGCGTGTTGGTAACGCCACATTTGTTTAGGCGAACCCGAGGCGTCGGGCTGAGACTGGGACACGATCCGTCCTTAAAGCCTTCGAACCTGATGCGGTTAGCACCGTCGAAGGGAAAACGGGATTCGCAGCCCCTAGGGCTTCGGATTCGGGACTCCTGATGACGTTGGTGGCCGCGGCCCTTTTAACCAACCCACCATGTCCACCTCCGCCACCAAGACCGAAGCCGCCGACTCCTCGGCCAACCGCCGCGAGTTCCCCGCGTCCACCCGCGTTTACATCACCGGCACCCGCCCCGACATCCGCGTGCCGATGCGCGAGATCGCACTCTCGCCGACGAAGCTCCCCAACGGCACCGAGGTCCCCAACGAGCCCGTGCGCGTTTACGACACCTCCGGCGCGTGGGGCGACGCGTCCTTCCATGGCGACGCCACCAAGGGCCTCCCGCAAATCCGCCGCGATTGGATCCGCGAGCGCGGCGACGTCGAGGAAGTGGCAGGCCGCGAGATCAAGCCTATCGACGACGGTTATCTCTCCGAAGCCCACCGCGCCCAGGCCGAGGCCGAGGGCCGTCGCAACGCGATCAAGTTTTTCGACCGCAGCGAAAACAAGGTTTTGCGCGCCAAGCCCGGCAAGATCGTCACCCAGCTGCAATACGCCCGCGCCGGCATCATCACGCCCGAGATGGAATTCATCGCCATCCGCGAAAACATGAAGCTCCAGCGTTCGCGCGAACTCCTCGAAATGACCGAGGAAGGCCCGCGCAATTCCCTCTGGCGCCAGCACCCCGGCGAGTCCTTCGGCGCCTCGATCCCCAAGGAAATCACCCCCGAGTTCGTCCGCTCCGAGGTCGCCCGCGGCCGCGCCATCATTCCGGCGAACATCAACCACCCCGAGCTCGAGCCGATGATCATCGGCCGCAACTTCCTCGTTAAGATCAACACCAACATCGGCAACTCCGCCGTGGCTTCGTCCATCGACGAAGAAGTCGAGAAGATGCGCTGGTCCGTCAAATGGGGTGGCGACACGCTGATGGATCTCTCCACCGGCAAGAACATCCACCAGACTCGCGAGTGGATTCTCCGCAACTGCCCCGTGCCCGTCGGCACCGTGCCGATCTATCAGGCGCTGGAGAAGGTTGGCGGGCGCCCCGAGGCGCTCACCTGGGAGATTTTCCGCGACACGCTCATCGAGCAGGCCGAGCAGGGCGTCGATTACTTCACGATCCACGCCGGTGTGCTCCTCCGCTACATCCCGATGACCGCCCGCCGCATGACCGGCATCGTTTCCCGCGGCGGCTCCATCATGGCCAAGTGGTGTCTCTCGCACCACAAGGAGAACTTCCTCTACACGCACTGGGACGAGATCTGCGACATCATGGCCGCCTACGACGTGTCGTTCTCCATCGGTGACGGCCTGCGTCCCGGTGCGATCGCCGACGCCAACGACGAGGCCCAGTTCGGCGAACTCAAGACGCAGGGCGAGCTCACCAAGCGCGCCTGGGCGCGCGGCGTGCAGGTCATGAACGAAGGCCCCGGCCACGTTCCCATGCACATGATCGCGGAGAACATGCAGAAGCAGCTCGAGTGGTGCGACGAGGCTCCGTTCTACACGCTCGGGCCGCTCACGACCGACGTCGCCCCCGGCTACGACCACATCACCAGCGGTATCGGCGCCGCCATCATCGGCTGGCACGGCTGCGCGATGCTTTGCTACGTCACGCCCAAGGAGCACCTCGGCCTGCCCAACCGCGACGACGTGCGCACCGGCGTGATCACCTACAAGATCGCCGCCCACGCCGGCGACTTGGCCAAGGGACACCCCGCCGCCCAATACCGCGACAACGCGCTCAGCAAAGCCCGCTTCGAGTTCCGCTGGCAGGACCAGTTCAACCTCTCCCTCGATCCGGACCGCGCCCGCGAATACCACGACGAGACCCTCCCGCAGGAAGGCGCCAAGACCGCGCACTTCTGTTCCATGTGCGGACCGCAGTTCTGCTCGATGCGCATCACCGACGACATCCGCAAATACGCCGACGAACACGGCCTGAATTCCGTCGAGGCCATCGAGGCCGGCATGAAGGAAAAGGCCGACCAGTTCCACGCCACCGGCGGCGAAATCTACGTCGAAGAGAAAAAATGACCGTCTTCGTCAACGACCAGCCCCGCGCCCTCGCGGCCGGCGCCAAGCTTGCGGACCTGCTCCGCGAGCTCGGCCTGGCCGAGCGCAAGGGCGTGGCCATCGCCATCAACGACGAGGTCGCTCCGCGTTCGACATGGTCGACCTGCGTCCTCGCCGAGGGCGAACGCATCCTCGTGATTCAAGCAACCCAAGGCGGTTGAGGTTGAGCGTCCCGTGAAACTCATCGTCATCTCCCCCGAAGCCGAAGACGCCCGCGAGCACACCGTGCTCGTGAAGCTCTTCGCTGCGGGTCTGACGAGTTATCACCTGCGCAAGCCGAGTTGGACGCGCGCCCAGGTCGCCGCCTGGCTGCAAACATTGCCGGCTGAATTCCACCCGCGCATCGTGCTGCACACGCACCACGATCTCGCCGACGAGTTTGCCGTAGGCGGCGTGCACGAACGCGATGAAGCGAACCCAAAGTGTCACCTATTAGGTGACACTTTGCGCAGCCGCGCGGTGCATGATTTGACCACGCTAAGATCAGCGCTCAATGGTTATGATCGGTTGCTGGTGAGCCCGATTTTTCCGTCGTTCTCCAAGCCCGGTCACGGGCCGTCGGCGAAACTTTCCGAAGCCGAACTGCGCGCCGTGCTCGCTCTGCCTCGCCGCGCCGAGGTGATCGCGCTCGGCGGCATCGATGCCTCGCGCATCTCCGCCTGCCGCGATCTTGGTTTCGACGGTGTCGCCGTGCTTGGCGCCGTGTGGCAGGCCGCCGATCCGGTGGCGACGTTCCGAGAACTTCTCTCCGTGTCCTCTGCGTCCTCCGTGTTAACTTAAATGCCCCTCGATCCCGACCATTTCCCTCCGGTCATGTGCCTCACGATGGACGGCCTGTCGTTGTCCCACACCGAGCAGGCCCGTGCGCTCGTCGCCGCGGGCGCGGGCTGGGTGCAGTTGCGCATGAAGAATGCCGCGCCCGACGTCTGGCTCGCGACCGCCCGCGAGGTCGTGTCGATCTGCCACGAGGGTGGGGTGCTCGTGACGATCAACGACAACGTCGAGCTCGCTCTCGCGGCCGACGCCGACGGCGTCCACCTCGGCAAACTCGACGAGGACTGGATCGCCGCCCGCACGCGTCTCGGTCCGGAAAAACTCCTCGGCGGCACCGTCAACAACGTCGAGGACGCCCGCAACGCCTCCTCCTCCCGGGTGCTCGATTACGTGGGCGTCGGTCCGCTGCGTTTCACGACCACCAAGCAAAAGCTCGCGCCCGTCCTCGGACTTGAAGGCATCGCCTCGTTGCTACCGTTCCTCGACGGCCTGCCTGCGTGGGCCATCGGCGGCGTCCAGCCCGCCGATCTGCCTGCCCTTCGCCGCGCCCACCTGGCCGGTGTCGCCGTGTCCTCGTCCCTCTACACCCAGAATCAAGTCTCGGCCAATCTGTCCGCCTTCACGACGGCCTGGTCCGCTTGATCCGTGCCCATCCGTGTAATCCGTGGTTAATCTCCGTATGAAAACCTCCCCCCTCGTCATCGCCGGCGTCACGCTTCGCTCACGCCTCTTTCTCGGCACCGGCAAATACAGCTCCGGCGCCGTCATGGCCGAGAGTCTGGCCGCCTCGGGCGCCGAGCTCGTCACCATGGCCCTGCGCCGCGTCCGCACCGACGGCACGCCTGACGACATCGTCGACCACCTCGACACGGGTAAATACCGCCTTCTGCCGAACACCTCCGGTGTGCGCGACGCCAAGGAGGCCGTCCTCGCCGCCGAACTCGCCCGCGAGGCCCTCGGCACCAATTGGCTCAAGCTCGAGATCCATCCCGATCCGAAATACCTCATGCCCGACGCCGTCGAGACGCTCGCGGCCACCAAGGAACTCGTGAAGCGCGGCTTCGTGGTGCTGCCCTACGTCCATGCCGATCCCGTGCTTTGCAAACAGCTCGAAGAGGCCGGCGCCGCCGCCGTCATGCCGCTCGGTGCGCCCATCGGCAGCAACCTCGGTTTGGAGACGCGCGCCTTCCTCGAAATCATCATCGCCCAGTCCCGCGTTCCCGTGGTGATCGACGCCGGGCTCGGCACGCCGTCGCACGCCGCCGCCGCGCTCGAAATGGGTGCGGACGCCGTCCTTGTGAACACGGCCATCGCCGCCGCGGCCGATCCCGTCGGGATGGGCCACGCCTTCCGTCTGGCCGTCACGGCAGGCCGCCTCGGCTACGAAGCCGGCCTCGCCGCCCGCTCCACCAAGGCCGAGGCCCACGCCACCTCGCCGCTCACGGCGTTTCTATCCGGAGTTTAAGAAAGTTACACAGAGGGCACTAGAGGGGGCACAGAGAGCACAGAGCCAAAATCTATGAAGATGATTCTTTCGCCAATGATCATGTGTTTACCAGCGGGCCTCCCCGACCTCTGTGGGTTTGGCTCTGTGTCCTCTGTGTAACCCTTCCGATTCCGATATTTTAATCCCATGACTTTCGTCGATACCTGGAAACAACACGACTTCGCCGCCGTCGGCGCGCGCATCGCCGCCGCGACCGAGGCCGAGGTGCGCCGCGCCCTCGCCAAGCAGGGCAGGGGGCTCAACCTCGACGACCTCACCGCGCTGCTCTCGCCCGCCGCCGCTCCCTTCCTTGAGGAGATGGCCGCACTCAGCCACCGGCTCACCGTCGAGCGCTTCGGCCGCACCATGCAGCTCTACGCGCCGATGTATCTCACGAACGTGTGCGCCAACATCTGCAGCTACTGCGGCTTCAGCGCGCAAAACCGCATTCCGCGCAAAGCCCTCGACGACGCCGAGATCCTCGCCGAGGCCGACGTCCTCGAAAAATTCGGCTTCGACCACGTCCTCCTCGTGACCGGCGAATCGTCGCGCTACGGACTCGCCTATTTCCAAAACGCCCTGCGCCTGCTGCGTCCGCGTTTTTCCAATCTCTCGATGGAGGTCCAGCCGCTCGACGCCGACGACTACGCCACGCTCACCGCCGACGGTCTCAGCGCGGTGCTCGTTTACCAAGAAACCTACGATCCGGTCGCCTATCCGAAGCATCACCTCAAGGGACCCAAGTCCGACATGGCCTACCGCCTCGGCACGCCCGACCGCCTGGGGCTCGCCGGTGTGAAGAAGATCGGTTTGGGCGCGCTTTACGGTCTCTCCGATTGGCGCGCGGAGTCGTGGTTCGTGGGCCTGCACCTCCACTACATGGAGAAGCACTACTGGCGCACGCGCTACAGCATCGCGTTCCCCCGCCTGCGTCCGCACGAGGGCAACGAGATTCCGGTCACGCCCTTCAACGAGCGCGATCTCATCCAGGCCGCCTGCGCGTTCCGTCTCTTCAGCCAGGAGGTGGAGCTGTCGCTCTCGACGCGCGAGAGCCCGCATTTCCGCAACCACGCGTTCAAGCTCGGCTTCACCTCGATGAGCGCCGGCTCCAAGACGAACCCCGGCGGTTACGCCAACGTGGAGGAGTCGCTCGAACAGTTTGTGATCAGCGACGAACGCCCGCCGGCCGAAGTCTCCGCGTTCCTCAAATCCGCCGGCTACGAAGCCGTGTGGAAAGACTGGGACGCGACCTACGACGGACAAAGCAGTTTAAACCGCGAACAACGCGAAGGTCGCGAAGCCATCTCCGGAGTGGTTTCCTCTTCGTGACCCTTCGCGCACTTTGCGGTTAACGGCGAAGCTGATCTTTGTAGGGCCTCACCTTGCGTGAGGCCGCGATGTCTTTGTGCCTTCGAACGCCGCACCGGCCCGACACAAGATCGGGCACTACGACAGAAAATAAGGTTGAGGTCTCACCCGCATGGGCCGGCATCCAAACTGACCTCCAGCGTCCCGATCTCTTCGGCTCGTTGTTCATAGGGCAAAATCACCCGGTAACGGCCCGGCTCCTTCGAATCGAACGCCCCTTGAGATCGTCTGCAGCCGGTCTCTTCTGGCGGCTAGTTCCACCCCTCATACCTTTTGGTCCGGGGCTGCCGGCATTTGCCAGCCTTCGCCCATGGCGGTGAAATCAAGGCATGAGCTCCGTGACCGAAATTGAAACGGCGATCCACAATCTCAGTGTGGCTGAACAACGGATCATTGCCCTTCACTTGGCTGATCGTCTGGTCGACAAGGAATATCCGGGAGGGTGCGGCGCGGTGGACGAAGGCATTCGCTTCCTGCCTCGCTACGAAACCTGCCCGGCGCTTCGCGAATCCCAAGGCCCGAAGCTCCGGCAACGGGCCAGGACGACTCGCTGACCGGGCAGACTGCGGGCATCCCAAAAACGCCGCCTCCTTGGACTCTCGCGGCGGCTGTCCGCACGGTCTTCGAACCGCGTGGCTCACTCGATAAAACCAGGGCGCGTGCGCTTCTTCGGCGATGTCCGATTCCGTTCCCCGGACGTCCCCTTGTGCGTTTCTTGGCAAACTCCAGCCGTTGCTTGGCGGCGGAGGAGACGCGAATTGACCCGCTTGGATCCGAGGCCAACGACTGGCCCGTCCGACCCCTTCCCCCGAAATAAAACAATGAATGTCACCTTCAACATGACCACGACCGGGGGCCAGATCGGCCCGGTCAAATTTCGCATCGGCCGTCAGGTCATCGAACCCTTCCACACCGCTCCGTGGTGCGACCGGCCGGAGGCGAAGAAGCTGATTCCCCTCCTGCGCGAATTGCGGGGGGATTTCTTTTGCGCGCCCTTCGGCGCCGGCCCCGGCTGGCGCGGCGAAGTGCATCCGCCGCATGGCGAGACGGCCAACGCGGATTGGACCGTGACCTCGTCCGCTCCGGAGCGTCTGGTCGCCGTCCTGAAAACCCGCGTCCGGCCGGGCAAAATCACCAAGACCATCGAGGTCCGCCCCGGCGAGACCAACCTCTACCAGGCCCACCTCTTCGAGGGATTCCAAGGCGGGATGTGCTTCGGCCACCACGCCATGCTCGACTTTAATCGCAACGGCACCGGCGTCCTCTCCACCAGCAAACCGCGCCTGGCCCAGGTGCTTCCCGTGCCGTTCGAAAACCCGGTGCAGGGCGGTTACTGCTCGTTGAAACAGGGAGCCTGGTTGCGCCGGCTGGACCGCGTGCCGATGGCCGACGGCGGCCAGACCGACCTGACCCGCTTCCCCGCCCGCGAAGGCTTCGAGGACCTTGTCATGATCCACCACAAGGACACCGACGATTTCGCCTGGGCCGCCGTGGTTTTCCCTGAAAAAAAGTTCGTCTGGTTTTCCCTCAAAAACCCCGCGCATCTCGCCTCCACCGTGCTCTGGCATTCCAACGGCGGACGCCACTACGCGCCGTGGAACGGTCGCCATCGCGGAGTGCTCGGTGTCGAAGACGTCACCGCCTATTTCCACCTCGGTCTGGGGGCGTCCCTGGCGAAAAATCCCTGGAATGAACAGGGTGTGCCCACCTCGCTTCATTTCACCCGGGGCAAAACCACGCGCATCCCCTACATCATGGGCGTCGCCGCGCTGCCCGACGGTTTCGACACCGTGCGGAGCATCCGTCGCACCGCGACCGGCATCCGCCTCCAGTCCGCGAGCGGCCGGCGGATCGAACACGCCGTGGACACCTCCTTTATCCGATAACCCCGCGCTTCAGAAACCCGCTTCCCTCGAAACCCATCATGAAAATTTACCGCGATTACCTGCATAACCTTAAGGGCAAAGTGCTGCTCGGCTGCGACGGCTTTGTTGACGAGACCTACGAGATCGTGGAGGTCCGCAAGAGCCCGACCGAGTTCGTCCCGATGAAACGCCTCCGCCAATTGGGCGAACTGCTCGTCGCGCGCGCCGACGGCGGCGTCGGCATGGAGCTGGTGCCGAAGCGCCGCTGCGAAGGCGGGTTCGCCATCAACACCGGCCGGGTGGCCGCCTGTTTGGGACTCAAGCCCTGCCTGCCCGGGCTTTATGGCAAGGAAGCCATCGATCCGGCCTACCATGAGTTTCAGGACACCTGTGAACTGCTCTCGCTCGGCAATCCCGCCCTGACGATCGCCCTGGAGTTCGGCGACGGGAAGGTGCTGATGAGCAACCTGGAGGCGGTCTCCAGCCTGACGTGGAACGACTTCAAGAACCACTTTGGCGAAAAGAAGCTCAAGGAGCTCTTCTCGGGCGTGGATATTCTCGGCCTGGGCTACTGGTCCCTCACGGCCAACTTTGACGGCCTTTTCCACGGATTCATGGACCAGTATGAGACCACCACGCCCCCGCGTCGGATGTTCTTCGACTTTGCCGACATCAAAAAGAAATCCAGCGAGTCGTTTGTCAAAAGCCTGGAGATGATCCGCGCCTATAATGACAAAATTCCGATTACCTTCAGCCTGAACGAACACGAGGTCATGGAGCTGTTTTCAAGGATCGGGGTGGAGCGCCCGGAATTGAAGCCGGCGGCGATCGCCTCCGCGTTGACGGCCGCGCGTAAAAAGATCGGTTTCGACGAACTGGTGGTGCACACCCCGGAGTTCGGGGCCGCGTCCAGCGCGAAGGAAGGCGAGGCGTATGCGCTCCAGGAGCGCCAGACCAAGGTCGTCCGCCTGGCGGGCGCGGGCGACAGCTTCAACGGCGGCTACCTCTGCGCCTCCCTCGGGAACCTCCCGATCAAGCAACGCCTCGTCATCGCCAACGCCGTGACCGCCTACTTCGTCACTCACGCCACCGGCCCGACCAAGGAGCAACTGCTCGTCCAAATCGAAAAAGCGTCCGACCATTGAACCGGGAACCGGCGACAGCGCGCGCCCGCCGGTGCCTGCAAGCCGTTTTAACCACGAAGGCTCACGGATGGGCACGGATGAAGACCCTGAGCTCCGAGTCCCCTCACTCAGGGTTCATCCGTGTTAACCGGGGGGCCCTCGATCGAGTCGTGACCACGGATTTCACAGATTATCACGGATCGGCCTGAATCCGTGCCTATTGGTGTAATCTGTGGTGAATCAGGTCCGCACGGTTCGATATGACTCAATAGGTCGCTGCCTAAGCTTGATTTAAATAAAATGTTAGCTAACGTTTTATTTAAATGCCTTACGAGCCGTTAGATCAAAACCGTCTCACTCAAGCGCTGCGTCGCTTGGGGGAGTTGGCCGTGGCCGAAGGCGTGGAGCTGGAATTGTCACTGTATGGCGGCGCCGTGTTTACCTTGGTCTATGGATCGCGTGACAGCACCAAGGATGTGGATGCGTTGCTTCGGCCCTCCGAAATCGGTCAGCGCCTCGCCCGGCAAGTTGCCCGCGAACAAGGGCTGCCCGGGGACTGGATCAACTCCGATGTCGCCCAATTTCTATCCGAACAGGAAGCCAAGCGTGCATTGCCCGCCGATACGTTTGGTCCGGGACTGGTGGTCACCGTGCCGACCGCGGCCTACCTGCTGGCGTTGAAATTGCGCGCCTGCCGACCGCCTCTGCCCGGTTATCCAGGAGACGCGCCCGACATCCGCTTTCTCCTCGGTAAAATCAAACCCGCATCGCTCGACGAGGTGGAGGCGCTTTTCGCCCGTTTCTTTCCCCGCGACGTTCTCGGCGACCGTGCCCGGGAACTCGTCGAAACCACGCTCGCCGATCTCGGCTGATTCCCATGCAACCACGTCCGCAAACATTGGCCGAAGTGGCCGCCCGCTCCGATTCGCTCGCCCGTTTCGGCCAGGAATTCGCGGACTGGCTGCACACCGTGCGCACGCTCGGGGCGCGTCCGTCGCTGGCGCGCACGGTCGCCGACGCGCCACCGCGACTGGCCGGACGTTTTGCCGAAGGCCGCTTGGCCGACGCCACGCTGGCCGCCTACGCGGAGTGGTTGAGCGCTCGCATCCGCACCGCACCGCCAGAGTGGTGTTTTGAGCCGGAACGGATCGCCGCCGAGCCGTGGTTTGCCGACGAAGGCCCGCGCGCCCGCCTGTTTGCCCTGCGTGACACGCCGCCGCCCTTCAAACGCCGCAATCTCTACACCGCCGAGCCCCACCTGCCGGTGTGCCTGCGCCGCGGACGCCCGCCGGTGTCGGCCGAAACGAAGCGCGCCAACAACGCCGCCCGCCAACGCCGGTTTCAGCAAAAACGCCGCGAACTCCTGCGGGATTTGCTGAAGCGGGTGGGGTGAGGCTGAAAACTAGCAACTAGCGGCCCGACCCCTTTGGCTCGCTCCGCGAAGAACGCGAAGGTCGCGAAGCCATCTCCGGAGTGGGTTCTTCTTCGTGATTCCTTCGCGCACTTTGCGGTTAACGGCGAAGCCGTGACCACGGATTGAATGGATTATCACGGATCGGCCTGAATCCATGACCAGCGGTGTAATCCGTGGTGAATGGGTGGCCGAATGTTAACATGTTTCGGCCTGACCGCTTTTGGCCGCCTGAACGTTAAATGAGCCGCGACCCTGGCTGGCGCGGAGTGTGCGAACGCGCGATCCGCGACAGCCATGGACACTCTTTCCATCGCCTTGTTGGGCCTCCGTGGTTTTCATTTCTTTATTTCAACCACGGTTCCCACTTCAACGATCTGAAAAAGCTCCTTCATTTCGGAGTCATCCAGCGCAACGCATCCCCAAGTCCAGTCTGATGATGAACCTCTTCCGTGAATAAAGATCTCTCCACCAAGCTTGGTATTCCATGGCGGTGTAACCCCTTTTCGCTGAGCAGAAACTATTCGTGAATATTCATCTTTGGTAATAAGTTTCGAGTCTAGCCCGGTTTGGGCGTCACTAGGTGATGGATAGCTAATCCCTAATGATAAATAAAACTTACTATTCGGGTTCTTTACGCACACATAATAGCTCCCTTCAGGAGTCTTTCCGTCGCCTGATTTCAGCTTTTTTCCTACGGGGGCGAATCCAAGCCCGACTTTATAAGTCTTGATAATCGCATCGGCTCTCCAGAGTTCAAGCATTCGCTTTTCTTTGTATATGACAATACGAAGCTGATCTGCTTTTACCGTGCAGCCGAGGACTGCCAAGATCAGTATCGCGACGATTTTCTTCATGTAGTGCCCGATGTTATTTATAGATGAGCCGCAACTATGGCTGGCGCGCCTGGTTTGGCGTCTTCTTCTGAATGAGTGATTTTACGATTTTTATGTCGGATTGAGAAAGGCGATATATCGGCTGTTTGGATTTTGATAATAACATTAGTTCGCCTCTTTCAACATCGTAAAGCCAGCGGTCTGATAAATCGATCTTGTGGGAAAACGTTCTTGGCGCGACCGATCCGCCTATTTCTTCTGCGCGCTCAAAACATGCAATCAATGCATCAATATCCGACTTTTCTTCGAGAATGCATGCAACTGAGAAATCTGCATTCCGAATACAGACAGGCCCGGTTGGCTTGATTTTAGGGCCACCGAAGCACGGAGAAACCAGCACTAGCGAGACAATGGTCAATAAGATACGGGATTTCATGTTTTGCCGAACATCAAAGATGAGCCGCGCCAGCTAGGGTCGTTGGCGCCTTGTCAGGCTCCGTCTTCATTTTTGGTGGTAATCGTAATGCCGCCAATCAAGCGACTTACGCCGTTATAAATCCATGCGCAAGCGAAACCTGCCATCATGGATATGAGCGCATAAAAAAGTGGTGTAATCAAATAATAACCAATTATGGCGCCTGTTGATGGACCAAAACTCAGGGAGGCGTCCATGGTCAATCCTGCCGATTTGGGTGATATGGAATATACCAGTATCACAAAAGCGGAGTAGGCTGACGTTACGATAAAACCAAGCGCGAAAATATTTTTCCGAGTGATGCGGGGCAAATGTAGCGGATTTCCTGTTTCATGATTTTGCCTAACTTAAAGATGAGCTGTGGTCGTTGGCTCTAGTGTCTGGTTCGGTTCCGTTGCTCTGCGCCTGCACTTAGCACGCTCCAAGTGCCGTCTAGACTTTGAAGATCGAAATAGTAGCCGGTGCCATTCTGAAATCTGATTCTCATCTCATAGGTATTCGACATGCTAAAATCCTTCATCTCGATTTTATAGGAGTATGCGAAGTCCGAAGAGCGAAAACCGGGATCTTCAGCGAAAAACGTCGGTACTCGCTCTGGATAGTCACGCACAAGCTTAATGACCCGCTCTAGCTCGGCCTCAGCTGCGGGCCAGTCCATATGCGGGAAGGAAAAAATCACTAGCGGTGCGACCAGCCAAGCGAAACCAGCAACTAAAAACGTCGCTACACAAACTTTGACGTGCTGTGCCTTCATATTGCCGAACGTCAAAGGATGAGCCGCGACTATGGCTGGCGCGACTCCTGCGCAGCAGGGGGCGTGACAGCCATGGTCGCTGGCTCTAGCGCCTTGTTCGGCGTCTTCGTATTCTTCTCGATCATGCATGCACCCGGCCCGTCTATCGACTTAATGATTCCGTCTTTTTCTTTCTGGCTAAGCAACATGCCTGAGTCGGGAAGAATGAATACCATGCCGGCTTGAAAATAATCATCAAATGTATGAATAACGTTTAGGGAGCCACTGATGCCCAATGACAATGCCCTTTCTGCTTTTTCTTTATTACCAACCTCCAAATAGTTTTTGGCCTGCGCCAAATGTATGATATTTGAATAATATGCCTGCTGGGTTGCCTTTTTTGCGACGACTAGACCGCCCACAATGTATCCAACTCCAAGCGAGAATACCGTGAGCAACAGGTGCGGAATGTATTTTTTCATTTTTGCCGAACGTTATAGATGAGCCGCGACCCTAGCTGGCGCGATCTGTGCGGCTCGGAGCACGGAACTTGAAGGCTGGGGTCGTTGGCTCTGGAACCTGGTTCGGCTCATTTGTTTGTAAATGGAATAAACTGGTGTTTACTATACGTCCCTGCGGTATCATAACTTACGCTAACACCACGAATTTGACCATATTCCTGAAATAGCACAACTCTGGCATAACCTGCATCCTTGAAAAACTGTACTGTGCGTTCGATTTCTGGGTCCCAATCTTTTCCGTCATACGAAACCCCATAATAGCGGACTAAAGCCATATTTTTGTGTTTTTGGCTTTTAAAAAACTCTATGCATCCCTCCCTCGGAATTCGAATTCGTCTTTTTTGGCCTGACTCTGGATCAAAATCATAGAGACCCATATCGAATTTATCTACATGAACACCAATAACTGATACTTGGACATCGGCCTCCGTGATAAGCTTTTGGGTCACGGCATGGCCATCCGCATGGAGTGCCGTGCAAATCAGGGTTAATGCGAATGCCAATGATAATGTCCTTCCGATTTTCATTTTGCCTAACGTTTTAGGTCAGACATGCGGTTCGCTGGCGCGGTGGGTGCGCAGCAGCCGACGTGACAGTGAATCGCATGGTCTGTAGCGCATGGTTAGGCGTTTTTGAATTCTTTTTCGATCGCTTGCTGCTCTTGCGTATTGCCGAGTGCAATATCCGCCTTCGCCTCATATGCTCGAAGCGCCTTGTGTATGCTCCAAAACTTGATTCCTGCGAATACTGAGATGAGGAGCTGAATTCCAAGGATAGTAATCGAGAATTCTGTTTCTGTGTCGGGCGGGGATAATAGGCGCTCGCCGCTACGATAAAATAAACCCGAGGCAGCTAAGAGATACAAATAGCTGTAGCATCTAAGCTGGCTGGCGGTGGTTTTGGCTGGCGCGACTCGTGCGAAAGCACGAGTCGTGACAGATGGGGTCATTGGCTCTAGGGACTGGTTCGGCTCCGTGGTTTTCATCGATTGGTCGATTTGTAGTCTGCTTCCAGCTTTGCATCCCATCTTCTGTGTAATCTCAAAAGTGCATATTTTGAGATCGCATTCGGGAGCCAATAAATGAGGGCAATCGCTAGCGAAGCAAAGAACGAAATGATAATCGCTGACTCATCGCTAACACCCTCTCTGCCGGTTTTTCTGGTATAAATCACTAATGCGAACATCAGCTGCGCGAAGACATAAAGACACAGAGCGTAAAAAGAATGAGGCGCGCAGATCACGTAATGCCAGAAGGTGGTGCGGTCCTGTCTTTTCATTTTTTTGCCGAACGTTCAAGATGAGCCGCGACCGTGGCTGGCGCGCCTCGTGCGGCTCTGAACACGAGGCGTGACAGCCATGGTCGTTGGCTCTAACGCCTGGTTGGGCTCAGTGGGGTTTTCTAATAGTGCATTGACGTCATTGGGCCCTGATACTATTTTCGACTTTCGGAAGTATTCTGAGCCCTTTGATGGATCAAAATCTTCAATCCAAGCCGTCGCTCGTAATTTTATCTTATCATTTTCGAATATGAAGAAGATTACTTGAGTCTGATTTGCGCCGGAGCCTGATCTTCCACCATTACACAGACAGGCCATAAGTTCTTTCTTTCCGTCTTTATTATAGTCGCCGGAGAATAAATCGATGATGCTGCCGCCACCTACAGATCCCAGTTTTGCATAATCAGTGAATTTTGATTTAATTGAGTTAGTCGAGATTTGAACGGCCCACTTCCCGTCCATGCATGTCTCGACTAAGACTAGATCATCAAGACGGTATATTGAAGCTGATACTAAGCCGTCCGGAAACGCATGATTTTCGTCTATCATGGGGATTTCCTGAGCTGAAGCAACTGACGTAAACACGATAAATACGAAATGAGCGAGTTTCATTCTATTTTGCCTAACGTTTGAGGTCCGGCGCAGGCGCATGAAAGGGGGCAGGCCGTTACTTGCTAGATTTCGGGCCATTTAGGGGGCAGGGTGTAAAAACTTGGCCGTGTCGGGATAAAAGTAGCAAGTAACGGCCTGACCCCTTTGGCTCGACGGTCATTCTTGTATGGCTTTGAGCGTTGCGATAACCTTTGGCCCTAAATCGCGAACGAATGCGGTCTTCGCTGGCGACACATCCTCACCATGAATCGCTAATGAACAAATCGAATAAATCTCACGTGCCGCTCGTGCAATCTGAGGATCAAGAACTTCTAGCTGCATGAGTGTGCTAATCAATGCGCCAAAAGAGAAACGGCGCTGATCCTCAACCGCAATAGAACGCGCATTTAATATCCGCCGTGCTTCGCGCTCAATCTCATATCTAACTGAAAATAGATATGTGGTGTCATTCGGTGGAGAGGGCGGAGGTGCCGGAGGCGCCGATACGCCGCGGGAGGACAATTCGCGATCAAGAGCCTCCTTCAACTTCCGCTCAAGTTCAGGAAGAAGGGTGTCAGGCGAAGCGGATGGTAGAACAAATTGCTGACTCAGCTGATCGTGCGTCCATCCTGCGGCACTTCGAGTGCTAACATAATGGATCAGAAGATTGGCTGCGCTTCTCGTGCTGACGAAGCAAATCTTGGATGTGGCTGCCGAGTCGGTCTCAACAAAGCGCCATAGCTCATCTTTTCCTTCAGCCGCACTTCGCGTCTCTACTACGCGGACTAATAAA
>Ga0207689_10000211_pt1 | contig 51556 bp, 39 predicted proteins | sample KBSMisM52_FD_184312 | JGI IMG/M metagenome (GOLD analysis project Ga0207689, IMG submission 184312) | Miscanthus rhizosphere microbial communities from Kellogg Biological Station, Michigan, USA - KBS Miscanthus M5-2 (SPAdes) (version 2) | ecosystem: Host-associated > Plants > Roots >...
CCGGCCAGCAAAGCGGCACCGCCGGCGTGGACATCAACGTCACCCCGGTCTGGCCCTCTTTCAAAGGCAGCGGAATCGCCATCGGCATCGTGGACGATAGCCTGCAAATCATCCACCCGGACCTTTACCCTAACATCGCGCACTCCGGTCATTACGATTGGAACGACAACGACACCGATCCCTCGCCCGTCGTCACCGACGACAATCACGGCACGGCGGTCGCAGGCCTGGCCGCCGCACGCGGCGACAACGGCATCGGCGTGGCCGGCGTCGCCCCCTTGGCCACACTCTACGGCCTGCGACTCATCTCCGCCCCCACGACCGACTTGGAAGACGCCGACGCCATGTCGTGGAAAAACGACGTCATCCAGATCAAAAACAACAGTTGGGGTCCCGGCATCACCGCCTCGGAGCTGGGCTACGCGGGCGATCTCTGGCTGGCGGCCGTCTCCACTGGCACGACCACCGGCCGCAACGGCTTGGGCACGATCTATCTGTTCGCCTCCGGCAACGGCCAGGCCGACGGCGAACAAGGCGGCAAGAACGCCTATGCGGGCAACCTGCACATCATCCCGGTGGGCGCCGTCACCAACACCGGCACCGCAGCCTACTTCAGCGAAGGTGGCGCCCACCTCGTGGTCTGCGCCCCCGGCGAATCCACGCCTGGCATCATCACCACCGACCGCATGGGCGCCTATGGTTACAACCCCACGCCGGGCTACGCCGAACTGAGCGATCAAAACTTCACCCAGACCTTCGGCGGCACTTCGGCCGCCACGCCCATCGTCTCCGGAGTGGTCGCGCTCATGCTAGAGGCCAACCCCGCCCTCGGCTGGCGCGACGTGAAGGAAATCCTCCTGCGCTCCTCTACCCAGCTTCAACCCTCCAGCGCCTCCTGGGTGACGCGCGACGGCGGCCAGCCTTCGCTCCCGCTGATCAAGCACCACCCCTTCTTCGGCGGCGGTCTCGTCAATGCCCAGGCGGCCATCGCGCTCGCCCAAAGCTGGACGCCTCTGGCCCCGGCCACATCGGTCACCAAAACCACCACGTCAGGCGGACAAGACATTCCCGACAACGGTGTGGCCCTGCTCATCCCGCTGACTCCGTCGTCGAACCCCGCTCTCCGGGTCGAACATGTCGAGATCACCGTGAACATCGTCCATGACTATCGCGGCGATCTTGAGATCACCCTCACGTCCCCGTCCGGCACGGTCAGCACCCTCGCGACCTCGACGACCAAGGACCGCGGCTACGATTACGACAACTGGACCTTCACCAGCGTGCGCCACTGGGGCGAAAGCTCCGCGGGCACTTGGACTCTTTCCATTCGCGACAAGTTGAGCGGGCTCACCGGCTACCTCGTTTCCGCCACGTTGACGATCCATGGCGTCCCCGTGGATCCGCCGGTCGTGACCTTGAACCCTCAGGACGCCGTGGCCGCCGCCGGCGGCACCGTCACACTCACCGCCGCGGGCACTGGCTCCAATCTCACCTATCAATGGTCTCGCGACGGCTCACCGGTCTCCGGTGCGACCAGCGCCACGCTCAACCTCGCCGGCATCACCCTCGCCCAAGCCGGCACCTACACCTGCGCGATCTCCAACCTCGGGGGATCGGTCGCCACCTCGCCGGCCAAGGTCGTTGTTTACACGACCGCCGACCAGGCGAAGACCGTCAACACCGGCGCCACCTTTGTCACACCGACGGTCGCCGCCGGCCCGATCGACTCGTTCCAATGGTCCTTTAACGGTTCGCCGCTCGCCGAATCCTCGCGCATCACCGGCACCACCACCGGCACCCTCACGGTCCGCAATGTCACCAGCGCCGACAACGGCGCCTACACCCTCCAGGCCGTATATGCTGGCAACACCCTCCCCACTGGCGTGGTCAACTTCGCCGTGCGTCTCCCGCCGAGCGTCACCGCCTCGGCCGCCCAGTCCATCCGCATCGGCTCCACCGCGACGGTCGCCTTAACCACCACCGGCAGCGGCTATACCTACCGCTACACCGGCTTGCCCAAGGGCATCGCCTACAACTCGGCGACCGGCGCGCTCAGCGGACGCACCACCGTCACTGGCACCTACCCGGTCGTGCTAACGGTTTACGACGCCTATGGCCAAACCACCACGCTGCCCATCACGCTCACGGTGCAGTCGCTGCCCGCCGCCCTCGTCGGCACGTTCAACGGCACCGTCGCCCGCGACCCCTCGCTCAACGCCAACATGGGCGGAGCCATTACACTGACGACCACCTCCCGCGGACAAGTCACCGGCAAACTCACGCTCGGCGCGACCACCTATGCCTTCAAGAGCTCGCTGGACGGCGCGGTCGGAGCCCCCGCGACCGTGAACATCTCGGTCCCGCGCACCGGTCTCGCCCCGGTGCAACTCCAGCTCACCCTGCCGATCGACAATACCGTCACCACTGGCACGGTGAACTCCACCGCGCCCATCACCGCCTGGCATACGCCCTGGACCGCCACCGCGCCCGCCACCGCCTACGTCGGACTCTACACCCTCGCGCTGGAAACCCCCGACGGCTCTGGCTGGCCCGCCGGCTACAGCGTCGGCACCGTTTCCGTGGCCACGACCGGCAAAGTGGCCTGGACCCTCCAGCCCGCCGACGGCACCGCCGCGCTCAAAGGCGCCACCACGCTCGCCGCCGACGGTTCGCTCCCGCTCTTCGCCCTCGTGAAAACCCCCGCCGGCTCCTTCGTCGGTTCGCTCACGCTGCCTCCGGCCTCCTCGCCCGCCTCATCAATCACCGGCACGGTGTCGTGGCTGCGCGGTGCGACCGCATCGACTCTATTCGCCAACGTCGCCGGCTTCGGTCCGCTCGACCTCGCGCCCCACGGCGGACGCTACACCGCCCCCGCCCTCGGCGCCGTGGTGCTCGGCCTGCCGGCCACTCCGAACAACACAGCCCTGGAGTTCGGCGGCACCGATGTGGATCTCGGCGCACAGGCCGCGGTGCTCGAGCCGTTCACTCTCACGCTCACCAATGCGAACAAAGTCGTGCTCCCCCTCGTGAATCCGGTGGCGCTCAAGCTCACGTTGAAAACCCCGACCGGCCAGTTCAGCGGCGGCTTCACGCTCACCGATTCTGTGAACGGAACCCCAGTGAAACGCGCCGCGAAATTCTCCGGCGTGTTCCTGCCTCAGGAAGGCGTGGGCGCGGGCTTCTTCGTGCTCCCCGCGCTGCCCGGTGCGTCCACCGGCACCCGTTCGGGCTCGGTCCTGCTGGAGACGCCGTGATTCAAGTGCGTCCGGCGGACGCCACCGCACTTTTCCCCGCCGGGGCTGCACGTCCCCCGGTCAGGACGATCAAACATCTGGGCAAGATCTCGTTTAACGCCGACGACGGCGCCACGCCAACAGGCTGGCGGCGCCGCCCAAGAAGAGGGCACCGTAGGTCGAGGGTTCGGGAACCGGCGTGAGCTGGCCGTTGGAGCCGCCATTGAACGGCAGCCATTTGGTGTCGTTGCCCACATAGCCGCTGAACACCACCTTGTTGGTCGGGCTCGTGCCCTGCGCGCCGGGGCTGCTGTTGGCAATGAAGTAGTCCACCGCGTTCGTCCAGTTGGTGACCGACAGCGTGCCGCTGCCGGTCACGTTGACGCTGCTGAACTGGGCGGTGGTCGCGCCGGTGGTGCCGAAGTCGATGACCGAGGTGCCTGTGCCGGTGACAGTGAGGCTGCCGAAGGTCTGGTTGAGTCCGCTGCCGAGGAAGAGCGAACCGCCGTTGAGCACGATGTTGATGTTACTCGCGTTGAATGAATCGGTGAGCGTGAGCGACTGGCCGCTGTTGATGACGATGGTGCCGTTGCTAAAGCCGAAGTCGCCGCCGAAGCTGCTCGCTCCGGCGGCAAGCGTGAGCGTGGCGCCGCCGAACTCGATGGTGCCGCCCGCGCCCGAGGTGCTTTGCAGGCTGCCGACCGTCTCGCTATTGGCGTTGAGGTTGAGGATCGCGCCGGTGGACACGGTGAGCGCGGAGCTGTCGCTGAAAACGCCCGCGGCAGTGAGGCGCGTGGTGCCGGCGCTGAGCGTGGTCGCGCCGGTGTAGTTGTTGGCGGCCGCGAGGGTGAGCGTGCCGGTGCCGTCCTTGGTGAGCGTGCCGCCGGTGCCCGTGTTGATACCGCGGTTGACGGTGGTGTCGCCGTTGCCGCCGATGGTGAGCGCAAGGCCCGTGCCCGTCAGCGTGCCGGCGTTCGACAGGGTCAGCGTGCCGCTGCTCGACTGGATGCGGGCGGCGGTGCCAAGCGCGATGTTGCCGGAGACGGTATTGTTGCCGGAGAAATTCTCGATGGCGCCGTCGTTGGCGTTGGTGCCGGGACCGTTGAGCGTGAAACTGTTCGCAAGCGTGACGCCGCCCTGAACCTGGAGATTGCCGCCGCTGCTCACGGTGACGGCGCCGGTGCCGAGGGCGGTGCTGTTTGCCGCGGTGGCGACGCTGCCGATGGTGGTGCCGCCCGAATAGGTGTTGGCCCCGCCGAGGTAAACCGTGCCGGTGCTGGCGGTGACGAGCGCGCCGGTGCCGGTGATCGTGCCGTTGACGTTGCTGATGCCGCTGCCGCTCACCGTGAGCGTATCGCCCGCTCCGAGACTGACGGTGGAACCGCTCGCGGTGTTGAGCGACTGGACCGTCTGGGTGATGGCGGAGGCGGTGCCGTCCGAAAGCGTGTAGGTGCCGCCGTTGAGGGTGATCGTCGAGGTCGTGGCGAGCTGGCTACCGGTGGTCTGCGAGATGGTGCCGGCGTTGACGATAAGGTTGCCGGCGATGGAGGTGACGGCGGCGGTCTTGGAGAGCGCGAGCGTGCCGGCGTTGACCGTGGTGTCGCCGGTGTAGGTGTTGGCGGTGCCGCCGCTGAAGGTGAGCGTGCCGGCGCCGTCCTTGGTAACGCCGCCCGCGCCGGTGCCGACCGCACCGGTGATGGTGGTGGCACCCGCGCCGCCGACCGTGAGGTTTTTGCCGGAGCCGCCGATCGCGCCGGAGAGCGTGAGCGTGCCGGCGTCGGAGTTGATGCGGCTGTCGGTGGAGAGCGTCAGCGCGCCGGAGAGCGTGTTGGTGCCGGCGATGTTGCGGATGGCACCGCCGGAGGAGAGTCCGCTGCCGCCGATGGAAATCTGCTCGGCGGAGGAGAGCGAGGAGCCGCTGTTCAACTCGAGGGCGGCGCCGGAGCTGACCGTGGTCGTGCCGGTGGTGTTGCCGAGCGCGGAGTTGGAGGTGATCTGCAGCACGCCGTTGTTGACGAAGATGCCCGCCGCATAAGCGGTGCTGGTGCCGGAAAGGATGAGTTTGCCGGTGCCGGTGCCGTCTTTGATGAGATTACCCGTGCCGGTGAGCGCCGAGCCGATGGTGAGGTTGCCCGCGCCGGTGACGTCGGCGACGGTGTTGTTATTAAGCTGGAGCGTGGTAGGACTGAACGTCTGGTTGTTGGCGCTCTGCTGCTGGATGTAGGGCACCGCGCCGCTGAGGGTGAGGGTGTTGGCGCCGGTGATGTTGTAGCTCACGCTGGCGCCGGTGCCGAAACGCACGCCGGCGATGGTGTTGGCGGCGTCAAGGGTGACGTTGGGCCGGCTCGTGCCGAGCGCATCAAACAGCGCGATCTGGGTGGAAGTGGGCTTGTTGGCCGCCGTCCAGTTGCTGGAGGTGCCCCACGTTGAACTGGAACTGCCGTTCCACTCCTTGAGGGTGGCGGCCGCCGGGGTGAGCAGGTAGGCGCCGCTCGTGCCGGTGCCGTAGATATTGTCGGTCTTTGCGCCAGCCTCCTGGGCGACGCCGTAGCCGGAGATGTAGATCGTGCTGACGGTCTGGCTGGCGACGGTGGTGGCGAACGTGTCCACGCCGGTCTGCCAGTTGTTCACCACCAGCACACCGCTCGAGGGGGCGGTGTAAGTGCCAAAGACAAACGTGTTGGCGCCGCTGGTGGAGCCGAAGTCGAGCGTGGCGCCGCCGGCGGCGGTGAGGCCGGCGATTTTCTCGGAGTTGCCGTTGAGGTCGAGCGCGCCGGTGGCGCCGATGCTCACGCTGCTGGTGTCGGCCAGCACGTTGCTCGCGCCGAGCTGCACGGTGCCGCCGGTGATCGTGGTGGTGCCAGTATAGGTGTTGGCCCCGGAAAGCGCGAGGGTGCCCGTGCCGGTTTTTGTCAGGCTGCCGCCGGTGCTGCCGCCGCCGTTGGCGATGACGCCAGAGATCGTCGAGGTGCCGGAGTCCACCTGCACGGTGAGCGTGCGGGCGGTGGTGGTGTTGGAGAGGTTAACCGCGCCGGACTGGGTGGCGGCGGCCATGGCGAGCGTGTAGCTGCCGCCGCTTTGGGTGAGCGCACCGCTGGTGGTGAGGCCGGAGAGACCGGCGCTGCCGGTGAGCGTAAGGGTGTTGGCGACCGTGCTGGAGTTGGTCGAGCCGAGGGTGCCACCGGAGAGCGTCACGCCGGCGGAACCGAGGGCGGTGGCGTTATTGGCGTTGAGCGTGCCGGCAGAGATCGTGGTCCCGCCGGAATAGGTGTTGGCGCCGGAGAGCGTGGTCGTGCCGGTGCCGCTCTGGGTGAGCGAGCCAGCGCCGGAAATCACGCCGGTCGCGGTGGTCGTGCCGGTGCCGTTGAGCGTGATGGCGTTGCCGTTGGTGGCGATCGCGCCGCCGAGGGCGAGGGCACCCGCGCTGTTGTTCTGGATCTGGATCGCGTTGTTGAGAGCGAGAGCGGAGTTGACGGTCTGCGTGGCAGAGCCGTGCGTCTGCGACACGAAGATGCCGCTGGGGCCGGCGATGCCTCCGCGGTCGAAGGTGAGCGTGCCGTTGTTGAGCGTGTAGGCGAAGGGCGCGTCGACTTGGAGGGATCGGAGGGTGCGGTTGCTGGCCACGTCGATGGTCTGCGCCGAGCTCACGTAGCTGTTGTCGAGGAGGATATCGGCGTAGGCGGACGGGACTGCTCCGCTGGGAGAGCCATACCAGTCGTTGGCGGTGCCCCACTTGCTATCGGCGCCGGTGTTGGTCCAAAGATTGGCCACCACGCTGTCGAGGGCGACGGACTGGACCTCATGGATGTTGGTCGAGCCGCCGGTGCTGCCGGTAAAGCCCATCACCAAGCTGTCAGGACGAGAGTAACCGGAGAGATCGATGCTATAGAGCGCAGTAAACGTGCCGGTCGCCCCGCGATCCATGTAAACCGTGAGCTGATTGGTCGCGGTGATGATGATCTGAAACGTGGTGGCGGTCGGCCGGGTGGAACCCGAGGTGTCGAGCGACGTGGAAAGCGTGCCCGTGCCGCCCAGATAATCGTAGCCGGTCAACCCGCTGCCGGGACCGCGCACCGAGACGGCGTCGGGCGTGAGCGTAGAGGTGCTGGTGTCGAAACCGCCCACGCGCCCTTCGTTGCTGTTGGCGTAGTTACCAAATTCATCGATGCCGAGCCCGATGTAACCGCCGTTCAAGCCGTTGACGTTGGTAGTGCCTCCGTTGGCCGTGGTCTGCTGCGCATAACCCAGGGAGCCACCATAAGAACCCACCGCGAAGGTCTTGCTGGCGTCGGCCAGAAAAAACGTGATGCCGTCCGCACCCGTGCCGCCATAGGACACGTAGTTGAACGAGGCGGTGATCGTGGCGTTTTTACTGACGAAGGAATTCGTGTTGACCGCGTAGGTGGCCTGATTGGTACCGGCGCTGGTGAGCCGCAGCCAGCCGTTGCCCGCCGTGTCGATTGAAGGCGCGGTCAGCGTCGGCGTGTAGCCCGAGCCGCCCACCGTCCAGCCCGAGTCGAGCGTCGTGCCGGTAAACGAACCGCTCATGGTCACCGTCTGCGCCGTCAGACCGACCGCGCACACTCCCGCCATGATTCCGGTAAGAATGGGGAGGAGCGGACGCATAATGCGACGGCTCTTCTGGGGGTTTACACCCAGTCCTTGCAAGTTTTATTTCGGGATTAATAGGCCTGATCAGGCCTATTAACGACTTATCCCTTGCCGCCGCGCAACAGGATCACATTAACCAAGTCGTTGGTTTCAAATTCGTCCCAATAGGCATCCTCCAGTTTGCGCAAGCGCATGTCGGCATCGATGGAAGGGCCGCCCGTGCCGAGGACGGATTGACGGGCTTGCTCGGCCGCGAGGTCGCGGTCGGCCAAGCGGGTGACCAATTCGTGCCAAAATGTGTCGTTGTCGAAGTCACCGCAGATCTTGTCGAGACGTTCGTCGGTGAGGAGTTTTTCGGACGGGGCCAGGCGGCCGTCGGCGCCCACATCCACCAAATCCGCGCAACCGAGCGGCGTGGCCAGTTCGTAGAGTTTCTGCTCCAGCTCGGCGTAACGCTGCACATGGGGCGATTCCTCGCCCTGGCGTCCCTCGACCACGCGCATGCCGAGATGCACGAGTTCGAGCAGGCGGGTGTATTCCTTCGGCGTAAACATGACCTTCATGCCGCCCACTGCATCCGTCCGCCCGCGACGCGCAAGGCGGGAATGACATCCGTCCCGCCACCGCGACGCGCCCTGCGCGGGCCGTTCACTTGGCCTTTTCGACCGGCTCACCGAACTTTTCCGGCCCGCGCGAAAAACCGTAACACGACCTTTGCACAACCGTGACCTGGCGAAATTGACCGTAGTGTCGTCTCCAATACAGCTCACCACCCCTCGGAAAAAAGCGCCCGTCCGCCCTTAAAAATTACATGAAAAAACTCCTGTCGTTCCTCGCGAGCATCCGCCGCCGCCCCCTGCTGGCGTGGAGTCTGTTCTTCTATCTGCCCGTCGCGCTGGTTGCCGCCGCGTCGATCTTCGGCGTGCAGCGCGCCACCCGCGCGCTCGACGCCGAGCTCGCCTCCGGCCAGCGCACCATCGGCGTCGCCGGCCGCATCGGTGCCTTCGGAGAACAGATCACCAAGTCGATCCTGCTTATCGAAAAAAGCGTCCGCGACCAAAAGCCCCCCGGCGACTCCGTCTACGAGCTTCAGGTCGCCGCCGACCGCCTCGACCAGATCGTCAACGCCTTCAACGAGGGCTCCGAGACCGTCGCCCCCGACGGCGTGCGCTTCATGGTCGAGCCCGTCACCGACCCCAAGGCCTCCGAGATCCTCCAGCAGATGAACGTCATCTGGGTAGGCATCAAAACCCGCGCCGACGCCATCGTGCTCACCGCCGGCCCCACCAAGGAAAAAACCGAGGCCCTCCCCTTCACCGTCGCCACGCTCTCCGAAGCCTCCGCCTTCGTCGCCGCCCAGCAGACTCGCCTCTCCGAGCAGACCCTCGCCTTCAGCCGCCGCCTCGAGGAGCTGGCCAAACAGCGCGTCGATGCGCTCGAAAGCCCCCGCACCCTCATGATCGGCGTGGCCGCGGTCTCGCTGCTCGCGTTGCCCGGCGTGTTTTTCCTCAACCGCGTTCGCCAGGCCCGCAACGCCTCCGCCCGTCTCGCCGCCGAACTCGGCGCCAGCCAGGCCACGCTCGAGGCCCAGTCGCTCGCGCTCACCACCGCCAAGGCCGAGACCGACCGCATCATGGAGACCGTGCAGGAGGGTCTCCTGCTCATCGACGCCCAGGGCGTCATCGGCGACTACCACTCGCGCGAACTCACCGCCATTCTCCGCCAGGAGCGCCTCGCCGGCCGCAACCTCCTCCACATCCTCGAGCGCCTTCTCACCGAGAAGATGTTCAACACCACCAAGGACTACGTCGCCCTCCTCTTCGACGCCAACCGCAAGGAAAAGGCCGTCCTCAAGGTCAACCCGCTCACCGACATCGAGGTCAACTTCGCCAATCCCGCCGGCGGCTTCGTCAACCGCTACCTCGGCTTCTCCTTCCGTCGCATCGTGGAAAACGGCGCCGTCACCCGCGTGTTCGTCGCCGTGCGCGACATCACCACGCAGATCGAGCTGGAGAAAAAACTCCGCGACTCCGAGCGCCACAAGGACCGCCAGCTCGATATTCTCCTCGGCATCGTCCACGTCGCGCCCGACGAGCTGGAGTCCTTCGTCGCGCTCGTCGAGACCGAGCTCGACACCATCAACCAGACCCTCCGCGCCGAACACTTCGCCGAGACCGGCGGCCAAGGAGACGCCCTCCGCGAGCGCCTGCAAGTCGTCTTCCGCAGCGTGCACAACCTCAAGGGCAACGCCTCCGTCCTGAAGCTCACCACCTTCCAGAAGGCCGCCGACGCCTTCGAGTCCAAGCTCCAGGAGCTCCTCAACCGGCCCGTGCTCACCGGCGACGATTTCCTCTCCGTCGTCGTCGCCCAGGCCAGTCTCCGCGCCGACCTCGGCGACCTCCAGGAACTGCGCGGCAAACTCACCGGCCTCCGCCAGCCCGTCGCCGCCGCGGGCTCCGCCATCGCGTCCGACGCTTCCGCCGTGGTGGTCACCAGTCCCGCCGTGCAGATCGGCGCCGGCCTGCGCCAGCTCGTGGCCGACGCCTCCCGCGATCTCGACAAGGCCACCACCGTCACCATCGACGACTACGCCCTCCACACCGTCGCCGCCGACCGTCCCACGCTCGTGCGCGACGTGCTCATCCAACTCGCCCGCAATTCCCTCGCCCACAGCGTCGAGCCCGCGCCCCTGCGCCTCGCGGCCGGCAAACCCGCCGCCGCCACCCTGTCGGTGCGCGCGTTGCCCCGCTCCACCGACGGCCTCGTCGGCATCGCCTTCCGCGACGACGGCGCCGGTCTCGATCTCACCGCCATTCGCGCCCGCGCCGAAGCCGCCGGGCTCATCTCGCCCAACGCCAACCCCGCGCCCGCCGACATCGTCCGCTGCATCTTCACGCCCGGCTTCTCCACCGCCGCCGCCGTCGGCGCCCACTCGGGCCGCGGCATGGGCATGGACATCATCAAGTCGAAGGTCGTGGACGAAGCCGGCGGCGCCATCGAGGTCCACTCGACGCCCGGCCAGTTCTGCGAGTTCCACCTCTACTTCCCTTCCGCCGCATGAAACTCCTCATCGTTGACGACTCCCTCATCATGCGCCGCGCCATCGAGCGCAGCATCGGCCGCACACGCTTCACCGAGGTCCACACCGCCACCACCGGACTGCTCGCCGTCGAGATGTTCGAGCGCCACCGGCCCGACGTGGTGACGATGGACATCACCATGCCGGACATGGACGGCCTCGCCGCCGTGGACGAGATCATGAAACGCGATCCCCGCGCCGTCATCCTCGTCGTCTCCGCCCTCGCCGACAAAGCCACCGCCGTCGAAGCCGTGAAACGCGGCGCCCAGGGTTTTCTCCTGAAACCCGTCACCGCCCAGTCGGTGCAAGCCGCCATCGACGACATTCTCTCCGACTAACCCCTCGCCCAACCGCCCCCGCACCATGGAAGAAGCCATTCTCAAGATTTTCGCCCAGAGCATCACCCGCTACTTCGCGACCGTCGCCGACGGCCAGGCCGTGCTCGGCACGCCCTACCTCAGCGCCGACAACGAATCCGTCGCCTTCGATTTCTCCGCCGTCATCGGCATCACCGGCTCGCACCGCGGCAACATCTACTACACCGCCCCGCGCGAGAAGCTCCACGCGCTCCTCCCGCTCATCGGCGAGGCCGCGCCCGACGACCGCCTCTGCGCCGAGCTCGTCGGCGAGATCACCAACACCATCTCCGGCAACGCCCGCGAGCAGCTCGGCGCCAGCTTCATGATTTCCACGCCCTTCATCATCGAGGGGAAACCGCTCTCCGTCCACACGGCCAAAGACACCACCTGCTACATCCTGCCCGTGTCCTGGAACCAGCACCGCTCCCGCGTCGTCGTCTCCCTCCAGCAAAACCCAAGCAACTCGTGAGCACCTCCTTCGAAACCGAGCGCGAGCTCGCCGTCTTCATCGGCACCATCGGCCACTATTTCAAAACCGTCGGCGGCGCGCTGCCCGACTTCCTCGCCCCCACCCTCGAACTCGCCCTGCCCGCCCGCCTCGATTGCACCGGCTACATGCCCGTGAGCGGACGCCTCGACGGCTGGATCGCGCTCAGCCTGCCCTCCGGGCTGCTCCGCGCGCTGCTCAGTCACATGGGCGAGGAGCAACACGACGAAACCGCCCAGCTCGACCTCGTCGCCGAGATCGCCAGCACGCTCACCAGCAACGCCCGCGAACACTTCGGCGAACACCTCCGCGTCTCCCCGCCCCTCGCCGCCGTCGCAAACGAGTTCCCCGACGAACTCACCGCGCCCCCGCTCTCCTTCCGCCTGCCGTTCCAATGGCACGGCGCCGACGCCTTCCTCCTCATCGCCCTCCAGCGCTAAGCCCGGCCACTCCGATTGTAGGAGCGGCTTTACGCCGCGATTGCAGTCTTTCGGCCCAAATATCGCGGCATAAAGCCGCTCCTACCCACACCCACCATGGCCACCACCAAATCCGCCGCCACCCGGCTCACCGACCGCTACCTCCGCTGCGACGACTTCGCCGACCGCATCGACGGCGTCGAGCTCTCGCCCGACGTCTGGGCCGTCTTCGCACAACTCGCCCAGTCCCGCACCGCCACCGAGATCGCCCAACACCTCGCGCTCGACGTCGAAGCCGTCAACGCCGCCATCCGCCGCCTCGTCCGCCGCAAGCTCGTGCGCAAACACGTCGTCGCCTGGCGCGACTACGCCGCCACCGCCGCTCCGCTCCCTGAAGTCGCGCCCGCGCCGTCCGATGTTCGTAATACGAACATTGTCGCGGTTCCCAACCCTCAGCTTCCGTCCCCCGCACCCGCCCCCTCCGCGCCGCCATTCTACGTCACCTCCGCCGCCGGTGCCGTCTCTCAACCCTCAACTCTCAGCTCTCAACTACCTTCCACCGCCCCCCGTTCGCCGATCATCTCTCTGCGCATCGCTTCAACCACGACATCCCGCACCACACCCGCCGTCAGCCTGCGCATCGAGCCTTCGCGCCCCACACCCGTCGCCCAGCCCGCTCCCGCCGCGGCCATCGCGCCCGCGGCTCCAGCCAACTCCACGCCCGCCACCGACGGCCTGCGCCTCCGCCCCGTGCTCGACGCCATCGGTGCCAAGGCCGGCGGCGGCGTGGCCGGACAACTCCTCGTTTACCGCGTGTTCCTGCAAATCCCCACCGAGCTCATGCAGGCCGCCGGACTCCACTCGCTCAGCCTCGTGGACGACCGTTTTACCCTCCGCCATCCCGAGCTGCGCGCCGCGCTCGCCGAGACCGCCCGCCGCCACGCCGGAGTGGACATCGAGGCCCTCGCCGCCGCCGTATGAGCACGTCGCTCATTCATTTCGTGCTCGTCCACCATGGCGAGGCCGCGCACCCCGAACACCCGCGCGTGCTCCACTTCGGCGTTGAAAACGCCGCCGGCGGAACCGGCGGTTCACTCGCGCACTCTGGCGTGCACCTGCTCGTGCTCGATGCCCGTCGCATGAACCCCGCGTGCATCAGGGCCGCCTTCGCCGAGGTCAAACGCCTGCGCACATCCCCCGGTTTCAAACACGGCGTGCTCGTGTGCGATCTCCCGCATCTGCCCGTCATCCAAGGCGCGATGCGCGCCGGACTGCGCGACGTCATCCACGAGCCGCTCACCGCCCGCCAGCTCGTCCACCTTCTGCGCGCCGCCACCCCCGGCCACCGAACCTGCTCGCGGCAGATCGCCGCGCTCGGAGCCATCGTGCGCACCGTCGCCGCCGCCGACCGTCCGGCGTCCGCCTCCTCGACCGCGCTCGCCCGCCGCGAATACGCGCTCGTCCAACGCGCCGACCAGCTCGACCACCGCGAAACCCGCCTCACGCTCGAACGCGCCGCACTGGAGGACCGCGAACAAAAACTCCGCGCCAGCGCCCGCCGCCTCGAACGCGACTACGCCGCGCTCCAGGCAGAGACCGACACCGTCCGCCCCTCACGGCCCGCGCCCGTTCCGTCTTCGCCAACCGCGACGCCATTCAGCGCTTCCCCCTTCGCGACCGACCTGCAGGCCATCGCCGAACAACTCGCCGAACGCGCCCGCGCCCTCGATATCCGCGAACGCATGCTGCAAGAGATGGAAACCCTGCTCACCGCCCAGCTAGCCGACGCCGGAGCTCTGCCCGCATAGGCCATTTACCGCCTTCATCGTAGGGCCACATCTTGCGTGAGGCCGATCAGTCTTTGCGCCTTCGCACACCGCACCGGCCCGACTACAAGGTCGGTCCCGCGGCATCAGCCGCGCCTCCGCTCAATCGCCGGAGCAATTGGCGAGAAGCCGCTCCCAAGAATCGGCCCATTGCCCGATTCCATTAGTGGTTAAAACTCCGTCACCCAAAAGAATCGCCGCCCGCTTTACGCCGGCTTAACAATTTTGCGCGTAACCCCCACGGCTGCTTAACACGACCGGCGTCTCTTCGTATGAACCCAACGTTCATAACATGAAAACCAAATACCTCGCCCTCACCGGCGCCTTGCTACTCGCAACCGCGTCGTTCGCCTTCGCCGAAGACTCCAACAAGCCCTCCGGCGGCCAGGACGGCATGCGCCGCCCGCCCAATCCGCTGCTCCACATCTTCGACACGAATCACGATGGCGTGATCTCGGCCGACGAGATCACCCACGCCCCCGCCACCCTCAAGGCGCTCGACAAAAACGGCGACGGCCAGCTCACCGCCGACGAACTCCGTCCGCCCCGCCCGAAAGGCGAAAAAGGTGAAAAGGGTTCCAAGGGAGGTAATGACATGCCGCCGCCTCCTCCGGACGACGCCAAGTAAGCGCGCCGCTCTCTGACGAAAAAGCCGCCCGCGATTTAATCGCGGGCGGCTTTTTGTTTATGCGTTTAGCTGGAGCGGGGACCTCCCGGTCCCCGGACGGGACCCGGAGGTCCCGTCTCCAAAAACGCCGCGTTCCGCTCACGACGACTCGTCCACCACGATGTAACGGCTGCCGCCGTCGCGCCAGATGCGCACGGTCACCTTCGGTCCCTTGATCTGTTCGCTGAGTTTCACGGCCTCGTCGGCGTTTTTCACCGGCTTGCGGTCGAGACTCAGCACCACGTCTCCGGTTTGCAGCCCCGCGCGCGCCGACGCGCTGTCCGGATCCACCTCGGTGATAAGCGCGCCCTTGATGTCGTCGGGCACGTGCAACTGCTGGCGGGCGCGACGATCCAGGTCGGCCACGCTGACGCCGTTGAGCACGCCCTCGTCCTTCGCGCCGGAGTGATCGCCGCCGGCGAGGTTTTGCGTGGGCAGCACCGCGAGCTTGAGCTTCACCGTTTCGGTCTTGTTGTTGCGCACATACTCGACCTTCACCTCGGTGCCGGGCGCGAGCCGGCTGATCGCCAGCGCGAGCCGGCGCGGATCGTCAACCGACGTGTCGTTCACCTTCACGATGATGTCGCCGCTCTTGAAACCGGCCTTGTCCGCCGGACTGTCGGGCGTGACGTCAGTGACAAGCGCGCCGTGATCGACGCCGAATTCCTTCGCGAGTTCGGCCGATACTTCCTGCGCGTTCACCCCCATGAAGCCGCGCTCAACCCGGCCGGTTTTCACGAGTTGCTCGGCGATGGAGCGCGCGAGGTTGATCGGAATGGCGAAGCCCACGCCGTTGAAGCCGCCGCTGCGGCTGAGGATCGCGGTGTTGATGCCGATCACGCGGCCCGAGGAGTCGAGCAGCGCGCCGCCGGAGTTGCCCGGGTTGATGGGCGCGTCGGTCTGGATGAAATCCTCGTAATCCTCGATGCCGAGCCCGCCGCGGCTGAGCGCGCTCACGATGCCGTGGGTGACGGTGAGGCCGATGCCAAAGGGATTGCCGATGGCCAGCACGGTATCGCCCACCTCGAGCTTGTCACTGTCGCCGATGGTGGCGGCGGGCAGGCCGGACGCCTCGATCTTGAGCACGGCGATGTCCACCTTGGAATCGCGGCCGACGACCTCGGCCTTGAATTCCTTGCGCGGCTCGCCGAATGCGACCCGCACCTCGTCGGCGCCGTCCACCACGTGGTTGTTGGTGAGGATGTAGCCGTCGGTCGTGATGATCACGCCGGAGCCGAGGCTTTGCTGCACCGATTGCGACGGACCGCGCGGAGCCGAAGGACCTTCGGAATCGTCAGGCACGCCGAAGAAGCGGCGGAAGAGCGGGTCGTTGAAAAACGGATTCTGCAGGTTCGGGTTGCGCACCTTTTTACTGGAGAACACATAGACCACGCTCGGCGAAGTCTTCTTCACAACCGGCGCATAGCTCACGCGCTGGCCGGCGTCGCGGTCGATGACTTTGTCATCGAGCTGGAGTTTGATCGGCGGATGGTCGGTGCGCTTGCCCTCGGCGTAGAGGGCGATGCTGCACGCGCCGAGCAGCACGCCGAAAGTCGTTAGCAGGAAACGGGGAGAGAGGAATCGGGTTTTCATGGGAGCGGGGCGGCACGAAGCCGCGTAGGAGGTCTGTGACTTTTCCGCCGAAAACAGGTTCCATGAGCGAGCGCATGCGAAGCTCAACGTCCTGAAATCGGGCCTATTGAAACCGCAGATGACACCGATTTACGCAGATAACAGAGGAGCCGGCCTGATGATTTCACCGGTGTTCACGCCTGATGCCCAAGCGTCTTGAGGGATGCAGAGTCGGCTCGGCCTTGATCTGCGTTCATCTGCGCAATCTGCGGTTAATCCCTCTTAAAATGTTCCGTCCAGGGACGCACGGCGGCGTTGACCCCGGCGGCGCGGTCGGGATATATCCGCCCCCTTATGTCCACGCAGACCGAGCCCGCCAACCTCATGGAAGCCGTCGTATCCCTCGCGAAACGCCGCGGTTTTGTTTTCCCGTCGTCCGAAATCTACGGCGGCCTCAACGGGTTCTTCGACTACGGCCCCCTCGGCGTGGAGCTCAAAAAGAACATCCGCGACTGCTGGTGGAATGATATGGTCCGCCGCCGCGACGACGTCGTCGGCATCGAGACCTCCATCATCATGCACCCCAAGGTCTGGGAAGCCTCCGGCCACGTCGCCGGCTTCAGCGACCCGCTGGTGGACTGCAAGGTCTCCAAGAACCGCTACCGCGCCGACCAGCTCTTCTTCGCCCCCATCGTGATCGACGGCGTCACCCACGGCTACGTCTCCGCCCTCGAAAGCGAAAAGACCACCGAGGAACTCCAGGCCGCCGCCGAGCTCTTTAAGCGCAAGAAGGCCATCCAGGGCACGCTCGCCCCCGTGCAGCCCAAGGATTTCACCGAAGCCAAGCCCGAGGAGATCGGCCAGATCCCCTCGCCCGCCACCGGCAATCCCGACCTCACCCCGCCCCGAGCCTTCAACATGATGTTCCAGACGAACGTCGGCGCCATGACCGACGCCTCGTCCGTCGCCTACCTGCGCCCCGAGACCGCCCAGGGCATGTTCGTCGATTTCAAGAACGTCGTGGACACCGGCCGCGTGAAGCTGCCCTTCGGCATCGCCCAAACCGGCAAGTCGTTCCGCAACGAGATCACCCCTCGCAACTTCATCTTCCGCTCGCGCGAGTTCGAGCAGATGGAGATGGAATTCTTCATCCACGAGGACGACGACTGGGCCAAGTGGCACCGCTATTGGATCAACTGGTGCAAGGACTGGCTCAAGAGCATCGGCCTGCCCGACTCCCACCTCTCCGAATACGACCACCTCAAGGAGAAGCTCGCGTTCTACTCCAAGGGCACCACGGACATCATGTTCAAGTTCCCCTTCGGCGTGCAGGAACTCTGGGGCATCGCCGCCCGCGGCAACTACGACCTCACGCAACACGCCAACGCCTCCGGCAAACCGCAGGAGATCTTCGACGAGGCCACCAAGAAGAAGTTCGTCCCGCACGTGATCGAGCCCGCCGTGGGCCTCGACCGCATCTTCCTCGCCGTCCTCGCCTCCGGCTACGCCGAGGAGCAGGTCACCGACGAAAAGGGCAACACCGAGACACGCACCGTCCTCCGCCTCAGCCCGCGCATCGCCCCGGTCAAGGTCGCCGTCCTCCCGCTCCTCAAGAACAAGGAGCAGCTCGTCGCCCGCGCCCAGAAGCTCTACCAGAAGCTCAAGCGCAAGTATCCGTGTTTCTACGACGAAGCCGGCGCCGTCGGCCGCCGCTACCGCCGCCAGGACGAGATCGGCACCCCGTGGTGCGTCACCATCGACTTCGACACGATCGAGAAGGAAGGCGACACCTTCACCCTCCGCGAACGCGACTCGATGGCCCAGAAGCGCATCACCGAAGCCGAACTCTTCGCCCTCCTCGAAGAGCAGGTTTACTAAGATCCGAAGCTCCGGATTTTTAACGCAAAGGCGCAAAGTTCGATCTGAAGGTCGCAAAGCCGGGCTCCGTGCCTTACTTTGCGGCCTTCTCCGTCTCTTGGCGTCTTTGCGTTAAACCCAACCTCCCGTCTCCGCCCATGCCTCCCCGTCCCCGACCGCCCAACGTGCGCAGCGTCCGCACGCCCGAGGCGCTCGCCGCGATGGGCGTGTGGCTGGAATCCTTCGACGCCGCCACCCGCCAGCGCGGACGCGACCTGTTTAAAAAAGGCGCCGTCACCAACGTCTGGTCCGAGGCCGACCACCTGGTCAAAGCCGAGGTCACCGACGACTACCGCTACGCGCTCACGTTCTTCCTCACTCGCGGCGATTGGTCCTCCCGCTGCTCCTGCGCCACCACCGCCCGCTGCAAACACAGCCACGCCGCCGGCCTCGCCTGGATCTCCGCCGTCGAATCCGGCGCACGCGACGGACGCGATCCCGGCGACACCACGGCCGCCGTTTCCAAAACCGACCCCGACTCCGGCGGCGGCGAGCGCCAGCAAGCCGCCACCGCCCTCGAGTCCGAACTCTCCGGCTGGCTCCGCGCCCTCACGCCCTCCGCCGACGACAAGGCCTCGGCCGAAGCCTCCTCCTATTTCGCCGGTCTCGCCGGCATCCGCGTGCGCCTCTCCATCCTCGGCACGTGGCACCTCGAAACGCGCAACGCCTCCGACAAACGCTGGAAGGCCCCGTCGCAAAAATGGCTCAGCGATCTCGCGCGGCTGCGCCCCGTTGATTTCGAACCCCTGCCGCCCGCCGAGGCCGCGCTCGCCGCCGCACTCGCCGCCGAGGTCCGCCTCGCCCCCCACGGTCTCTCCGTCAAACAGCCGCTGCCGCCCGCCGCCCTCGCCGGACTCCTCCGCACCCAGGCCGCCCGCCCCGCCCTCGCTTTGCCCGACGGTGCCCCACTCGTCATCGAACCCGCACCGCTCGTCCCCGAAGCCGTCGCCTCCGCCGGCAAACCCGACCAGCTCGACGTGCGTCTCGTCGCCCCCGACGGTCGCATCGCCGACTCCGCCAAGCTTGTCGCCGCGCGCCCCGAACCGCTCTACCTCTTCGACGACCGCGTCTGGCGCGGCCCGCCGCCCGCCCCGTCCGCCAAGCTCCCCGTCGCCGCGCTCACCGACGCGCGTCTGCTCCCGCGCCTGCGCGCCGCCGGCCTGCGTCTGCCCGCCGGACTCGCCGCCGAGGTGCGCACCGTCACGCTCCGCCCGCTCCTCAAGTGCTGGCTCTCCCCCGCCTTCGAGGGCGCCGAACGCGATTTCCACGCACAGTTGATCGCCCGCTCCGAAAATCCGCCCTGCGAACAACACTGGGCCGGCGCCCCCGTCTCCTGGCACTGGGCCAAAAACGGCAATCCCCCGCCCCGCATCGCCGGCGAACCCGTCATCGAGTTCGACCTCTCCGCCGCCCGCGCCGCCAGCACCGCCTTCATCTCCGGCTTCCGCCTCACCTGGGACGGCTGGGCCGACTCGTGGACGCGCACCGTCTCGAACACCTTCCCCGACGAGTTCCTCGACTGGCACGCCTCGCTCCCGCCCGACCTCACCGTCGAACTCTCGCCCGAACTCGCCTCGCTCCTCGGCGAACCGCTCCAGGCCGATATCGACGTCTCCTTCGCCGCCGTGCCCGGCTCCGACCAGGACTGGTTCGACCTCACCGTCGGCCTGCGCATCGCCGACACCGCGCTCAGCGCCGACGAGGTCGCCCTCCTCCTCAAAGCCCGCGGCAAATGGGTCAACCTCCCCCGCCACGGCTGGCGCCGCGTCGACGCGGCCGCGCAACTCGACCCCGCCACCGCCGCCACCCTCGACCGCCTCGGCCTCACCGCCGAGGACGTGTTCGCCGGCGGACGCCCCGCCAAACACCGCCTGCACGTTCTCCAGCTCGCGCTCGAAGCCGAGGCCCTCGCCCAGCGCGACGCGATGCTCGTCCATGTCCTCCACGACCGCGCCGCCCGCATCGCCGCGCTCCCGCCCGCGACGCTCCCCGCCAATCTCCGCGCCACGCTCCGCCCCTATCAGCTCGAAGGCTTTCAGTTTCTCACCCACCTCTCCGCGCAAGGCTTCGGCGGCATCCTCGCCGACGACATGGGCCTCGGCAAAACCGTCCAAACCCTCGCCTGGCTCCTTCACCTGGCCGCCCTTAATCTTAAACTTTCTTCTTCAACTGGCGCGAAAGCCGGCGAGAACGCCGGCTTTCGCGCCCTGATCGTGTGCCCCAAGAGCGTGACTCACGGCTGGCTGGCCGAGACGGCCCGCTTCGCCCCCGACCTCGGCATCGCCGCCTTCAACACCGACACCCAGTCCGCGACCGCCGCCATCGCCAAGGCTCCGCAGCTCCTCGTCGCCAACTACACCCAGCTCCGCCTCCACGCCGCCGCCTTCCGCGCCCAAGCGTGGGACGTGGTCGTCCTGGATGAAGGCCAGTTCATCAAAAACCCCGGCAGCCAGGTCGCCGTATCCGCTCGCTCCTTACGCGCCAAACACCGGGTTGTCTTGACCGGCACGCCCATCGAAAACCGCCTCGCCGATCTCTGGAGCCTGTTCGCCTTCGCCCAGCCCGGACTGCTCGGCGACCAGGCCAGTTTCCGCCGCCAGTATAACGAAGCCGACCCGCAGGCCCTCGCCCGCCTCCACCGCCGCGTCCGCCACTTCCTCCTGCGCCGCACCAAAGCCCAGGCCGCGCCCGACCTCCCGCCGCGCACCGAGGACGAGATCATCGTCGAACTCGAAGGCGAACAACGCAGCCTCTACGAAGCCGAACTCAAACGCGCCCGCGCCCATCTCCTTGGTGTCGAAACCAAGAGCGCCTTGGACGCCGTGCGTTTTCACGTGCTCGCGAGCCTGCTCCGCCTGCGCCAAATCTGCTGCCACCCCGCGCTGGTCGATCCCGCCCACGCCGACCTCCCCAGCGCCAAACTCGAAGCCCTCATGGAGCGCGTCGAAGAACTCGCCGAAGAAGGTCACCAGGTCCTCGTTTTCAGCCAGTTCGTCGGCATGCTGGAAATCATCCGCGACCGCCTCGTCGCCGGTGGCATCGGCCACCTCATGCTCACGGGTGCGACCGAGAACCGCGCCGAACTGGTCAACACGTTCCAAACCGATCCGACGAAAACGGTGTTCCTGCTCTCGCTGAAAGCCGCCGGCTTCGGCCTGAACCTGACCGCCGCGAGCTACGCCATCCTCTACGACCCGTGGTGGAACCCGGCCGCCGAGGCGCAGGCCATCGACCGCATCCACCGCATCGGCCAGACGAAGCCAGTCATCGCCTACCGCCTCCTCGCCGAGCACACCGTCGAAGAAAAGATCCGCCTCCTGCAGCGCGAAAAAGCCGCGCTGGCCTCCGCCGTGGTCCAGGAAGAAAGCCTCGCCGCCGTCCTGGACCTCGAAAGCCTCAAACGCATCCTCGCCTGATCCGCTCTGGAGTGCGGCGAGTTCTCGCCGCTTTCGACGGCGCGACTCGTCGCGCCGTCCCGCCCGAAATCCGACCTGTAGGCTTTACGCCGCGATAGCTCGACGTGGGAGCGAGCTTGCTCGCGATAGCCCACACCCAAGTAAAGTTCCCTTTACTCCGCCCACCCGTAAGTAAAGCGAATCGCCCTTCGCTTTACTTGCAATTTTTCAGCGAAATCCTGCGAATGCAGAGAATACTTAATAACCAAGCCCTTATTAAGTTTTAGGCGCTAAACTTTTAATAACCCAAAACTCGGCCTATTGGCATAGTCAGAGACCTGATCATCAACCTGGTCGCACTCGCCATAGGCATCGGCTTCGTGCCGATTCGCGCCCTCGCGCTCTACGGAAGAAAGCGAACGCTGAAGCGCGTAAATTGGCCAGATCGCTTCGTGCGAAAGCTGGTCGTCGTGGTTCGCAAACACCGCGATCAGCCCGCACACGTGCAACGCTTCATCGACAATGTGCTGTTTTAACCGGTGGCCCAATGCCGCCGTCGCCTCCAAGAGTAGGACCGACCACCTCCGTAATCACATCCAAATCAAAGAGGTTATAGCGTTGCCAAATGGATGCGACTTAAGCCTATTAGAATGCATTCCGTCTTTTCACCGACGGATGCAACCAGCCGCCCAATTTTCTTCGCCGTGACCCATCGCGACCCCGTCACCTTAGCGTATACCGCCATCGTGGAGTCCTCGGTGGACGCCATCATTGGCAAGGATTTGGTCGGCATCGTGACGTGCTGGAATCCGGGCGCGGAAAAAATCTTCGGCTGGTCCGCGGCCGAGATGATCGGCCAGTCGATCCAGCGCCTGATCCCTCCCGACCGCCAGGAGGAAGAGGCCCGGATCCTCTCCTCCCTGAGCCACGGGGAAACGGTGGTGCACTTTGAAACGCAGCGACTCCATCAGGACGGCCGGCTGATCGACGTCGATGTCTCCATTTCCCCGATCAAGGACTCCACCGGACGGGTGGTCGGTGCGGCCAAAGTCGCGCGCGACATCACCGATCGCCGTCCCCTGAAGGCCCGGCTCAAGTCCTCCGTCGAGGAAGCCCAGGAAATCAAAATGGCGCTCGACGAGCACGCCATCGTGGCCATCACCGATCCGCAGGGAAAAATCACCTACGTGAACGACAAGTTCTGCGCGATTTCGAAGTATTCGCGCGAGGAACTCATCGGCCGGGATCACCGTATCATCAACTCCGGCCATCACCCGAAGGAGTTCATCCGCGACCTGTGGACCACCATCGGCCGCGGCCACGTCTGGCATGGCGAGATCAAGAACAAGGCCAAGGACGGCTCCTTCTACTGGGTCGACACCACCCTCGTCCCCTTCCTCAACGAACACGGAAAACCCCGGCAGTATGTCGCGATCCGCGCCGACATCACCGAACGCAAAAAGGCGGAGGAGGCCGTGCGCGCATCCGAAGAGCGTTATCGCGCGCTGTTCGACACGCTGATCGAGGGGTTTTGCACGATCGAAATGATCTTCGACGCCGGCGGAAAGCCGGTCGACTACCGCTTCCTCGAAATCAATCCGGCGTTTGAAAAACAAACCGGCCTGCACAACGCGCAGGGCAAGCGGATGCGCGAACTCGCCCCCAACCACGAGGAGCACTGGTTTGAGATCTACGGGAAAATCGCCCTCACCGGCGAACCGCTGCACTTCGAAAACGAGGCCAAGGCGCTCGGGCGGCACTACGACGTGTGCGCCTACCGCGTCGGCGGACCGGGCAGCCTCAAGGTCGCCATTCTCTTCAACGACATCACCGCGCGCAAAGCCGCCGCCGCGAAGACCCTCGCCCAGATGAGCCGGCTCGACCTGCTCAACCGCATCACGCGCGCGATCGCCGAACGCCAGGACCTGCAGAGCATCTTTCAGGTCGTCATCCGCAGCGTGGAGGAAAGCCTCCCGGTCGATTTCGTCTGCCTGTGCCTTTACGATCCGGCCGACCATGTGGTCACGGTCACCAGCGTCGGAGTGGGCAGCGCCGCGCTCGCCATGGACCTGGCGATGACCCAAAACGCCCGCATCAACATCGACCAGAACGGCCTCTCGCGCTGCGTGCGCGGGCGGCTGGTCTACGAGCCGGACGTCAGCCAGGTGCCGTTTCCGTTCCCGCAGCGGCTGACGCGCGGCGGACTGCGCGCACTGGTGGCCGCGCCGCTGCTCGTGGAGAGCAAGGTCTTCGGCGTGCTCATCGCCGCCCGCCGCCAACCGGAGAGCTTCAGCAGCGGCGAATGCGAGTTCCTGCGACAGGTGAGCGAACACGTCGCCCTCGCCTCGCACCAGGCGCAGCTTTACGCCGCCTTGCAGCAGGCCTACGACGACCTGCGCCAGTCGCAACAGTCGGTCATGCAGCAGGAGCGGCTGCGCGCCCTCGGCCAGATGGCCAGCGGCATCGCCCACGACATCAACAACGCGATCTCCCCCGTCTCGCTCTACACCGAATCCCTGCTGGAACGCGAAAAGAGCCTCAGCGCCCAGGGCCGCGACTACCTTGAAACCATCCAGCGTTCCATCGAGGACGTGGCGCAAACCGTGAGCCGGATGCGCGAGTTTTACCGCCAGCGCGAACCGCAGCTCACGCTCGCCCCGGTCGATCTCAACCGCGTCGTCGGACAGGTGGCGGACCTGACGCGCGCCCGCTGGAACGACATGCCACAGTTGCACGGCGCGGTGATCGACCTGCGGCGGGAGCTCGCGACCGGCCTGCCGCCCGTCATGGCCGTGGAAAGCGAGATCCGCGAGGCGCTGATCAACCTCATCTTCAACGCCGTCGACGCGATGCCCGACGGCGGCACGCTCACCCTCGGCACCCGCCTGATCCCCGGCGGCGCGAATGATTCGCCCGCCTTTGTGGAAGTGCGCGTCGCGGATACCGGCACGGGCATGAGCGAAGACACGCGCCAGCGCTGCCTGGAACCGTTTTTCACCACCAAGGGCGAACGCGGCACCGGCCTCGGACTCGCGATGGTCTATGGCATCGTGCAACGCCACAGCGCCGACATCGACATCGACAGCGCGCCCGGCCGGGGCACCGCGATCAGCCTGCGGTTCTCCCTGCCCGTTGCCTCGCATCCGGAACGAAACTCCGCCTCGGCGTCCGATCCCCGGCCCGCCGGCCGCCTCCGCCTGCTCGTCGTGGACGACGACCCGCTGCTCATCAAATCGCTCCGCGACACGCTCGAAGGCGACGGCCACGAGATCACCGTCGCGATGGGCGGCGCGGAAGGCGTCGCCACCTTCCGCACCGCGCTGCAAACCGGCAAACCCTTCGCCGCCGTCATCACCGACCTCGGCATGCCGCATGTCGACGGCCGCCAGGTCGCCAACGCCATCAAGACCGCCTCGGCGGTGACGCCGGTGATCCTGCTCACCGGCTGGGGCCAGCGCCTCGTGGCCGAAGGCGACGTGCCGCCCCACGTGGACCAGGTGCTGAACAAGCCCCCGAAGCTGCGGGACCTGCGCGCCGCGCTGGCCGCCGTGACCGCCGCACCGGCCTGAGCCGGGGAGTGCGTCGAAACGCGGACGGCAAAAGGCCGCAAAGGAAAATCCCTTCGCGGCCTTGGTGTTTCCCGGCGGCTTTGCGTTAAAAATCCGCGCTTACTCGATCCCGATCAGCTCCACCTCGAACACCAGCACCGAGCCGGCGGGAATGGATCCCTGGGCGCGGTTGCCGTAGGCGAGGTCGGAGGGAATCGTGAGCTTCCACTTCGAGCCGACCGGCATGAGCTGGAGCGCCTCGACCCAGCCCTTGATCACGCCCGTGACGGGGAACGAGATCGTCTCGCCGCGCTGCACCGAGCTGTCGAACACCGTGCCGTCGATCAGCGTGCCGTGGTAGTGCACCTCGACGCTCTGCTCCGACGTGGGCTTCGCGCCTTTGCCCTCGACGAGCACCTCGTATTGCAGGCCCGACGCGGTCGTGACGACGCCGGCGCGGGCCTTGTTGTCCGCCAAAAATTTGTTGCCGGCCTCGGCCTGCTTCGCGGCGGCCTCGGCGGCGATGGCCTCGGCGCGCTCCTGCGCGGTTTCGAACGCGGCGCGCAGGTCCTTCTCGGACACGCGCGACTTGGCGCCGCTCAGGCCGTCCTGCAGGCCGACGACAAACGCAGCCAGGTCGATCTCAACGCCGCCCTGCTGGGCGATGTTGCGGCCCATGTTCATGGCGATGCCGTAGCTGACACGCTGGTCGGCGGTTTGGAGGGAGTTATCGGGAGTGGACATGACGGTGTTCGTTGACGGGTTGGACTGTGGGCGACGGGACGAAAAAGCCCGGCACCGCAAAAAAATCCCCGCCACCCCATAGACCGCCCGCGCAAAGCGCAATCCCGCTCTGCGCACGCCCACCCCGCCACTCAGGCAAACCATTGCCTTCACCGTGCCCCGCGTTTTGATGCCGCTTCCCTGCGTTTTTCCTCCCGACCGGCGCGCCCGCTAGCGAGCCAGCCCTCCCGTTAATCATCCGCCATACCACCATGAGCACCTCGTTCCCCGTCAGCGATCACGTCAAAACCCGCGGCGTCGTCTACTTCGCCCGCATGGTGGACAAAATCCGCCTCCACGCCGCCGGTAAACTCCCCGTCGATTATGTCACGCACCTCGGCTTTTCGGACAACACCAGCTTCGACGCCCGCTGCTGCCGTTTCTGGGGACTCGATTACGAGCAAGTGAAGGCCCGAACGCTCAAAGGCGGCACCGCCGAGGAGATTTTCGACGACCTCTTCGCCGGACGCCAACCGCTCAACGTCGAGCAGGTCTTCGTGTGGAATCTCTTCCTGCTCAAACGCGGCTGGCGCGACAGCGGCACGCCCGGCGTGGTCGAAGGTAAACAGGCCGCCGGTTTCGCCAATCGCGCCGACATCCACACCTACGTCGATCTCCACGACGCCGAGGAGGGCCGCGCCCCGCTCGCCGTCCTCGGCTGATCGCCGCCGCCCGCCAACCCGCACGCTCGTAGCGGAACGGCGGAGCCGTTTCGAGTTAGCACGAGTCCGTTAAGTTCGATAGAGTTCGGATCGCGATTTCGATCTTTCCGATTCGGAGTGGTTTACCGCTAATGGAATCGCCCAATGGGCCGATTCTTTGGATGCGGCCTCTCGCCAATGGCTCCGGCGATCAAGCGGAGGCGCGGCTGATGCCGCGGTTTGATTGCCTCATCTTCCGAAACTCCGCTTTGCGTGGTAGGTGGTGAAAATCAGCGTATCGGCATCCCTTGGCGGCATCAGCCGCCCCTCTGCTTCACTGCGAAGGCTATTAGCCGCAGCTACTCCCAAAGAATCGGTCCATTGGCCGATTCCATTAGTGGTTCAAAACTCTGTGGTTCGAAGCGTTCGATCCCTTTTTCCATGGATGTCTGTCACTGGTAAAACGACCTTCCTCCGTCCTCCCGTGGCGGAACGGCGAGACCGTTTCGCCGCCCGTTCCCCGCTTTCACGGCGCCCAACACCGGCAAATCTCACCGATCCACGCGCGCGCAGGTGCGGGCGGTTTCGCGCACGTCCACGCGGGAGAGCGACGGCAGACTCGGCAGGAGTTGCTCCATGATCCAGGCGCCGAGGTTTTCCGCCGTGGACGCCACCGGCAGGACGTCGTTGAGATTTTGGTGATCGAGCTTCGCGACCACCGGCTTCATCGCGTCGGACAGCTCGGCGAAATCGACCACGAACCCGCGGGCGTCGAGCGGCCCGGTGCAATAGATCTCCACGACGTAGGAATGTCCGTGAATATTACGGCATTTGTGCCCGACCGGCAGGTGCGGCAGCGAATGCGCCGACTCGAAGGAGAACTGCTTGGAGACCGTGAATTTCATGGAATACCCGCAATGGAGCGCCGATGCCCCCGCCCGGGCCAGTCTAAAAAAAGCGCGGAGCCGGACGGGCAACCGTTCTGCAACGGCCCCGTCCGCTTCCGCGGAGTTGCTCAGAAGGCCTTTTTGTAGATCTCGAGGATGTCGGCCACCGAGGTCGTGCGGGGGTTGCCGCCAGTGCAGACGTCGCCAAAGGCCGCCACGGCGAGCTTGGGCAGGTCGGCTTCTTTCACGCCGATTTCGCGCAATTTTTCCGGGATGCCGACGCGTTTCGACAGCGCGCGGACCGAGCCGATGGCCACCGCGACCGCGGCGCTGTCCGACAACGCGTCCACCCCGGCCACGCCCATCGCGCGGGCGATCTCGCGGAAACGGGGCGCGCAGGCCGCGGCGTTGTAGTCGAGCACGTAGGGCAGCAGCACCGCGTTGGCGATGCCGTGCGGCGTGTCGTAGAACGCGCCGAGCGGATGCGCCATCGAGTGCACGATGCCGAGGCCGACGTTGGAGAAACCCATGCCCGCGATGTATTGGGCGACCGCCATGCCGTCGCGCGCCGTCGCGGAACTCGGATTGTTCACCGCCTCGGCCAGGTGCGCGGAGATCATGCGGATCGCCTGGAGCGCAAACATGTCGGACATCACCCAAGCCGCGCGCGTGAGGTAGCACTCGATGGCGTGCGTGAGGGCGTCCATGCCGGTCGCGGCGGTGAGGCCCTTGGGCATCGAATACATCAGCTCGGCGTCCACGATGGAGAGCACGGGGATGTCGTTGGGATCGACGCACACCATCTTCTTCACGGCCTTCTCGTCGGTGATGACGTAGTTGATGGTGACCTCGGCGGCGGTGCCGGCGGTGGTGGGCAGCGCGATGATGGGCACGCTGCGATGCTTCGTGGGGGCGACGCCTTCGAGCGTGGTGATGGCGGCGAACTCGGGATTGTTCACCACGATGCCGATCGCCTTGGCGGTATCGATCGAGGAACCGCCGCCCATCGCGATGATGAAGTCGGCGCCGGACGCCTTGAACGCGGCGATGCCCGACGTGACGTTGGCGATGGTCGGGTTGGGCTTGATGTCGTCGTAGAGGACATGGGGCACGCCCGCGTCGGCGAGCACGGCGAGGACCTTCTGGGCCACGCCGAATTTGATGAGCTCCTTGTCGGTGACGAAGAGGGCTTTTTTAAAGCCGCGGCGCTTGATCTCCGCGGGGAGAACGCTGCGCGAACCGGGACCGAAGTAGGACGTTTCGTTGAGGATGATGCGATGGGCCATGCGGACCATCCTAACCTCGCGCCTCACCGCCGGACATGCCGCACACGGTCAGCCCGGCGGTTTGAAAGATTCTGATACAATCCCATCAAAATCGATCATAGCCCGTTGCATCCACAAGCGTGCTCAACGGGTTACCGACGCCCGCGGCGGTTGGCGGGGCTCGCCGGAGCCGCGGACGCGGTCGGAGCCGTCGGGGCGACGGTGAGGTGCAGCAGGTCATCCGGGTGGGTTTTCTCGCGCTCGCTCTGGAGGTATTTTTCGCCGCCCTGGACGTGGACGATGAGCTTCACGAGCTGGTCGCCGGTCTTGATGGTGAACGCATCGGTGCCGGCCTCGATGCGCGCGATGGCGGCGGCCTGCGAGAACGACCAGCGCGTGCGATCGGAGTTCACGCCGGCGATGGACTCGATGCGCTCGAGCGGGTCGCTGCTGTAGGCGCGGTTGACGGTGGAGACAGTGCGACGGTTGTGGATTCGGGCCATAAATTGAGCGCGCCCCGAGGCTGATAACCCCGCGGCGCTCCGCCAACCTAGCTGCGGCTCACGCAAAGAGCGACAGCAATCACCTCCCGCCGGGTGGAGCCCTTGACCCCGCGACGTGGTTGCGGAAGTCTCTGCCCCGAGATGAGCAAGCCCACATCGCCCTCCGAGCTCGGGCCGTTTCAACTGATCATCCTCACGCTTTCCTTGTTCGTGCTGGGGCTGCTGGTGATCGAGCTCGTCGTTCCCCTGCCCGCCGAAACCGTGCGCGTGCTGCGCTGGATCGACAACGGCGTGTGTGCCCTGTTCTTCGCCGATTTCGTCGTTCGCTTTCACCGCGCCGAATCGAAACTGCAGTTCATGAAATGGGGCTGGATCGATCTGCTCGCCAGCATCCCCGAAGTGTCCGCGCTGCGCTGGGGCCGGTTGTTCCGGGTGTTCCGCATCGTGCGCATGCTGCGCGCGGTGCGATCGGTGCGCCTGGTCGTCGACATGCTTTTTCTGCACAACCGCACGCGGGGCGGCGTCGCCTCGGTGTTCACGATCGCGTTCCTCGTGCTGTCGCTCTCCTCGGCCGGCGTGCTGATGGTGGAGCGCACGCCCGAGGCCAACATCAAGACCGCCGAGGACGCCGTGTGGTGGAGCGTCACCACCGTGACAACGGTGGGCTACGGCGACCGCTATCCGGTGACCACCGGCGGACGCCTGATCGCCGCCACGCTCATGTTTACGGGCGTGGGCCTGTTCGGCACGCTCAGCGGCGTGCTCGCGAGTTTTTTCCTAGGCGACGGCAAACGCGCCGAAGAAGAAAACGCGTTGCTCGCGCGCATCGACGCCCTGCAAAAGACCATCGACGACCTCCGCAACCGTCCGCCGGGCACGTAAGCAAAGGCAGACTGGATTGCCGCGAAACCCCCGTCGCGTGTCATAGGCCTTATGCGACGCCATTAAACGTTCGCATGCGACTTACAAAAGTCTCGCTACCGGGCAAAACGTCGGCAAAACGTTTGCCATCATGAACTCCGAACAGGCCCACCGTAGGCTGTGTTGGATAAATCAGGCCGGTGATGCGTTCACCTTTCTGTCGGTCACGAATCGTCGCTGCGCAGGATTAAGCCGGCCAAATGCTAACATGTTTCGGCCCGACCCTCATTTTCTGAACCGTGGAGTATTCACTTCCCTGCTTGTCATGGATCGTCGCCAAGGAGGACAACACATGGTAAACAACAATCATACAATTGGTTACTAAATTGAAAGGTGCTATTAACTTATGGATGAAAGTAAAATGACACGGATGCGAACCTATGCGTGGAGCTACTTTGCTTTCCATGCTGAACAGCGAATGAAAACGTTTCATTTTTATCTGCTTCTACCATTGGCTGCACTCACACAGACTCATTCCTGCCATATAGCCAATCAACATTGTTGTATCTGCTCAGGGTGTGAAAAACGTCTCCAGCTTTTTTCGAGTTTAGGATTACTGAAGGAATAAGACAGCTAGCCGACGCGGTCGGCCGAGTAGCGTTGTATTTAACCCTCGGCCCTCACGTTTTGGCAGATCGAGCCAATGGGGGCCCTATCGGCCAATCTCCCAACAACTAGGCGCCCAGCCCGACCGCCGCGAAGGCCGCCACCTCGCGGCGCTTGGCGACGAAGTGGATCGTGAGCGCCAGCGCGTTCATGCCGAGCGCCGCCGCACACACCGCAGGCCAGCCGCCGCGCGACCAGGCAAAGGCGCCCGCGATCGAGCCCAGCGCGCCGCCGATGAAGCGGCTGACCATGTAGAGCGTGTTGATGCGGCTGCGCGCCTCGGGCATCAGCGAGAGCACCTTGCCCTGCTCGGCCACCTGCACGGTTTGCACGCCGACATCCATCAGCAACACGCCGAGGATGAGCGCCGGAATCGTCACCCACAGCCACATCACGCCGAACGCGGCGAGGATGACGGTCAACGCCAGCGTCACGGTGAAGGCCGCGCCGCGTTTGTCGGCCAGCTTTCCCGAATACGGCGCGGCCAGCGCGCCCACCAACCCGACGATGCCGAACAGTCCCGTCTCGGTGGAGCCGCGATGAAAGTGTTCCGCCATGAGGAACGAGAGGCTCGTCCAGAACGCGGTGAAGCTGCCGAACGACAGCGCGCCGATGATCGACGGACGCCACAGGCGCGGCTGCGATCTCAAGACCTGCCAGAGCGAAATCATCAGGTCGCGATAACGCATCGTGACGGTCGGCGGACGGTGCGGCAGGCGTGTGCGCAGGAGCGCCGCGAGCACCACCATCATGACGGCGGCGAGGCCGAACATCGCGCGCCAGCCAAAGTGATCGCCGATCACACCAGCAAGCGTGCGGGCGAGCAGGATGCCGCCGAGCAGGCCGGTCATCATCACGCCGACGGTGCGGCCTTGTTCGCCCGGCGGGGACATCTCCACCGCGATCGGAATGAGGATCTGCGCGCCCATGGACGTCGCGCCGATCAGGAAATTGCCCAGGATCAGCAGCGGCAGGCTGGGCACAAACGCGGTGCCCGCCAGCACCGCCGCGCACAGGAGGATGAGCGTGAGGATGAGCCGGCGGCGCTCGACGATGTCTCCGAGCGGGAGAAAGAAGAGCAGGCCGATTCCGTAGCCGATCTGCGAAGCCATCGCGACCCAGCCGACCTGCGCGGCGGTGGCGTGGAAATAAACGGAAAACGCGCCGAGCAGCGGCTGGTTGTAGCAGAAGTTGGCCACGCACGCGCCGCATGCGACCGCCATGAGCCAAAGCGTGCGCGGAGACAGTTCGGCGGCAGGCGAAGACGAAGGAGTGATATGTTGCGACATGAAGAGCGGACGAGGTCAGCCAATGAGGAAATGTTTCACAGAGGAAGAAAGAGGGAGCACAGAGCACCACAGAGATCGGAGTTCTGTAGTTCGGACTCCTGCTGTGCTCTGTGTCGGCGCTCTGTGTTTCTCTGTGAAATAATCCGGAGCGGAGAATCGGCTCAGGCTTTGCCTCCGAAGGTGCAGTGGTCGTCGAGGTCGAGGAGGTCGAACCAGGTTTTGATGTCTTCGCGGGTGGTGGTGAACTTGGCGACTTCCGACGCAAACAGGGCAAGCGTCTCGGCGTCGCTGTCGGGTCCGCGGTGAAGGTGATGCTCGCTCCACGCGGTGATCTCCCAGGGCGAACGCGTGTGTTTCGCGTTGGCTTCGATCCACGCGAGGATTTCGCCGTCGCCTTTGCCGGTGGCGAGTTCGACGAGGAGCGCGTCGGGGTCGATGCCGGTGAAGGCGAAGAAGTGGCGATCCATGCTTTTCGCGCCGTAGCGATAAACGCCGATTTTGCCCGCGTTAAGAGCGCGGCCTTTGTCGAGGATCCGCGGAAGCATGACGTAGCCGCCGAGGCGGACGCGGTGGCTGCGGGGCGGGCGTTGGGTGAGGTCGATGGACATGGGCGGAGGAGTTGAGAGTTGAGGGATGAGTGTTGAGAGCCGGAGTCGGATGCTGAGTTTTGGTCACAGAGCGCACGGAGTTCGGCATGAGTTTGAGGAGGTCCGAAAGACTGCGGTCATCACAGGGTTGGGCTTGTGGCTTTACTCTGTGAACTCAGGGTCGGAACTCCGTGCCCTCTGTGACGAAGATCGCGGCTGGTTCAGCGGAGGCCGCCGGCGATGACGATGGACTCGCCGGAGAGCCAGGCGGGGCGCTCACGGGGAAATCCGGATCACACCTGGCTGTTGGTCGCGCGGTAGATCGCCACGATGTCCGCGGCGGTCAACGGACCGAGGGCTTCGAGTTGCGCGCCGTCGCCGTAGGTTTTTACGGAGTAATCGGCGATGGCGGCGAACTCGCTTTCGGCGAAACCGAGCGAGGCGAGCGATTGATAGAGTCCGTTGTCACGCAGCCATTGTTCGAAGCGTTCGACAAAACCCACCGCACGCCCGGTCTCGGTGCCGGTGAGACCGAAGAGACGCGTGCCGAGCTGCGCGAAGCGGTCGCCGGCGCGGTTGTTCGCGAGCAGCCAGCGGAAGTAGGCAGGATAAAGCGTCGCCAAACCGCGTCCGTGCGCCAGCTCTCCGCGATAGGCGCTGAGGGCGTGCTCCATCGAGTGCAGCACGAACTGCGCGGGGCGGCGTCCGGCCAGTTGATAGTCGTTGAGCGCGAGCGTGGAGGCCCAGAGGAGTTCGCCGCGCGCCGAGAGATCGGCGGGGTTGACGAGCGCACGGGGCAAGGCATCGAACACCGTCGCAATCACGCCTTCCGTGTGACGGTCGGCCAGGGGCGATTCGTTGCCGCCGAGCAGGTAGTTTTCAATGACGTGGCTGAGGATGTCGGCCGCGCCGTCGCGCGTGGTCACCGGCGAGAGACCGGTGGTGAAGGCGGGATTGAGCCAGGACACGAGCGGCTTGAGGAACTCGGCGGCGAGGACGGATTTTCCCTGCGCGGCGCGGTTGGAAATGACCGCGTAGGGCGTCACTTCGGAGGCGGTCGCGGCGGTGGTGGGAACGGCGGCGAGCGGGAGCGCACCCGTGAGCTGGAAAGCGCGGGGCTGGCCGAGCACAAAGGGCCAGATGTCGCTCTCACCGGCGTGCGCGAGGGAGGCGATCGCCTTGGCGGCGTCGATCACCGAACCGCCGCCCACGGCGACGACGAAGTCGGCCCGCGCTTCGCGCAGGAGCGCGACGGCGCGGTTGACGGTCGCGGCCTCGGGGTTCGGCTCGACGCCCGAGAACAGCGTGAACGAAGTTCCGGCGGCGGTGAGCGCGTCGGTCACTTGAGCGAGATAACCGAGGCGGGCGACGGTGCCTCCGCCCGTGACGACGAAAGCGTGTTTGCCAAGGCGGGCGGCTGCGGTGGCGAAGGCGGAAGCCTGGTCACCGCCGAAGAAAAGCCGGGTGGGAGTGTAAATCGTGAAGGAATTCATGGCGAAGAGAGTGAAGAGAATTGATGTGTGGTGGATTAGCGGAGGCCGCCGGCGATGACGATGGACTCGCCGGAGAGCCAGGCGGAGTCGTCGGACGCGAGGAAGACGGCGGCAGGGGCGATGTCGTTCACCTGGCCGATGCGGCCGAGCGGCGTGTCGGCTTCGATCTTCTTGCGGAAATCGCTCTCGGCGAAACCGGCGGCATGCACGCCCTCGGTCTCGACCATGCCGGGGTTGATGGAGTTCACGCGGATCTGCTTCGCGCCGAGTTCGGCTGAGAGCACGCGGGTGATCGAATCGACCGCGGCCTTGGTCGCGCTGTAAACGGACGAGCCGGGAATCGCGTTCTTCGCCACGATGGAGCTGATGTTGATCACGCTGCCGCCGGTCGCGGGGAACAACGGCACGGCGGCCTGCGTGACGAGGAGGAGTCCGAGGACGTTGATGTTGAACTGGCGGTGGAAGAGCTCGGGCGTGACGGCTTCGAGCGGCGCGAATTCATAGACACCGGCGTTGTTCACGAGGATGTCGAGACGTCCGCCGAAAGCCGATTTCGTCTCGGCGAGGAGACGCGTGATGTCCTCGGGCTTGGAGACGTCGCCGGCGACGGCGAAGGCTTTTCCGCCTGCGGCGATGATCTCGGCGACGACCTTGTCGGCACCGGCTTTGGAGGAGGCGTAGTTGACGGCGACGGACGCGCCGGCGGCGGCGAGGTGCTTGGCGATGGAAGCTCCGATGCCCTTGGAGGCGCCGGTGACGAGGGCGGTTTTACCTGCGAGTTTTTGAGTGCTCATGATGGTTTGGATTTCTGATTTGGGATGAGTTGCTGAACGGAAAGTCGGAGGAGGCGTTCTGACTGCCGATCACGCCGCGACCGCGACGGCGGCGATCAGGCCCAGGTGGGCCAATGCGACCAGCAGCCGATAACGCGACATCCGGCGGGTCCGGGGCGCGGCCACGAGAGCGGTGGAAGTGGTGGTGTTCATGATGTGAAGTGAAAGAAGAAGGCTAAATAGTTGACTACTTAGTAAAATATGGAGGCAAAAAAAGGGCGCTTTTAAGCCGCCGAAACCGCGCGCTTGGCGCCGAGCAGGTCGAGGGCGGTGTCCGGAAGCACCCGGAGGAATTCGACGTCGTTTTGAATGCGAGCCTGACCGAGACCCCCTTCGAAAAGGGCGAAGAGGCATTTGGCCTTGGCTGAGGCGTCACCCGGAGGAAGCGAACCCTCGGCCTGGGCATCACGGATGGCCGACTCGAAGTAGCGCACTTGGCGCTGCAAGATCTCCTGAACTTTCAGGCGGATGGGCTCATCCTGGGTGCTGGTTTCGGAACCAACTGAAAAACAAGGGCATCCAAGCACCTGACCGTGCTCCGCCTTGATGGCAACCTGCCGTTCATAGACGTTCTGGAAGAAGTTGCGAATGCGATCCACCGGGGGCTGCGATGCCGAAAACCAGCCGTCCCATTTTTGGCGGCCACGCTGCACCCAGTCGGTTTCTAATGCCTCGACAGCCAAAGCGGACTTGGACTCGAAGAAGTAATAGAAACTGCCCTTTTTGACGCCGGCTTTCTCGCAAATGGCGTCGATGGTCACGACGCCGTAGCTGCGCTCCCAGATCAAATCCAGAGCGGCTGCGAGCAAGAGCTCCTTAGCGTTACTTGTGCGTCCCATGGCCAGACTTATTGTTTACTAGTTGGTCAACTACAAGTCTAAAAATGCAAAAAGTAAGCCGCGAGCTTCCTTGCGCTCCGAACCGCGCCTGCAAGCAGGCGGCCTACCGCGCGGAACGAAACGCCGGGTGGTTGCCTGCTTCTCCTCGGTAATAGCTGCTGTGTCTGCGGGTTTGGGCGGTGGCGTCGGTGTTACGGTAGGTTCCGCGACTGTGTATTTTTCTAATTCGGATCTCACGCGTTGTGAATACGCGACGGATTTTCGTCGGAGCATGTAAAATATGATAAATACACACGCCACCGCTGCGGACCATGGCCAATACTGGAGGAATCCAAACACGGAACTAGAAGATCATAGCTGTGTTACGTAGAGCAAGTTGGAATCATGAAGATTGGTCCGTAACTAGAACCTCAAGCGTGATTAGTGATCGACCCGTGCGCTCCAAAATCCTTCCTAGCGCACAGTGAAAGTCGTCCTCGCCGAAAAACCCTCCGTCGCCCGCGACATCGCCAAGCATCTGGGCGCGTCGAAGCGGGCCAACGGCTGGCTGGAGGGCAACGGTTGGGCCGTCACCTGGGCGTTCGGCCATCTCGTCGAGTTGCAGGAGCCCGAGGACTACACGCCCGACTGGAAACCGTGGCGCGTGTCCAACCTACCGATCATCCCGGAAAAATTTCGCCTGCGTCCGCGCGGCGACGCCGGGGCGCTGCAACAGCTCGACACGGTCAAAAAACTTTTCACCGACGCCGAGGAAATCGTCTGCGCCACGGACGCCGGCCGCGAGGGCGAGCTCATCTTCCGCTACATCCTCGAGTGGTCGGGTTGTTTGGAAAAGCCTTTCCGCCGCCTCTGGATCAGTTCGCTCACCAACGAGGCCATCGAAAAGGGTTTTGCGAAGCTCCAGCCCGGCTCCGATTTCGACAAGCTCTACGCCGCCGCCCGCTGCCGCAGCGAGGCCGACTGGATCGTGGGCCTCAACGCCACGCGCTTCTTTACCGTCGAATACGGCCGCCGAAACCTGCTTCTCAGCCTCGGCCGCGTCCAGACGCCCATCCTTGCGATGATCGTCGGCCGCGACCTCGAGGTGGAGCGCTTCGTGCCCGAGGAGTTTTGGGAGGTGCACACCAAATGCCGCGGCGCCGTCTTCAAACACACGACCGGCAAATTCACCGCGCAACCCGTCGCGCAGGGCGTCGTCGAAAAAATCACCGGCCAGGACCTCGTCATCACCGGCGTCGCCAAGAAGAACGCCCTCGCGCATCCGCCGTCGCTCTACGACCTCACCACGCTCCAGCGCGACATGAACAAGCGCCACGGATTCACCGCCGACCAGACGCTCAAGCTCGCGCAGAGCCTTTACGAAAAAAAACACCTCACGTATCCGCGCACCGACAGCTCCTACCTGAGCTCCGACATCCAGCCGACTATCGCGCCGCTCCTGGAAAAACTCCGCGTCGTAAAGCCTGCCGAGATCGCCAAGCTCGACCTCGCCGCGCTCCCGTTCTCCAAGCGCATCATCGACGACAAAAAAGTCTCCGATCACCACGCCATCATCCCCACCCATGTCCTCGGCGGCGAACTCGACGGTGACGAAGCCAAACTCTACGACGCGGTCGTCACGCGATTGATCGCCGTGTTTTATCCGCCCTGCGTGCGCGCGATCACCACGGTCGACGCCGTGTCCGCCGAGGAGCCGTTCCGCGCCCGCGGCGTGGTGTTGGTCGATCCGGGTTGGGAGGCGCTCTACGGCGGCGACGCGTCCGAGGACGAAAAAGACAAGGATGCCGCCGAGGCCGTGCAAAAACTTCCCGATTTCCAGGAAGGCGAGCGCAATCCGCACGAGCCGAAACTCGCGCAGCTCAAAACGTCCGCGCCGAAGCGTTTTAACGAGGCGAGTCTGCTTCAGCTGATGGAAACCGCCGGCAAGATCGTGACCGACGAAACCCTCAAGGAAGCGCTCAAGGAAAAAGGCGTCGGCACGCCGGCCACGCGCGCCTCGATCATCGAAGTCCTCATCACGCGCCAATACGTCGAGCGCCGCAAAAAGAACCTCGTGAGCACCGACTCCGGCCGCGCGCTCATCTCGCTTGTGAAGGACGAGCGACTCAAGTCCCCCGAGCTCACCGGCGACTGGGAGCACCGCCTCAAGCGCATCGAGCGCGGCGACTACGAAGCGGGGGTCTTCATGAAGGAGGTCGAGGCCTACACGCGCGAAATCCTCCAAGGCAACGCCGAGGCCACCCTCGACCTGACCAACCTCGGCCCGTGCCCGACGTGTTACGCGCCCGTCATGCGCGGACGCACCGGCTACGGCTGCACCAAGTGGAAGGACGGCTGCAAATTTGTCCTGCCCGGCGTGCTCTGGGGGCTGACGATTTCGCCGGTGCTCGCGCGCGAGATCCTCATCCACAAGCGCAGCCTCACGCCGCACCCCATCGAGGTGGACGGCGCGCGGCACTTCGCGCATCTGCGCTTCGACAAAAAAGGCCAGCCCGCCTATGACGTGGCCGACGCGGCGAAAAAGGCCGATCACGGAGCCGAGTCGCTGGGCGCGTGCCCGGTGTGCGCGGGCGACGTGGTGGTCGGCCCGAAGGCTTACGGTTGTTCCAACTGGCGCGGGGGCTGCCGCTTCGTCGTGTGGAAGGTGATCGCGCAAAAAGAAATCACGCCCGACATCGTGAAACAGCTCCTCACCGCGCAAGTGACCGACACGCTGACCGGTTTCACCTCAAAGGCGGGAAAGCCCTTCGACGCCAAACTCAAGGTCATCGGCGGCGAGGTGAAGTTCGAGTTCAGCGGATAGGTGCGTCAGGCTGAGGCTCGCTTGGTTTGTTCGGGCACAGGGACGGAGATGGTCACATCGTCTTTGGTGTAATAAATCCCGTCTTTACCTGCAGATCGCATCAAGAGCCCCTCAGCCGTCTTCTTAAAGATTACGGGACGCTTCCAGCCATCCATCAGCTCGCCGCTTTTGGACACTTCTTCGGCAGGAGTATAAAAACATAATTTGCGCGGATTATCCTTATCCAGCGCCTTGATGATTTTGGCGCTATCGAGATCTGCGGGGAAGGATCCGTATTCCACACAATATAACTGAAGAGCGGTGCTCACTTCATTCATCTGCGCTTTGGTCAGTGAGGTTTGCCATGAAGGGCCGCAGTAGGGAATCGTTGGAATGAGGATTGCGGCCAGCAGGGTAAGGATGCCGGCGCCTAGCAGGATCGTCGTAAATTTCATGGTCGGGGCAGGTAGGCGTTGACGGGATGTTGCCTAGGCTTCCTCAGCTCGGCGATCTCGCTTTGTAGTGGGGGGATCTATGCGCGGGATGACTCTTGTTCTGCGGTCCCTGCTGTGCCGTGAGCTTTTGTATCGCTTACTGTACCGTCTGCCGGCGCGCTGGTGGGGCGTCTCCTCGGGTTTAAATTTGGCGGATGGGGCGGGCGTGCAGGGATCGGCACGACTAATGGAGGGCGGGCCGCCGTGCCCGCCGACTTGAGGGTTTTGCTCTGCGCGGCGGACATAGCGGTCCGCCCTCCCGCATCCCTCCTCCATCGAAAGCCGAAAGGCTTCACGATAATAAGACCTCCGTAGATGTGGCGCGTTTTTTCATCATCTACATTGAATCGTTACCTGCAATCACCCGATGGGCGGGCGCATGGAGTGCACGCCGCTTCATGAACGGAAACCTGACTGCAGTCGGCAAATGGCTTCTGAATTTTGCGCTTATTCAATGCCTCTTGGGTCTTATCTGCACCATATTGCTCTTCATCGCGTTTTATCAGGTGATCGAAACAATTGGCATGACGGTTCCCGTGGTCACACGATAATTTCCCACGTGATCAGCTCCGACGCTCGAACGTTGAGCTGACAGAATTAGATAAAAACGTCTTCCGCCGAATTGGCTTCTTAAGGCTTCAAAGGCCCAGTCCCACCAATCGACGCAAAAAAGCCGAGGGCGCGGGTCCTCGGCTGGGTGGGTTGAGTCGGCTCGATGCCAGATCGAGCCCTACAAAAAGCGTTCGGCTTAGAAGAACGTCAGGTAGTCGCCTTCGGCCATGCGCTTGATGAGGAGCGCGAGTTCCATCGCGTGGTAGTCGCCCCACATGGAGGACTCGCCGCAGGGAACCTTCTGGCCCTTCGGGATGTGGTCCCAGCCGTTCGGACGGTGATAGACGCTGTGCAGCAGCAGGCCCTGGTGCTTCGGGTTGGTGGACAGGTAGGCGTCGGAGAACAGCGTGTTCGCGACGGTGAGGCCGGCCTGGGTGTAGTGGGCGCCGGCGGCTTTCTGGCCCTTGGCGGAGAGCCACTGGCCGAGGCGGAGGAAGCCCTGCGCGGCGATGGCGGCGGCGGAGCTGTCCACGGGCTCGTGGGCGTTGAAGGGGTTGGCGTCCTTCTTGGTGATGTCGCCCAGCGCGGCCCAGTTGAGCGCGGCGCTGTCCCAGTAGGGAATGCCATCCTTGGCGGAGTAGCCGTCGATGTAGTAGTCGCTCGTGGCCATGGCGGTCTCAAGGAAGAGGTCGGTCACGGCACGGCGGCCGCCGACAGCGTCGAGGTCGGCGCCCTTCACGGTGTCGAGAAACTCAAGCTGCTCGGCGTAGCCGCAGATGATCCAGGCGGCGCCGCGCGTCCAGGTGGTGAACGGCGAGTAGCCCTGTTGCGAGGACGGGCAGCGGAACTGGCCGTCGTTGCGGTTGAAGACGGACTCGTGGGCGACGCGGCCGCGGATGTCGTAGCTGTCGCGGCCCTGGCCGTAGAACACGTTGTAGCGCGCGGTGGTGGCGGCGTGCTCGATGGCTCGATGGAGGAGGTTGATAGACTTGTCGCCTTCGCCCATCAGCGAGTGGCCGAGCTGGTGCGCGACGACGAGGGCGCGCATGGAGCGGATGGTGTCGGCGAAGAGGGACTGCGGGCCGTTGAAGGAGTAAACGTAGCCGGAGGGCTTCACGCCGGGGGAACCCTTCACGGGCGACCACGGGGCGGTCTGGTTGGTGGTCGCGTGGCGGGCGGCCTGGACGGCGCCGGAGACCTTGAGCGCGAGCTCGGTGAAGTTGAGCTCGTCCTGATTGAAGGGGATTTTGCCCTCAAGCATCAGGCGGCGGAGGTTGCCGTAGGTGGAGACGTTGTTGAAGCCGTGGTCGTGCACACCGACGTGCGAGACGTGCGAGGCCATGAGCTGCACGGTCTTTTCGCGGCCGAGCTTCAAGTAACGGGCGTCGCCGGTGGCGTCGTATTGGAGGAACGCCATGCCGAACTGGAAGCCCTGCGTCCACTCGGTCCAGCCGCGCGAGGTGTATTTGCCCTGCACGGTGAAGACGGGCGTGCCCTTGGACGGGTCCCAGGACTTGTTGATCGAATCGATCTTCTGACCGGCGAGTTCGAACACGCGGTCGACTTTCTTCTGGAGCTTGGCGGGGGTCAGCTTGGCGTCGATTTTCATGGTAAATGGATGCGAAAAGCGTGGGTCGCCCGCTCCGGTGAAACAAGGGCCAACTGCCAGCACAAAGCCGCCATCCCAGCACGAAGCCGATCCGGTCGTTCCGGAAGTTTAACGCAAAGGCGCGAAGTCGCCAGGGACGCAAAGAAACAGTCCGAGCCTTGGCGCGCTTCGCGCCTTGGCTCCTTTGCGTTAAACTCCGGAGTCTTTAGCCCGCGAAGGTCGTGAGCAGCTCCACGTAGATCTTCGCGGTCGCGACCAACTCGCGCAGCGAGGCGCGTTCGTCGACGGCGTGGCAGTTGTCGCCGCCGGGGCCGTAGCCGAGCGTGGGGATTTTCAGGTGGTGCGAGAAGAAGTGCATGTCGTTAAACCCATACGACGTGCGGAAGACGCTCTTTCGCCGGCGCACGCGCGTGGTGCAGTCCGCCATCGCGGCGAAAAACGGGTCGTCGGGCGGGGTGAAACACGGGTGGTTGTGCGATACTTTTTCGACGGTGATGCGGCACTGCGGGATGGCGCGGGCGGCGGCGCGCAGGCAGGCGCGCAGCTCACGCTCGGCCGCGGCCACCGTCTCGACGGGCAGCACGCGGCGGTCGATGGAGAAGCTCGCGAACGCGGGCACGGTGTTGATCTTGCCGCCGGGGCCGGACGCGAACACGCCGCCGAGGTTGATCGTGGGCGTCTTCACGACGCCGTCGGGCGCGGTGAACGTGCGGTGCTTGAGCCGGCGCTTGTAGTCGTCGAGCGCGCGCACGAGGGCGGACATTTTTTCGAGCGCGTTGATGCCCTGGTCGGGACGGCTGCCGTGGGCGGCCTTGCCGTGCACGATGACATTGAGCCAGACCACGCCGTTGTGTCCGCAACAGATGCCGTCGCCCTCGCCGCCTTCCATGACGATCGCGTAGTCGGGGCGGATGGGCGCGTGTTTGACGAGCCAGCCGGCGCCGAGTTCGGAGTCGGTTTCCTCGTCGGCGGTGAACGAGACCTCGAGGTTGAGCTTCGGCACGGTGCCGGTGGCCTTCAGCGCGCGCAGGGCCAGCAGCAACGAGGCGTGCGAACCCTTCATGTCGGCCGTGCCTCGGCCGTAGATCCAGCCGCGCTCGACCGCGCCGCTGAACGGATCGCGGTGGCGCCAGTCGCCCGAGACGGGGACGACGTCGTAGTGGGCGTTGAAGTGGAGGGTTTTCTTCGCACCGCGCGCGGCGAGTTTGCCGAGGACGTTGTAGCGCGGATGGCCGTGCTGTTCGGGCGGCAGGGTTTTTTGCAGCAGGGCGCGCGGGATGGGGTAGCGGCGGGTCTTGAGTCCGGCGGACGAAAGTTCGGCGGCGAGCAGGCGCGTGACGGCGTCGTAGTGGTCGCCGGGCGGATTGACGGTCGGGATGCGCACCAAGCTTTGCAGCAAGGCGACCAGGTCGGCGGTGTGGGCGTCGATATAGGCGGAGGGCGACATCGCGCGGGAACCTAGACGTGTTGCCACGGTCGGCGAGGCGATAAACATGCCGCCCATGCCGACCGCCTCCGAGATCATCGCCTTGCTCCAGCTCGAACCGCTGCCGGTCGAGGGCGGCTGGTTCCGGCGCAGCTACACGAGCGCCCTCGCCCTGCCCGACGGCCGACCGGCGGGCACCGCGATTTATTTCCTGATCACGCCGGAGGGGTTTTCCGCGCTGCATGCGTTGCGCACGGAGGAGGTGTGGCACTTCTACGCGGGCGATCCCGTCGAACACCTCACGCTCGATCCCGCCACGCACACCGGCGCCAAGACCCTGCTCGGCTCCGATGTCGGGCGCGGCCAGCGTCCGCAACTCGTCGTGCCCGGCGGCGTGTGGCAGGGCGCTCGCCTCGCGCCGGACACCGCCCGCGAAGGCTGGGCGCTAATCGGTTGCACGATGTCGCCGGGCTGGGACGCCGCGGAGTTCACGCTGGGCGACCGGACCGCGCTCACGGCGCGGTTCGCCGGCTGGGCCGGGGATATTTACACGCTCACGCGATGACTTTTGACAGCCCACCGGTGCCTCGCATCGTTGGCCGCAATCATGTCCCTCGCCGATCTCCGCAAAGATTACAGCCTGTCCGGCCTGCTTGAAAAGGACCTCGCGCGCGATCCGTTCCGCCAGTTCGACAAGTGGTTTCAGGAGGCCACGGCCGCCAAGCTCGTCGAGCCCAACGCCATGACGCTCGCCACCGCGACCAAGGACGGCCGCCCTTCCGCCCGCACCGTGCTGCTCAAGGGCGTCGACGGGCGCGGCTTCGTTTTCTACACCAACTACGAGAGCCGCAAGGGCCGCGAGATCGCCGAAAATCCCCGCGCATCCCTCGTGCTGCCGTGGATCGGGCTGGAGCGGCAGGTCATCGCCGAGGGCACGCTCACCAAGGTGAGCCGCGAGGAAAGCGCCGCGTATTTCCACTCACGTCCGCGCGCCAGCCAGCTCGGCGCCTGGGTCTCGCAACAGAGCTCCATCATCACCGGCCGCGCCGTGCTGGAGGACGCCATGAAGGCCCTTGAAAAGAAACACGCCGGCGCCGAGGTCCCGGTGCCCCCGGCCTGGGGCGGCTACCGGCTGACGCCGGAGACCGTTGAGTTCTGGCAGGGCCGCCGCAGCCGCCTGCACGACCGCCTGCGCTACCGCCGCGAAGCCGGCGAATGGATCGTCGAACGCCTCGCCCCGTAACGCCGCGCGCGTCCCCGTCACGTGCCCCCCGCCCCCTCTAAACCCCGCCGCCGCTCCCGCGCGCGTCCCTCGGACGCCCTGCTGGCCGCCGCGCTCGCAACCCTGGGCGAGGGCGTGATCATCGCCGACGCCCGTTGGCAGCGCGGCGGCTTCGGCATCGCGTTCGTCAACGCCAGCATTTGCGAGATGACCGGCTGGTCGCCCGCCGAACTGCGCGGACGCATGCACAACGTCCTGCACCCCGACCACCGCCACCTCGCCGAGCTGCGCCGCTGGCGGGCCAAGGCCACGCCCGGCCGCACGTTCACCGGCGAGGGTTATCTCACCCGCCGCGACGGCACCCTGCTCTACACCACATGGACGTTCAGCCTCGTGGCCGGCGCTCGGGGGCGCATCACCCATGTCGCCATCACCTACCGCGACATGACGGCCAAGCGCAGTCTGCAGGAAGCGTTGATCCACTCGCAGCGGCTGGAGGCCGTCAACCGCCTCGCCGGCGGCGTGGCCCACGATTTCAACAACCTCCTCTCCGTCATCAACGGCTACTGCGAGATCCTCGGCAGCAAACCCGCCCTGCGGCGCGAGGCCGGGCGCGAGATCGGCGAGATCCACCGCGCGGGCCAGCAGGCCGTCGGCCTGGTGCGCCAACTCCTCGCCTTCAGCCGCCACCAGACGCTGGAGCCGAAGGTCGTGAGCCTCAATCAGCTCATCCGCGACCACGCCGGCATCTTCGCCAAGCTGCTCGGCACCGGCAAATCCATCGCCCTCACCCTCGACGCCGTCACCGACCACGTGCGCGTCGACCCGTCGCAGCTCCAGCAGGTGCTGCTCAACCTCACGCTCAACGCCCGCGACGCCCTCGCCCCCGGCGGGCGCGTGACCATCGGCACCGCCAACCGGATGATCGGCGCGCGTTTCCACTCGCGCTCCGGCGATACCCCGCCGGGCCGCTACCTGCTCCTGAGCGTGCAGGACAACGGTCGCGGCATGGACGAGGAGACGCAGGCCCACCTCTTCGAGCCGTTCTTCACCACCAAGGAACACGGCCAGGGCACCGGCCTCGGCCTCGCGCTGGTCTACGGCGTCGTCCAACAGAGCGGCGGCTACATCAGCGTGCGCAGCACGCCCGGCGCCGGCTCGACCTTCGAAATTCTCCTGCCGGAGGTCGCGGAGGAGGTCGATCCCCAGCCGGCCTCGCTCGGCGTGCTGCCCTCCACCCGCGGCCGCGAAACGGTTTTGATCATCGAGGCCGACCCGGTCGTCGGCAAAATGGTCGCGGGCATCCTCACGACCGACGGCTACAGCGTGCTCGCGGGCAGTTCTCCGGCCAAGTCGCTCCAGCTCGCCAAACGCCACCGCAAGCCGATCCATCTCCTGATCGGCAACCTGCAGCACCCCGACGGCGCCAAGCTCGCCCGCGCCCTGCACGCCGGTCACCCGCGCCTCCGCCTGATCGCCACCGACAGCACCCCCTTCACCCCCTTTGCCTGGCTTCCCCGCGAAGCCCAGGCCGCCCTCCCCAAGCCCTACGCCCTCAGCACGCTCCTGCACACCGCCCGCGCCCTGCTCGACGGCAAGCCGTCCCTGGAAAAACCCACCTCCGCCCGGCCCAAACCCGCCCGCGCCTCCCGCACCCGTTCATGAAAATCCTGCTCACCGGAGCCTCCGGTCTCGTCGGCAGCGCCTTCGCCCAATCCGCCACCCGCCGCGGCCACCAGGTCACCGGCCTCGTCGGCACCTACGCCGGCGACATCCCCGGACTCGCCGCCAAACGCACCGCCGACCTCACCGACGAGGCCGCCCTCACCGCGACCGTGCTGGAGCTGTTCCCCGACGCCATCGTCAACTGCGCCGCCGTCTCCGAACCCGCCCAATGCGAGGCCGATCCGGCCCGCGCGCAGTCCCTCAACGTCGCCCTGCCCGCCCTGCTCGCGCGCCTCGCCAACCACCTCAGCGCGCGCTTCGTCCACCTCTCGTCCGAACAGGTCTTCGACGGCACCAGCGACTCCGCCTACACGGTCAAGAGCCCCGTCAAACCCATCAACCTCTACGCGCGCCAGAAGGTGGAGAGCGAACGCCTCGTCCACACCGCCGCGCCCGAGTTCGCCGTCACCATCCGCGCCCCGCTGCTCTCCGGCAACAGTCTCACCGGCCGCCGCAGCCTGCACGAACGCCTCTTCGCCGACTGGTCCGCCGGCAAGACCCCCAAGGTCTACACCGACGAGATCCGCCAGCCCTGCACCGCCGCCAACCTCGCCGAGCTCATGGTCGAGCTGATCGAGCGCCCCGACGCGCGCGGCGTATTTCACTGGGCCGGCGCCGACGCCCTTTCCCGCCACGAACTCGCCCGCCGCATCCGCGCGCACTTCAAGCTGAGCGAAACCGCCGCGCCGCTGGAGGCGATCACCCGCGCCGCCGATCCGCGCGCCGCCTCAAAGCGCCAGGCCCGCCTCGCCCTCGACCTCAAGCCGCTGGCCGGCGTCGTAAAAACCCCCATCGAAACCTTCGAGGCCCAGTTGGACCAGTTCATCATCCCGCCCGCCTGCCGCGCGTGGTATTTTTCGGCCTAGTTGAGAGCTGAGAGTTGAGGGTTGAGAGAAAAACCGGCTTGCGGCTCTCAACGCTCAACTCTCAACACTCAACTTCTTCCCATGCAGCTCGATCTCCTTCCTCACCGCACCGCCGGCGCCGCCGAAAACATGGCGGCGGATTTCCTCCTGCTGCAGCGCTACCCCGAGCCCGCGCACGCCCGCTTCCGCCACTATGACTGGCGCGGCCCGGCCTTCACCTTCGGCTACGGCCAGAAAATCGCCTACGTCCGCGACCAACTCGCCGCCCTCGCGCCCGGCGAACACCCCGACCTCACCCGCCGCCCCACCGGCGGCGGCGTGGTGGATCACCGTAACGACTGGACCTTCGCCCTGGTCATCCCCCGCGGCCACCCCCTCTACGACGCCCGGGCCGCCGAGAGCTACCGCCAGGTCCACGCCGACCTCGCCGCCGCGCTCCGAGAGCAGGGCCAGCCCGTCGTCCTCAAGGAACGCTGCGACTCCTCCTGCGACCTTGAGGACTCCGACTCCGCCTCCGACCCCGAACTCTCGGCTCCGGGCCCAAAGGGCCCGACGGTCTGCTTCGTCCGGCCCGAGCTCCACGACGTGCTCCACGGCGACACCGGCCAAAAGGTCGCCGGCGCCGCCCAGAAACGCACCAAGCACGGCCTGCTCTTCCAAGGGAGCATCGCCAAATCCGTGCTCGCCTCGACCATGGACTGGGACGCCTTCGAAGACGCCTTCGTCGCGCGCCTCGCCGTCACGCTCGGCGCCGAGGCGGTCACGACGCCCTGGCCCGAGCTCGCCGAGGGCGAACTCGACGGCCTCACCGAACACTACTCGTCCCCCGAGTGGATCGGGCATCGGTGAGGTCCGGCCCGGCGGCAGGGCCCGCTTTGTGCCGCGATCCGCGCGCGCCGAACAGGCGGGCGGGCTGCGTCAAAACGCGTCGCGACGACGATGCGTTTTCCGGCGAAGCAGCAGCCACCGCGCCGCGCGCGACAACGGCGGAGCCGGCGCCCATGACGAAAAAAATATATGAAAGACCGGCCGGACAACGCGGCCCCGGCGCGAGATCCGAACCCGTCCCCGGACGGACGACGGCGATTTTCAGAGGAGAAAACGCCTGTGTATTCATACTATAGATACACAATTCCGGCGATGGCCGGAGTTTCGCAAAAACCGGCCGCGACGCGCATTGGACACTTGCAATTCTTCCACGCTGTCCGATGCTGTCGCTGCGCGGCGCATAATGCGCCAAACGTCCGAAGGCTTTCTTCGGGCGTCATACCAGAACCAAACATCCATACAGGAACATCCCATGGCCAAAGCCAAAAAGACCGTTAAGAAAGTTGCCGCCAAGAAGACCGCCAAAAAGGTGGTGAAGAAGGCCGCCGCCAAGAAGAAGAAGTAACGGGCCCCGCTCGTTGCTTTTTTTTTATGGCCAACAGCCGCCCGGGAAACCGGGCGGCTGTTTTATTTTCAGGGAATGTAGCCCCAACCGGTGGTCGGGGGGATTAGGCTCCGGACACCCCGACCACCGGTCGGGGCTACACCACAAATCGAGATCCCGCCGCGGGGAGAACGCTCAGTTCATCCAATAGCCGCCGCCCTTCTCGTCGCCGCCCACACCGACGCCCTCGAGCTGCTCCTCGGCCTGCTCGGCCGGCACTTCCTCCAGCGGAGCGAAGCGCTCCGACGAGAACCCCAGCTCCTGCTGGCCCGCGTGAAACGGATCGGGCGGATTGACCAGTTCCGCCAGCAGCAGACCGACGGTCGCGCTGTCGCCGCCCTTCACCACCTTTTCGCGCCCGAGGAACACCTCGCGGATCGTGTAGGTGTTACCCTTGACCGGGAGTTGCTTGTAGATGGCGCGAATGACGGCGGTGAAGCTGTCGTTCGTGCAGACGACTTTCTGACCTTTGACCATGATGGGAAGACTGTAGGCGTTTTGCCGCGGGAGGCAATGGGCGGAATGGCGCTTACTCGATGCGCCCCTCGTCGAAATCGATGAGGTCGGGCACGCTGATAATCTGCTCGGCTCGGTCGGCGCAGCCCATGTTGGTGAGCGCCTCCTTCAAAAAATCACGGCCGGCGGGGGTCATGCCCTTCTGGACAAGTTCGCGGTTCCATTTCGCGGCGCGCACATCGGCGGGGAACAACGCCTTGAGCTTCGTTTCGATTTCGTCCGCCGTCGCCGACTCGTGCACGATCTTCTCCACCGCGGCCGGATCGATGCCGAGGTGCATGCATAAAAACCGGTCGAGGCCGCGCTTGTAGTTCTTCGCATAGCTGGCGGGCAGCGCGCCATGAGCCTTCACGTAGGCGCACTTCGCCAGGAAGCGCGGCAGATAAAGCAAACCCGTGGCCGGATGCGGCTGGTAGGGCGACGGGAGGCAGGTGAGCACTTCTCCGGTGGAACCGGGAATGGGTTTGGACAGCATGACCGCCCACTGCACCCGAGAGCGGGGCGGAAGAAAATCTCTTTTTGCGAACCCGAGCTTACTTCCAGTTCAGCACGAACCGGGTGAAATAGGTCGTGTCGAGCCGCTCCACCCCGGCTCCCGGCCGGCTGGTGTAGTCGTTCGTCACGCCGAGACGGAGCTTCCAATTGGGCGAAGGCATCGGGACCTCGTAGTAGGACTCGTGGATGGCCCGGTAGTTCGTGTAGTCGTCAAAGGCCGGCATGTAGGTCAGGTCGTTGACGAGCTTCGCGCTGTTGAAGGTGTGCTCGTGGTGCAAGCCGAGGTCCAAGCCGAAGCTCTTCACGTCCTCGGTGTCCGGATTGTGGTAGTCCTCATAGCGGAACGACAAACCGGCGCGGCCCGTGAGGATTTGCTGCGCCTTCTTCACAAAATCATAACCGAGACCGGTCGCCGCCAGGTTGTAGTATTTGATGTCCTTGACCTGGTCGAAGCCACTCTCGTCGCGCACATACCAGGATTTGCGGCCCGCGTAGTTGTTGGCGTAGTCGAGGCCCGCCTTGAACTGGTCTGCCGAGACGGTGCCGTCCGCCTTCTGGTATTTGTAGGCGGTGAAAAACTGGAGCGTGTCATGCAACCCGATCCGCTTGATGCGGGCGCTGGTCGCGGACCCAAATTCCTCGCGATTGCCCGTCTTTCCCGTGATGTCGGCGGAGGCCTCGAAGGTCCATCTCGCCTCCTGCGGGTCCTTCGAGCCGGGATCCCAGGTCGCGGTCACCCGGTCGAGCGAGGTCCCGATGATGCGGGTCGTCTCGTGAATCTCGATTTTTCCCGAGTCGAGCGGCGTGATGGTTCCCTTTGCCATCGTGCCGTCCGCGAGGCGGATGAATTGCGGCGCATCGGTCTGCAAGCGCGTGACCTCGGACTTCTTGATCGTGAGCGTGCCGGCATAATCGGTGGTCAACGTGATCGCCTTGTCGTCGATCTTCGCGACCTTGCCGACCAATCGCGCCCCGTTCTTTGTCTCAACGGTATCCGGACGGGCCGGAGTCGCCAAAGCCGCCAGCAGGACGGCGAAGACAAAGAAAAGTGGACGATTGAGCATTGCGGGCATTAGGTAAACCGCCCCCGCCCTTCGTCAAACCCGCAGACGCGATTCACCGCGCGCTCGCCGTCGAAAGTCCGCAAAAGGGAAAGGCGCTCGACAGACCCAAGACGGACGCGTTGCTTCGCCTCAGAATGCCCGCCGACTCCACCCAACGCCCTTCGCTCATTCTCGCCGATCGCTGGCAGGACTACCAGTTGCTCGACTGCGGCGACGGCATGAAGCAGGAGCGCTGGGGCGACGTCGTCCTCGTTCGTCCCGACCCGCAGATCATCTGGCCCAAACGCGGCGGCCCCGAGTGGACCAAATGGGACGCCTTCTACCACCGCAGCGAAAAAGGCGGCGGCCGCTGGGAAAACCGCAAACCCCTCCCCGACTCCTGGCAGATCAAATACCACTCGCTCGGCCTCACCTTCCGCATCCATCCGACGTCCTTCAAGCACACCGGCCTCTTCCCCGAACAGGCGGTCAACTGGGAGTGGTCCTCCGCTCTGATCAAGGCCGCCCGCGCCGCCGGCCGCGAAATCAACGTCCTCAATCTCTTCGGCTACACCGGCGCCGCCACCTGCGCCGCCGCCAAGGCCGGCGCCAGCGTCACCCATATCGACGCCGCCGAGGGCATGGTCAAATGGTGCAAGGAAAACGCCGCCCTCTCCGGCCTCTCCGCCGCGCCCATCCGCTTCATCACCGACGACTGCCTCAAGTTCGTCCGTCGCGAGCTCAAGCGCGGCAAGAAATACGACGCCATCATCATGGACCCGCCCACCTACGGCCGCGGCGCCACCGGCGAGATGTGGAAACTCGAGGAACACCTCTGGCCCCTCCTCAAGGAATGCCGCGAGCTTCTCACCGAGAAGCCGCTCTTTTTCCTGATCAACGCCTACACCGCCCGCCTCTCGCCCACGGTCGTGGTCAATCTCCTCACCGAGCTCATGTCCGGCCGCGGCGGCACCATCACCGGCGGCGAGGTCGGCCTCCCCATCAAGGCCGACGGCAAAATTCTCCCCTGCGGCATCTACGGCCGCTGGGAAAGCTGACCGCCCATGCGCCGCGTCCGCCGCACCGCCCTGCTTGCCTCTTGGATCGTCGGTCCTTGGTCGTTCGCGGATTCCCCCGCGCCCATCCCCGCCGCCTCCGACGTCGACCAGTCCCTTCGCCTGGGCTCCGTCACCGTCTGCAGTGAAAACGACAAATACTTCGCCGGCACCGACGAGCACTACACCAACGGCCTGAAGATCACCCTCCTCTCGACCGACCTGCGGAACTTCACCGACGACTCCCTGCCCGCGCCCGTCCGCAACCTCGTCCGCCTGCCCGACAGCTGGGTGCCCGCCGACTGCCCCCGCAAACTCGGCCTCTCCCTCGGTCAAAACATCTATACGCCCCAGGATACGCAGACCACCGCCTACCAGCCCGACGACCGCCCCTACGCCGCCTGGCTCTACCTCGGCCTCTCGCTCCAGGTCTACCGTCCGCCGTCCGCCCCCGGCGGCACCGCCCGTCTCGACGTGTTCGAGGTGGACGCCGGCGCCGTCGGCCCGGCCGCCATCGGTCGGGAAATCCAAAACGGCGTCCACGACACCCTCGGCATCGACCGCGCCCAGGGTTGGAAC
>Ga0207689_10000212_pt1 | contig 51394 bp, 49 predicted proteins | sample KBSMisM52_FD_184312 | JGI IMG/M metagenome (GOLD analysis project Ga0207689, IMG submission 184312) | Miscanthus rhizosphere microbial communities from Kellogg Biological Station, Michigan, USA - KBS Miscanthus M5-2 (SPAdes) (version 2) | ecosystem: Host-associated > Plants > Roots >...
GCTCTTCGCGTGGAGTGAGTGAGGCGAGGACTCGCGTCACCGTTTCCTTGAGGTTCGACTGGATCGCCGCGTCCACCGGGATGACGGCGTTCTTGTCCTCGATGAAATCGCCGAGGTGGCTGTCTTCCTCGTCGCCGATCGGCGTTTCGAGGCTGATCGGCTCCTTGGCGATCTTCATCACCTTGCGGACCTTCTCCAGCGGCATGGAGAGGCGCTCGGCAAGCTCTTCCGGCGTGGCCTCGCGGCCCGTTTCGTGGAGGAACTGGCGGCCGGTTCGGACCAGCTTGTTGATGGTCTCGATCATGTGCACCGGGATTCGGATGGTGCGCGCCTGGTCGGCGATTGAGCGGGTGATCGCCTGTCGGATCCACCAGGTGGCGTAAGTCGAGAACTTGTAACCGCGGCGGTATTCGAACTTGTCGACCGCCTTCATCAAGCCGATGTTCCCTTCCTGGATCAGGTCGAGGAACTGCAGCCCGCGGTTGGTGTATTTCTTGGCGATCGAGATGACGAGGCGAAGGTTGGCCTCGACCATCTCCTTCTTGGCGATGCGGGCTTCGCGCTCCGCCTTCTGGACCTGGTTGACGATGCGCCGGAACTCCCCGAGCGAAGTGCCGGTGCCCTGCGCGATGGTCGCGATCTCGGTGCGGATGCGGTCAACGGTGTCGCGCTCGGTCGAGGCGAAGGCGGCCCATTTCTTGTCGGTGCCGGACACGCTGTCGAGCCAGTTTTCGTCGAGCTCGCGGCCCATGTAGCTTTCGAGGAAGGCCTTGCGCGGAACGCGATGACGCTCGGCGAGGCGCAGCATCTGGCCGCCAAGCGCGGTCAGGCGGCGGTTGAAGCTGTACAGCTGCTCGACGAGATATTCGATCTTGCTGCCGTGGAACTGGACGCTTTCGACTTCCGCGGTCAGCTGCTCGCGCAGCTTCTGGTACTTCTTCTCCTCGGCGGCGGGGAAGTCGGCGCCGGCGGAGAAGGCCTCCATGCGGTGCGCCTGGACCTTGGAGAATTTCTTGTAGACCGAGGTGATTTCGGCGAACTTCTCGAGCGCTGCGGGTTTCAGCGTCTCTTCCATCTGGGCGAGCGACAGGGTGTTGTCCTCGTCGTCGTCGGACTCCTGCGGGCGGGCGCGCCGCTCGACCATGTCTTCGTCGTCCTCGGACGCGCCCTCTTCGGGCTGGTCCTCGACTTCTTCCTCTTCCTTGATCGAGGGGCCGGCGACCTTCTCGCTGATCTCGCCCTCGGCGCCTTCGCCGCCCTCTTCGGTCTCGTTCAGCTGCTCGGCGGTCGGACCCTTCGACAGCATGGCTTCGAGATCGATGATCTCGCGCAGCTGCATGCGGCCTTCGTTGAGCGCGTTTGACCAGTCGATGATGGCGTTGAAGGTGATCGGGCTCTCGCACAGGCCCCAGATCATCGTGTCGCGGCCGGCCTCGATGCGCTTCGCGATGGCGATCTCGCCCTCACGGGAGAGCAATTCCACCGCGCCCATCTCGCGCAGGTACATGCGGACCGGGTCGTCCGTGCGGTCGACGGCTTCCTTCTTGACCGCGGCCGCGGGGCGGGGGCCACCGTCGTCTAGGGGATCGACCTCGTCCTCGAGCGGGTTCTCGTCCTTGTCTTCCTCGGCGTCGTCATCACCGACGTCCTCATCCTTCTCGACGATCTGCACGCCCATGTCGTTCAGCGTGGACATGATGTCCTCGATCTGCTCGTTCTGGTCGGCCGGGATCGCGGCATTAATCTCGTCGATGGTGATGACTCCGCGCTTCTTGGCGCGCGCGATCAGCTTCTTCACCGACGCATCGTTCATGTCGATCAGCGGAGCATCGCCAGCTTCCGCAGTGTCCAGGTCTTGGGTGTCGTTTTTCGCCATATTGGTCCGCCGCTTAGTCAGTGCCGGCGAGTGACGCCAGCCTTTGCCGTAGTTCCTTCTGCGCCTGCTTCAAGCGCTGCTGTTCTTCATAGGCCTCGTCGGTCACGTCCCGCTTCAGCCGTTCCGTCGCGTCGACCAGGGCCTGCTCCACTTCCTCGCTTGCGGCGATGATCTCCACCGCTGCAGCCAGATCGCTTCGGGCGCGGTCCGGGTCGCTGTCGTGGCGGGTGAAGGAGAAGCCCATGGCGCGAGGGCCTCCGCCCGCCGCTCCGTTGTTGGTGCCCAATATGGTGTGAAGCGCCTCCCGATCAAGCGCAGCCCCGTGTAGCGCCGCTTCGACGAACTCGTCGCGCAGTTTCGCGGTGCCGCGATCGGCGATCGGAAGGTGCGCCAGCTGCTCGCAATGGGCCGGCAATTCCTCCGGGTAATTGGCGAAACCGAGGATGAGGGCGCGGGCGGTCGGGGCATCGATGCCCTGCTGGGCAATAGCGCGGGCGTTGGCGCCGACGGGAGGGGGCGGGGGAGTCCAGCGCTGGCCCTTGACGAACGGGCGGCGGTCGCGGGTCGCGCCGGGGATCGGCGACTGCTGGGGCCGGCGAAGCTCGTAGAAGCGGTTGAGCCAGTCCTCACGGTACATGCGGGACAGGTCGGCGTGCTGGATCTGCGCGGCATGGTCGACGAGGCGCTGTTTGAGGCCGGCCCAGGCTTCGGGGGTATTGAGCGGTTCCGCTTCGAGCTCGTGCCGCCACAGCCGCGAGTCGAGGGCCTCCGGCGCGGCGAGCAGCTCCTCGATCGCTTCCTTGCCGCCCTCGCGGACGACGTCATCGGGGTCTTTTCCGGCCGGAAGTTCGACGAATTTGAGCGTTCTGTCGGGTCTAAGTAGCGGAAGTGCGCGTAAAGCGGCTCGAATTGCGGCCTTTTTCCCCGCATTATCGCCGTCGAAGCAAAGGATTGGCGCCGGATCGAGCCGCCACAGCCGTTCCATCTGACCCTCTGTGAGCGCAGTGCCATTGGGCGCCACCGCCTCCGCGATCCCGGCTCGGTCGAGACCGATGACGTCCATGTAACCCTCGACCACGATCAGGCGCTTGGCCGTCCGGCTCGCGGGCCCGGCCCGGTCAATGTTGTAGAGCGTCCGCCCCTTGTCGAAGAGGATGGTGTCGGGGGAGTTGAGGTATTTCGGTTCGCCCTCGCCGAGGATGCGACCGCCGAACGCGATGACCCGGCTGCGCGCGTCGCGGATCGGGAACATCAGGCGCCCGCGGAAGCGGTCGTAGCTTTCCTTCCCGCCCTCTTCGGGCTTGATCAGCATGCCGGTCTCGACCAGCCGGTCCTCGCCGAGCTTGTCGAGCGCGCGCTTTAGCGCCGTGCGGTTGTCGGGTGCGAGCCCGAGCCCGAAACGCTGCTGGGCGGCGGCATCGATCCCTCGGCGCTTGAGATACTCCCTCGCGTCCGTTCCGCCGAGGCCGTTCAATTGCTCCACGTACCACGCCGCCACTGACGCCATGACGTCAGTCAGCGATGCTGCTCGTTCCGCGCGCTCCTGAGCCTTCGGGTCGGGCGCAGGGACTTCCATGCCGGCCTTGCCGGCCAGCTCCTTTACCGCGTCCATGAACGGCATTCCGCGATTGTCGGTGAGGAAGCGGATCGCGTCGCCGTGCGCGCCGCAGCCGAAACAATGGTAGAAGCCCTTGTCGTCGTTGACCGTGAAGCTCGGTGTTTTCTCGTTGTGGAAGGGGCAGCAGGCTTTCCATTCGCGGCCCGCACGCAGCAGCTTCACCGTTGGCGCAATCACCGCGCTGAGCACGGTCCGCGCGCGCAGTTCATCGAGCCATTGCGGTGAGAGAGTCACGAAACGACACTAGTCCCGGGAGGCGCTCTCGCAAGCGCGTGGGCCAAAGTTATCCACAGACTCAGGCGCTTGGCCGAATCGGTGCGGGAAAGGAACAATCCCTGGGTGAACATTTAACACCCTGAACAGCGACTTGATTTCAAAGGATTCATTCAAGTCGTCGATGCGGCCCCTTGTAGGGTAATCTGTCATCGTTCCGACACACGGCGGCACACGATCGCCGAGCGGAATGTATTGGAGGGGGTTATATGTTGAAGAAGATTGGCGGGCTTGCCCGCGCTCTCTACATCTTGCTCGCGATTATTGCCGGATTTGTTGCTCTCGGCATGATGAATGTACCCTTGGTCCTTGTTGTTCTCGGCCTCATCGCTGGTATCGTGATGCCGAAAGAAAGAATGCTCCTGGTCGCTGCGCTCGTCATTGCGCTTCCGACCGTCGGCGCTGCGCTCGGCACGATCCCGACGATCGGCGCGAAGCTCACCGCAGTTGCCGCTAACCTACAGCTGGGCGCCGCCGCGGCGCTCGCCAGCGCGATTGCAATCATGTGCTACGAACTGGTGATGGAAGGCGTAACCGGCCTGACAACCACCGGAACAACCGCGAAAACCGCAACCGCGTAACTTCTCGAATACCGAAACTGGCTCCGCCGCGCCGTGCGGCGGGGCCTTTTTCGTGTCAGGCGGACAGCGCCGCCTTCACTAGCGCGCTGGCGCGGGCCGGCTCGATCGACGGGCCAAGGCGCTCCTTCACCAGGCCCATGACGCGACCCATGTCCTTCATCGAGCTGGCGCCGGTCTCGGCGATGATCTCGCGGATCTTTGCTTCGGCGTCGGCATCGCTCAGCTGCTGCGGCAGGAAGCGCTCGATGACGGCGATTTCGCCTTCCTCGATAGCCGCGCGGTCCTCACGGCCGCCCTTGCGGTAGAGGTCCGCGGATTCACGGCGCTGCTTGATCATCTTCTGGAGCACTTCGGTGACGAGCGCGTTGTCGTCTGCCGGAGCGCCGCCGGTCCGCGCTTCGATGTCGCGGTTCTTGATGGCTGCCGAAACGAGGCGGAGCGTGCCCGTCGTCTCCTTGTCGCCGCCTTTCATTGCCGCGATCGTCGCGTCCTTGATGTCGTCCCTGATCATGGAACGGGCAGTAGCGTTGCATTTTCACGCTGACCAGCGTTGACCCCGCGAGCCAAAGCGCATAGCGGCAATGCCTTAGCGACATCGCTGGCAAACCCCTGACGGAAGGCTTCTGACGCCCATGGCCGACGCACATCCTACGCGCCCCGCACAACCCGAGGGCGCGACGGGAGTCGTCGTGTTCGCTGATGGCAGGACGATTTGGGGGCAGGGCTTCGGCGCCGAGGGTGAAGCGGTTGGGGAATTGTGCTTCAACACCGCCATGACCGGCTACCAGGAGGTCATGACCGACCCGAGCTACGCGAAGCAGGTCATCGTCTTTACCTTCCCGCACATTGGCAATGTCGGCGCCAACGACGAGGACGTCGAGGCCGGCGAGGCGCATGCGCTGGCGTGCCTGGTTCGCGAAGTGGTTACGCAGCCGTCCAACTATCGCGCCAACCAGGGCTTCGCAGACTGGATGAAGAAATGGGGGCGGATCGGGATCGCCGGCGTCGATACGCGCGCGCTGACGCGGTTGGTGCGCGAGGAGGGGCCGCCGACGATTGCGGTGGCGCATAGCCCCGAAGGCAAGTTCGATCTTGACGCATTGCGGAAGCTGGCGGCCGACTGGCCGGGGCTAGAGGGCATGGACCTCGCCAAGGACGTCAGCCGGCTGCAGGTCGAGCGCTGGACTGGCGGCAAGTGGGCCTGGGGGCAGGGCTACGAGCTCGGCGGCGAGGATGACAGCCGCCCGCATGTCGTCGCGGTCGATTATGGCAACAAGCGCAATATCTTCCGCCTGCTTGTTGAGGCGGGTGCTCGGGTAACGGTGGTGCCGGCGAGTGCCTCATTTGACGAGATCATGGGGCACGAGCCTGACGGCTTCTTCCTGTCGAACGGTCCGGGCGACCCGGCGGCGACGGGCGAGTATGCGGTGCCCGTGATCAAGCAGATGCTTGAGACGAAGAAGCCGTTGTTCGGCATCTGCCTTGGCCACCAGATGCTGGCGCTCGCGGTCGGCGGGAAGACCGCCAAGATGTTCCAGGGCCACCGCGGCGCCAATCATCCGGTGAAGCGCCTCGCCGACGGCCAGGTCGAGATCACCAGCATGAACCATGGTTTCGCGGTCGAGCGCGAGGGGCTGCCGGACAATGTGCGCGAAACGCACGTGTCGCTGTTCGACAACTCGAATTGCGGGATCGAGCTGACCGACCGGCCGGCGTTCAGCGTGCAATACCACCCCGAGGCGAGCCCGGGCCCGCAGGATAGCTTCTACCTGTTCGAGAAGTTCGTCGGGGCGATGAAGTCGTCATGAGGAGGCTCCAGACGATCTTTTCGTACAATCCACAGCAGCGCCGTAAAAAACGTGAACACGGCGGACATGAGAAGATAGACGCAAGCCAGCACAAGGAAGCCGATCGGGTTGTTAGCCCAATGGATGACGAGGTCGGTGTGTCTCAAAGGAACCGGGAGATCTCCGGTTCGGATGCCGATCACAACTATTGTGGCCGGCAGCAGAGCCAAGGGCGGGACGGCTACAGGAGCGAATATCTTCACCAGGCGCAGTTTCCTGCGTTCCCGAAGAGCATCCAAGGTTCCGGCTCTAGCTTTACGCCACATCGCCAGCCGGTTTTCGTGAAATCTCTGTGCGTTGCAACGGCCTTTGCACTTTCCGCCTGCGTTGCACCGCAAATGCACACCGAGGCGCAGCTCAATACCGTCGCCACCGGCTGCGGGATGGCGCTCGGCGAGCTCATCCAGGACGAGGAACAGAAAAAGCTCCTGCTCGCTATCCGGCAGAGCGCGACGCCCGAGCAGCGCGCCTGCGTCGCCAAATGGGCCCGCCGCAACGGTTTGAAGCCCGTCTTCGTCAACATGAATTTCCCGGAGAGCGGATCGTAAATGCCTAAACGGACCGACATCTCCTCGATCCTCATCATCGGCGCCGGCCCCATCGTCATCGGCCAGGCGGCCGAGTTCGACTATTCGGGAAGTCAGGCCGTCAAGGCACTGAAAAGCGAAGGTTATCGGGTGATCGTCGTCAATTCGAACCCGGCGACGATCATGACCGATCCGGAGCTTGCGGACGCAACTTATATCGAGCCGGTCACGCCCGAGATCGTCGCCAAGATCTGCGAGAAGGAGCGGCCCGATGCGCTGCTTCCGACCATGGGCGGGCAGACCGCGCTCAACACCGCGCTGGCGCTCTTCCAGGACGGAACGCTCGACCGCCTGGGAATCGAGCTCATTGGCGCCAATGCCGAGGCGATCGAGAAAGCCGAGGACCGCGAGAAATTCCGTGACGCGATGGACAGGATCGGTCTTGAGAGCCCGCGCTCGGCGATCGTCCACACGATGGAGGAGGCCGCGTCGGCGCTGGAGAGCGTCGGCCTTCCCGCCGTCATCCGGCCGAGCTTCACGCTTGGCGGCACCGGCGGCGGAATCGCCTACAACCGCGCTGAATATGAGCATTTCGTGCGCACCGGCCTGGAGGCCTCGCCGACCACCGAGGTCCTGATCGACGAGAGCCTGGTCGGGTGGAAGGAATATGAGATGGAAGTCGTGCGCGACCGCGCCGACAACGCCATCATCATCTGCTCGATCGAGAATATCGACCCGATGGGCGTGCATACCGGCGACAGCATCACCGTCGCTCCGGCGCTGACGCTGACCGACAAGGAATATCAGCGAATGCGGTCGGCATCGATCGCGGTGTTGCGCGAAATCGGCGTTGAAACAGGTGGTTCCAACGTCCAGTTCGCAGTCGATCCGAAAACCGGGCGGATGGTTGTGATCGAGATGAACCCGCGCGTGTCGCGGTCTTCGGCGCTGGCGTCGAAGGCGACTGGTTTCCCGATCGCGAAGGTCGCGGCGCGGCTGGCGGTCGGCTACACGCTCGACGAGATCGCCAACGACATCACCGGCGGCGCGATCCCGGCCAGCTTTGAGCCGACCATCGACTATGTCGTGACCAAGGTGCCGCGTTTCGCCTTCGAGAAGTTCAAGGGTGCCGATGCTCTCCTGTCGACCGCAATGAAGTCGGTCGGCGAGGTGATGGCCATTGGGCGCAGCTTCCACGAGAGCCTGCAAAAGGCGCTGCGCGGGCTGGAGATCGGCTTGTGTGGGCTCGACCGGGTGCGCGAGCTCGAGAATAGCGACCCGACTGCGATCGAGACCGCGCTGGCACGCCCGACGCCCGACCGGCTGCTGGTTGCAGCCGAGGCGCTCCGCCAAGGCTTTACGGTCGAACGGATCAACCAAATCGCGCATTTCGACCCATGGTTCCTCGAGCGGCTGCGGGAGATCGTGCAGGCTGAGGAGCAGGTGCGGCTGAAGGGCCTGCCGGCCGATGCGATCGGGATGCGGCGCCTCAAGACGATGGGCTTCTCCGACGGGCGCTTGGCGCAATTGTCGCTGCGCTCGGTCGAGGTCGACCGCGCGATGAGCGAGAAGACGGCGGCGGGATCGGGCGTGGTTCACGACGCGATGAAGGCGATGACCGGCGGCGTGACCGAAGTGGAGGTGCGCAATCACCGCCAGAAGCTCGGCGTCCGCCCGGTATTCAAGCGCATCGATAGCTGCGCGGCCGAATTCGACGCAACGACGCCCTACCTCTATTCGACCTACGAGGCGCCACTGTTCAGCGAGCCCGAAGACGAGGCGGAGGTCGAGGCCAAGCGCAAGGTCATCATCCTCGGCGGCGGGCCGAACCGGATCGGGCAGGGCATCGAGTTCGATTATTGCTGCTGCCACGCCGCCTTTGCGCTGCGCGATGCCGGTATCCAGACGATCATGGTCAACTGCAATCCAGAGACGGTTTCGACCGACCCGGACACCTCGGACCGGCTCTATTTCGAGCCGCTGACGGGCGAGGACGTGCTCGAGATCGTCCGGCGCGAGCAGGAACAGGGCGAGTTGCTGGGTGTGATCGTCCAGCTCGGCGGGCAGACGCCGCTGAAGCTCGCGGCGGAGCTTCAGGCGGCAGGCGTGCCGATCCTGGGGACGTCGCCGGACAGCATCGACCTTGCCGAAGACCGCGAACGGTTCGCGGCGTTGGTGCAGAAGCTCGGGCTAAAGCAGCCCGCCAATGGCATTGCCCGCAGCCGCGACGAGGCGGTGCGGGTGGCCGAGCGCATCGGCTATCCGGTGCTCCTGCGGCCGTCCTACGTCCTTGGCGGGCGGGGGATGGAGATTGTGGAGGGCCCGCAGCAGCTCGATCATTACATTGCGACCGCAGTGCAGGTGTCGGGGACGAGCCCGGTGCTGATCGATCGCTACCTTCGCGACGCGATCGAGGTCGACGTCGATGCAATCTGCGACGGCAAGGAAGTCACCGTCGCCGGCGTTCTCCAGCATATTGAGGAAGCGGGCGTACATTCGGGCGATAGCGCCTGCTCGCTTCCACCATACAGCCTCAGCACGGATATCGTCGCCGAGATCGAGCGCCAGGCGAAAGAATTGGCCCTCGCGCTCAAGGTCAAGGGGCTGATGAACGTCCAGTTCGCGGTCAAGGATGGCGAGGTTTACCTGATCGAGGTGAATCCGCGTGCCAGCCGCACCGTCCCGTTCGTCGCAAAGGCGATCGGCAAACCGGTCGCGAAGATCGCCGCGCGGGTAATGGCGGGCGAGGGGCTCGGTACATTCGGCGAGATCCAACATCCGCTCGACTATATCGCGGTCAAGGAATCCGTGTTCCCGTTCGCTCGCTTTCCCGGCACCGACCCCGTGCTTGGACCGGAAATGAAGAGTACGGGCGAAGTCATGGGAATCGATAAGGATTTCGATACAGCTTTCGCCAAATCGCTGCTCGGCGCAGGGATGAAGTTGCCGCAGTCGGGAACGGCGTTCGTATCGGTGAAGGATGCCGACAAGGACAATATCGTGCCCGCCGTCGAGAAGCTGATCGAGCTTGGCTTCTCCATTATCGCAACTGGCGGCACGGCGACGCATCTTCAGTCGAAGGGGCTGAAGGTCGAGACCGTCAACAAGGTGGCGCAGGGCCGGCCGCACATCGTCGATCGCCTGACCGACGGCGAAGTGGCAATCGTCTTCAACACGACCGAAGGCTGGCAGTCGCTGAAGGACAGCCATTCGATCCGGACAACGGCGCTGAATAAGAAGGTGCCCTACTTCACGACTGCGGCGGCAAGCTTGGCTGCGGCGCGTTCCATCGAAGCACTTCGCGGGCACGCGCTTGAAGTCGCGTCGCTCCAATCCTATTATTCCGCTTCCTAGAACGAGCTTCCACACCAGATTTGCCCACGTTCGCGCGCCCGCAGCAGGCGCGCCGGGGCCGGTTTTTGAAAAGGGATTGAAGATGGCGAGTGCCGAAAAGGTGCCGATGCTGGCCGAGGGGTTCCGCAAGCTCACCGATGAGCTGAAGCGGCTCAAGAGTGAAGAGCGTCCCGAGATCGTCCAGGCGATCGAAGATGCGCGCGCTCACGGCGACCTCAGCGAGAACGCCGAATATCATGCCGCCAAGGAGCGTCAGGGCCAGGTTGAGGCGACGATCGCCGATCTCGAGGATCGCCTCAGCCGCGCGATGGTGATCGATCCGACCACGCTGTCGGGTGACAAGGTCGTGTTTGGCGCCACCGTGAGCCTCGTCGATGAGGACGAGAAGAAGGTGAAATACCAGCTCGTGGGCCAAGCTGAAGCGGACGCCAACAATGGCCGGATCAGCTACAATTCGCCCCTCGGCCGTGCCCTGATCGGCCGCCAGAAGGGTGAAGAGGTCGAGGTCACGACCCCGTCCGGCGACCGCTATTACGAGATCAAGAAGATCGAGTTCATCTGAGCCGGTAATGGCTCGGGTCTTCCGCAGCGCGACGGCAATCATCGCAGCGCTGACGGCGCTTGCGTGGCTGTTCGCGTGGCTGAGTGGGCAGAGCGACTATGCCGCGGCGACGCTGGGGTTCATCCCAGCCCGGATCAGCGGCGCCACGACGCCGTGGGTGTCGGCTCCGGCCTTCCTGACGCCGCTGACGGCGACGATTGTCCACGGCAATTTCCTGCACCTCGCCACCAACCTGCTGGTGTTCATTTGGTGCGGCCATGCAGTCGAGCGCGCGCTCGGTCGTACGAGCATGATCATCATCTATGTGCTCGGCGCTTATGCGGCTGCGGCAGCCCAATGGCTCAGCAATCCGCACGGCGTCGTTCCCATGATCGGGGCGAGCGGCGCGATCAGCGCCATCATGGCCGCTTTCGCGCTAAGCTTTGGCCGGCCACGAATGTTCACCGGCAAGGCGCGAGTGAACCGCTGGCTGCACATCGCCCACCTGCTCGTGGCGTGGATCGTGATCCAGCTCATGGTTTGGTGGCTGGCGCAGGGCCAAGGCTACATGCTGGCGACGCCGGCGCACGTCGGCGGCTTCATCGCCGGGCTATTGCTCCAGCGACCGTTGCTCCTTTGGAAGTTCCGTCACGCCTAGCCGGCGGGCTGCTTCGGCCTTGCAATGCCAGGAATGCCACCTTCGAAATCCGGCTCGAGCAGCCGATGCAGATGGACGATGACATATTTCATTTCTGCGTCGTCGACGGTGCCTTGCGCCTTGCCCCGCCACGCGTCCTCGGCGGCTGCATAGCTGTCATAAACGCCGACGAGGTCGATGGTGGTGAGATCGAAGTCGAGAGTCTGCGGGTCTTTCACTCGCCCGCCGAAGACCAGGTGAAGCTTGCTCATGGCCCCCTGCTAGCCGGAAATCTGTGCTTCGTCAGCGATTCTTGACTGCGTCGACGGCAGCCTGGCCGGAAGCCTTGGCAGCGTCGGTCACACCTTCGAACAACGAGCGGATGGTCTGCTCGCCCTTTTCGCGGGTGAGGCCGAGTTCGTTCAGGCGGTCGTTTCCGGTTTCCCTCGCGGCGTCCAGGGCAGCCTGCGCGGTTTCGCGGACGCGGCGAACCGTCGGACGAAGCGCCTTCGTCTCGGCCTTCGTCCGGGGAAGCAGCGCGGCGAGAATGGCGCCGGCAGCAAGACCGCCGGCAATGGCGATCAGCGGAGCGGAATTGACGGTGTCGCCGGCTCGACGGCCAGCGCCGCTCACGCTCGTCCGGGCGCGGTCATAGGCTTCGATCGCGCGCTGACGCGGCGTGGTCCGTTCTGCTTCGTTATCTGTGCGGCGCGAGTCGGTCATTGCACTGTCTCCGTACTTGGCTTGGTTCGCCGTCGCCGTGGGGTTTTCGGCGGGGCTTTTTCTGGCTTCTTCGCTGGTTTCTTAGACGTGAATTTGCTGGCGATGTTCCCGGCGAGTTCCATCAGCGGCTCCCGCGCCAGAAACAGCGCGATGGCGGCGACTGTTCCGCCCGCTGCGATGGGGCGGGAACGAACCGCGTCGACGGCATTCTCGGCGAGATCGGCGCCCTTGTCCTTGGCGCCTTCCCAGGCATCTTTGGTGAGGCGCTTTGGGCTCAGGCGTTCCTGTAGCTGCTCGGCGCTTGCAATCATCCGGGTGCGGCGGCGATCTGCCTCGGCCCGCGCCGCGACGATTTCGGGCGTATCCCTCACAGGTCGCGCTTCAAGCGCTGGGCGCCATACCATCCGAGACCGCCGGCGATGGCTGCGAAGAGCACGAACGAGATGAAGCCCGCGATCAGCGGATCCAGGAACGCGAAGAGCTCCATGAACACCCCGAATGCGATCGTCATGATCGCCGCGAGGGCGACCATGAAGGCGACGCCGAACAGGATTGCGGGAAGGATGAGGGCCTTGCCCTTCGACGTGGCAATGGCCTTTAGAACATCGAGCTCGGCCTTGGCGTACGCCTTGCCCTCCTCGACGAGCTCGGAAACGAGCTCACCGATCGGCCGCTCACCCTGCGGTCCGTTGCCGGGGTCAGTCGGCTTCAGCATCAATCCTCGTCGTCGTCCTCGTCCTTGGCGAGTCCGGTCTTGAGCAGGCGCGCGAGGACGAAGCCGACAACGGCGGCGCCGGCAAGCGCGATGCCCGGCGAATTGCGGACGAACTCGCGAGTGTCGTCGATCAGCTCGTCGGCATCCTTTTCGGCGAGGGCGTTGGCGGCATTTTCGATCGCCGAGGCTGCGCGGCGGGCATAATCGCCGTATTCGGTGCCGAGGCGCTCCTCGATGCCGGGCGCGGTGTCGCCGACCAGCTTGGCAACGTTGCCCAGGGCTTCGGCCGAACGCTCCAAGCCCTGGCTGACGAGGCCGCGAGCGCGTTCGCCCGCCTGGCTCGACAGGTTCTCCGTGCCGCGACGGATGCGGTCCGCGATTCCGTCGCCATCGATGTCGCCAGACGTCGTGATGTCGCGGTCCTGGACCAAGGTGTCGTTCACTGTCGCCGCGCCGCCGGACGCGCCCTTGATCACCGTGTCGGTGCCCTCGGGCAGATCAGCGGTCTTGTTGTCAGCCATAACTCAAACCTCCTTTTCCGGATCAACCATGAGCCGGCGGCCTTCGTTCCGGCGCCACGGAGTGAAAGTTGCACGGTCCGGCGCGACGGGTATGAGGACCTCGGGTCGATATGGCTCGTTCCAGTTATGAAACAAGGTCAAATGACGCGAATTGCTCACGTCCACGCGCGGCAAATCCTCGATAGCCGCGGCAACCCGACGGTCGAAGTCGATGTAAAGCTCGAGGACGGCAGTTTCGGGCGCGCCGCCGTGCCTTCCGGAGCCTCCACCGGGGCTCACGAAGCGGTCGAGCTTCGCGACGGCGACAGGAGCCGCTGGGGCGGGAAGGGCGTTGAGAAAGCGGTCGCCAATGTGAACGGCGAGATTGCGCAAGCCGTGACCGGCCGTGACGCCAGCGACCAGCAGGGCCTCGACCACGCTTTGATCGATCTCGACGGGACGGAGAACAAGGGCCGGCTCGGGGCAAATGCGATCCTTGGCGTCAGCCTTGCCAATGCGAAAGCGGCCGCCGCGTCGGCCATGCAGCCGCTGTACCGCTTTATCGGCGGCCCGGAGGCGAACCTACTGCCGACCCCGATGATGAACATCCTCAACGGCGGCGCGCATGCCGACAATGGGATCGACTTCCAGGAATTCATGGTGCTGCCGGTTGGCGCGCCGACCTTTGCCGAAGCGCTTCGGTGCGGAGCTGAGATCTTCCACGCGCTGAAGGGCGCGCTGCATTCGGCGGGCCTGTCGACGTCTGTTGGCGACGAGGGCGGCTTCGCTCCGGCCATCAGCAATTCGCGGGAAGCTCTGGATTATATTGAGAAAGCCATCGGTGCCGCAGGCTATTCGCTCGGCAAGGATGTGCTGCTCGGCCTCGATTGCGCCGCCAGCGAATATTTCAAAGACGGCGCCTACCGCATGGTGGGTGAAGGCAAGACCCTGACGTCGCAAGAGAACGCAGCCTTCCTGGCGGACCTCGCGGCCAATTACCCCATCGCCTCGATTGAGGATGGCATGGCCGAGGACGACTGGGACGGCTGGAAGCTTCTGACCGACAAGATCGGCGACCACGTCCAGCTCGTTGGCGATGATCTGTTCGTGACCAACGTCACGCGCCTGCAGAAGGGCATTTCCGACGGCATCGCCAATTCGATCCTAATCAAGGTCAACCAGATCGGGACGCTGACGGAAACGATCGAGGCGGTGAACCTGGCGCGCAGCAACGGCTACACGTCGGTCATGTCGCACCGTTCGGGCGAGACCGAGGACTCGACCATCGCCGACCTCGCCGTTGCGCTCGGCTGCGGCCAGATCAAGACGGGCAGCCTTGCCCGATCCGACCGCACCGCGAAGTATAACCAGCTGCTTAGAATCGAGGAGGAGCTCGGCTCGACGGCGCGTTATGCCGGGAGCGGCGCAATCAAGGCATATAATCCACGCTGAATCACAGCTTTATCCACGACTTATCCGCGAAATATCCACCAATTCGTCCGTTTGTTCTTGCCTTCATGGCGTCTTCGTGATTCTTGTGAGGAGTCATGAAGGGGACAAATCGCATTTTGGCTCTGATCCGCAGGTCGGCGATGCCGGCGCTGGCGGTCATTGTCGTCGGCACCTTCGCCGGCCATGCGGTCGCAGGTCCGAATGGCTTGCTCGCCTGGGGCGGTTATCACCGCGCGCTCAACGAGCGGAAGGCTGAACTTGCGCAGCTCCAGCTGGAAAAGGCGCAGCTCAAGCATCACTCGGCTTTGCTCGATCCGCGCAAGGCCGATCCGGACATGGCGGACGAACTGGTGCGCAAGGATCTCGGCCTCGTCCGCAACGATGAAGTCATCGTTCCGCTCGACTAGTTGCCGCATTCCAAAGCCCTGCCTATAGGCGGGCCGCTTCCAGATGAGAGAGACTGCCGTGGCGAAAAGCGCCAAGAAAGCCGCCGTTTCCACTGCTGACGCCGAGCCCGGCGTCCGGCAACCGCCGCAGCCTCAGCGCTACAAGGCGTCGAAGGATGAGCTGCTCAAGCTCTACCGCGAGATGCTGCTTATCCGCCGTTTCGAGGAGCGCGCGGGGCAGTTGTACGGTCTCGGGCTGATTGGCGGCTTCTGCCACCTCTACATCGGCCAGGAGGCGGTCGGCGTTGGCCTGCAGTCGGCGATGACGGTCGGCAAGGACAGCGTTATCACGGGCTATCGCGACCACGGCCACATGCTCGCCTACGGGATCGACCCCAAGTTGATCATGGCCGAGCTGACAGGCCGCGAGGCTGGGATATCCAAGGGCAAGGGCGGCTCGATGCACATGTTCAGTGTCGAGCATGGCTTCTACGGCGGACACGGCATCGTCGGTGCTCAGGTGCCGCTCGGCACCGGCCTCGCGTTCAAGCACAAGTATAGCGAAGATGGCGGCGTCTGCCTCGTCTACATGGGCGACGGAGCGGTGAACCAGGGCCAGGTCTACGAAGCCTTCAACATGGCCAAGCTGTGGGACCTGCCGGTCATCTATGTGGTCGAGAACAACAAGTATGCGATGGGCACCTCGATCAACCGCTCATCGTCGGAGCCGGAGCTGTTCCGCCGCGGGCAGGCGCATCGTATTCCGGGCCTCCAGGTCGACGGCATGGACGTGCTTGCGGTTCGTGGCGCGGCCGAAGTCGCGCTCGAATGGACGCGGAGCGGCAAGGGACCGATCCTGATCGAGTTCCTCACCTATCGCTATCGCGGCCACTCGATGTCGGATCCGGCCAAGTACCGGACGCGCGAGGAAGTGCAGGACGTCCGCGAGCATCGCGATCCCATCGACCATGCCGCCAAGGAGCTCGAGAAGCTCGGCGTCAAGGAAGAGGAACTGAAAGCGATCGACAAGGAGATCAAGGACATCGTGGTTGAAGCTGCGAAGTTCGCTGAAGACGCGCCGGAGCCCGATCCCAAGGAGCTCTACACTGACGTCCTGGTGGAGAGCTACTGATGGCGACCGAGCTCAAGATGCCCGCTTTGTCTCCCACGATGGAAGAGGGGACGCTCGCCAAATGGCTGGTCAAGGAAGGCGATGACGTGCGTTCGGGCGACATTCTCGCCGAGATCGAGACCGACAAGGCGACGATGGAATTCGAAGCCGTCGATGAGGGCAAGATCGCCAAGATCCTGGTGCCGGAAGGCAGTGAGGGCGTGAAGGTCGGACAGCCGATCGCTTTGCTCGCCGCGGATGGCGAGACGGTCAGTGATACGCCGGCACCGGCGCCTGCCGCTGCAGAAGCACCGGCAGCGCCCGAGCCTGCCGAGCAGAAGTCGGAAGCGACGCCGACTCCGCATGTGTTCGAGACCGCGGCCCGCGACCTGGTCGCTGACGTCGCCAAGACCCACGACGACCCCGAGGTGCCCGAGGGCACGCCGCTTGTATCGACGACCGTCCGCGACGCCCTGCGGGATGCGATGGCGGAGGAGATGCGCAAGGACGAGCGCGTCTTCGTCATGGGCGAGGAAGTTGCTGAGTATCAGGGCGCCTACAAGGTCACCCAGAATCTGCTGCAGGAATTCGGGCCCAAGCGCGTCGTCGATACGCCGATTACCGAATATGGCTTTGCGGGCATCGGCTCGGGCGCGGCGATGGGCGGACTTCGTCCGATCGTCGAGTTCATGACTTTCAACTTCGCGATGCAGGCGATCGACCACATCATCAATTCGGCTGCGAAGACGAATTACATGTCAGGTGGACAGATGCGCTGCCCGATCGTGTTCCGCGGTCCGAACGGCGCCGCCGCTCGCGTCGCCGCACAGCACAGCCAGAATTACGGCAGCTGGTATGCACATGTTCCGGGCCTGATCGTGATCTGCCCGTACAGCGCGGCGGACGCCAAAGGCCTGCTCAAGGCCGCGATCCGCAGCGAAGATCCGGTCGTCTTCCTCGAGAACGAGCTTCTCTACGGCCAGCATTTCGACGTGCCGCAGCTCGACGATTACGTCCTTCCGATCGGCAAGGCGCGCATCGTCCGCCCGGGCAAGGACGTGACCATCGTCAGCTACTCGATCGGCGTCGGAGTCGCGCTCGAAGCCGCACAGGAGCTGATGGGGCAGGGCATCAATGCCGAGGTTATCGACCTCCGCACGCTTCGGCCACTCGACAAAGAGACGGTGCTGGCGAGCCTCAAGCGAACCAATCGCATGGTGGTTGTCGAGGAAGGTTGGCCGACCTGCTCGATCAGCTCGGAGATCATCGCGATCGCCATGACCGAAGGCTTCGACGATCTCGATGCACCCGTGATGCGCGTGACCGACGTCGACGTGCCGCTGCCCTATGCCGCGAACCTCGAGAAGCTGGCGCTGATCAAGGCGTCGGATGTGGTCGAAGCGGTGAAGGCCGTCACCTATCGCTGAGCTGACGGACCGCGACCTGGTCCGTAGCCACTGGCCGGCGCATTTGAGGCCGGCATTCGATGCCTTGTTCGCGATCGATGATGCGATGGCGGATGTCGTCGCCCAATCCACCCAGCCTGCGCTCGGAGCGATCAAGCTCGCTTGGTGGCGCGAGCGGCTCGAGGAGCTCGATCAGGGGAAGGTGCCGGCGGAGCCGAGGCTGGAGTCGGCAGCGGAGGAATTGCTTCCGCGCGGGATAAGCGGCGCTGGGCTAGCAACGCTCGAGGATGGTTGGGCGACTTTGCTCGACGAAGCGCCTGATCCTGAGCGGATCGCTCGTCGAGGTTCGATGCTATTTGGTCTCGCCGCGAAGCTACTTGGAAGCGAGGCGACGGAGGAAATCACCGCAGCGGGGCGGGTATTCGCTACCGCTGATGTCGCCCGTCGCGGGCTGACGGTAGAGTTTCCGAAGGCCGATCTTGCTGGAATTATCGTAGATCGCCCGCTGCGATGCCTGACGGCGATGAGCGCCTTGGCGGCCCGCGATATCCTCCGTGACTCTTTCGAAGCAGAGGCGACGCCGGGACGGGCGTGGACGTTGCTGCGCCATCGCTTGACGGGCACTTTCCCTCACTAGTTGATGACACGCGCCGTGCCGAATCTCCTTCATATTTAGGAGATTCCAGTGTTCCGTGGCGTCGAACACCGCGCCAGCCGAAGATTAAGGTTGCGGCCATGGCTGTTGCAGCTACTACCTAGGAATGAGCCTGAAATCATTGACTTACACCAGCCTCGCTCGCCTCGATCTCCAGGCGAGCGACCTCGAAGCCATTCACCGCACGGCGCGGGAAGTGAATGCGCTGGAGGGGATCAGCGGACTTCTCATCTTCAACGGCACGCACTTCCTGCAGATTATCGAGGGTGCGCCCGACGCGATTGACGAATTGCTTGACCGGTTACGGCGCGATCCGCGCCATAACGGTTTGGAGGTCCGCGACGAGCAGCAGGTCGAGCGGCGCAGCTTCCCGGACTGGTCGATGGAGCTGGTTCGAGTCAGCGCGAGCTATTTCGAGGCGAAAGATACGGTGTCCGAGCGATTGCCAGACGCGACGACCCCGGAAGTACGCGAACGAATCATCCGGATGACCGAGGGGATTTCCGGCACCGTCGCTTTCTAGGCGGGCTCGCGGACCTCCACCTGTTCCCGCCATTCGGCGAAAGCGGCTCTGGCCCGATCGGTGTAGGCCTTCTTGCGGTCGGCTTTCTTGGCTCGGCCCGGTGGCGGCGGCATCAGCCCGAAGTTGACGTTCATGGGCTGGAACGTCTCGGCGTCGGCGCCACCCGTGATGTGGTTGAGCAAAGCGCCCAGCGCGGTCTCGACTGGCGGTGACGCGAGAATGTCATCGCGCAGTTCTGCGGCGGCGAAGCGAGCGGCGAGGATGCCGACGGCGGCGCTTTCGACATAGCCTTCGCAGCCCGTGATCTGCCCGGCGAAGCGGATATTTGGCTTCGACTTTAGCCGAAGCTCGCTGTCCAGCAGCTTGGGCGAGTTGATAAAGCTGTTGCGGTGGATCCCGCCGAGCCGCGCGAACTCGGCATTTTCCAGGCCAGGGATGGTGCGGAAAATGCGGCCCTGTTCGCCGTGCTTCAGCTTGGTCTGAAAGCCCACCATGTTCCACAGGGTGCCGAGCGCGTTGTCCTGGCGAAGCTGCACGACGGCGTAGGGCCAGCGTCCGGTGCGCGGATTGTCGAGGCCGGTTGGCTTCATCGGTCCGTAACGAAGCGTCTCGGGCCCGCGTTCGGCCATCACCTCGATCGGCATGCAGCCCTCGAAATAGGGCGTGTCCTTTTCCCAATCTTTGAACGGCATCTTCTCGCCATCGATGAGCGCAGACACGAAAGCCTGGTATTGCTCCTTGTCGAGCGGGCAGTTGATGTAATCCTTGCCGCCTTTGTCCCAGCGCGCGGCCATCCAGCAGACGTCCATGTCGATGCTGTCGCGATGGATGATTGGTGCGATGGCATCGAAGAATGCGAGGGCGCCTTGGCCGGTTTTGGCGGCAATGGCTTCGGCCAGCTTCGACCCGGTCAGCGGACCCGTCGCGATGATCGTCGGGTGGTCGGGCAAAGCGTCGATCCGCTCGCGGACGACTGTGACGTTCGGGTGCTGTTCGATCGTCCGGCTGACTTCGGCGGCGAAGCCATCGCGATCGACGGCGAGCGCTGAGCCAGCGGGCACGCGATGCTGGTCGCCCGCGTGCATGATCAGCGAATTGAGCGCCCGCATCTCCTGGTGAAGCAGGCCGACCGCATTGTGCTCGGCATCGTCGCTACGGAAGCTGTTCGAGCAGACCATCTCGGCTAGGCGATCCGTCTCGTGTGCCGGCGTCGTATCGCCCCCACCGCGCATTTCGCTGAGGCGCACGCGAATGCCTGCTTCGGCCAGCTGCCACGCGGCTTCGCTTCCGGCCAAACCGCCGCCGATGATGTGAATGTCGAAACTCATGTGGGGCTGTTAGTCCCGCGCTTCCGCGCTATCCAGCCGCGATGCGCATCTTCACCATCGGCTACGAAGGCACGACGGTGCCGGATTTCATCGGAGCGTTGCAGAAAGCGGGCGTCGAGCGGATCATCGACGTCCGCGCACTGCCGCTGTCCCGTCGCCCGGGCTTTTCGAAAACGCCATTGCGAGGTGCGCTCGAGGAGGTGGGAATCGAATACATTCACCTGAAAGCGCTCGGTACGCCTTCGGAGGGTCGCACTGCGGCGCGGGCTGGGCGACACGCCGACATGGCTCGGGTCTACGCGGGTCAGCTCGAGCTTCCGGAAGCGATCGCTCAATCAGCCCAGATGCTCGATTTAGCGTCTGAGAAAGTGAGCGCGCTGCTGTGCATGGAGCGCGAACCCGAACATTGTCATCGGACCTTACTCCTCAATAGCGTCGCACCTGACGCTGAGGTCATTGATCTCTTCCCGTAGATGACAATCGTTCAGCTTTAGGAACCGCGCTCGGGCTGGCCAGTTTCTCAGCCGCAACGAATAGCAAAGGGAGGCATCCTCATGAGGAAACTGGCGATCTTATTTGGCGGAGCAGCACTGCTCGCCGCATGCCAAACGAACCCGCCGCCGCCACCAGCGCTGCCGCCGGTCGCAGTCGATCCCAACAATCCGTTGTTCGCCCCGGGCTTCCTCGCGCAGGCGGGCAGCGCCGGTCAATTCGAGATCCAATCGAGCCAGATGGCTCAGCAAATGTCGCAGAACGTAGGGGTGCGAAATTTCGCGAACATGATGATCGCGGATCACACGCGCCTCGCGCAGGCGGTTGGCGCGGCGGCGGCATCCGCGGGAATTACACCGCCCCCGCCCGGGCTGCTCCCCGCCGACCAGGCGACGCTCAGCCAGCTTGGCGCGACGGGCGGTGGTCCGAACTTCGATATCGCTTACAAGAATGCGCAGATCGCGGGCCATCAAAGTGCGCTGGTGCTGATGCAAAACTATGCGGCGAGCGGCGATGTGCCGGCGCTGCGTGCCGCTGCGTCGCAGGCTATACCGGTAATCCAGATGCATCTGCAGCAAGCGCAGATGCTCAACGTGACGCCGGTGATTCCGCCACCTCCGCCTGCACCATTGCCCGGACGGTCGGGCGAGCGCGGCTGACAGGAAATTGGCCCGGCCGAATTGGCCGGGCCCCATCTCAGCTGGCGTCCTGCACTCGGAAGGTGACGACGCTGTCTCCGATGTTCGCTTCGACATTGCCGCGCCGGTCGAGCGTAATTTCGTATGACGACCCGCGACGGTCGGTACCGCGGATGTGCGTCGTCCCGCGACGGTCGACCCTTTGCGAAAATGTCCCAATTTGATTTGAGAAGTCTCCGGCAACGGTCTCGGCCGCGCTGCCCTGCTTGAGTGGGGCCACGCCAATCGCAACGGCCACTACTGTCGACATCAACATTTCTAATCTCCCTTTTACGCGCAGCCTGGGGTGCTGCGCGGGAGATCATTTCAAGAAGCGTGCCAGAAGGTGTTCGCCAAGGCTTTCAATAGCTTAACCGCACTGTCGGATGAACGACAATGGTGCTGAGTGCTATAGCTTAGTAATACACACCTCAGACGGTGGGAAGCTCTTCCGCGCGCGTGTGAGCATCGAGCAATGCCTCAATGTCCGGGATCGGCCGTCCGGTCATTTCCTTGTCGACGGTGCAGACGATGCGTTTCTGGACCTCAGAGTGCAGGCATTTTTTGAGAACGCCTAGCGCCTTGGGAGGAGCGACGATGGCGAGCGCGCCGAAGTCACCGCGCAGGACGCGGGCCTTCAGCTCTTCGGCCGCCTCCTTGACCCACCGGTCTTCCTCCTGCTGGTGGAAGTCGGTCTCTTCGTAGGTAGAGTGGCCGTAGCCGTAGCTCTGCTTCACCGTGCCGGGCGCGTCGCTCTTGATGTCGCGGTCCTTGCGCTCATCCCTTTGGTCATGCGCTTCGGTCCGGAGATCGATCTGGTTTTCGTCGCCGTGGTTGCGGAAGAATAGCAACTTGCGGCCGTCGGCAACCATGACCAGCGCATTGTGGGGAAGGGGCATGAGCGGTTCCTCCATTTATAACTACCAAGGAGAACGCGGACTTCGGCCCCGCGGCTCCGCCGCTCGTCGCAGCGGAGCGCGCCTTGAGCTAGTTCATTCCTCCTCGGTATCGAAAGGTTCCGGGTCAACCGGCTTTTCAAGCTCGCTTTCGCCAGTCACCGCGTCGGGCAGCGGTGCCGTTTCGTCGCCGCCTTCCAATTCGAGCTCTTCCTCATCGCTCTCATCGATCTTGGCGACGCTGACGACATGCTCGTTGTCGGCGACTCGGAAGATGGTGACGCCCTGCGTATTGCGCCCTGCGATGCGGATCGTGGCGACGGTCGTCCGGATCATCTTGCCCTGGTCGGTGACGAGCATCAGCTGCTCGCCCTGCTGGGCCGGAAATGATGCGACGACGCAGCCATTGCGCTCAGAGGTGTCGATGTTGGTGATGCCCTGACCGCCACGGTTCGTGCGGCGATATTCGTAAGCCGACGAGCGCTTGCCATAGCCGTTCTCGGTGATCGTCAGGATGAACTGCTCGTTTTCCTGAAGTTCGGCATAGCGGTCGGCGGGCAAGGCGCATTCGACGTCCTCGCGCTCGCGCCACGGCGGGCAGCGCATATAGGCCTCGCGCTCTTCCTGCGTGGTGCCGACGCGGTGGAGAATCGACATCGAGATGACCTCGTCGCCTTCGAGCAGGCGAATACCACGGACGCCGGTAGAGGTGCGCGACTGGAACTCGCGGACATCGGTCGCCTTGAAGCGGATCGCCTTGCCCTTTCGCGTGGCGAGGAGAACGTCGTCACCCTCGGTCAGCAGCTCGACGCTGATCAGCCGATCGGTTGGATCCGCCTGTTCATCGCCATCGTCGCTCTCGACATCCTCAGTCGTGCCGGCGCCGAAGCGCATCGCGATCTTGCCGTTCGACGGGATGTTGGTGAATGCTGCCATGCTGTTGCGGCGGACCGTACCGTGGGCGGTCGCGAACATGATGTGCAGCGCGCCCCAGGTTTCCTCGTCTTCGGGCAGAGAAAGCACAGTCGAGATGGTCTCGCCCTCCGCCAGCGGGAGCAAGTTCACCATCGGCCGGCCCTTGGTGTTGGGTCCGCCTTCGGGCAGGCGCCACACCTTCATCCGGTAGACGCGGCCGAGGTTCGAGAAGAACAGCACCGGGTTGTGCGTCGAGGTGACGAATAGGTTGGTGACCGCATCCTCTTCCTTGGTCGCCATGCCCGCGCGGCCCTTCCCGCCGCGGCGCTGCTCCCGGAACACCGATAGCGGGGTGCGCTTGATGTAGCCGGCGAGGGTCACGGTGATGACCATGTCCTCGCGCTCGATCAGGTCCTCGTCCTCGATGCCGTCGGCGGCGGGGGCGAGTTCGCTCATGCGCGGAGTGGCGAACTCGGCTTCGACCTCGTCGAACTCCTGGCGCATCACCTCGTAGAGGCGGACTCGGTTGGCGAGGATTTCGAGCAGCTCCCCGATGTTCTTGGCGAGACCTTCGAGCTCCCCGGCGATTTCATCACGGCCGAGCGCAGTCAGTCGGTGGAGGCGAAGCTCGAGAATTGCCCGAACCTGCGCTTCGCTAAGCTTGTAGTTTTCCTGCCTGGCTTGAGGTTCGACTGCCTCGACCAATGCGATGTACGGGCGGATCTGCTCGCCGGGCCATTCGCGCTCGAGCAGCTTTTCGCGGGCGATCGCGGGACTGGCCGAACCACGGATCAGTTTTACGACTTCGTCGAGGTTGGTGACGGCGATGACGAGGCCGAGCAGGATGTGGGCGCGTTCACGGGCCTTCAGCAGCTCGAACTTCGAGCGGCGGGTGATGACTTCCTCGCGGAAGCGGATGAAGGCCTCGATGAAGTCGCGAAGCGTCAGCGTCTCGGGCCGCCCGCTGCGGATCGCGAGCATGTTGGCGGGGAAGCTCGACTGTGCCGGCGTGTGCCGCCACAGCTGGTTTAGGACGACGTCGGGCGTTGCGTCGCGCTTGAGGTCGATGACGACCCGGACGCCTTCGCGGTTTGACTCGTCGCGGATATCGGACACGCCCTCGATGCGCTTGTCCTTCGCAGCTTCCGCGATCTTCTCGACCAGCCCGGACTTGCCGACCTGATAGGGTATCTCGGTGAGGACGATCGAGCGGCGGTCGCCGCGGCCTTCCTCGACATGATAGCGCGAGCGAAGGATGATCGAGCCGCGCCCGGCGGTGTAGGCGTTGCGGATACCCGACTGGCCGAGGATCAGGCCACCGGTCGGGAAATCCGGCCCTTTGACATGCTCCATTAGGCCTTCGGTGCTAATTGCCGGATCTTCCATGAAAGCGCGGCAGGCAGCCAAGACTTCGCCGAGGTTATGTGGCGGGATGTTGGTCGCCATCCCGACCGCGATTCCGCCGGCGCCGTTGACGAGCAGGTTGGGAAAGCGGGCAGGCAGGACCTGCGGCTCGCTCTCTGACGCGTCATAGTTGGGCTGGAAGTTGACCGTGTCCTTGTCGATGTCGCCAAGGAGGAAATTCGCGACCTTTGCCAGCCTCGCTTCCGTGTAACGCATCGCGGCGGGCGGATCGGGATCCATCGATCCGAAATTGCCCTGGCCGTCGATCAGCGGGACTCGCATCGACCAGCTTTGGGTCATTCGGGCGAGGGCATCGTAAATCGCGCTGTCGCCGTGCGGGTGGTATTTACCCATGACGTCACCGACGATGCGGCTCGACTTGCGGTACGGCCGTCCGGCGACGTAGCCGGCTTCCTGGCACGCGAACAGAATGCGACGGTGGACCGGCTTCAAACCGTCGCGCACATCGGGAAGTGCGCGGGCGATGATCACGCTCATCGCGTAATCGAGGTAGGATGTCTTCATCTCCTCGACGATGGAGATGGGAGCGATGTCGCTGCCGCCCGGAGGTGTGCTGCTGTCGTTGACGTCGTCGATCGGCGGTTGGGTAGCCAAGATAAGTCCTGTAATTGGGGATGTACGCTTGAGGATTGCAGCGATTGCTGCCTCCCCCCACACCTCATCTAGGGCATCGGTCCGGCCATTGCCACCCCGCGCGCGCACGTACGCGTACGCACGCGCGAGGATTTCACCGGTTCAAAGGCGGTTCAGGCCGCGAGGGCCATAGAACTTGGCGTGTCCGCCGCGAACGACTAAGCGCTCGCGCGCATATTCCTTCCAAATCAATCTCCATGGGGAGAGGAAATCGATGAAACTGACCACCACCGCGCTTGGCGTCATACTGGCGCTCTCGGCCGTTTCCGCCAATGCGCAGCTCACTCGTCAGATGTCTCAGGACGATGTGGAGAAAGCGAACCCTAAGCAGCAGCAAAATGGCGAGCCGCAACTTCAGCCGTCGAACAGCGCAATGAAGGCAATCGTCGACCTCCAGACGTCGGTGAACGCGAACGATTATGCGGCCGTGCCCGCAAAGGTCGCGACTGCGCAGAAAGCGGCGAAAACTCCGGTCGATCGTTACTTAATCTCACAGCTGCAGCTAAAAGCGGCGCTTGCGGCAAAGGACAATGCCGGGATCGCCACGGCTATCGATGGCGTTGCGAACTCGGGCTATGTCGACAAGACGAAGGCGGCCGCGCTCTATCAGAGCCTTGGCGCGTCGTTGTACAACGACAAGCAGTTTGCCCCGGCTGCGGCCGCGTTCCAGAAGGCGGTCGCTGCGAACCCGAATGATGCCGAGGCGCTCGCCATGCTTGGCGAGAGCCAGAACGCTTTGGGGCAGAAGGCCGAATCGATTGCCTCGTTCCAGCGGGCCATCCAGTTGGGGTCAGCTTCGGGCGCCAAGCCGCGCGAAGAAATGTACAAGCGTGCCGTCAGCCTGGCCTACAATGCCAAGGCGCCAGCGGCCGTGGATCTGGGCCGTCAGTGGATTGCGGCCTATCCGGGACCGGACAGCTGGAAGAACGGCATCGCCATCTACCGCAACCTGACCACGCCGGATGTCGAGGGTACGCTCGACCTGCTGCGCCTGATGCAGGCGACCGGTGCCCTCAACAGCGCGGCCGACTACAATCTCTATGCGACCGCGGCTGCCGACCAGGCGAATTATGCAGAGGCGCAGGCCGCGATCAACGCGGGCATCGCCGCGAAGATCGTCGATCCCGCCAGCCCGATGTTCAGGGACACGGTTGCCGGCCTCAAGGCCAAGAAGATCCCGACCGAAGCGGACTTGGCTGAAGCGGTAAAGATGTCGCAGACAGGTACTGCGCTCGTTCGCGTTGGCAATGGTTATTACGGGCTCGGCCAGTATGCGAAGGCCGCCGATCTCTACCGTCAGGCTATCGCCAAGGGCGGAACGGATGCCGACGTTGCCAATTTGCATCTTGGCATGGCGCTGGCTCGCGCGGGCGACAAAGCGGGGGCAACCGCGGCGTTCAATGCGGTCGGCGGCACGCGCGCCGACATCGCGAAATATTGGCTGCTTTACCTGCAGACACACGGCTGATCAGGGAGGGCAGGCGCTTCGTTTTTGTAGTGCCTGCCCGCCCTTTCGATCCGCCAATCCAGGCTTGTCCGAGCTGTCCCGTTTCGGGATAGTTATGCACTGGACGCTTAGCGCAAAGTAAATGGCCGCATAGAGCCGCTGTTCGTGCGTCTAGGAATGCGGAATAGCCGGTGCGGTTTGACGATCGATTGCTCACTGTCCTGAACCAGCCCGCGAGCGACCGCCACGATACGGCGGTCCGCTGGCGGCAGCTGGTGGACCTTGTCGCGCGCGCCGGCCCCAACAGCGCGAGCCCAGTCGTCATCCAGGCGCTCGACTCGATTCGAGCCGAATCTTCGAAAGTGGACGACTCGCTACGGGCCGCGGCTGCTCGAGCAGTTGCTGCGCTTCCACTGCCGCTCGGCCTCCTTGAATGCTTTGCGGCAGACAAGCTTACCGTTTCCGCACCGGTGCTCGCTGCGGCGAGCCTCGAGCCGGCGCAATGGCAGGATCTGCTCGCCACCGCCGACGATGAGACCCGGCGGTTTGTCGAAACCCTTCATCCCGAGCTGACGGCCGTGGCCGAGCCGGACGCGACCGACGCGCTCGTCGAGCCCGCTCCGGCCAAGCCTGCGCCAACGCCGGCACCGGCCCCACCGCGAAAGCCTGCGGAACGCCGTCCGCGGCGCCCTGCCGGCCCATCCCTCAGCGATGTCGTGGCGCGCATCGAACGCCGCCGTCAGACCCGCGAAGCGCAGGCTGCTGCCGCACCGGCCAGTCCAGCCGCTGCTCCCGGGGCACCTGCCTTGTTCCGCTGGGAATGCGGGCCTTCGGGCGAGATCGCATGGATCGAGGGCGCACCCCGCGGCGCCCTGATCGGCCGCTCGATCGCTCGCAATGACAATGGCTCGCGAGTGGCGGACGAGGTGATGCGCGCCTTTGCAATGCGCGCTCCGTTCCGCGATTCGAGCCTTACCGTGCCGGGAGACGGTATTGTTTCGGGCGAGTGGAAGATCAGCGGCGTGCCCGCGTTTGACCCCGCCGACGGCCGCTTCCGGGGTTATCGCGGAATCGCGCTTCGCGACTTGCCGCCTCCGGTCGAGCGGAGTGCGGCGCCGGAACTGATGACGGACCCCGACTCGCTTCGCGAACTTGTGCACGAGATCAAGACGCCGTTGAATGCCATCATCGGGTTCGCCGAAATCATTGATGGCCAATATCTCGGTCCGGCCGACCGCCGCTATCGTGAGAGGGCGGGCGACATCGTCGGGCAGGCGCATCTGCTGCTCGGGGCAATCGACGACCTCGATTTCGCGGCGAAGATTCATTCGGCGGATGGCGGCACGCGCGAAGTGGTGAACCTTGGCCAGCTGGTCGAACGCTTGACGCCATCGCTACGGGAACTTGCCGGGAAGCGCGGCGCGGAGCTCGATGCCTCGCGCACCATGCAGGATTTGGCGGTCGCGATCGAAGCGGAACTCGCCGATCGGATGATTTTTCGCCTTTGTTCGGCGGTGATCGAATGCGCGGGCGAGGGGGAGCGCCTGCGACTGACGGTCGACCGCGGGCCGCGGGAGACTTGTCGGGTCGTCATCAGCCGGCCCCAAGTCCTCCGCGGTCTTTCCGACAACCAGCTGTTCGGAACGGCGGAAGCGGACGAAACGCAGACATTCTGGTTGCGGCTTACGCGCGGGCTGGCGAGGATCGCGGGCGCGAGCCTCTCGACGACCGCAGATTCCATCGCGCTGATATTCCCGCGCGCCTGACTTGGCGCTGGCAAAGTCGCCGTCTATCTGGCACCGAACCGGTGAGGGCCTGTAGCTCAACGGTAGAGCCGGCCGCTCATAACGGCTAGGTTGGAGGTTCGAATCCTTCCGGGCCCACCAGCCTTCGCTCTACCGAGCTACGGCTGGTAAACCAGAAAATCAGGCGGGCTTGCCCGCCGAAGCCTTCGGCGAAGGCGGGGAGTAGCGCAGTCTGGTAGCGCATCTGCTTTGGGAGCAGAGGGTCGCAGGTTCGAATCCTGTCTCCCCGACCATCCTTCGCTCCGGTGGAGCTTCGACTGGCAGGCCTTCACCGCCGAAGCTTCAGCGAAGGCGGCTACTTCGTCTTGTTCTCGGTCTTGTTATCGGCCTTCACATCCGTGTTGACGTTCACGTCCACGTCCGTGTTCTTGGCCTTGTCACTGAGGTTCTGAGCCTCGTTGCCGACATCCTGGGCGATGTTCTGGATCTTGTTGCCGGCGTCATTGGCCGCATTGGCGGCCTCTTCCTCATTCAGCGTGACGCTGACCGTGTTGTTGGCATTGTCCTTCGAGAAATTGCAGGCGCCGACGAGCAGCAGCGGAACACCAAGCAGAATTCGCATATGAACCTCCCTCGTTTGGAGCCTTAACGCCGCGAACGCCGTTTCGGCTCCGGCTCAATTCCGCCGGACAGGATTGCGAGCACCGTCGTCCAGGCGGCGACATTCTGGCGAAGCTGCGCTGGATCGATCTTGTCGAGCGTGTCGTCGGGCGTGTGGTGGTAGTCAAAGTAGCGCGTGCCGTCCTGGTTAAGCGAGACCCACGGAGCGCCAGCCTGGATGGTGGGGTCGACGTCGGTGCCGTCGCCTTCGACCTTGTCGCTCTTGGTGATTCCGAGCGGGGCTAGCGCCGCCGTCAGCAAAGCGTGAGTGGCGGGGTCGGTCTTGTACATCGCCGAATTGAAGCGCCAGACGCGATCCGCGCCGAAGTCGCTCTCGCCGGCGATGGCGTAGCGGTCCGCAGCATGGGCTTTGGCCAGGGCCGCGCCGCCGAACCCGCCTGGCTCCTCGGCTCCGAACCAGACGATCCGAATGGTCCTGAGCGGACGTCCGGCGTCCATGATGTGCCTGGCGGCGGCAGTGGTGATGGCGACGCCGGCGCCGTCATCGATCGCGCCGGTGCCCTGGTCCCAACTGTCCAGATGACCCCCGACGAGCAGGATGGGCGCTTTCGGATCACGGCCTGGAATCTCGGCCACGACATTGCCTGAATGGCCGCCTTCCGTCTTCTGGCTGACGAGGGTCAGGCGCATCACGACCGGCTTGCCGCGCTTGAGGATCCGGACGAGCTGCTCGGCATCCGGAACGGTCAGAGCTCCCGCCGGGATCGGCGCTGCGCCGTCCGTGAAATATTGGACGCCGGTGTGCGGGTTGCGGTGATGGTCGGTGCCAATCGAGCGGATGACGATGCCGATCGCGCCCTTCAGCGAGGCGATCGTCGGCCCCTGGCGGCGTGGCGCTCCGAACTGGCCATAGCCCGAGCCATCCTGCGCCGGCATCATATTGTGGTCGATGAAGACGATCTTGCCTTTCACCGCGCTGTCGGGCGCGGCGCGGAGGGCATCGACGCTGTCGAAATAGACGATCTCGCCGGTGATGCCTTCTGGCCCGGTCGAGCCGCTGTAGCCGAGCGCCGCGACGACGAGCTTCTGCGGGAAGGGCGAGACGATCTCGGCGCTCTCCGCGCCGCGAACCCAGACTGGCATGGTGAAGGGTTCGACGTGGACGTTGGAGAAGCCCATCGCCGTCAGCCTTTTCACCGCCCAGTCGCGCGCGCGCGCTTCAGCTTCGGTGGCCGCGAGGCGCTGGCCGACCTCGGTCGTCAGGCCCTCGACGAGGTCCCAGGCATAATGATCGTTGTTGAGCGCATTATCGCGCAATGCTGCGACCTTCGGATCGACCAAAGCCGGCGGCGCAAGCGTGGTGATCGACGTCTGGGAGATGGCGGGAGCTGCAGACCCGAGAAGCAGCGCGGCAATGAGATGAGATTTCATGTGAAAGACCTAGGGCAGGGAAGGGAAAAGAGTCACGATCCTCGGTCGATTAAATTTGACCGCTGATCGATCAAAGCAGGCGCATCTGGTCGCCCTCGGGCGGCATGAAGAGGTCGGTGCGAAGCGAAAACCTGGCCTTGTGAAGCCCGTACTTCTTCGCCGCGATCTCGAACCGGGTCTTGAGCAGCTCGGCCCACGGGCCTTGCCCGCGCATCCGGGTGAAGAAGTTGGGATCGTTGTCGCGCCCGCCGCGGAGCGACTGGATGGTCGCCATCACCTTGCTGGCTCGGTCGGGATAATGCTCCTCGAGCCAGGCGCGGAAGAGCGGTGCGACCTCGTGCGGCAGGCGCACCGGAAGGTAGAAACCGCCCGGCGCGCCAGCTTCGACCGCGGCCTCGACGATATGTTCAAGCTCATGGTCGGTGATTTGCGGGACGACCGGCGCGATGCCGACGTAGCAGGGCACGCCGGCGTCATTGAGAGCCTTCATCGCGGCGAGGCGCTTCTTTGGCTGCGGAGCCCTCGGCTCGAGCGTTCGCGCAACTTTGGGATCGAGTGACGTCACCGACAATGCGACGGAGGCAATGCGAAGGTCCGCCGCTTGCTTGAGCAGGTCGAGGTCGCGAAGGACGCGGTCGGATTTGGTGGTGATGGTGAAGGGATGCCGCGTCTCGACCAGCAGCTCGATCACCGAGCGGGTAATGCGCCAGCGCTCCTCGATCGGCTGATAGGGATCAGTGTTCGTGCCCATCGCGATCGGACGGCATTCGTATCCGGGCCGCGACAGCGCCCCGTGGAGCAACTGCGCCGCCTTGGGTTTCACGAACAATCGGGATTCGAAGTCCACTCCGGGCGACAGGTCGTGATAGGCGTGGGTCGGCCGAGCGAAGCAATAGATGCAGCCGTGCTCGCACCCCCTATAGGCATTCACCGAGCGGTCGAACCCGATGTCGGGTGAGCTATTTCGCGTCAGGATCGACTTGGGATGCTCTATCGTAACCGTGGTCCGGCGCTTCGGAACTCCATCCAACGCGTCGACCTGATCGAGCCATTCGCCCTCGGTGACCCGCTCCTGAAGATTAAATCTGACAGGCGTCGGATTGCGGTTCGCTCCGCGTCCGTGACTCGATTCAACCGGCATCTGAGCGGTTTACGCTCATAAAAAGAACATAACAAGAACACGTAAGTCAGAATCTCTCCATCGAAATGTAATTTCCCATTCACCTGAGAGCCAAGTTCGCGGCCTGAAACCCGCGTGCAACAGGGGCCAACAGGCAAAAAGGGATTTAGTAATGAGGAAATTATGGATGGCGGCGACCGCCACCGTTGCGTTCGCGACACCCGCCTTCGCGGGAGCGCCTGGACCCTATGTGGGCGTCGAAGGCGGGATCACCTTACCGCAGAATTCAGATCTCGACGTGATCCTGAACAACACCACGACGTACGACAACGGATACAAGGTCGACTACAAAGACGGCTACGACGTCGACGCGATCGCCGGCTACAAGATCGGGCCGGTTCGGATCGAGGCGGAAGGCGCCTACAAGCGCGCGAAGGTGAAGAGCCTCAGCGTCAGCACGCCGCTTATTACCGACGTCGGCACTGCGGCCGACACGACGGCTACGGCAGCGGACTTCAGCGTCGGCAACCACATCGGGATCACCAGCCTGATGGCGAACGCGCTGCTGGACGGCGATTTCGGCGGCGGGCTTGGCGGCTATATCGGCGGTGGTGCGGGCAGGGCCTGGGCCTCGATGTCCGGCGACAAGGATAGCGCCTGGGCATTTCAGGGCATTGCTGGCCTTCGCTATGCGCTCAGCCCGAACATCGATGCTGGCCTGAAGTACCGTTACTTCCGCACTGGCAATCTCAACTTCAACGACGCCTTCACCGTCGATGGGACCGCATTCACGACGCAGACGTCAGGAAAGTACAGCTCGCACAGCCTGCTTGCGAGCCTGGTCTATAACTTCAATTCGGCCGGTGAAGCGGCGCCGCCGCCACCGCCGCCGCCCCCTCCGCCACCGCCGCCTCCAGCGGCGCCGGCTACACAGACTTGTCCCGACGGATCGGTGATCCTGGCAACGAGCACTTGCCCCGCTCCGCCGCCGCCACCTCCGCCGCCTCCCGCCAACAGCGGCGAGCGCGGTTAGTCGGCGGCAGGGAAGCTCCTGGGCCAAAAACCCGGGAGCTTCTTTCTTAGTGGGAGAGGCGGGTCATGCTGGTCGGGAAGCTCGGCCAGCGATGCTCTGCCATGGCCTTGAGCGTCGTCGTCTCCTCGCGGTTGAGGCCCTGATAGACCCACATGTTCCGGAGGACGGACGGCACATAATAGCGCGTCTCCCAGTATGGCAGGGACTCGATCCACAGCAGGGGGTCCCCCTTATCGTTGATTCCGGCCCAGCGCGCGACCGGAAGCGGCCCGGCATTATAGGATGCGATGACGCGCGGAAGCTGGCCGGCGGTCCCCGGATCGCGGCGCATCATCTCGATGAAGCTCTGGCCATATTCGAGATTGTAGGTCGGATCTGTCAGCGCGGCTCGCGAGAAGGGTACTCCACGGTTGCGCGAGACGAGTTCGGCCGTGACCGGCAGGACCTGCATCAGGCCGACGGCGCCAGCCGTGCTGACCGCGGTCCGGCGAAAGGCGGATTCCTGGACGATATGTCCGAAGGCGAGCGCCGGATCGACGCGCCAGCCATTGAGCGGGCTCCAGCGCGGATTGGGATAGCGGTCGGCCGCATCCGATTGCGCTCCCCATTGTCCATGGTTGGCGAGCCATAACTGCGCTGCTGCGAGATCCAGGCGCTTGGCGAGCTGGATGAGAGCATGATGTTCGGTTGGAACGCCGATCGCGGCCTGATGCCGCAGCATTTCCTCGGCAAGGGCGGGCTCGCCGATCCGGGCGAGCTCGATGGCGCGCTTCACGTTCGGATATTGATCGATCGGCGGATCGAAACCGGCCAGCCGGTCGGCCGGCAGCTGGGTCGGCATGCCGAGGCTTTCGCGGGCCAGGAGCCCGTAGAAGCTTTCCGGCGATTCATCGGCGGATGCGGCAGCCTTGAGTAGCGGCGTTACCTGCGTCGGGCGGCGGCAGGACTGTTGCGCTCTGGCGGCCCAGTAATAGCCGCCGGCGCGGAGCTCGCGCTGCTGAGCGAGCTGGGCAACCTGCTGGAAGAAAATCGCCGCCGAATTGCAATCGTTAAGCCGCCAGGAGGCGAGCCCAGAAATCCACGCCGCCTGCGAAGCCCAATCGCCAGTCGCGCCCTGGCGCCAGGTTTCGGCGACGCGTCGGGCGTCCATGTCGAGGCCGAGCACGTAATAGACGAAGGCCACCCGGGTCCCGGCTTCGGCCCGCGCTTCGACCGACATCTGCGGCGCGAAGGTGAGGAGCTGTGCTTCGGCACCCGCAGCATCGTCTGCCTTGATCAACGGATCGAGGGCCGCCCGCAGCTGGTCGGCTGCCGGTTCACCCTGAACCGGCTTGGCACGGTAGCGAACGGGAGCGGAGCCGAGAACGTAGGTCGGCTTTTCAGCTATTGTCTGTAGGGGCACCAGGGCACCGCGCTTGACCGCCATGGCCGCCAGCTGATCGGCCTGCGGGAGCTCAGGCGCCTCGGCAACGAGCGCTTGAAGCGATGCAAGGTCCACCGGCGGCGAGTTTTTCGCGGTGTAGAGCTCTGCCTTGGCGACCGGCGTTAGAATGCTTGGTGGAAGCGTAGCGATTCCGGCGCGCGCCGAGGCCCAATTGCCGGCGCCAATGGCGTCAAACACGCCGCGCCAGTCTTTGGGTACCTGCACCGTCGCTACGGGAGGAGCCTGGACCACCGGCGGTTGAACGGTCGTGGGCTGCGCCGGCGCGGGCTGAGCCGGCTTCGCCTGCTCCCATTGGATGAGCGAGTCGTCCGTCGACTGCGCGAACACCGGCGCGGCCCAAATCAATGCTCCAAACGCGAGCAATCCACGCTTCAAGATTCATCCTCCATCAGAAGCAGTAGGTCCTTCCATGCCAGCGACTTGTCTAATGGCCGCTTAATCAGATGACGGGCCGCGAAGGTGACGATCGTCCGAACGCCTTCGATCTTGTGAACGTGGCCGCGGGCCTGCAGCAGCGGCTTGCCAAGCAGGGCCTGGGACGGCCCTTCGCCGAACAGTAGCACCCGTTTGGGCCTCGCGAGACGGATGTGCTGGCGGGCGATCTCGGCGCAGGCCTCACGATCTTGCGGCGACAGCCGGGCGCCGGGCGTCTGGAAGCAGGTGAGAGAAGCGCTGTAGGCCTCGTCGGGCGAGATCCCGATCGCGCCGAGCATCCTTTTGGTCAGCTCCCACGCTTCGCCGCCAATCGGCTGGCCGGCGGCAGCATCCTCAACCGTCGGCGCATCGCTGAGCAGCATGATGGCCGCTTCTTCAGGCCCATGCGGAAGCACGCGTTTGGCAGCGGGTCCTGCAAGCGGGAGCTGGACGCTGCTCGACAGCCATTGCTGGAGCGCTTCGAGCGTCTCGTGACTGGGTTCGGCCACGTTGACGACCGGAGCGGGAGTTGGGGCGCTTGGCGAGGCCTTCTGGACCGGCTTCAGCCAGTCGCGCGGCTCTTCCTGCACGGCGAGGTCGACCCCTGCCTCGAGCCACCAGGCCAGTGCGCTGCGCGCTTCGGCAATGCCGACCGAATCCATCACCCCGCCCACAGGTCTTTCGTCCCTGCCATTGACGTCACGGTCAAGGAATTGGCAGGGCAGACGAGTCGAAATGTGTGGGTAACGCGCCCAAGAGAGGGATCATGAGCGAACGCGAATCCATGCAATATGACGTGGTGATCGTCGGCGGCGGTCCCGCAGGCCTGGCGGCGGCCATCCGGCTGAAGCAACTGGCGGCCGAAAAGGGGCGCGACATCTCGGTCTGCATCCTCGAAAAGGGCAGCGAAGTCGGTGCCCACATCCTGTCGGGCGCTGTAGTCGATCCCATTTCGCTCAATGAGTTGATCCCCGATTGGAACGATAAGGGTGCGCCCCTCACCGTGCCGGTCACCGAGAACCATCACTGGGTGCTGTCGAAGTCGGGCAAGTTCGCGATTCCCGAGTTCCTGAGCCCGCCCTTCATGCACAACAAGGGCACGTACACGCTGAGCCTGGGCAATCTCTGCCGCTGGCTGGCGGGGCAGGCGGAAGAGCTGGGCGTCGAGATCTTCCCGGGATTTCCTGCAGCCGAGATCCTCTACAACGGCGATGGGTCGGTGAAGGGCGTGGCAACGGGCGACATGGGCATCGCCCGCGATGGGAGCCATCGGCCCGACTATCAGCCGGGCATGGAGCTGCATGCGAAATACACCTTCTTTGCGGAAGGGGCGCGCGGGCATTTGACCAAGCGGCTGACCGAGATCTTCAAGCTCCGCGACGAAAGTGGGCCGCAGGTTTTCGGGCTTGGTATCAAGGAATTGTGGGATATTCCTGCCGAAAAACATAAGCCGGGTAGAGTGATCCATACCCAGGGCTGGCCGCTGTCGGACGCGTGGGGCGGGGGGTTCCTCTATCATCAGGAGAATCACCAGGTCGCCTTGGGCTTCGTCGTCGCGCTCGATTATTCGAACCCGTACTTGTCGCCATTCGAGGAATTCCAGCGCTGGAAGATGCACCCGGCGATCCGCGCCGAGATCGAAGGCGGGCGCCGCGTCTCCTACGGCGCGCGGGCAATCAACGAGGGTGGATACCAGGCCATCCCCAAGCTCGTCTTCCCGGGCGGTGCTCTGATCGGTTGTTCGGCGGGCTTCGTGAACGTGCCGCGCATCAAGGGAACGCACACGGCGATGAAGTCGGCGATGCTGGCGGCCGAGGCGGCATTCGACGCGCTGTCAGCCGACCGTTCGAGCGATGTGCTGGAAGCCTACCCGACCACACTCCACAAGAGCTGGGTCGCCAAGGAGCTCAAGGGCGTCCGCAACGTCCAGCCCGCTGTTGCGCATTGGGGCGGGACTTTAGGAACGCTCTACGCCGGGCTCGATATGTGGCTGAATTATCTGAAGATCGGCGTTCCGTGGACGCTGAAGCACAAGCCCGACAATGAACGGCTGAAGCAAAAGGCCAACGCCGCGCCGATCGACTACCCGAAGCCCGACGGGGTGCTGACCTTCGACCGCCTGACCTCGGTCTTTGTCTCGAACACCAATCACGAGGAAGACCAGCCGGTTCATCTGACGCTCAAGGACCCGGACATACCAACGGCCATCAATCTTCCGGTCTATGCGGGGCCGGAGCAGAGATATTGCCCGGCGGGGGTCTATGAATTTGTCCAGGAAGGCGATGGTGAGCCTCGGCTGCAGATCAACGCGCAGAACTGCGTCCACTGCAAGACCTGCGACATCAAGGATCCGACCCAGAACATCAACTGGGTCACGCCCGAAGGCGGAGGAGGCCCCAATTACCCGAACATGTAAGTGGCTGGTGAGCGCCGGCGTGATTGCGCTGGCAATGGCGGCGACACCCGCCGCAGCCCGGCTGAAGCCGGCGCCCAACGATCCGGCGCTGGTCTATCTACAGGCGCGAGCGGCCTCCATGACTGGCGACCACGCCCGCTCCGCGACCTTGCTTGCTTCGCTGGCCGAAGCGCAGCCGAACGACGTCGACCTGGCGCGCAAGGCGCTCAATGAAGCGATCAGTGCCGGCCGGATGGACATGGCGCTTGGGCTGGGAAGGCAGGTTCCGCCGGCGCAGCTGACCAGCGATGCGCGGCTGTTGCTTGCCGCCGACGAGCTTCGTCGCAATCGCCTCGACAAGGCACAGACCTGGTTGTCGTCTCCGGGCGACGCTGGCGCGCTGCAGTTCCTTAATCCGCTCATCACGGCCTGGTCCGACGCCGACCGTGGTGACGTCAAGAAAGCGCTCGAGGGCATTTCGCAGATTCCGCCGAACAGCCTGCTGGGCCCGCTTCGCTGGGAGCAGGAGGCCTTTATCCTGCTCAAGGCTCGCCGAACGGCCGACGCGCAGCCCTTTGTCGATCGCGCTTTGGCCAATGCGGGCTCGCGGGAATCGCGCCTTCGACTCGCTTTTTCGGACGGGTTCCTTGCCGCAGGTGATCAGCCGCGCGCCCTCGCCGTTCTCGATGGGTTGGGCAGTGAAGTTGGTCCGGCGAAGCAGCGGGTCCAGTCGCGCCAGGCGAGCGGCCAGGCGATCGATACTGCCGCCAAGGCCCTCAGCGAGGTGCTGACGTCGTTTGGAGCGGACGTGGCGCGCATCGAGCGCGCGCCGCCGCCGATCGGCCTCATCCAGGTTGCCCGATATGCCAATCCGCAGAACAGCGGCGCGGCGATCCTGCTCGCGCTGCTTATGGACGGCAATGGGCAAGCGGATCAGGCGCTCGGCGTCCTGCAGGGTGTCCAACCGAATAACGGCCTGGTTGCGCAGGCTCGCGACATTCAGGTCCGGATCCTGATCGACGAGAAAAGGCTGAACGATGCCTATTCGATTGCTGCGGGACCGGCGTTCGCACCTGGCGCAACGATCGGGGACATGTCGCGCCTGGGCGACGTCTATCAGGCGATGAAGCGCTATGACGATGCTGCTGGCGCCTATGGCAAGGCCGTCGCGCTGGCGAAGGCGCAGGGCCTGAACGACCAGCAATGGCCGCTGCTCCTGCTCCAGGCGAGCTCGCTCGAAACCGGCAAGCGCTGGCCCGAAGCCCGGGCCGCGCTCGGCCAGGCGCTGGAAATCGCTCCGCAGCAGCCGCTGCTGCTGAACTTCATGGGCTATGCGAAGCTCGAGCGTGGCGAGGATGTCGACAATGCCGAGGCGATGATCCGCAAAGCGAGCGAGCTTGCTCCTGACGACGCGTCAATTACGGATTCGTTGGGCTGGGCTCAATTCAAGCGCGGCAAGGTCGATGAAGCCATCGCGACGCTGCAGAAGGCGGCCGAGAAAGACCCGGATCAGGCCGAGATCCAGGAACATCTGGGTGATGCCCTGTTCCGTTCGGGTAGACGCTACGAAGCGCGGTTTGCTTGGGAAGCCTCGCTGGTGACGGCCGAGGATGAGATTGCGGCGCGCGTGAAGGCGAAGCTCGCGACCGGGCTTACGCCGGCGAACGCCGCGCCTTGAGCAATCCCGCGCGCGACATTGCGCCCGCAAAGCTCAACCTGGCGCTTCACGTGCGGGGGAAGTTGCCGGATGGTCGGCACTCGATCGAGACCCTGTTTGCTTTCTGCACCGATGGCGACCGGCTGAACGCCCAGGCGGCGGACCTGCTGACCCTAACCGCTTCGGGGCCGTTCGGAGCCGAGCTTCCCATTGATGGCGGCAATCTCGTCTTGAAGGCAGCACGGGCGTTGCAGGCCGAGGCTGGAGTCACCGATGGCGCTGCGATCTATCTCGATAAGAAGCTGCCGGTCGCGTCAGGAATTGGCGGCGGATCGGCCGATGCTGCGGCCGCGCTAAGGCTGCTGACGTCATTGTGGCAGATTGATCCAAAGTTCGCTTCAAAAGTCGCTCCGACGTTGGGTAGCGACGTTCCGGCCTGTCTGCTCAGCTGTTCCGCACGTGGAACTGGGGCTGGGGACGAACTGGCCCCGATCGAACTGCCGGAGCTATCCGGAAAACCGGTTCTCCTCGTCAATCCGCGCGTCGAACTGTCGACTGCTGCGGTCTTCGCCGGATGGGATGGAGTCGATCTTGGCCCACTCGGAGACTGGCGCGAGGGACGAAACGACCTCGAAACCTCGGCGACGGCGCTCGTCCCGCAGATCGAGACCGTACTTGCGTGGCTGTCGATCCAGCCTGGCGCCGAATTCACGCGTATGTCGGGGTCGGGCGCGACCTGCTTCGCTTTATTCGACAGCGAGGAAGCGCGCGACCTCGCTCTCGACAATGTCCCGCGCGAGTGGTGGCGCCTGGCGACCTTCCTGCGCTAGGGGCTCGGCGCGATGACTGGGCGCCCGATCCTGACTGTCGAAGCCATGCGCGCCGCCGAGCAGCGGGCGATCGATGGCGGCACCAAAGTCGAAGAGTTGATGGAGCGGGCCGGGGCCGCGCTTGCCGAGGCCGTGTACCGGTTCGCCGGGCTGCTGCCCGTGCTCGTCCTGTGCGGGCCTGGCAACAATGGTGGTGACGGCTATGTCGCCTCGCGCCATCTCACAGAACGTGGCGTCAAGGTGCGGGTCGCTGCGCTGTCGGAGCCCAAGAGTGACGCGGCCCAATGGGCGCGTTCGCAATGGGCCGGGGACGTCGAGCAGCTGTCCGACGAAACGAAAGCCGCTCCGGCGATCATCGACGCTTTGTTTGGCACCGGCCTGAAGCGTGGGTTGGACGAGAATGTCGCACGGCAATTGGCCAGGCTGTGCGGCGACGCTGTCGTGCGGATTGCCTGCGACGTACCGAGCGGCGTCGAAACCGACAGCGTGGCCGAACTCAGCGACGTGCCGTCATTCGACCTGACGGTGACGTTCGGAGCGCTCAAGCCCGCGCACCGCCTGCACCCTGCCATGCACAAATGCGGGCGCGTCGTACTGGGTGACATCGGCATTGAAGCTGATAGCCAGTGGCACGAGATCGCTCCACCGACGCTCCCCGCGCTCGATCCCGGCGGCCACAAGTACACCCGCGGGCTGGTCCATATGCTCGCGGGCAAGATGCCCGGCGCGATCGCTCTCGCTGCCAAAGCAGCCGCTCATGGTGGCGCGGGCTATGTTCGGGTCAGCACCTCGCGCAGCATCGACGGCGTCCCTTCGTCCGTGGTCCAGACCGACACTGCAAAGGTCGATGACGAACGGATTGGCTGCCTCCTGGTTGGGCCTGGAATGGGCGATATCCCTCAAGTCCTGACGCTCGCGCTGACGTCGAATGCGCCGAAGGTGCTCGACGCCGACGCGATCGCGTATCTCGGCGAGCCTGAACGCTTGAGGGGCCAGGACGCGATCATCACCCCGCACGAAGGCGAATTCCGCAAGCTGTTCGGCGATATCGAAGGCTCGAAGGCCGATCGCGCTTTGGAAGCGGCGCGGCGATCCGGCGCGGTCGTCGTGTTCAAAGGACCGGATACGCTGGTGGCGGCGCCCGATGGGCGCGTGGGCTTCTCGCCTCCCGCTCCGGCGTGGCTGGCGACCGCCGGGACCGGCGACGTCCTCGCGGGACTTACCGCTGCATTGCGAGCACGTGGACTGCCGGCCTTCGAAGCCGCCTGCGCCGGCGTCTGGCTGCATGGCCGCGCTGCGGAAATCGCAGGCCCTCAGATGATTGCCGACGACCTCGCCGAGGCGATCACCGCCGCCATCGCCGACCTGTGAACGAGCTAGTCGTCCGCATTGCGGCGCGCGGCGACGGCGTGACGTCGACCGGCCGCCACATACCCTTCGGCGTCCCCGGAGATGCGGTCCTCGACGATGGCGCGCTCGCCTACGGTCCGAACCACCAGGAGCCGCCGTGCGGGCTTTTCCCGAAATGCGGGGGATGCCAGATCCAGCACGCCGACGACGAGGCTTATCGCGGCTACCTGAAATCGCGTGTCGAAACGGCGCTGGCCCAGCACGATCTTGCGACCGAAATCCGCGAACCGCATTTGTCTCCGCCAAACAGCCGGCGCCGGGCGGCTCTGCGCGCCCTGAAGGTTGGGAAGGGTGTCGTGATTGGCTTCAATGCCGAGAAATCGCACCAGATCATCGACATGAGCGAATGCCATATCTTGCGTCCTGAACTGTTCGCGCTGGTGGCGCCGCTTCGTCAGCTGCTCGGCGGCTTGCTCAAGCCCAAGCGGAGCGCCGAGGTGCAGCTGGCCCTCATCGATCAAGGAGCAGATGTGCTGCTGAAAGGGGTCGGAGCAGAAGGGCTGCAGGCGCTAGAAGCGCTGACGTCATTCGCGTCGACGCATGTCGTGGCTCGGCTCGGCATCGACCAGGGACTGGGCGCCGAGACCGTCTACGAGCCGCAGCCAGCAACGATTACCTTGTCGGGCATTCCCGTGGCCTTCCCGACCGGCTCCTTTCTCCAGGCGACCGAGGATGGCGAAAGGGCGCTCGTCGAATGTGTCCATGAAGCGGTTGACGGCGCGGAGAGGGTTGCCGACCTGTTTGCCGGCTTGGGCACCTTCGCGCTGGCAACGCGCGTGGCCTATGCCGCCGAAGCTTCTCGGGATGCTGCTGCGGCTCTCAAGCGGGCTGCTCCAGCAATGGGCGTCGAGCATCGCGATCTCTATCGCCGACCGCTCGACGCCAGTGATCTCAAGCGCTTCGACGGGGTGATTCTCGACCCGCCTCGGGCCGGCGCCGCGGAACAGGTCGCAGCGCTGGCGAAGTCAGATGTGGTCGGAATCGCTTATGTCAGCTGCAATCCCGCGACCTTCGCGCGCGACGCCCGCGCGCTCGTCGACGGCGGCTACCGGTTAGATTGGATCAGGCCCGTCGGCCAGTTCCGTTGGTCGACCCACGTGGAGCTGGCCGCCGCCTTCAGCCGCTGATTACCAGCCCATCTGATGGTGGAATAGGAAAATCGCTGCGTGGACGGTCAGGCACACCAGGCAAATCGTTGCCAGCAGGAACACGGCGAAGCGGATTGCGACGATGTTGACCGTTGCCTGCACGATGCTGTGAATGGCCCGCAGCCCAACATATCCCCAGGCCAGATAGACGTTGATCGGATGATCGAAACCCATCAGTGCTAGCGACAGGACGATTGCGTAAAAGATCGTCGGCTGCTCCATCAGGTGGCTGTAATTGTGCGATTTCCACTGGGCGTGGGGATCGGCGCGGCCTTCGAGGTCCACGCCGCGTGCGCCAGGCGGGATGTTCGAGAAGGTGATGCCGAGACGTTTGAACTCGGCGAAGCGCGTGACCGCCATCCAGAGCATGACGATAATCGTCCATGCAACAAGCGCGACAACCGGCGCGATCAGCGGACTGATATGCATGTGATTTCCCCCTTCGAACGACATCTGATGCGCCATGAGGGGCGTCACGTCTACTTTGCTTCCGCTTTGGCGGCGGCGAGCAACTTGTCGAGCGCCGCATTCACCTCTGCCGGCGTACCGACCTCCGGCGTGCCCTTCCAGATCGGCTTGTAGCCTTCGAGCTTCGGACCGGACGTGAAAATCCGCGGACCGAGCAATTGCCCGCTGGCGACGGCATCCCGCCATTCGAGAACCGACGGACTAATGTCAGCGGCGCAGTCGCGAACGCCGGATACTCCTTATGCGACGTAGAGCGGCAGCAGTGCTTTGTTCTCGGCGATCAAGGTGAAGCGCTTGGACAGAGTGCGATCCGGCCCCACGGCAACGATGTCGTTGCCGCGAACCGCGACCGCCTGACCGGGGCTCACTTGTCCGCGGGCGACGTCGACGACTCTCGCACCGTGGATCAGGAGGTCGACCTGCTCGCGCGCCTGGGCGGAACTCGCCGCGACTAGTGCCGCAAGACCCGCGAGCAGGCAACGCATCAGTCGAACAGCTTCGCGAAGCGGCGCTTCTCACGGTTGCGCCAGGCGCCGCGGTGGTAGGCGTCGCTGGCGAGGAGCGGGAGGACGCTGGTCGCTTCGGCGAACACCATCTGCTCCATCGCAGTCGAAACCTTGCCCCAGCTCGCCGCTTCCTGAAGTGTCGAGGAGGAGCAGGCGCCATCGCGGACGTCGGCAACCGTGATCTGGACGGCATATTTGTGCACCTCGACGTCATCGTGACCGAGGATTTCGGCGCAAACAACCGTGTCCTGAGTGAAGTTCTTCGGGACGCCGCCGCCGATCATCAGCAGGCCAGTGGTGCCCGCCTTGATCTTGATGTCCGTCAGCTCGCGGAAGTCGGCGATAGCATCGAGCACCATATAGTGGCCGCCGCGCTTCATCGCGTCGACCTGGTGTTTGACGAGACCGAAGCCGGCGGAGCTGTCGACGAACGCCGGGCAGAAGATGGGCACGTCATGCTCGTAGGCGAGCTGGACGAGGCTATTCTGCTTCTTGGCGTTGCCCTCGCTCAGCCACTTGCCCATCTCGCGGATGAAGGCTCGGCTCGAGTAGGCGCGGGGCTCCAGGCTGTCGGCGATCTTGCCGATCGTGAAGTCGCAATCCTGCAGCTGCTGCTCGTCGATGTAGGTGTCGTAGATGCGGTCAATGTAGAGCGAGCGCAGCGTATCATCGTCAGGAATTTCGTTGGCCTGGTAATGCTTGTGACCAAGCGCTTCGAAGAAATCCATGTCGACGATCGAGGCGCCGGTGGCGACGATCGCATCGACCATGTTGGACTTCACCAGCTCGGCATAGAGATCCATGCAGCCGCCGGCCGAGGTCGAGCCCGCGATCACCAGGATGATCGAGCAATCCTTGTCCTCGAGCATCGTGTTGTAGATGCCGGCGGCGCGCGCGAGGTCGCGGCTCGTGAAGCTCATCTTGCCCATCGAATCGATAATCGGGCGGGCGTCGAACTTGGTGATGTCGATATGCTCGATCGGCGTCGACAGCAGCTCCGCCTTGCGGGTGTCGTTGATCCGGTCGGCGTCCTGAACCTTGTTCAGCGTATCGGTTTCCATCCTCATGCTCCAATGCGTCGCCGCGCCCCAGGGGCAGCGGCATCAGGGTAGGGCAATGTCATTTCGAACGGGGGACAGCCTCACCCCGAATTTGCGCAGCTGCGCTTAGCTCCCCTCCCGTCGTGGCGGAAGGGGAGAAATCCTAGAGCGTCACCACGTTCGAGCGGGTGATCTTGCCCGGGATGAGGTAGAGGCTCGCCATTGGCTCGTCGTCGACGATTTCGGTCCCGGTCACGCCGAAGCCGTTGAAGCCGGTGCGCATGGCACAGCCGTAGGCGCCGAGCATCCCAACTTCGATGTAGTCGCCGGGGCCGATGTCAGCCGGGAGCTCGAACGGACCAGCCATATGGTCGAGATCGTCGCAAGTCGGACCGTAGAAGCTGAACTCCATCGGGCGGGTCTGCGAATCGTGGTCGCGGATCAGGCGGACGGGGTAGCGCCAGCCGATGTGCGCTGCATCGAACAGCGCGCCGTATGCGCCGTCGTTGATATAGAGTTCCGACCCGCGGCGCTTCTCAACGCGGACGAGGACGCTGGCGTATTCGGCGCAGAGCGCCCGGCCCGGCTCGCACCAAAGCTCGGCCGAATAGCTGATCGGCAGCGCTTCGAAGCCGGCGTGGATGACCGCGAAATAGGTCTCGAGCGCCGGAGGCTCCATGCCCGGATAGACCGAGGGAAAGCCGCCGCCGACATCGACAATGTCCACGGTGACCGCAGCCTCGACGATCGCGGCGCGAACACGAGCAAGCGCTTCCGCGTAAGCTGCCGGGCTCATCGCCTGGCTGCCAACGTGGAAGCAGATGCCAAGTGCATCGGCCGCCTGGCGAGCGGCAATCAAAAGCTGCTTCATTTCAGCCGGTTCGGCTCCGAACTTCGCGGCCAGGCTGAGCTTGGCATGATCCGAGCTGACGCGGATGCGGACCAGTAGGTTGAGGTCGGTCGCGGCAATTCCGTCCGTCGACGTCGCGCGGACGATCTTCTCGAGTTCGTCCATCGTGTCGAGCGAGAAGGTGCGCACGCCATAGTCGAAATAGGCCTCGGCGATGACTTCCTCGGCCTTCACCGGGTGCATGAAGCATTGCACGGCCCCGGGTAGCGTGTCGGCGACCAGGCGCACTTCACCGATCGAGGCTACGTCATAGTGCGTGATTCCGGCGTCCCACAGGATCTGCAGGAGCTCGGCCGACGGGTTCGCTTTCACCGCATAGAGCGAGCGGCCAGGGAACTTATCCGTGAAGAAGCGGGCGGCCCGACGCGCGGCGTGCGGACGCAGAAGCGTAACCGGCTGGACCGGACGCTGCTTGGCGATAGCGGCAGCCCCCCGGCTACCGAATGGGGCGGCGGCTAGCCCCAGCGCGCGATGGTGAGTGTGCAACTCAAGGGACCTCCAACGGTACGTTTCAAACAAGGAGCTGCCTTGCGGTTGGAAGTCCCATGGGGCAGCGGACGCGCGATATATGTTTGGGGGTCCCCAGTGTAAAGATTTTTTGGTTTTCAAATCCCCAACACGGGAACTTTTGTCTCTCTCATGCAACGGTTGATCGAATGGCTAGCGTAATCAATCATTTATCCGTCACCCGCGACGACGTTTTGGACGCTGCGAAGCGCATTTCCGCCTTCGTCGAGCGCACACCCTTGATTAAAACCGAGATCAGGGGCGTGGCTGTCTGGCTTAAATGCGAGTGCCTGCAGACCGGCGGCGCCTTCAAATTAAGGGGCGCGACGAACCGGTTGCTGCAGCTTTCGCCGGAGGAACGAGAGCGGGGGGTGGTGGCGTTCTCGTCGGGCAACCATGCTCGTGGCGTTGCGATTGCGGCGAAGCGTTTGGGAATTCGCGCGGTGATCGTAATGCCCTCGGACGCTCCTCAGGTGAAAGTCGACGGAACGGCCGCCGAGGGCGCGCAAATTGTCTTCTACGATCGCCGGACCGAGAGCCGCGAGGAAATATCGGCCAAGATCGCCGCGGAGAGCGGCGCCACTGTGGTTCCAAGCTTCGATGACGTGGCGATTGTTGCCGGGCAGGGCACCGTCGGCCTCGAGATTGTCGAGCAGCTGGGGAGCGCTCCTGAGTGCATCGTCATTCCATGTGGGGGCGGCGGGCTTGCATCCGGCGTCGCTTTGGCAGCCTTGAAGGCTGAGATTGTTGTCGTGGAGCCCGAGGGCTGGGACGACATGGCCCGCTCGCTCGAGAGCGGTGAGATCGTCCCCGTGGCATCCGATGCCCCGCCAACGCTCTGCGACGCGCTCCAGACGCCAAAAGTGTCGCCAATCACCTTCGCTATCCTTCAGGATCGCAAGGCAACGGCGCTGGCGGTAAGCAATGCCGAAGTCGAGGACGCCGTCCGCTTCGCCTGGGAGAAACATCAGCTGGTGGTCGAGCCAGGCGGGGCCGCAGCGCTTGCGGCGCTGCTCTCAGGCAAGGCCGAGCCGCGGGAAGGCACGGTGGCGGTGCTTTCGGGAGGAAATATCGATCCGGCGCTGCACGCCCGAATCGTCGGGTCTTAGGCGGCGCCGCGCGCCTTATATTCACCCGGCTCGACGTGAGCGGGGCTGGACAGCTCGACGGTGCGAGTGAGCTCCTCGAGCTCGGCCGCCAGCGTCTTCAATTCTCCGATAAGGAAGCGGCGCTCGCCCTCGGCGACATGTTCCGACGCCTCGATCAGAGTCTCAAGCATCATGGCGATGCACGGCAGGATCGTTTCCTCGATCCGCTCGAACGCCTCTTCGAGGCGCGCCTGTTGTTCGGTGCTTCGCATTAGCTCCTTTTGGAGCCAAGTCCGTTAAGTCTTGGTGAAAGCCACTCGAAAAATCGAAGATTACGAGCGGGATGACCTCGACAGGGTGGGCGGTTTGATCGGGTCGGTTGCCAGCCGCATGTCGAGATATTCGTCGACTTCCTTCATCAGGAGGTCGAGCTCGTTCGCGAAGAAGTGGTTCGCGCCAGGGATCGTCTCGTGAGCGATGGTGATGTGCCGCTGGGTGCGAAGCTTGTCGACGAGCTTCTGGACCGCACTTGGCGTTACGACCTCGTCCGCTTCGCCCTGGACGATGATCCCGGAGGAGGGGCAGGGTGCCAGGAAGCTGAAATCGTACATGTTCGCCGGCGGCGCGATCGAAATGAAGCCGCGGATCTCGGGGCGGCGCATCAGCAGCTGCATGCCGATCCATGCGCCAAAGCTGACGCCGGCAACCCATGTCGTCTCCGCTTCCGGATGGATCGACTGCACCCAATCGAGCGCGGAGGCCGCGTCGGACAGCTCGCCAATGCCATTATCGAAGATGCCCTGGCTCTTGCCGACGCCGCGGAAATTGAACCGCAACGTCGCGAAGCCGCGCTTGACGAACGTTTGATAGAGCAATTGCACGATCTTGTTGTTCATCGTGCCGCCGGCCTGCGGATGCGAATGCAGGATCAGCGCGACGGGCGCGCGGGGGCGGGTTCCGGGATGAAAACGACCTTCGAGGCGGCCCTCGGGGCCGGGAAAAATGACTTCGGGCATTCAAGCTCGCTATTAGGGTGTGGCGCGGACGGGCCGGGCCTATATAGGCGGCAGCCCAATCAGCGCAATCATTGGCGGTAAGCGGGCAATTTCGAACCGATGAGCAATCGCATCTATCTCGACCATGCAGCAACGACGCCCGTGCTTCCGGAAGCGCGCGCGGCAATGGAGCGCGGGTTTGGGGTCTGGGCCAACCCGAACTCCCCCCATGGCGACGGACGCGCGGCACGGGCGCTGCTCGAGGAAGCGCGCAAGAGCATCGCCGACGTGCTCGCCTGGCGTCATGACGTCATCTTCACCTCTGGCGCGAGCGAAGCGATCGAGATCGCCGGCGCTCAAGCGAAGGTCGCGGGCAGGGCGCATGGTGCGACCGAGCACCCGATCGTGCATCACGCAATGGGTCCGAATTCCCAAGTGATCCCGGTGCACGCGAGCGGCCTGATTGATGAGGAAGCGCTTGCCATTGTGCTGGCGAACGGGCCGAGCCTGGTCGCGATCCAGCACGTGAACAACGAGACCGGCGTCATCCAGCCAATCGAGAGGATCGCGAAAAGCGTGCGCGCTGCCGGCTCGCTGCTTTTGGTCGATTGCGCGCAGAGTGCTGGCAAGCTGCCCATTCCGGATGCCGACTTTGTAGCCGCGTGCGGGCACAAGCTTGGCGGGCCGCCGGGCGTCGGCGTCCTGCTGGTTCAAGATCTTGGCACGCTGGAGGCTGCGGGTGGAGGCCAGGAAAAGGGTTATCGCCGCGGCACGCAGGACATGCCGAGTGCCCTGGCTTTTGCCGCAGCGCTGGATGCGCGGCACTATGATCTCGACCGCCTGGCCGCGCTCCGTTCGCGGCTTGAGAATGCGGTGAAGGACTCCGGCGGTGTCGTGATTGGTGAGGATACGCCGCGGATTCCGACCATCGGCTCCGTTGCGCTTCCCGGTGGATCGAGCGCTTCCTTGCTGGTTCAGTTCGATCTCGCGGGCATCGCCGTCTCGGCAGGCAGCGCCTGCTCGTCTGGCAAGATGAAGGCGAGCGATGTTCTGGCGGCAATGCGCGTTCCAGACGAGGTCGCCGGCGGCTTCATCCGGGTCAGCTTCGGTCCGTACACGAGCGAAGCGGACATCGACCGGTTCCTTGACGAATGGCAGCGCATCGCGAGCCGGGCTCAGGCTGCGTGATCTATCTCGATTACCAGGCGACGACGCCAGTCGCGCCGGAAGTGGCCGAGGCGATGCAGCCCTGGATCGAAGAGAAATTCGCCAATCCGCACTCTCCCTCGACCGCAGGCCGTGAGGCCGCAGCGGCGATCGAAGTCGCACGCGGCCAGGTCGAGCGTGCCATCGGGCTTCGGGGCGGAAGTGTGGCGTTCACCGGAAGTGCAACCGAGGCGCTCAACTGGGCGCTCAAAGGCACGATCGAGAAGGCGCTTGCCGGCCGCAACCGCATTATTACCGTCGCGACCGAGCACGCGGCGGTCCTCGATACGTGCGAATGGCTGGCGGGGCAGGGCGCTGACCTGACCGTGCTGCCCGTTGGAGCCGATGGCCTGCTCGATCTCGCCGATCTGGAGCAGGAACTCGACCAACGGGTTGCCCTCGTCGCGGTAATGCTCGTGAACAATGAGATTGGCGTGATCCAGCCAATCGCCGAAATCGCGCGTCTTGCCCATTCTTGCGGCGCCTTGATGCTGTGCGACGCGGTGCAGGGCCTCGGCAGGATCGAAATCCCCAATGGGCCTGACCTCGTCGCCGTCTCGGCGCACAAGATCCACGGCCCGAAGGCGATTGGCGCTCTGTGGATGCGTCAGGGAGCCGAGCCTGCCTCCCTGATCCACGGCGGCGGACAGGAGAGGGGACTGCGTTCAGGAACGCTGTCGCCGGCGCTGTGCGTGGGCTTCGGGATGGCCGCCAAACTGGCCTCAGAGCGTCGGGAGGCCGATCATGATCATGTCGAGCAGCTGTGGATTACGGCCGGTTCCTCGTTGACGACCGACTGGATCATCAACGGAAGCATGACCGATCGATACCACGGCAATTTGAACATCTGCTGGCCAGGAGTGGATGCCGCCCGCATCATTGCCGACATTCGCGATGTCGCTTTCTCGCTCGGCTCGGCCTGTGCCAGTGGGTCGGGGCGCCCGAGCCATGTCCTTCGCGCCCTTGGGCTCAGCGATCGCGACGCCCGCTCCTCCATTCGTCTTGGGTTCGGCCGCTACACGACTGAGAACGAAGTGATCGACGCCGTGAACCGAATCGACGCGGCAGCTCGCGCCCAGCAAGGGCTCGCCGCTTGACCTGCGTTCGGTTCTTCAGGGCGGATGGGGCCCTGGACAAGGAAGTTGAAGCGGCGCCCGGACAGCGACTGCTCGACGTTGCCTGGGCCGAGCGTCAGCCCCTTGAGGGAGCGTGCGAAGGCGTCATGGCCTGCTCGACCTGCCACGTGATCGTCGACCCGGATGATTTCGCGAAATTGCCAAGAGCGAGCGAGGAAGAAGAGGATCTCCTCGATCTCGCCGCCCACGCCGGCCGCACATCTCGTCTTGCTTGTCAGATCATCCTGACCGAAGACCTCAAAAGTCTCAGCGTCAGGATCCCGCCAACGGCCAAGAACTGGATGGGCCGCTAGTTCGCGGTCGGCAGGCCGTTCCCGACCCGGGAATCATCATCGCCAGGACGTCGCTTTGCCGTGAGCTGAGCTTCTCGGATGCTTTGCAACCCTTGCAAAGTCAGCTTGCCGGTCCGCTTTGTGTCGAGCAATTCGAAACGCTTCGCGGCGGCGAGCTTGAATTCGCTCAATGAAATGCCGCGATTGTAATCGGTGTCTGCCGCTGCGACCGGTTCGGGAATGTTGAGCAGGCCGTAGCGCGCGGCTCCCTGAAGCGCCCCAGTCAGGCCGAGCATGTCGTCGATTCCTTCGCGCTTCCTCTCCTTTTTCGCTCCGGGCCCGCGCATCGTCTTCATCGCGGTCTGGATTTCGGGAGCGACCTCGAGCTCGTATTGGTTGAGCTCGACCGGATCGATTTCGCCATTGTGGTCCGTGTCGAGCAGGACGAAGAATCGGTCGGCGTCGGCCTGCATCTCGCTCTGGTCGATTGCGCCGTCGCCATTCCTGTCGGCCTGCCGGAACCACCTTGCCAGTGCATCTTCTTGCGAGGTGCGTGCCCGGAACGGTTCACCCATCGGGCTGATGAAGGGCGCCCAAGGGTGGCCGGTCACGATAACAGGATTCTCCGCTGCAGCCGTCGCTGCCCAGGCAAGGATGCTGAGCGCGATCATCTAAGCTCAACCGCCGCCGGTGTCGGCGTTCGCGTCGAGCTGCTGGGTCGGGTCCGTCGCGTCCTTCTTATCGCGCTCGGGCTCAGGTGGCCGAAGGCTTCTGAGGCCGTCCAAGGTCAGCTTGCCGAGATGATCGACATCGAGCGCGGCGAACCTGCGCCCTGCGGCAACGGTGAATTCCTGCAGCGAGACGCCCCGATTGAAATTCGTGTCAGTCGAGGCGACAGGCTCGGCGAGGCCGAGCAAGTTGGAGTTGCGAAGGAACTGCGGCGCTACCGTCTGCTCGTAGTGCGAAATCTCGTCCGGATCGATTTCGCCGTCATGATTGGTGTCGAGCACTGCGAAATAGCGCTCCGCGTCCTGCTTCATCTCGGCAACCGTGATCACGCCGTCGTGGTTGGTATCCGTCTGCTGGAACCAGGCACCGAGCGCGTCTCCGCCACGATCGGCCGAGAACGGCTCGCCCATCGGGCTGATGAAGAGGCGCCGGCTGCCGCGGGAAATGAAGCCGGGTCGTGGATGTATCGAAGTCGGAACCGCGGGCTGGGCCTGCGCTCCGGCCGCGGCGGCCAGCGTGAGAATGAAGAAGGGAAGCGGCATCGGTGTAGCTCTGCGAGTGAGTAAGACTGCCTTCCTATCGCCGAGGTGAACCGTGAATGAAATAGCCGGATTTGTCCGGCGGCTTGCAGAGTGGCGCAGTGTCGCCCATATGCCCGCGCGGAAGTCGGCGGACGGCGCTGTCGCCAACCTGGTCAGATCCGGAAGGAAGCAGCCACAACGATTTCGTGCCGGGTCGTCGGCTTCCACCG
>Ga0207689_10000215_pt1 | contig 51175 bp, 49 predicted proteins | sample KBSMisM52_FD_184312 | JGI IMG/M metagenome (GOLD analysis project Ga0207689, IMG submission 184312) | Miscanthus rhizosphere microbial communities from Kellogg Biological Station, Michigan, USA - KBS Miscanthus M5-2 (SPAdes) (version 2) | ecosystem: Host-associated > Plants > Roots >...
TTTCGTGTAGAAAAAGCTCGAAGCGCGCCGATCGCGGTCGGCTTTGCCGATGCTCAGTAGCGCGCGCCTGCGCACTGAAAGCCCCAATGAACGCGTGCGCTCGTCGAAGCCTGTCAGCGCGCATGCGCGTTACTGAACGGCGCGCGTAGCGCGCTTATGATCGACGCGCTTCCTGCAGTTTCCGGGGCAAAGCGCGCGGCCGCCCGAAGCTTTGCCCTCTGACTGCCTTCGGGCAGGAATCGCGAGAACGCTTTTACCTCGCGATTCCTGCCCGACCGCGCAAATTGCGCGGGCGACGGCGAAGCCGTTCCCCTCGCAATTTGCGCGGTTGACCTACGCTTCTCCCCCGTTTACCAACCAGCGATTGCGACCCCCTGCACGCGCTTCGTAGGCTTCGCGTAACAGTCCTCGCGTGTGCCGAAAGGATTGTTCCGACAACCAAAGCGCCATTTTTTGGGGGAACCAGCGCATGAACGCTACACGCATCGGGCATCAGCGGCTCCTGGTTGCGAGTGCGGTTGCTGCACTTTTTGCGAGCCCCGGCGGGGCATTGCTCGCGGCCGACATCCGGGTCGAAGTCACCGGTTCGAACATCAAGCGCATCGAGGGCGAAGGCGCATTGCCGGTGCAGATCATCAATCGCGATGAGATCGAGCGCAGCGGCGCGACCAACGCGATGGAGATCATGAACCTGATCTCGGCGAACAACAGCGCCGGCAACGTGTCGGTCGGCAACGTCATCGGCCTGACCACATTCAGCAATCAGACCGCCTCGCTGCGCGGACTCGGCGGGCCTTCCACGCTCATCCTCGTCAACGGCAAGCGGCTCGGCACGTTCTCCGGAGGTATTTCCGGCGCAGAGGGCGTGAACCTGCAGGCGATTCCGTTTGCGGCGATCGACCGCGTCGAAGTATTGAAAGACGGCGCGTCGGCGGTCTATGGAAGCGACGCAATTGCGGGCGTGATCAACTTCATCATGCGCCAGGACTTCTCGGGGCTCGACGCGACCGCGTGGTACGGGGCGCCAACCCGCAGCGGCGGCGGCGAGCAGTGGCAGGTGATGGCGACCGCGGGGATCGGCGATCTCACCAAGGACAGTTACAACGCGTTCGTGTCATTCAACTACCAGGAGCAGAAAAGCCTGCTGCAGCGGGATCGCGATTTCTCGAAGACCGGCTACCTTCCCGACATCAATCTCGATACGACCTCGGGACAGACATTCCCCGGCTTCATCTCGACCGGCAACATCGGCAACCCGGGATTCCCGGATTGCGCCCCCTCGATCGTCGTCGGCACGCGCTGTCGCTTCGATCCCGCCGGGTACGCGGGTGTAGAGGGGCTTCCGACGACCAAGCAACTCAATCTGTTCGGAACAGGACGCTATCAGATCAATTCCAACTGGCAGGCGTACATGACCGGGCTGTATGCGAAACAGGAAACGCGCTTCGTGATCCAGCCGAATCCGTTCTCCGACCAGATCTTCACGACGGCGACCGCGACCGGCGCATCGGACATTCTCATCCAGCCGGGAACGCCGTTCTATCCGACCGCGCTGGCGATCGCGGCCGGCGTCAACGGCCAGCCGCTCAACGTGCGCTACCGCTGCGTGGAGTGCGGCAACCGGGACACGACGGACACCAACGAAGCGTGGCAGATCGTCGCCGGCGCCAAGGGCAGCGCATGGAACTGGGACTTCGACGGCTCGTTCAACTACAGCCAGAACACGAGCAAGGAGCAGTTGAACGGCGGGTTTCCGCTCTTTTCGTCGATCCTGCCAATCCTGAACAGCGGCCGGGTCAATCTGTTCGGCCCCAACACCCCTGCGATCACGCAGGAAATCCAGGCGGCGAACTACAACGCAGAGACATTCAACAGCAAGCTGTACGGCTACGGCATCGACCTCAAGGGATCGAGCGACATCTACAAGATGCCGGCGGGCATGCTCGCGCTGGCCGTTGGCTTGCAGGCGGGCAGGGAAACGCTGACGGAGAACCCGAATCCGCTGTTGCAGACCGGCGACGTGTCAGGCTACGGCGGCAACCTGCTGAGCATCAGCGCTTCGCGCACGACCTGGGCCATGTATGGCGAGCTCAGCATCCCGATCATAAAAAATCTCGAGGGCAACGTCGCCGTCAGGTACGACCACTACAGCGACTTCGGCAGCACGACGAACCCGAAGGTCAGCGTGCGCTGGTCGCCGCTTCCATCGCTGCTGCTGCGCGGCTCCTGGGGAACCGGGTTCAAGGCGCCGACGCTATACCAACTATGGAATCCTGCCGCACCCGGCCTGTCGCAGGCGGGACTGGCCGATCCGTTGCGCTGTACCGATCCGAACGACCCGAACAACCCCGATTGCAATACGCAGTACGTGGTGACCTTCGGCGGCAATCCGTCGCTGCAGCCGGAGACCGCCAACCAGACGACGATCGGCGGCGTGTGGGAGCCGGTGCCGGGCGCCTCGATCGGCGCGGACTGGTTCTACCTTGATGTGAAGAACCTCGTCACCAACGGCGTCCCGATTGCCACCATCCTCGATCCGGCACTCGCCAGCACGTACAGCTATTTGGTGACACGCGCGCCGACGTGCGCGGGCGGGCCGCCCTGCCCGATCACCGCGATCGACCAAAGATTCGTGAATCTCGGCCGCACCAAGATCCAGGGGATCGACGTCGACGCCCGCTACAGGTCGCCGGACACCGCCTACGGACGCTTCAGCGCGCTCGTAACGGGAACGTATTACATCCAGTACGACGTGCTGCAGCCGGATGGCAGCTTTCTTGGCTTCATATCGACCGCGTACCAGGCAGTCGCCACCGGCATTGCGCCACGCTGGAAAAGCTACATCGCCGCGACGTGGGAACGGGGCCCGTGGACGGCCACACTCGCCAATACGTACCAGAGCTCCTACATCGATGTCCAGACCGATCCCGACGGAAACCTGCGTCGCGTCGGCAGCCTCAGCCTGTGGGACCTGCAGGGGAGCTACACCGGGTTCAAGCAGATCACGCTGACGCTGGGCGTCAAGAACATGTTCGACACGAATCCACCGTTGACCAACTCGAACCTCACGTTCCAGAGCGGCTACGATCCGTCGTACTACGATCCGCGCGCCCGCTTCGTCTACGGGTCGATCCGCTACGCGTTCAAGTAATCGATGCGCGGGCCCGCCGTCACGTTCTTTCGTGCCGGCGGGTGCGCGCTGCACGTGACCTGTCTGCCGCTACCCGCGGCAATTGAAGGGCAAGTAGCCGATCGGGATGTTGGTCCGGTTGTCGCCCCTCGCCGTCATGTTGCCGGGCACCGCCGCGAAGCCGCACACCCAAGCGAGAGGGACGATTGGCGCGTCCTCCACCACTGCCGGGCGCAGCGTCAGGATCTTGCCGGCGATGCCGCTGTTCACGTTGTTGCCGAAGGTGATCTGGATCGCGCCATCCTCGATGGCCACCGCGCTGATGTAATTGTTGACGATCTTGTCGGGCGCCGGCAGGCCGGCGCCCGCGTTGTTCGCGGGTAGCACCTGCTGGTCTGCCCACGACAGCGCGACGGGTTTTTTCGCAATGTCCGCCAGCGGAACCGCGGAGACGATTTGATCGCGGACGATGCTTCCCTGAAAGCTGGGCATGGCCAGCGTCGCCAGAACCGCGACGATCGCCAGCGCGACCACGATTTCAATCATGGAAAAGCCGTCCCGATACCTCGGCATTTTCAGCGCCTGACTCCTCGTTCGCAACGTGGATGATAGCGCTCCGCCGGAGCGAACGCGTTGCCTTCGCTTGCGCTCCCGTGGCAGCATGGGCCGCCGCGCTGGATCGGTCGAGGCGACGGGCCCGCCGTCAGGGCCGCATCACATCGACCAGATTGTCGCCGGCGTCGCGGTCGATCAGCTTGTTGAGCGGATCGATCCCGGCCTTCGCCGGCTCGCCCGTCACCTCCAGCGTGAAGCGGTTCTCGCCCGTCGTAACACGGCGCTTCTCGAGGAACAGCAGCGTTCCCTTGGGATCGCGGACGCCGATGTCGACCAGCGCATCCATCGGCGCCTCCTTTTCGTTGCCGGCGCCGTCCGCGCGAGTCTTCTTCGCCGATACGACGAGGTCCACGTCGTATTTGCCGTCGGGCCGCTTGCGCGCGCCGGCGCTGATCGCGCGGTCATCGTAGAGGGTGATCGTCTCGAAGAAGTCCTCGATCAGGCCTTGCCGGTCAGCCGGCGTGACCCGCCGGAGCTCGGCGATCAGATCGCGGGATGTCGGATACGGCGGGCCCTTGAACCGCCACTGTCTGACGAACGACGACAGCGCATCGTTCATCGCCGCTTCGCCGATCGCATCCTGCAGCGCGTACAGCACGTGCGAGCCTTTCTGGTAATGCACATAGGCGGCGCCGTCGGCGCGCAGCAGCGGCTGTTCGCCCTTCTGCTCGAGGCCGCGGCCCTGCAAGTAACGGTCGAGCTCGTATTTCAGGAAGCGGCGCATCTTGGCGTCGCCGTATTTCTGCTTCAGCACCATCAGCGCCGAATATTCGGCAAGACTTTCCGTGATGAACTCGGCGCCCTGCACGTTCGCCGGCACTTCCTGGTGCGCCCACCATTGATGCGCGACCTCGTGTGCGGTGACGAAGTACGGGTAGTCGATGTCCTTGGGATCGTTGTCGTCGACCTTGGCGGTGAAGCCGATCGCTTCGTTGAACGGCACGGTATTGGGAAACGATTCCGCGAATCCCCCGCTGCGGGAAAACCGCGGGAACTCGATGATGCGCATGATCTTGTGCTGGTACGGCGAGTAGTGCCGCGTGTAGTAGTCGAGCGAGTCCTTGACGCCCGCGATCATCCGGTCGAGGTTGTATTCATGGCCGGGCTGGTAATCGATCTCGATTGCGACATCGCCGTCCGGACCCCGCCACACGTCGCGCTTGACGGTATAGCGCGCCGAGACGAACGGGTACAGCGCGGCCATCGGCGAATCCATCCGGTAAGAGAGGCAGCGCCGTCCATTCTCGGTCCAGTCCCGTTCGACGTACCCGGACGTGACCGGCAACTGGTCAGCGGCGGTGCAGACCCGCGCGCGATACGCAATGAAATCGGCGTCGCGCGACAGCGCGCTGACGTCGTGTTGCGCCTTCTCGTCCAGGTCATGCATGCGCGGCTTTGCCGAGAGCCCGAATTTCTTGCGGTCGTTGTCCGACGACAGCTCGCCGCTCTCGTCGTAGCCGAAGCTCGGGATGAGTGTCGTATCCGGATTGAGCCCCGCGTTGAGGAACGTACCGTTATCCAGGACGACAAAGTCGGCGCCGTCGTTGCGGAAGCCGCGCGCGCCGTACTCGAGGTCGAAGCGAAACTCGCTGGTCGCGCCGGGCGCGAGCGGCGTGTCGAGCACGTAGTGATGCCAGCGCATGTCCGGCACTTCGTCGGCTAGGCGCGCGGGCACTCCGATGTCGACCCGGTGCGCCGTCGCCGCCTTCGGGTAGAGGACGTAGAGGTCGCCGATCGGTTGCGCGCTCTTGTTCACCAGCGTCATCGTGCCGGCGAGGCGTGCCCGATGCTGCTGCGGGTAGATGTCGACGTGCACATCGACGGCGGTGATCTTGGGCTGCGCGATGCCGGTCAGCGATTTGAAGCGGCGCTCGTAGTCCGCCTGCATGCGCTGCACGTCATGGCGCGAATGGAACGGATTGAGCACGTGCGTGTTGTAGTAGATCCATGCGCCGGTCGCCACGAATGCGACGGCCGCCGCACCGGCGATCGACCCGACCGCCGGCGTGAACCGGGCGGCCGCCGTGCGCAGACGGCCACGCCATCCGGCGTCGCGGCCGCGCACCCACAATACGTACGCCAGCACCAGCAGCAGCATCGCGAACGCGCTCCAGTACAACCGGAACCAGAACACGGCCGGAAGGAAATGGCCGTAGCCGTTGAGGTCGGAATAGAACATTTCCGGCCGGCTCCCATAGCGGTACAGCCTGTCCTCGAATCCGAAGTCGGGCAGCCGCGACGTCACGATGAACAACAGCAGGACAACGAAATGGCCGAGATACTTGTTGTTGATCAGCGTATGGACGGCCAGTGCGAGCACGGCGATCAGCGCAAAGCCGCTGAACTGCAGCACGTACAGCTCGAACAGGTAGTGGCCGAGCTCGATGCGTGTGAAGCCCTGGGCGAGCTGCACGCCGATGCTGCAAACCAGCACCACGAGCAGCAGAATCGCCTGCAGCACCAGCAGCGCGCCCAGCTTGGCCAGAAAGCCGAGCCAGGTTGGCGCCGGTGCGCTGTCGGTGATGTCATCCATGCGCGCATCGCGCTCGCGCCATACCAGCTCGCCCGCGTAGATCGCGGTCACGATCAGGATGAACAGGCTGAAGAGGCCGCCGACGACGTCGAGCACCTTGTAGGTCAGCGGATAGGTATTCGTGCCGTAGAACGAGCCCAGCGTCAGCGCATTGCCGATCACCAGCAGCACGCCACCCAGCACAATGGTGAGAAAGCGCGGACTGCGCAGGATCTCGGCCACGTACAGGCGCATCAGGCCGGGGAGCATCCGCGCAAACGCGCCGGCGCTGCGATCGAGCTTTGCGGCGGGCAATTCAACGAGGCCTGGCGCCGATTCAGCGACCGGCGACTCCTCCACCATGCGGCGCTTGCGCCCGCTGCCCGATGCTACCGCCTGCATGCGAAATGCGCGGTAGCCAACCGCAGTCACCACGATCCCCAGGCACAGCCACACCGCACGATTCCAGAGCAGCTCGCCCGCGAACGGAATCTGCTCGCCGTTCTTCTGCGCCACGCTCCAGTAGCGGACGAGGACGTCGAACGCGGTCGCGCCGGAAGGATCGACGAACGCCGCCAGCGTCTTGTTCTCCATGTCGCCCAGCAGATTGATGGCGAAGAGATAGCCGACCAGCAACACGACGCCAGCCACGTACACGGGCGCCATTTGCCGCGTGAGCGCCGCAAGCACGAAAAAACAGCCGCCCAGCCACAGCATGTTCGGCAGCAGCAGGAGCAGATATGGGCGGACGAAGCTTTCCCACGAGGGGTGCGCGACGATGCGCGACGAATCCACGCCCGGCCAATTGGAGCCGATCACGATGCCAAGCGCAATGCTCACGAAAATCAGGACGAGCGTGAGATAGGCGCCCAGCAGGCGGCCGAAAAAATAGTCGCGCTTGTGAATCGGCGCCGTGAAGAAGAAGTGATAGGTGCCGTATTCGAAGTCCTGCTGGACGGCGCGTCCCGTAATGGAACCGATCACCGTGACGCCGGCAAAGCCCAGGAACGCGATCCCGAACGCCAGCGCATACGGGCCATTGATCAGCACCTTGTCGCCGCCGAAATTGACGGACGCGCTGGCGAGCGCGCCACCGGCGGCCGCCATCCACAATCCGGCGAGCACGGCGAACAGCACGAAATAGACGTACGTGGAAATCATCCGCAACCGGCGGGCGAAGTCGAACCACGCGATGGCCAGCATGGGGCTGGTCATGGTGCTCATGCGGCCTTCGCCATGGGCGCGGCCAGATAACCGGCGATGGTGCAGAAGTACACATCCTCCAGGTCGGCTTCGGCGACCTCGAATCCGGGTCCCGGTGCGTCCTGGCCGTATGCACGTATGACGGTAGCGCCCGCCTGCAAACGCGTCGACACCACACGGACTTGCGCTTTCAGCGCATCGGCTTCGGCTTTGGTGACGACCTTGCGCCACACGCGGTTGGCGATCTCGGCCACGAACGTGCCCGGTTCGCCGGTCAGCAGCACCCGGCCCTTGTTGATGACCGCGAAGTTGCTGCACAAGTCGGCGACGTCGCTGACGATGTGCGTCGACAGGATCACCACCACGTCCGACGCAATGTCGGCCAGAAGATTGTGAAAGCGCACGCGCTCCTCCGGGTCCAGGCCGGCCGTCGGCTCATCGACGATGACGAGCTTGGGGCTGCCGAGCATCGCCTGTGCAATGCCGAACCGCTGCCGCATGCCGCCGGAGAATCCGCCGAGCTTCTGCTTGCGGACGTCGTGCAGATTGACCCGGTGCAGCAGCGCATCGACGGTCTCGCGCCGCGAACGCGCATCGACCAGGCCTTTGAGCCGCGCGAAGTGATCGAGCAGGTCGAGTGCGGAGACTTTCGGATAAACGCCGAAATCCTGCGGCAGGTATCCGAGGACGGCGCGGACTTTTTCGGGTTCGCGCAGGATGTCGATATCGCCCAGCGTCGCGCTGCCTGCGTCCGCGCTCTGCAACGTGGCGAGCGTCCGCATCAGCGTGGACTTGCCGGCGCCATTCGGCCCGAGCAGCCCGAACATGCCCGGCGGAATGGACAGCGACACGCGATCGATGGCCTGCACGCCGTTGGCGTAGCGTTTCGACAGGTCGCGAATGATGAGTTCCATGGAACCTCGGTACGAGAGACGAAGGGAAGGTGACAGTCCGGTGGCGACGCAGTGCCGGGACCGCCGGGTCAATCGCGATTAGATGTGACGGCGGTGGCGGCTGGATTCAGTTGCGGGACGCCGCGGCCAGCCACGCCGCATCCTGTGGGCAAGGCGAAAGCATTGCTGGACGCGCCGCAGTGCGAGCCGCCGCCGTCAAAACACCAGCATGCCCAGGAAAACCCCGAAGACCAGGATGATGAGGAAGATCGTGATCGCGATGAAGAACAGGACTTTCGCAATCGTCCTGAAGCCCGCTGCGACCTCGGTGAATCCGAGAAATCCGGCGATCACGGAAACGACGAAGAAGATGATGGCCCATTTGATCATCCGGGGCTCCGTTCAACTGGCACGGCCAACATCATATCGCTCCGGGTCGAATTTCGGCACACACGGGGACGCCATGGGAGAAGCGGAAGTTGCACTCGCGAAGCATGGGCGCCACCCTCGGAGCGGTGCTGGTTGCCGTCCGGGCAGTGGCCTGCCACTGCGCGCGTCTTTCGACCCGCTATTGCGCCGGACAGGGAGCGCCCGCGTCCATCCACGTCTTGAAGGCCGCCACCGTATCGGGTCGCGAGAACGGCGGAAGCGTGCGGGCGCCGCCGGGATTCCAGCCCCATTCCACCAGTTTGTCGTCACGGACGTGGGCGAGCATTGCCGGCAAGTCCTTGCCTCCGGTTGCGCTCCTGTTCTTGATGGTCTCGCAGAGCGCGCGCGGGGTGAGTCCGATGAAGACCATCTTGGTTTCAGGCGGCGGCAGGTGCCAGTTCGGCGCGCCCGGCGGCGCCCGATCCCCGTAACTGGCGGGGCTGTTCGCAGCGCCGTGGCAGGTCACGCATTCCATCGCGACGAAGCCACGGCCGTCCTGCCCCCGGACCACGTTCTGGACGTGCGGCGTCCCTTGGTCGTATTGCAGCGGCGCGTCGCCGGGGATGTGGCAGTTCTGGCAACGCGGATGCTGAAATACCGCGCGCACGATTTCGAACGAACGCAATGCCGCGTCCGGCGGCGCAGCGGTTTGCGCACGTGCGGGACCCCCATCCCGGAATCCGATCGCCCAAGCCATCGCGACGCCTGACAACACGATAAGCGCGGATCGCATACGCATGGAAACCCTCCGCCGCACGTTGGCCAGAAGGGAATGGTTGCGGGATTTCGCCAGCCCCGCTGTCGGCGGCCGTGGTGTCCGCGTGAGAGTTCTTCGCCTACACGACAAGCGCGGTTCAGCGCTTCACGGCTAGCCTTCGCCGGGCACCCGCCCTATTCCGGGCAGCTTGAGCGCAGGACGGCGAAGGTCGAAGCCGGCGACGAGCCCGAACAGGTTCACCTCGAAGCCCTCGTCCCAGCCGGCAAGCACGCCCACGAGGCCGTACAGCGACAACTGAACGCCGGTGTGACTCGGCGTCCAGCCGACGATCTGATCCAGAGGGACGAAGTCCTTGCCGATCGCGGTGGACGGCATCGTCAGACGCAGCTCCGGTATCTCGCGACCGAGATGCGCGACGAAGGTATTGCTGTTCGGCCCGGGCCACGCGTGATAGCTCGTGGCGAACGGATAGTTCGAGATCGCTTCGGGAAGCCTGGCGATCACCGCTTCCGCGTCGCGACCATGCAGGTTCGCGATCAATCGCGGTGTCGTGCCATACCACTCGGCGTCGGGCGCCTGTCGATCCGAAACCGAAACCACCGAGCGGCCGCCGCCACCGTACCAGCCGATCACTTCATAGCGGAGGTAATGTTCGGCGCCGTCGGGCTTGGCCGCGAGCCACGTGTGATCGGCGAAGGCGCCGCGCCAGCCGAACGTGCGGCTCGCGTACACCTGGACGATCGCTTCGCGATGGCTGACCGCGTCGGGAGCGAGTCCCGCCGGGCGGTGCGTCGCATTGCGCCAATCGCCGTGCAGCGCCACGCGCCCGAACGCGAGTGTCAACAGGGGTCCGGTGACCAGCAGCACGACCAGCAGGATGAGCCACACGGTCACGCGGCGGATCTTCCGACCTGTGCTGACGACGCTGGTGCGCAACGCGCTCGCCAAGGGCTAGCGCCGTCCCACGCGCGGCAGCAAGCGCGCGAGCTCCGCCCCGCCCACCATCATGATCTTGTTCTCCAGCGCGAATTTCCGCGCGTTGTCGGAGATCTCGCCGATGGTGATGTAGACGCAATCATGTGCTTCGCGCAGGTCCTTGGCCGCCTTGAGATCGCGCAGCGGCTCGACGCCGGTGCGCGCCACCTTCCAGCGCTTGCCGCTGACCAGCGCCGTGCGCCAGTCCTTGCGGATCTCGAAATCGGCCGCGGGCTCGCTGACCCGCGTCACCTCGTAGCCATCGCGGCGATATCCTGCTTCCAGTGCGCTCGCAAAGTCGATCCACGCCATCGCCCGCACGGCTTCGCGTGTCTTGTCGATGCGCGCCGACGACGGTTTGCGCAACTGCTTCCACCCCGCCATCGCCGCGATCACCAGGAACGGGGCCCCGCTGAGCGCGCCGATGATCTTGAATTGCTCCGGAAGCAGCGCCAACGCGACGCCCGCCATCGCTGCCGCGATCCCGGCGCTGATCCACCACGACGAGCGCATCAGGATCGCGAACAGCGAATTCTCGGCCATCTCCCACTTCATGCGTGACCTCTCCTGACTCCCCCGGCATCGAATTGTCCCGGGCGGCTATGATAGCAACCCAGGGGCTCCAGGCGGGGCCGCCGCCTATTTGTCCGACCACGTGCCCATCAGGCCCCCACGGAATTTGCGCTCGGCTTGCGTGTTCGCATGCTGTGGTGTCTCATTGGGGCAGCGCCTTGCGGGCGCGCCGCACCACCACATCATTATCTCGAGGGGAGCCTCATGAATACGCATTCGACCAAACGCAGATGGATCGTCGCGCTGGCCGTCGCAAGTTCCGCCGCCATCCTTGGCAGCTGCGCATCGATGAAGGGACAGGAGACCGGCCAGCAGATCGTTCTGTACGGCACCAACGAAGTGCCCTCGGTTACGACATCGGCTTACGGCACGGGTACGATCAACGTGATGACCGATCGCCGCGTGGTCGCCACCGTCAACGCGCTCTACATGACCGCGACGGCGGCTCACATCCACGAAGGCGCCGCTGGCGCCAACGGGCCGGTGATCGTGCCGTTCACCAAGATCAGCGACAACGTGTTCGTGGCGCCCGAGAGCGCCAGGCTTACCGATGCGCAGTACGCGAGCTACAAGGCAGGCAACCTGTACGTCAACGTGCACAGCGCGAAAAATCCGGGCGGTGAAATCCGCGCACAGATCGTGGGCCGATGATCGGCGCGGGAACGATCCGCTGCGATTCCGCGGCGGCCTGCCCGGCCGCCGCCTGAAACGAGTTCCCGGAAATCGTTCGCCGGGCATGCCGCTACGCACGCTCGCCGCCACGCGCTATGTGACGCCGCTGCGCGAGGGCGGCTCGATGCCGGCGATCGTCGAGGCCGACGATGCCGGCCTTTATGTGCTCAAATTCCGCGGCGCGGGCCAGGGCGCCAATGCGTTGGTCGCCGAGCTCCTCGCCGGCGAAATCGCGCGGGCGGCGGGAATGCTGGTGCCGGAGCTCGTGCTCATGGAATTGGACCCCGACCTCGCCCGTACCGAGCCCGATCCGGAAATCCAGGCGCTGATCCGGGCCAGCGCCGGCACCAACCTCGCGCTCGATTATCTGCCGGGCGCCACCGCCTTCGATCCCGTCGCCGATCATCCGGAATCGATCCTTGCGTCATCGATCGTGTGGCTCGACGCGTTCGTGTCGAACGTCGATCGCACGCCGCGCAACACCAACATGCTGATGTGGCACCGCCGCCTGTGGCTGATCGACCACGGCGCCGCGTTTTATTTTCATCATGCCGGCGGCGACTATGTCGCGCGTGCGCGCGACCCGTTCCCGAGGATCGCGGATCACGTGCTGCTTCCTTTCGCCGGTGCCCTCGCCCAGGTCGACATCGCGCTGGCGCGGCGGTTGCCGCCGGCAACGCTGCGCGACATCGTCGGCCTGGTGCCGGACGCGTGGCTTGCCGGCGATCCGGCGTTCCGATCCGTGGACGAGCGCCGCGGCGCGTATGGCGACTACCTTTGCGCGCGCGTGGAAGCGCCGCGTGGCTTCGTGCAGGAGGCGGCCCGTGCCCGATCACAGCACCTATGACTACGCCGTGATCCGGGTGGTGCCGCGCGTCGAGCGGGAGGAATTCGTCAACGTCGGCGTCGTCGTGTCCTGTCCGGACCGTGACTTTCTCGAAGCGCGGATCGAGCTCGATCCGGCACGGATCGCGGCGCTCGATCCCACTCTTGATATCGAGTCCATCCGCGCCCACCTGTCCACCATTCCGTTGATTTGCCGGGGCGGCGAGGCCGCCGGTCCCATCGGCCGCCTGCCACCGCGCGAGCGCTTTCACTGGCTGATCGCGCCGCGCAGCGCCGTGATCCAGGTCTCGCCGGCGCATACCGGCAGATGCGAGGATCCCGCCGCGCTGCTCGCGCGGCTGATGGAAACGATGGTACGGGCGCCACGGTCTTGATGGGCATTCGCAACACACAACTGACGCTTTGTCGATCGGACCAACTGCCGCATGCTGGAAATCGCAACCCTTCTCGCCGTCGCCGGCGCGACGTGGCTCGTGTGGGACGGCCTCAAGGCACGCGAGGCCGCCAATGCGGCAATGCGCGCCGCGTGCAACGCACATGGCCTGCTGTTTCTCGATGACACCGTCGCGCTCGCTTCGCTGCGGCCCGCGCGCGATGCGAATGGCCACGCCTGCCTGCGCCGCGTCTATCGGTTCGAGTACAGCGATACGGGCAACAATCGTCGCAAAGGCTCGATCACGATGACCAGCGATCGCGTATCGCAGCTCGATCTTGCGCTGCCCGACATCGCGCAACCGGTTACGCTGCACTGATCGCTACGCGCCGTTCTCCTCTCCAAGCGATTCCAGGAAGGCGAGCAGCGCCCGATCGAACTGCGCGGGATGCTCGAGGCTCGGCAGATGCGCGGTGTCCTGCATGGGATTGGTCGTGACCCGCGGCATCTGCACGGCCAGATAGCGGCATCGCTGCGCAATATGCGGAAAGTCGAGATCGCCCCACACCACGAGGGTGGGCACGGCAATGTCGCGCACCCGTCCATAGGCGGCCTCCGGCTCCAGTTCGGTCCCTCGCCGCTCCGCCCGCAGCGCGATGTCGTTCATCGCCAGGAACAGCTCGCGCGCCGCGCCCCGGACACGCCCTTCGCTCGCGAGCGGGCCATCGAGCCATGCGTGCGCCTCGAGCGCGTTGATGCGGTCGATGTCGGCCGTCGCTTCCGCATGCTCGAGCTTGTCCATCCACGCCTGGATCGCGGGCGGGACCGGCGCGATCTCCGGCGCACCGCTGATGGCGGGTGCGACCAGCACGAGCGCGCGCACTCGCGCGGGATCGGCCAGCGCGGCGTCGATGGCAATCCGTCCGCCCTGCGAGCAGCCGACGAGAATCGCACGCTCGCCCGGCGCGACCGCATCGAGCACACGAAAGAGATCGCCCACTTGCGAGTAACGCTCCTCCGTGTGGAGCGTTTCACCGAAGCCGCGACGGTCGTACGCCACGGCGCGGAAGCGCGTTTGCGCGCCGGCCAGCGCGGCGAGCTGCTCCTGCCACATGCGCCGATCGGCTACGCCGGCGTGCAGAAACACCACGACGGGTCCGGCGCCTGCGACCTCGGTCGCGATCTGCGCGAGGCCGGAAGGAACGATCAGGGTTTCATTCACGCGATGCATGGCGTTGCGCCATTGTCGCGCGGAATCGAACCGCCGGACTGCTTCGGGAGAAACTATCGCGCGGCCGACCTGGTCGCGGGCGTTACACGCCAGACGGCATTGCCGACATCATCGGCGACCAGCAATCCGCCAGCCCGATCGACCGCAACGCCGACCGGGCGGCCGAGCGCCTTGCCCTCGTCGTTGACGAACCCGGTTAGTACGTCCTCGGGCATCCCCGACGGACGCCCATCGACGAACGGGACGAAGACGACCTTGTACCCGCTGCGCGGCTTGCGGTTCCACGAGCCGTGCTCGCCGATGAACGCGCCTCCCGCGTAGCGCGGCGGCATGAGCTTGCCGTCGTAAAACGCGAGTCCGAGTGGCGCGACGTGCGACCCCAGTGCGTAATCGGGAACGGTGGCCGACGCGACGAGATCGGGCCGCTGCGGCGCGACCCGCGAGTCGACGTGCTGGCCGTAATAGCTGTACGGCCATCCGTAGAACGCCCCTTCCTTGACCGACGTCAGATAGTCGGGGACGAGATCGTTGCCCAGCTCATCGCGTTCATTGACGACCGTCCACAGCGCGCCGCTTTGCGGCTGCCACCCCAATCCATTCGGATTGCGCAGCCCCGACGCGAAAAGCCTCGTGCTGCCGGTAGCCACGTCGACTTCGAGGATCGCAGCGCGATTGACCTCGTTCTCCATGCCGTTTTCGGCGACGTTGCTGTTCGACCCGACCGTAACATACAGCTTCGTCCCGTCCCGGCTCGCGATCAGGTTTTTCGTCCAGTGGTGATTGATGGTGCCTGCCGGAAGATCGGCGACCTTGATCGGCGGATCGCTGATCTGGGTTGCCCCCTCGCGATAGGGAAAGCGAACGACGGCGTCGGTGTTCGCGACGAAGAGGTTCTGTCCGACCAGCGCAATGCCGAAGGGCGAATTGAGCCCGCTGATGAACGTGGTGCGCGTCTCGCCGACGCCATCGCCATCGCTGTCGCGCAGCAGCGTGATGCGGTTGGCGCTCGGAGCACCGGCCCCCGCGCTGCGCATCAGCAACTTCATGATGGTCCCTTTGATGCCTTTGCCGTCGTCGGGCTTCGGTGGCGCATTGGTCTCCGCGACGAGCACGTCACCATTGGGCAACGTGTACACCCAGCGCGGATGCTCGAGGCCGACAGCGAACGCCGTGACCGCGAAGCCGGATGCGGCGGTAGGCGTGACCCCAGCGGGCCAGCCGGCGGCGGGCGCGATGTTCACCGTGGGCAGTAACGACAGCGTGGGCGGGGGAAGCTGCGGCTGCGGACCGACGGTGGCCTCGGGCGGAAGCGTCGAGGGCTGGCTGCACGCGAACACCGCCACGGCCGTGATGGCGGCGAATGTGCTATTCAACAGGTGTCGCATACGGGGTCGGCCGCTGCGTGCGCGCACGTGTCCTCTCGGATGGCATCGTCGCTCGCCTGACTTCGCAGGGATGTAGGACGATCGCGCAACTGCGCGTCAGGCACCCGCGCGCGGGCGTGGCCCTGCCACGGTCGACGTCGATCGCGCGAGGGTGACAGCCGGCTCGCGCGATCGCTTGCTGGCGTCCGGCTACCGCGCGCGGCGGCGGAGCATCAACCAGCCGGCGGCGAGAAGCGAGAGGATCAGCCCGATCATCGCCCACTCCGAAAGCGTGGGGATGTCGGAGCCGACCGGGACCGGCGGCGCCACCTGCGGAGCCAGAAAGCCGCGAATTTCGCCGCCCGGATACGTCGACGAGTGGACGTTGAGATACGCGGTGCCGGCGGCGATACCGGCAGCCAGCGCGGCTTCGGCCCCGAGCGGCGTGCCGCCGCTGGCGGTGATGAACGGGGCGTTCCACGTCGAGGCCAGCGTCGTGTCGAACGTCTGGTCGTATGAACCGCTGGTGACGCCGATTGGAAATCCGGCAAAGTATGGCGTCGTCGTAGCCACGCCGGCGTTGCCCGGCGGCACAACGCAGCAGTGAATGTGCGCGGCCGTGGTCCCCGCCACCAGGCTCGCAAACGTCACCTGGACCCGCAGTGAATGACTCGTCGTATCGAGGATGACGAACGTGGTGCCCGTGCCCGGCGACGCGTTCACCGGGTTTTCATTCGCGCCGGACAAGTTTGCCGTGGCGGTGATCAGCGCGGCGTGCGCGATGGGCGCGATCATGGTCAATGCAAATCCGAAGGCCAGCAGTCGATGACAGCGTTGCATGGATGTGCCTCCCTGAATTCATGGCGTGGGAATGGAGATTTGGGTTCGGAACCGGTCTTTCAGAAATCATAGCCTGACTATCGAAGCCGACAAGGTAAACCAGATTTCCACGAGATCGCGCGTAGCCTGGGTCAAGCCGCGCAATGAGATGAAAACAGTCCAATCGGCCGCACCATTCCATCGGCGGCGAGCGAAATCTGCCCGATCGCGGAGCGCCTGCCGGGCAACCCGGGGTCTACGCGTGCGGGGTAAGCGCCGCTTTGGAGCGGTCGGCGGAGTCGTGAACACGAATGTCCGGCGCAGCTCGGCGGCGGACACGGTCCGCACGGATCATGATGCTCGCCTTCTCGGCGATCATCATCGTTGGCGCATTGGTATTGCCGGAAGTAATCATGGGCATCACCGAGGCGTCGGCAACGCGCAGTCCGGCAACGCCGTGCACGCGCAGGCGCGCATCGACCACGTTCGCGGAATCGCCCGCCGGTCCCATCCGGCACGTGCCGACCGGATGGAAGATCGTCGTGCCGATGTCGCCGGCAGCGTGCGCCAACGCTTCGTCGCTGAGAATTTGCGCGCCCGGCAGCAGCTCCTCCGGCTGATAGCGCGCGAGCGCGGGCGCCGCCGCGATTCGCCGCGTGAGCCGTAACGCAGCGACCGCGACTCGCAAGTCTTCCGGGGTCGCGAGGTAATTGGGTGCGATGAGCGGCGCCGCGCCAGGGTCGCGCGTCGTGACGTGCACGCTGCCGCGCGACGTGGGACGCAGGTTGCACACACTTGCGGTGAACGCGTCGAACGCGTGCAGCGGGTCGCCGAATTTGTCGAGTGACAACGGCTGCACGTGATACTCGAGGTTCGGCCGGGACTGCTCCGGATCCGAGCGCGCGAATGCGCCGAGCTGCGATGGCGACATGCTCATCGGTCCGCTGCGCTTCAACGCATATTCAGCGGCGATCCGAAGCTTGCCGTACCAGCCGCGCGACAGCGTGTTCAGCGTGCCGCACGCGCGCACCTTCATGACCGTGCGCAACTGCAGGTGATCCTGAAGGTTCTCGCCGACGCCATCGAGCCGATGCACGACCGGGATGCCGCATGCCTGCAGTCGCTCGGGTTGGCCAATCCCCGTCAGCTCGAGCAGCTGCGGCGAATTGATCGCACCGGCGGCCAGGATCACCTCCTCGCGGACGCGCACATCGTGCTCGGTCGTGCCGGTCCGGTACACAAGCCCCGTGCATCGCCCTGCGTCCACCGTGAGGCGCGCCACCTGCGCGCCGGTGAGCACCGTCAGGTTGCGCCGGCGCGCGATGGGTCGCAAGAACGCCTTCGACGCATTCCAGCGAACGCCGCGCCGCTGGTTGACCTCGAAGTAGCCGACCCCTTCGTTGTCGCCGCGATTGAAATCCGTCGTTTGCGGAATCCCGGATTCCTCGGCGGCGCGCGCGAAGGCTTCGAGAATGTCCCAGCGCAAACGCTGCGCTTCCACACGCCATTCGCCGCCTGCGCCATGGAATTCGCTGGCGCCCCGGTAATGATCTTCGCTGCGCTTGAAGAGCGGCAGCACGTCGTCCCAGCGCCAGCTCGAATCGCCGACCGCGTGTGCCCAGCCGTCGTAATCCTCCCGCTGGCCGCGCATGTAGATCATGCCGTTGATCGACGAGCTGCCGCCGAGCACGCGGCCGCGCGGATACAGCAGCGAGCGCCCGTTGAGCATCGGCTCGGCGCGCGTCCGGTACATCCAGTCGGTACGCGGATTATTGATGCAATACAGATAGCCGATCGGGATGTGAATCCAGTGGTAATCGTCGCGGCCGCCGGCTTCGAGCAGCAGTACGTTGACGTCGGCATCCTCGGTCAGCCGGTTCGCCAGCACGCAGCCGGCGGACCCGGCGCCGACAATGACGTAGTCGAAGGCAGTCGCGATCATGTTCTTCCCCGCCGTGATGGTAGCCTATCGGCGCCTGCCTGCGGTTGCCGAAGCGGACCTCGCCGCGAAGGAGACGCAATGAAGACTCGCCGCACCTCCACGACACGGAACGCGCTCACGATCGGCGGCTGTTGCGTCGCGATGCTCGCGGCATGCGCGGCGACCGCGCCGCGGCCGGGCAACGCCGATCTGCAGCGACAGGTCGCCGACACCGAGCGCGCGTTCGCGCAGACGATGGCGGACCGCAATCACGCCGCGTTCGTCGCGTTCCTCTCCGACGAAGCGGTTTTCTTCACCGGACCGAAGCCGCTGCACGGCAAGGATGAGGTGGCGGCGGCATGGAAACGGTTCTACGAAAAGCCGGACGCGCCGTTCTCGTGGGCGCCGGACAGCGTCGAAGTGCTCGCCTCCGGCACGCTTGCGATCAGCTCCGGCCCGGTGCGCGATCCCTCCGGCAAGCTGATCGCGACGTTCAGCTCGATCTGGCGGCAGGACGCGCCCGGCGTGTGGCGCATCGTCTTCGACAAAGGCAATGAAGTCTGCGATTGCCCCAAGGCGCCATAGGATGAACGCCTGGCACGTCACCCTTTACACGCCTGCCTTCGCGAGAATCACCACCGACACCCCGTTCGCGATGTTCCGCGGGTCGTCGTTCTGGTAGGAGTGCGGCACACTTCCGGGGAAGGCGAGCACGTCACCGGCATCGAGGTCGTGCCGTTGCCCGGCGACGAAGATCGTCACGTGGCCGGCGAGGCACGTGAAGAATTCGCGGGTGCCCGGCAGGTGGGGCGTTCCGCGCATCGCGCCGCCCGGCGCGAAATCCATGACCGTCAGCATCTCCTGCGGCACCGGCTCTGGGACCAGCGAGCGAATCGACACGCCGCGACCTTTGGCCGTTGTCGCGATATCGGCGGCCGGCCATTTCCGCACCTTGGCGCGCGGCGCCGCCAGCAACTCGTCGATCGGCGCGCCGAGCGCATTGGCGACCTTCACCAGCACCGTGAGCGAAGGATTGCCCTCCCCCGACTCCAGGTTGGCAATCGTCGACCGCGGCACGCCTGCCGCCTTCGCGAGCGTCTCCTGCGTCAGCGAGCGGGCGTGACGCAGGCTCGCGAGGTTGCGCGCGAGGTGGGTAGCGACGTGGTCCGGGGTATCCATCGATGTGGACCGCGGCAGGCCAGGCCGCGCCGCGGCAACAGGGCCAATATACATCGGCCCGGCCGGGGCGATGCCAGTCCGGGCATCGGGGCGTATCATGATTCGAGCCCGCGATCGGGACGCGGTCGCGGGCCACCCAAAAACCGATCGGAGAAATGAACATGGCGAAAAAGTCAGTCGGCGAAGGCGTGTATCGCGTAACGGAAGTGATCGGCAGCAGCGCGACGTCGTGGGAGGACGCCGCCAAGAACGCGGTGATGGTGGCGAGCAAAACGCTGCGCGACCTGCGCATCGCCGAGATCAAGATGCTCGACATGAAGGTCGAAAACGGCAAGGTCGTCGCCTACCGCGCACGAATCCAGCTCTCGTTCAAGTACGAGCCCTAGGCCAGCGCCCCCTTTTGGGGGAGGACGCCACCGGCGTCTTCGGGGGGCTTCTACCGCCGCCGCGGCCAATCGGCTCGCGGCGGCCCACTGCTGTTCGCGCTAGCCGACGCTTTCAAGCGCGGCGAATCGGCACGCTTTCGCCAACCCTGTCCGGCGGGTCGACGCTTCGCCAATACGCTGGACGCGGCGCTTGGGAACGCCGCGCTGGGTGCCTACTATCGTGTTGTCACGACACGGGGCACTTTCGATGAAATCCGGACACCATGATTCGTTGCAGCAACCCGACGGGCGCGACCCCATCCGCGGCGTCCGCGTGGCGGTCACCGGTGGCACGTCGGGACTTGGCCTCGCACTGGTCCGCGAGCTCGCGGCGCGCGGCGCGCGTGTCGCGTTCATAGCACGCGATGCGCAACGCGTCGCGCGCATCGCCGCCGCGACCGGCACGCACGGCGTGACCGGCGATGTCGCGCGCAAGGACGACATCCACCCGATCGCGCTGCAGATCGTCGGCCTCCTCGGCGGACTCGATATTCTGATCAACAACGCGTCGAGCCTGGGCCCGTCGCCGCTGCGCGCGCTCGCCGATACCGAGTGCGAGGACTTCGAGGTGGCGCTGGCCACCAACGTGCTCGGACCGTTTCGCCTGACCCGGGCGCTGCTCGGCGCGCTCGCAGCGGCGGCGCGCGACGGTACCGGCGCCGTCGTGCTGAACATCAGCAGCGATGCCGCCATCAACGCGTATGCCGGTTGGGGCGCGTACGGAGCGAGCAAGGCCGCGCTGCGCCACATGACGCGCATCTGGCACGAGGAGCTCGCGCCGGCAGGGATCGAATTCGCGAGCGTGGATCCCGGCGACATGGACACGCCGCTGCATGCGCAGGCGCTGCCCGATGCCGATCCGGCCACGCTCAAGCAACCCGCGGACGCCGCGCAAGAGATGGTAGCGCTGCTCGTTGCGTTGCGGGCGACCGCCCGCAACCGCCATCGGATGTCCGCCAACGCGGAAGCGCCCGCCGCCGACATCATCGCGGCCGCACGATGATCGCTGCGCACCAGCGCGTTGCGGATGCGAAGCTGCTGGTGATGGACGCGGACGGCGGCCTCGTGGCTGCGCCGCGAACGGCCCTTGTCGACTTCCTGCGCAGCGGCGATGTCGTCGTCGCGAACGATGCCGCGACGCTGCCCGCCAGCCTCCACGGCGTCCACCGGCCTTCCGGCGCGATCGTCGAAGTCCGCCTCGCCGGTTGGCGTTCGCGCGACTTGCGCGATCCGCGGCATTGGGTGGCCATTGTCTTCGGCGCCGGGGATTTCCGCACGCGCACGGAAGACCGTCCCCTTCCACCTGCGCTCAACCGCGGCGATCGCCTGCAGCTCGGACCGCTCGACGGGATCGTGGCCGACACACTCGACCATCCGCGCCTCATCGCACTGACGCTGGAAGGATCGGTCGCGCACGTGTGGGCCGGCATCGCACGTCACGGTCACCCCATCCAGTACGCGCATGTCCCGCAGCCGCTGGCGCTCTGGGACGTATGGACACCGCTCGCGGGGCCGCCCGTCGCGTTCGAGCCGCCGTCGGCGACCTTTACCGTCGACTGGCAGATGCAGGACGCGATGCGCAGCCGCGGCATCGGCCTCGCCACGCTCACGCACGCAGCCGGTATTTCTTCCACGGGAGACGTGGCGCTCGATGCCCGGTTGCCGTTGCCCGAACCCTACGTCATTCCCGCCGCGACGGCGCGTGCCGTTCGCCTGGCGAAGTCACGCGGTGGTCGCATCATCGCGATCGGCACCACGGTCGTGCGGGCGCTCGAGCATGCGGGGGCCGCCGGCCGCCTCCGCGGAGGCACAGGTGTCGCCGATCAGCGGATCACGGCCGGCACGGCGTTGCACGTCGTCGACATGATCGTTTCCGGAACGCACGAACCGGGGACCAGTCACTACGACTTGCTGCGGGCATTCGCCGGCGATCCGGCAATGCGAGCGATGAACGAGACGCTCGATGCATGCGGATTTCGCACGCACGAGTTCGGCGATTCGGTTTTGATCGCGCGCCGCCGCGCCGCGTTTCCTTTGCGGAATATTCGCATCATTCCGCCGTTGACCCGGGAACGCGCAGCGCCTACCTTGTAGTAAAGGCACCCGCGCAATCAATCACGCACGCGGTGCCGAACGTCCGGCGCGTCGCACGTCTTCCGCCGGCGCCTGGAGGAGACGTTCAATGCAGGACAACCTCTACTGGTTCGAGCCGCAGATGATGCTGGACGGCGTCGCGCCTTCGATCCTGGGGATCGGCGACTCGTGGTTCTGGTATCCGCTACCCGGCGGCTCGCTCGCCAACAGCCTGGCCAAGCTGGTCGCGTCCAACCAGCACACGATGCTGGTGTTCGGCAACAATGGGGCGGAAGCCTTCGATTACGTCGATGGCGTGTATGCGGCCGGCGTCGACCGGGCGCTGGTGCGGTACGGAACCGGCCTGTCGGCGGTGTTTGTTTCCGGCGGCGGCAACGATTTCGCCGGGTTCAACGACTTGCGGCCGATCCTCGGCGTCGATTGCAGCGCGTGCGTGACCGAGGACGCATGCTTCAATCACGGCGCGGCGCCAGGCACGATCGAAGAGCTGTTCGACCGTGTCAAGCGCTATTACATCGAGCTCATCGACGAGATCGCGGCGCGGATCCCGGCGGCGGCGCGCATCTTCGTGCACAACTATGACTACGCGCTGCCGACCGGCACGGCGGTAATCGGCAAGAGCGGATGGCTCAAACCGGCGCTGGTCGCGGCGAAGGTGCCGGCCAATCTGCGCGCCGCGTGCGTCCGTTACATCATCGACCAGTTCTCGTTGCGTCTCGCCGATCTTCAGACGAGCTATGCGGGGCGCGTGGTTTTTGTGGACAGCCGCGGCACGCTCGGTCCCGACGATTGGGCGAACGAGCTGCATCCGACCGCCGGCGGCTTTGGCAAGATCGCGCGCCAGCAATGGAAACCGGCGCTCATCGGCGCCGGCGTTTTATAGAGAGTTAGCCGCCAACCCGCCGCAGGGCCGTCCCAAGGCGGGTGCCCCCCTTTTGGGGGGTGACGCCGAAGGCGTCTCGGGGGGAGCCTACCCCGCCGCAGGGCCGTCCCAAGGCGGGTGCCCCCCTTTTGGGGGGTGACGCCGAAGGCGTCTCGGGGGAGCCTACCCCGCCGCAGGGCCGTCCCAAGGCGGGTGCCCTTTGGATGGCTTGCTACGCGCCGACTCCGGACGCAGCTGCCACGCGCTCGCGGGAGCGCGGCAGCGCCTCTTCCAGCCGGCGGCGTTCAGTAAATACCCGGTTGGCGTACGCACGCGTTTCATCGTCGAACGCGCCGTTGTAGAGCTGCAGCCCTGCGGCATCGCTCCCGCCGCGGCGGATTGCATCCTTGAGGATGACGGCTCCGATGGCAATATTCGCCTCCGGCAACAGGATCGACGGCACGCCGACCGCCGCAATCTTGTCCATATGGAAGCGCGGAATGATCTGCATCAGCCCGACCGCGCCCTGTTCGCTCTCCGCAATGGGGTTGAAGCGCGACTCCACGGCGATCACGGCCAGGATCAGCGTCGGGTCGAGCCCGTGGCGCTGGCCTTCGCGAAAGGCGGCGGACACGACCTCGACGGCCGCGTTCTGCGCCACGCGATAGCGACGCGCGACAATGCCGGCCAGGAGGTCGGCGCGCGACACGATCTGTGGCGTCGCAATCCGGGCATTCGTCAGCGTTTCCGCCTTGGGGGGGGACACGGCCGGGGCGGCAAACGACAGCGCCGCCGCTTCCTGGACCGGGTGGACGGCTACGGGAGCAGCCATCATCGCCACCGTGAGAATGCCCGCGAGCATCAGCAGAAGGGCGGGTCCTGGTCCGGATCCCTGCCGGTATCCTGGACGCGACGTCTGGGCTAACGTGATTCTTAGCTTCGTCATCGGAGTTTCTCCCTGTGCGGCGACAACTAGCCGCGTCACACGGCCGCCATGGTACAAGATGGTGGCCGGTCGGCGGTCTTAACGCCGGTTAAGTCACTCCAGCAGCTTGTCTCCCGGGATCAGCATGCTGTCCATTGAAAGAGATGTGTTTTCAATGGATTGGCGCCGACATCTCGAATTGGTCGCAGGTAGCAGACCGGATGGTGCGGCGCAGCAACCCGGAGTATACAGGCCAATGGCGGCCTGTCAATCGTGCGTTGCGCGCATCCGCCGGACGGCGGAAGGGCCGGTTTTCGGACTCGGAAGCTACTTCGCCCAGCGAAGCGCGAGGGGATTTGCCTCGGCGGCGAGCTCGAGCAGCCCTGCCCGCGTCGCTGGATGGAGGGCATCCAAGGGGTGGCGGACGACGTCGCTCCCGATGACGCCGCCGGCGGCCATGACCGCCTTGGTCGCGCGCAACCCGCATTGCCGGTTCTCGTAATTGATCAGCGGCAGGATTCGCGCGTACGCCGCCGCCGCTTCCTTCCGGCGACCGCCGCGATGCAGCTCGACGACGGGTTTGATGAGGTCAGGCAGCAGCGCGCTTGGCATCGTGCCGGTGGCGCCCGCGTCGAGGTCGGCCATCAGCGTAATGGATTCCTCGCCGTCGAACGGCCCGCCGATGAGCGGACCTCCCGCCTCGATCAGCGCCCGCAGCTTGGCGGCCGTTCCCGGAACCTCGATCTTGAAATAGCGCACAGCGGGCACTTCGCGCGCGAGGCGCACCAGGAACGGCACCGACAACGGGACGCCGGACAGGGGCGCGTCCTGCACCATCAGCGGCAGCGACGACGCCTCCGCGACGTGCGAGAAATGGTCGACCATGCCCGTCTCGTCGGCCCGCAGCCCTGTCCCGTGATAGGGCGGCATCAGCATCAGCATCGCTGCTCCGGCGGCTGCCGCGGCCTTCCCGCGCTCCCCGGCGATCCGGGTGCTGAAGTGGCTGCAGGTGACGATGACCGGGACGCGGCCGGCCACGTGCGCAAGGCAAAGATCGAGCAGCGTGCCGCGTTCGGCGTCGGTCAGCAGGAACTGCTCCGAATAATTCGCGAGGATGCAGATCCCGTCGACACCCTGGTCGATCATGCAATCGAGCACGCGTCGCATGCCCGGCAAGTCGAGGTCCCCGGACGCCAGGAACGGCGTCGGGGCGATCGGGTAGATGCCGGTGAACGGTAGCGTGACGGGCACGGGAGGAAACCTCGAGGGGGATTCGGTGAGATTCAGATCGGCGAGCACATGCTGACCGCGTCGGCGCCGTAGCCTTCGGCCACGTAGCCGCGCCCGACCATCATTGTCTTGACGGCGGGATCGGTGGTGTAGCGGTGATTGGAGTCCACGCGGTTGTTCCACAGACGGTAGACCGCCTGCCAGTTATGCGGGCACGTCCCGCTGGCGTCGGGCAATGCGACCGAAAACGCCTCCGACGTTTCCAGGATGTAGCCGCTGAAATTGGGATTGACCCCGATCTGCGCCGCCACCGCCGCACATTCCACCTTCGAGGCGGAAAAGAAGTGCGAATTGCCGTGCTCCGGCGGAATGTAATAGCGGCAGACGTTGTCGAGGAACCCCATCGAAATCGGCCAGACCTTGAACGCTTTCCCGGTGCGCGCCCAGCCGGCAATGCGTCCCGAGTCAAGCGCGTCGATGTCCGGCGCGAGATCGCTGATGAAATAGTGATCGAGCGTCGCGTGGTAATACTCGACGGCCAACACGGGAACTACGGGCAGGCTGGTGACGGCGCCGCCATAGTTCTGCACGCTGTTGTCGCGAATCGGGTTTCCGGCCCGGTACACCGCCGAGAACCCGTCGCGCGGCAGCGCCGGATAGGTGAACGTATCGACGCCGGCGAATTCCACCGTGCCTCCCTCCGCGGGGAGAAACTGGTTTGGCAGGATGTAGTCGGGAACGACGGCCTTGAATTCCGGAAAGTTGGCCGGGACGTCAAGGTAGCCCGCGGTGGCCAGCAGGACCGCGCGGTTGGCCGTCTGCGCATGGGGAAGATCCGCGGGGATCACGAACGTCTTCGTACGCCCGCCCCGCGTCGCCGTCAGCGTCTTTCCCGCAAGCAGGTTTTGTCCGTTTTGCCCGCTCGTTTCGCGCAACTGGACGAACTGGACCATCCCGTCGGCATTCGAAAAGACTTCGCTGATCTGAAACGACGGATCGGCCGCCAGCGCCGCGCCGGCGGCGAACGCAGCCACCAATGACGCAAGCTGGCGTCGGATAGGGCTCACGAGGCGCTCGCGCCGATCATTGGACGAACGATAGTTTCGCATCGCGATTTGCGCAACTTCGAGGATTCGTCATCGCCGGGCGCCGAAGGCCACGCGGCGCACATTGGCGGCGACAAAAGGCTCGGGCTCCGCGATGCCGTAGCCTTGCGCGTAGTCGACCCCGATCGTGCGCAGCGCCGCCAGAACGGCATCGCTTTCGACGGCTTCCGCGATCGTCTGCATGCCGAGCACATGCCCGATCCGGTGGATCGTCTCCACCAGCGCCCGGTCGACCGGGTCGTCGAGCATGTTGCGCACGAAGCTGCCGTCGATCTTCAGGAAGTCGACCGGCAAGTGCTTGAGATAGGTGAACGACGACATGCCGACCCCGAAGTCGTCGAGCGCGAAACGGCATCCCAGCTGGCGCAATGCGTTGATGAAATCGGACGCCTTCGACAGGCTCGTCACCGCGGTCGTCTCGGTGATCTCGAAGCAGATCAGCGCGTAGGGAATCGCAAACCGCGCGAATTGCGCGCGCAGGAAGGCAAGAAACTGGTCGTCCGACAGCGATGCGCCCGACAAATTGATCGCGCAGCTGTGCAAAGGCGTTGCGCCCGGGTCCGACCGTTGTTGCGCCAGAATGCCGAATGCCGTCTCGATCACCCAACGGTCGATCGTCGGCATGAGGTTGTACCGCTCGGCGGCCGGAATGAACGCCATCGGCGGCACGACAGCGTTGTTTTCGTCGAGCAAGCGAAGGAGCAGCTCGACCGACAGCGGCGCGGCGGCGCCCGCCTGGACATCGTGAATGGGCTGCGCGTACAGAACGAAGCGACGGTCGGCCAGCGCGCGATGGAGACGATTGACCCATTCCATTTCGCCTTGGCGGAGCGCGACTTCGCGATCCCCGGCGCGATAGACCTGCACGCGGTCGCGGCCTTTCTCCTTCGCCATGTAGCATGCGGCGTCGGCCGCCGAGAGAACGTTCGCCAGCGTGCCGTGGCCGCCCGACACGTTGACGAGACCGATGCTGACGCCGATCCGGAACGAGCGCCGCTGCCACGTGAAATGCAGATCGGCGATCGACTTGCGCAGCGCTTCGGCGATGCGCAGCGCCGGTTCCGGCGGACAATGCTCGAGAAGCACGCCGAATTCGTCGCCGCCGAGCCGGGCCAGCGCGTCCCCTTCGCGCAGGCGCGGCCGCAGCATGACGGCCACCTGCCGCAGCAGCTCGTCGCCGGCGGCATGGCCGCAGGTATCGTTGACCACCTTGAACTGGTCGAGATCGAGATACAGCACCGCATGGTGCCCGTCACCGTCGCGGGCCGTGGCCAGCACCCGCTGCAGCCGGAGCTCGAACTCGCGCCGATTGATGAGTCCGGTCAGCGCATCATGGCTCGCGAGATGCGACAGCCGTGACACGTACTCGCGCTCCCGGCTCTTGTCCTGGAAGACGAGCACGGCGCCGACGATTTCTCCTGCGCGATTGCGGATCGGGGCCACGCTCTGATCGATTGCAATGGCCGATCCGTCGCGGCGCGACAGCACGAAATGACCGTCGGATTCGCCGCCGCCGCCCTCGATCAGCGCGCGAGAAACTAGATCGTCGACCCGCTTGCCGGTCGCCTCGCTCTGCAGCACGAGCACTTCGTGCAGCGGGTGCCCCTCCGCGTCCTCCGACGGCCATCCGGTGAGGCGCTCCGCGACCGGATTCAGATATTCGATCCTGGCCTGCGTGTCGATGGTGATCACGGCATCGGCAATGGCCGCCAGCGTGACCTGCGCGCGATCCTGCTCGGAGAACAGTGCCGTCTCGACCTCTTCGCGTTGCCGGACCAGGCGCACCGTGTGCACGGTCGCGAGCAACACGAGCGCCAGCGCGGCGGCGATGTTGGCGAACGTCAGCAGGTAGTCGACCTGCCTGGACGCGGCGCCGAGCGTGGCCGCAAACTCTTTCTCGATCGGCGTCAACCACGCATCGATCTCACGCACCTTCGCCAGCTGCGGGCGCAGCGTCATCGCGTCGGCGCCGCCGGTGGCGATCGCCGCGTGCATCTGCGCCGCCACCTGGTCCAGCTGGGCGATGTAGTCATCGGCGTGAGTCCAGATGCCGATCGCCTTCGCCATGAACATCACATTGCGAAAGCGGCGGAAGAGATCGATCATCCCGTCGACATCGTCCGGATGGTTGCCGCCCGCGAGGAATCCCTCGCGCGCCACGGCCAGGTCGGGATCGGGTTTTTCGAGCTCGATCCGCGCGCGGCGGTCGCCCAGCGTTACCGCGATCGCGCTGACGTAGCGACGATAATCGCCCTCATCGCGGCTATGCGCGTATTCGATCAGCGAGCCAATGGCGGCCTTTTGCGCCTTCGACCACAGGCCTTCGCCGCCGACGTACGCGCGGACCGACGACATGACGTACAAGCTCGCGTTGCCCAGCAACGCAAGCAACACCACCACCGCGACGAACGGCCAGACTATGCGCAGTAGCACGTAGCGCTGCCGCCAGCGCCTCGGTTCGCGCGGCATCGTCGCGGCTACGGCGGTCGAGCGGTCCCGCGGGGCAGGCGCGCCCTCGCGGAGGGCCTGCCACCCGGCGCTAGTTCGACCACCGCTCGCCCGATGGCGATAGCGGCTGGCGCGCGCCCGCTGCCGGCGGCACGGACGCGACCTCGCGCGTCGTCGCCGAGCCCGCGCCGCCGTCGCCGCCCGTTTCGAGCCGCTTGATGTCGCCGGTAATCTGACCGCCCTCTTCCACGATCAGCTTGCCGTAACGGATGGTGCCCGAAACGCGACCGGTGCTGTGGATGACGAGACGGGTGCGCGCGGTCAACTCGCCGACGAAATCACCATGGATTTCGGCGATGTCGATCTCGGCGTTGCCCTTGAGCGTTCCGGGCTTCGCGATTTCCATCGCCTTGCTGTGGACAGTGGCCTCGACGTGGCCTTCGATCACCAGCACGTCGCAGTCGCAAATCTCCACGCCTTTCAGCTGGATGTTGACCCCGACGAAGAGCTTGCTCTCGGGGCCGTCAGGTGCGGTCGGTTTGGCGCCAGCAGCGCTTGCGGCGGACGCAGGCGGTGGCGGCGGCGAGCCCGCGCGCGGAGCGCTCGGGGGCTCCGCGTTGAGCGCAGCCGCCATTCGCGGCGCGCCTCCGGAGGGATGGGCCGCACTGGGCGGATCATAGATAGCCGGCTTGAGCACCGATTTCGCGGCATCCGCAGGCGGAGCAGATGCATCGCGGCGATTGAAGTTCATCATTTCGCCTCCTTCGCGCTCTCGCGCAGCCATGACGACGTCATTATTGTCCGCGAAGCGCAGATACGCAATAGGCGTCCTGCAAATGCATCGATGCGTGCGGCGGGATGAGGCCCGTTGTCGTTGTGACGTTAGCAGGCTGTTCAAATTCCCTAGCCTCATTCCGAGGAGCGAAGCGACGAGGAATCTGTTTTTCGCTACCCACTGATTTGGGTGAAGAAGCAGATTCTCGCTGCGCTCGAAATGAGGCTGGGCGTGAGGTGAGAGCGCGATTCTCAGCACCCTGTTAGGGCGAGCGAGCGCGAATGCGTGCAACAATCATTCACCAGCGGCGCCAGGCGATCAAGGCGCGTCTTGAAAGACCGTTATGCAAATTGCGTGTCCGCACTGTCTTGCGAAGAATCGGGTACCCGACGATCGTCTCGACGACGGGCCGAAGTGCGGCAACTGCCACCGATCGCTGCTGCCGCGTGAACCCGTGGCGGTGCGCGGCGACGACCTGCCGAAATTCACGGCGGGGACCGAGCTTCCGGTGGTCGCGGACTTCTGGGCGGAATGGTGCGGTCCGTGCAAGATGATGGCGCCCGCGTTCGCCGAGGCCGCGCGAGCGCGCCCGCACGTGCAATTCGTCAAGATCGACACCGAAGCGTCGCCACAGGCCGCGACGCAGTTCGGCATTCGCGGCATCCCCACGATGATCCTGTTCGCGCAGGGGCGCGAGAAGGCGCGCGTGTCCGGGGCGATGCCGTCGTCGCAGCTCCTGGGCTGGGTCGACCAGCAACTGCGAAGCTGATCGTCAGTTGTCCTGCGTGAGGACGCCGCCGACCGCGCCCTGAGGGCCGATCACGTAGATGGTCGACGTATGTCCGGCCGCCAACACGAGGTCGGGGAGCGTCAGCACCACCGCGCCCGTCGTCGCATCGGTGAATACGACGGTCACCGTAGCCGCCGCGAGCTGCGCATAGGGGGATGCCGTTGGAAACGCCACGGCCGTCGCTTGCGCGACGCCGTTCACGGCCACGTTGAGCGGATTCGAATTCCACGACGCGTTGACGAAGCGCAAGCGGATGTTGCCGCCGGCGGGTGGCACATTCAAATCGTTGAGGACGAATGCCTGTTGCGAACCCGGTAACCCCGTGACGAACGCCGACACGTCGGTGCCCGCGCCCGGCGACGCCGGAGTCGAGGCGATGGTCGCACCCGGCGTCGCGGTTGCCTCGAAATTGACGGTCGTCGGCCCCTGTGGAATCTGGGTGTAACTCGACACTCCTGTATAGGGCAGATTGGAAACGATGGTGGTCGTGCCCAGCAATTGATTGACCGCACCTACGACCGGCGCGCCGTTCATGTCCTTGATCTGCGCATAAATGCTGTCGAGCGCCCCCCCGGGACCCTGGCTTTGCAACGCCATCGCATTCACCAGGACGCCGCTCCCTTTCGAGTACACGATGAACGACAGCGCGATATTGGGCGTCAGCACGGTGCCGCCGGAATCGTAGATGACGGTCTTCGTGCCTTGCGTCGTGATCCGAACCTGGTAGGTGGCTGGCGGAAACGCCAGGTTGAGCGACGTGCCGTTGAAGCCGACGCTGCCAAAATTCGGATTGACCGTGGTGATGTCGACGCCGGGCGCGGTCACGTAAATGTCGATCGCGGCCTGGTTGATCGCCGCATTGATGACGCTGAGCTGGATATTGCCGTTGGTGGGCGCGCTGGCCACTTCCTGCAGCAGCGACGCTGCGGGATTCGTCAGCGTTCCATAGATGACGAGCGTATAGGGCTGCTCGCCGGCGAGGTTATAGCTGAAGCTGATGAGGCTCGCCGCGCTGCCCGTCACGTTGACGGAGAACGACGTCGCGGTGTTTTCGTAGGACTGATAACCGGTCAGCGACTGGAACGCCACGGCTGAAAACGCCGGCTGGCCGCCGACCTGCACGTCGATCGCGGCGGTTTCGGGCATCAGGTTGACGACCCGTATCGAGGCCGGATGCGGCGGAAAATAATTGATGGTGCTGATCTTGCATCCGGCGACCACCAGCATGACCACGATCGGAAAGGCGACAAGCAGCTTGCGACGGAAGGACATCGAGGATTCCCGCTATGGTTTTTTGCATTATGCCATGCAGGACTGGCGGGTCCGCTGCCGGCCACGCGTGCGCGGTCGGCAGCAATTCATTCGTCATCGTCGATCGACCCGATGAAAAGGCGAGGACGCTCTCTCCCGCCTCGCCTTTGGCCACTGAATGCGTGTCAGCGGACCGGAGCGACGTACCGCGCGATGCGCGGACCGGTGATGCCGCGCCCGTCGGAGATGACCACTTCGACGCAGCGGTTCCGCCGCTCGGATTTCCGCGCAGGAAATGCGGAAATCGCAGTGACGGGCGTGTCCGATCGCCTCTTGCCGCGAACGTCGATTGCAGGCACCATCCGTCGCGATCATGGCGCGCAGTCCTCTCATGCGGGTGCTGCAGCGCATCGCGCGCGATGCGCTGCCCCGCGTGCGCGATCCAAGGACGCCGACACCGCGCCGCGAGTTTCTGCGCCGCACCTCCGCGCTCGCATTCGCCGGTGCCGTCCCCGTGTGGATGCCACTCGCCCGCGGTGCGGAATCGAGCAAGGTCGTGATCGTCGGCGCCGGCCTCGCCGGCCTCACCGCCGCCTACGAGCTCAAGAAGGCCGGCATACGCGCGTCGATCGTCGAAGGTTCGCCGCGTGTGGGCGGCCGCTGCTGGACCGAGCGCAGCGCATTCGCCGACGGCCAGGTCGCCGAGCGCGGCGGCGAGCTCATCGACACCACGCACGAGGACATCCGTGCGCTCGCGCAGGAATTCGCCTTGCCGCTCGACGATCTGCTGGAGGCGGAGCCCGCCGGCAGCCAGGCGCTCGCGTTCTTCGATGGGAGCGCCTACACGACGGCCGACGTCAATCGCGACTTCGCGCAACTGTTGCCACGCCTGTCCGCCGACGCGAAATCATTGGGCGACGAGCTGCCGACGTATCGCAAGCACACCACGGCGCAGCGCGAGCTCGATCGGATGTCGGCGACGCAGTGGATCGCGTCGCGCGTCGCGGGCGGCCCGCAGTCGCGCTTCGGACGGCTGCTCATCAATGCGTACGGCGAGGAGCTCGGAGCCGACCCCGACGAGATCAGCGCCATTACCATCGTCAGCCTGCTCGCCGGCTCGCCCGCGGATCGATTCTCACCCTATGAGGAATCGGATCAGCGCTTCCACATCCGCGGCGGCAACGATCAGCTCGTGACCCGGCTGGCCGCCGCGGTCGACGGACAAATCGCGACGGGCAGCCGTCTGGTCGGGCTTGCGCGCGGGCCGGACGGGCGCTATCGATTGACCCTTCTGCGCGATATGGCGGAGCGCGAGGAAATCGCCGACCGCGTGATCCTCGCGCTGCCGTTCCCGCTGCTGCGCGTGGTCGACCTTTCGCACGCGGGCTTCAGCGCTCGCAAGCTGCGCTCGATCAACGAGCTCGGCATGGGCCGCAACACCAAGCTGCAGCTGCAATTCTCCGAGCGCTTCTGGGTGCGCGAGAACTGCAATGGCGAGTACCGGCTGCAGGGCACGTTCCAGACCACGTGGGACGTGACCCGGGCACAGCCGGGCACTGCCGGCATTCTCAATTTCTTCTCGGGCGGCGCCGCCGCCGTCGCCGCCAGCCAGGGCGACCTTGCCGAGCGCGCAGGCGAATCGCTGCGCGAGCTCACGCGTTACCGGCCCGGCATCGACGCCCACTGGAACGGCCGCGTAATTCGCAATGCCTGGGACCGCAATCCGTGGTCGCTCGGCTCCTATGCGCTGATCAAGCCCGGCCAGTACACGTCGTTCTATGGCGTGGAGAGCGAGCGCGAAGGCAACGTGTTCTTCGCCGGCGAGCACACGTCGATCGAATCGCAGGGCTATCTCGACGGCGCGGTGGGAACCGGCAAGCGCGCGGCGGGCGAGGTCCTGGCATCGCTCGGCGCGCAGCGGCGCAAGGCCGCCTAGCCTGCGGCATTGATCACGGGGGTATGTTCCCCCCGAAGACCCGTACGGCCGTCAGAACCGGACGACGGCGCGGATCGACTCGCCCGCGTGCATCAGGTCGAAGCCATCGTTGATCCGTTCGAGCGGCAGCACGTGCGTGATCAGGTCGTCGATGTTGATCCGGCCCTCCATGTACCAATCGACGATCTTCGGCACGTCCGTGCGCCCGCGCGCGCCGCCGAACGCCGTGCCTTTCCATACGCGGCCGGTGACGAGTTGAAACGGGCGCGTCCGGATTTCCTGGCCCGCGCCGGCCACGCCGATGATCACGGACACGCCCCACCCGCGATGGCAGCACTCGAGCGCCTGGCGCATCACGTCGACATTGCCGATGCATTCGAAGCTGTAGTCGGCGCCGCCGCCGGTCAGTTCCACGAGTTGCGCCACCAGGTCCCCCGCGACGTCCTTCGGATTGACGAAATGGGTGAGGCCGAATTTGCGCGCAAGCACTTCGCGCGCGGGATTCACGTCGACGCCGACGATCATGTTCGCGCCGGCCATCCGCGCGCCTTGCACGACATTCAAGCCGATACCGCCCAGACCGAACACCACGACATTGGCGCCGGGCTCCACCTTCGCGGTATTGATGACGGCGCCGATGCCAGTGGTCACGCCGCAACCGATGTAGCACGCCTTGTCGAACGGCGCATCGGGACGGATCTTCGCCACCGCAATCTCCGGCAGCACGGTGAAATTCGCGAACGTCGAACAGCCCATGTAGTGATGAACGGGCGTGCCGGCGAGCGAGAACCGGCTGGTGCCGTCGGGCATCACGCCCCTGCCTTGCGTTGCGCGGATCGCCGTGCACAGGTTGGTCTTGCGCGACAGGCACGACTTGCATTGCCGGCATTCCGGCGTGTACAGCGGAATGACGTGATCGCCTTTTTGCACGCTGGTCACGCCGGCGCCTACATCGACCACGACGCCCGCACCCTCGTGACCGAGAATGGCGGGGAAAAGGCCTTCCGGATCGGCGCCCGAGCGCGTGAACTCGTCGGTGTGGCAGATGCCGGTCGCCTTGACTTCGATCAGGACTTCGCCCGCGCGCGGTCCATCGAGGCGGACCGTTTCGATCGTGAGCGGCGCTCCTGCGCGGTGGGCGACGGCGGCACGAATGTCCAAGGTTCACTCCGAAAGTGCGTTGCGGTCGTGCCGGCTCGGTGAGATCGCGAACGTCCAGCGGCGGTCGTCGTGCGTCGCTATCCCGCCGGATTGGGATAGTGCGTCTGGATCACCGCAATCTCCGCAAGCGTTTGCGCATCGAGCTCGAAGCGCGCCGCGGCGATGTCCTCCTCGAGTTGCGCCATCGTGGTCGCGCCGATGATTGCCGCGCCGAGGAACCAGCGGCTCGTGACGTAGCCCATCGCGAGCTGCACGAGTGACACGCCGCGGCGCGCCGCGAGCTTCGCGTACGCGTCGATGGCCTCCTGCACGATCGGCTTGCGAAAACGCACGCCGGCATCGTCGAACAGCGTATGGCGCGCGTTCGGCGGACGCGCACCGCCCAGGTACTTGCCGGTCAGCATCCCCGCCGCCAGCGGGCTGTAGGCGAGCAGCGACATCTTCTCGCGAAACAGCGCTTCGGCGAGGCCGTGGTCGACGCCGCGCGAAACCAGGCTGTAGCTCTGCTGCAGCGTGACCGGGCCGGGCAGACCGAGCTCCTTGGCGACCCGTTGAAATTCGCATACGCCCCACGTCGTTTCGTTCGACAGGCCGTAGTGGCGAATCTTGCCGGCCTTGATCAGCGCCGCCATGCCTTCCACCTGCTCGCGGATCGGCGGCCCGCCCCGCTCCTTCGCCGGATCGAACTCGAGCGCGCCGAAGCTCGGCACGTTGCGTTGCGGCCAGTGAATCTGATACAGGTCGATATGGTCGGTGCGCAGGCGCTTGAGACTGGTCTCGGCCGCTTCGGCAATGACGTCGCGGGTGAGATCGGTGCGGCCCGCGCGAATCCAATCGCGGCGTCCGGGACCCGCGACCTTGGTCGCAACGACCAGCCCGTCGCGCGGCTGCTTTGCGAGCCAGTGGCCGACGATGGTCTCGGTGCGCCCTTGCGTGCGCCCGTTCGGCGGGATCGGATACATCTCCGCCGTGTCGAGAAAATTGATGCCCTGCGCCACCGCATAGTCGAGCTGCGCGTGGGCTTGCGCTTCGCTGTTTTGCTCGCCCCAGGTCATCGTGCCGAGGCAGATCTCGGAGACGTGAAGATCGGTGCCGGGGAGTGTCTTCTTGTTCATCCCGGCATTCTAATGCGACGGCCGCCAATGCGACTTCCTGCCGCCTGTTGAAAAGTCCCGACCAGTCAGCCTCATCCGCCTCAGTCCGAAGCGAAACGAGGTATCTGCGTCATGCAAGTCGTTGATTGGAGACGTCAGCAGATTTTTCGCTGCGCTCAAAATGAGGCAGTGGGGTGTGCAGAGGTTCAACGAACCGCTAATACAGCGAATCCTCCTGCTGCTCCAGGACCTCGTGCAACGCGTAAAGATCGCCGTCGAGCGCATCGCGCACCGAAACCATGCCGAGCGGCCGGTCGAATTCCACGACCGGCAGGTGGCGGAAGCGCCCCTGGTGCATCACGCGCAGCGCGTTGACGAACGGCTCGTCGGGATGGATCGTCTGCGGCTGCGACGTCATGACATCGGACAGCGGGGTCGCGTCCGGATCGAGCCCCCCCGCGAGAACGCGGAACAGCGCATCGCGTTCGGTGAAGATGCCGCACAGGCGGGTGCCGTCGACGACCAGCACCGCGCCGATGTTGTGTTGCTTCATCGTCCGCGACGCTTCGCGGACCGTCGCGGTCTTCGGTGCCGTGATCGGCGGCTTGTTGGCGACGATGGTGCGCAGCGAACGAATCGGCATCGCGGTCTCCGGTCGAGAACGGCTACGCCCGTATTGAGCACTTGCCGCTGACGCTACGTCAAGCGTTCATTTCCGAACGCGCTGTCATCCCGCTGCAGAACCGCCCCGGGGAGAGCCCTTCCCTGGGCGGAACGACGTCGCGGCGGCCTCCGGAGAAAATATTTCCGCGTGCCGGGTGCCGGTCACTTTCCATTTGACGCGGCGCGCGCGAGTCGGGTACCGTCACTGACGCAATCGCTCTCACGCCGGCGACAGGCCGCGCCGCATCCGCGAGAGCCTCCTCCCCGCTGCCAGGAGTACGCGCCATGTCACGTCATCGTCTTGTCCCGGTTGCCGCCGCGTTGGCGCTGACCATCGCTGCCGGGCTCCCGTCCGCCCATGCGGCGAAGGTCACCGAATGCGCGAAGGTCGGCATCTGCTACTGCATCAACGACGAGCACAAGGCCGCGATCGCCGCCAAGATCGACCGCTTCCGGCAGCTCATCGCCGAGCAGCGCAAGGCGGGGAAATCCATCGCGTACCTGAGCGTACCGCTGACCACGGCGGGCGGCGGCAACTTCGACGTGAACAAGGAAGTGGCCGCGTCCGCGAAAGCGGCGATCGAGAAGCGCTTTGGCGCCGACTACCTGTTCGTCTTCAATCCAGCCAATCCGGACGCCGACCTGCCCAAGGGCAGCACCGGCACCGAGTACATGGTGATGTGGACGGCCGTCCTCGAGGGCGCAGACGGCATGGGGGATTTCGACGTCGCCTATTTTGCCGGTCCGCAGGACTTCGCCCGCTATTTCGGCTTCGACGGCACCAACGACATGGCCAAGCTCGACGCCTACTTCGACAAGCGGGTCGCCTCCGACCCGCAATTCGCGAAGGCCGTCGAGGGCGGGCTCACCAAGCCCGCGTTCCGCAGATACTATGCATTGCGCGCGTCGTCCACCGTGAGCCGCGGCGCGCACGACGAATGGAACATCTTCCGTCTCATCAACGAAAAGCGGCGGCAGGACAGCAAGTTCGGGACGCCGGGTCAGATCCCGATCGTGTTCGACGGTCAGGGCGTTGCGCCGCCGCACCACGAAACGATGGTGTCCGAAGGCTACGTCGGGAAGTGCGCGCCGTAACCAAGCGCTTTCACAATGAGACACAGAGACGCCGGGCAAGCCATCGAGATCTTCCCTGCGCCCCGGCGTCTCCTGTGAGATTTCTGTCATGAGCCACGACGACGACCACCATCACACGCACGATCACGCGGGCTCGGAGCTGTCCGACATGGATGTTCGCGTGCGTGCGCTCGAGTCGCTGCTGGTGGAGAAAGGCTACGTCGACCCGAAGGCCCTCGATCTGCTGATCGAGACGTACGAGACCAGGATCGGTCCTCACAATGGCGCGCGGGTCGTGGCCAAGGCATGGTCCGATCCGGCATTCCGGGAATGGTTATTGGAGGATGCCACCGCTGCCATTGCATCGCTCGGCTACCCCGGACGCCAGGGGCAGCACATGGTGGCGCTCGCCAATGACGCGCACGTGCACAACGTCGTGGTCTGCACGCTGTGCTCGTGCTACCCGTGGCCGGTGCTGGGACTGCCGCCGGTCTGGTACAAATCCGCGCCGTATCGGTCCCGGGCGGTGATCGATCCGCGCGGCGTGCTTGCCGAATTCGGCGTGACGCTGCCCGCCGATGTCGAGTTGCGCGTCTGGGATTCCACCGCCGAGCTTCGCTATCTCGTACTGCCGGAGCGCCCGCCCGGAACCGACGGCTGGACCGAAGAACAACTCGCAACGCTGGTGACGCGGGACGCGATGATCGGTACCGGCTTGCCGCTTCCAGCACAGCCAAGCGCGCAGGCTGCGCCATGAACGGCGTGCACGACATGGGCGGGATGCAGGATTTCGGTCCCGTGGTGCCCGAGGCCGACGAGCCGAGATTCCATCACGGATGGGAGCGTCGCGTGTTCGGCCTGACGATTGCGATGGGCGCCACCGGCGCATGGAATCTCGACCAATCGCGCGCCGCGCGTGAAAGCCTGCCGCCCGCCCAATATCTCGCGAGCAGCTATTACGAGATCTGGCTTGCGGGAATGCAGGCGCTGATGCTGGAACGCGGCCTGGTCACCGCGGAGGAATTAGCCGATGGACGCATGCGGGACCCACCACGGAAGTTGCCGCAAGTGCTGACCGCCGCCCAGGTGGCCACTGCGCTCGCCCGCGGCGCGCCGCCACAGCGCCCGCTGGCCGGCGCCCCGCGCTTTCGCGTCGGCGATGCGGTCCGAACGCGCGATCTCCATCCCGTCACGCACACGCGGCTGCCCCGTTATTGCCGTGGCAAGCCAGGCACGATCACGGCGCTGCATGGTGCGCACATCTTCGCCGACGCCCACGCACGCGGCATCGACGAACCGCTGGAGTGCCTCTACACGGTGCGTTTCGACGCTCATGCGCTGTGGGGCGCCGATACCACCGCGGCGGCCGTATTCGTGGACTGCTGGGAATCCTATCTTGACGCAGGCTGACGCGCGCCCTTCGACTTCTTCGCTATCGGCGGCCGTCGCGTCGTCGGCCGGCTTGCCGCGTGACGGCGACGGGCCGGTGTTCCATGCGCCGTGGGAAGCGCAGGCGTTCGCGCTCGCATTGGCGCTGCACGAGCGCGGCGAATTCACGTGGAGCGAATGGACGCAAACGCTCGCCACGGTGATCGGCGAAGTCCGGCAACGCGGCGAGCCCGACCTGGGTGACCAATACTATCGCCATTGGCTCACCGCGCTCGAGCGCATCACGTCCGCCAAGCGGCTCGTGACGAGGGAAGCACTGTTGCATCGCCAGCGGGAATGGGAAGAGGCCGCGCGGCGCACGCCGCACGGGCAACCGATCGAGCTCGCGCCGCGCGATTGAGCCCTTGCGCAAGACCGACCACCGAGCAGGAGAACCTACCCATGCAACCACGTTCGACCACTGCGCAGCCGTCCGTTCCGGATACCGGGAGGGACCAGGATCGCGCACGCTCACGCTCGCTCGGTGCCGTCGGCGCTGCGCTACTGGGACTCCTGCTCGTCTACGGTGCCGGGTTTGCGGAAGCCGAGGCAATCCACAACGGTGCGCACGATGCTCGACACGCGGCGGGCTTTCCCTGCCATTGATCGCATGCCGCCGTGCTGACGCGCATCGTTGCCGCAGCTGCGCTTGCAGGCGTAACGGCGGGATTGTTGCTTACCGTAGTCCAGCACTTCACCGTCGCGCCGCTGCTGCGCGCCGCTGAAGTCTACGAGGACGCCAGCGCCGCGTCGGCACCGGTCCACGCGCATGGCGCAACGGACCCCGCCGCTCCGGCATGGTCGCCGCGCGCAGGCTGGTCGCGAACGCTCGCCACCGCGCTGGCGAACGTCGCGCTCGCGACCGGTTTCGCACTGATACTCGCGGGCGGGATGATGCTGCGTCGGGTGGCGGGCCCGCGCGCCGGAATGCTCTGGGGCATGGCGGGCTTCCTCGCGTTCTTCGTGGCGCCATCGGTCGGGTTGCCGCCGGACCTCCCCGGCAGCATCGCCGCGCCGCTGCATGACCGCCAGGTCTGGTGGGCTGCGACCGTTGCCGCGACGGCGACTGGATTGTGGCTGACGGCGTTTGGTCCGAAGCCGCTGCACCGCGTACTGGGCGTCATCGTGGTGTGCGCGCCGCACGTTGTGGGTGCGCCGCCCGCGCCGGAACAGGCTTCGCTGGTGCCGCCCGCCCTCGCCTTGCAGTTCCTGTACGCGACGTACGGCCTCAATGCGATGCTCTGGCTCGTTCTCGGCGGTCTCGTGGGGATTACGCTGCGCAAGGAAAGCTGGCGTTAGCGCCGCATTTGACGCACCCGCCGCGCTCGGATACCGTCGTCGCTGTCCCAAGACTGCAACCGTCGCCCGGCGCACGGATTGCGGCATGAAAGCTCGAGGAGGAATCCCATGATGGTCCACCAACGCTGGTTCCATTGCGCCATCCGCGCGCTCGCGGCAGCTGCCCTTGCGATCGGTGCGCTTCCCGCAATGGCTGCCGATACGCTCAACGTCTATTCGATCTGGCCGGAAAACTGGGCGCGGCCGATGTTCGAGGAATTCGAGAAAGCGACCGGCATCAAGGTCAACTTCGTCCGCTTCTCGTCCGGCGAAGCGCTGGCGCGCGTCATCGCGGAAAAGAACAATCCGCGCGTCGACGTGCTGTTCGGCGGCCCGGTCGAGACCTTCGCGGCCGGCATCAACGAAGGGCTGTTCGAACCGTACAAGTCGCCCTCGTTCGCCAAGCTCCCGCCGCGGTTCAAGCAGGCCGACGGCCAGTGGACGGCGATCGCCGACGATCCGCTGGTGTTCATGACCAACGAGAAGTTCCTGAAGGAGCACAACCTGAAGCCGCCCGCATCGTGGGACGACCTGACGGTGCCGGCCTACAAGAACATGCTGCAGATGGCGGACGCGCGCACCTCCGGCACCGCGGTCACGCGCATCTTCTCGATTCTCGAAGTCAACGGGCGCGACGAGAACAAGGCGTTCGCGTACATGAAGAAGCTGCGGCCGAACGTGCAGCTGTACACGAAAAGCGGCGGCGGCGGCACGCTGCCCGTGGGCCTGGGCCAGGCGGGCGGCGGCATCTTTTTCATCGTCGATGCGCTCGACACCAAGGCCAAGGGCTACGACGTGACGATCAGCTTCCCGAAAGAGGGGATCGGCACCGCGGCGGAAGGCATCGCGCTGATCAAAGGCGCGAAGAATCCCGAGCCGGCGAAGAAACTGATCGACTGGGCCACGTCGCCTGCGATGCAGAACCAGTTCGCGAAGTACAAGATCAATTTCGTCCCCGCGCATCCGGATGTGGCGATGGAGCCGAGCCTTGCCGCCGTTGTCAAGGGCGCCAACATCTTTCCGATCGACGCCGCGTACGCCGGCGCCAATCGCAAGCGCATCGTCGAACGCTGGGTCGCCGAAGTGCTGAACGAGTAGGCGCTCGTGCCCTCACAACAGCTCTCTCCCGCTGCGCGGGAGAGGGCGCAGCCTGCGTTGTAACGTATGTGCATGCACGTCGCGCCCGCGAAACCGCATCGACGGAACCTTCCCTCTGCCGCGCCGCGGGAGACGGTGGCTGATCAATGACGAGTGTCGTGACCTCGCTGCGCCGCGACCCGGCCGTTGCCGTCGCGGTGTTCGCGTTGTGGGCGCTGCTCGCGCTGTTCGTGCTGTATCCGCTGGCCACGCTGCTCGCGCGCGTGCTGTTCGATCATGGGACCTTCACGACGGCCGGCATCGCCGCGGTATTGACCGACAAGCACCAGGTCCGCGCGTTCTGGAACAGCCTGCTGCTGGCGCTGCTCGTCGGCATCGGCGGGACTCTGATCGGATTCCTGTTCGCCTTCACCGCGGCGCGCGGCCGGCTGCCGCGCCCGCTGCTGACCGCGATCGACGCGGCGGTGCTGCTGCCCCTGGTTTCGCCGCCGTTCACGACGGCCATCGCGATGATCTTCTCGTTCGGCCCGCGCGGCCTCATCACGTACGAGTTGCTGGGGTTGAAGGGCGTGACGGTCTATGGGCTGACGAGTACGCTGTTCTCGGAGATCCTCACGTACTTTCCGATCGCCTATCTGACGCTGAGGCCGCTGCTCGCCGGCATCGACTCCAATCTGGAAGGCATGGCGTTGTCGCTGGGCGCATCGCGCTGGCGGGTATTCCGCACGGTCACGCTGCCGCTGTGCGTACCGGGACTCGCCAACGCGTTCCTCCTGCTGTTCGCGGCATCGCTCGCCGACTTCGCAACGCCGCTGATCCTGGCCGGCAATCAATTCCCGGTCCTGCCGACGCAGGCTTACCTGCAGATTACCGGTCTCTTCGACTTGCGCGGCGGCGCCGCGCTGTCGTTCGTGTTGCTGTTCCCGGCGCTCATCGTGTTTCTGCTGCAGCGCTATTGGGTCAGCCGCCGTTTCTATGTCACCGTGACCGGCAAGGGCGCCGGCCAGACGCCGTTCGACAGCATCGCGCCGGCCGTCCGCTACGTATTGCTCGCCGCCTGCGGCTTCGTCGCGATCGTCATCCTGTATTTCTATGCATTGCTCGTGTACGCGTCGGTCGTCATGGCACTGGGCGCCAACCACACGCTCACCCTTTCGCACTACCGGGTGATCTTCACCGATGGCTGGAAAGCGATCCGCGACACGCTGATCATCGCCGGCCTCGCCATGCCGTTGGGCGGCCTCTACGGCGTGCTGCTGGGCTACCTCGTGACGCGCAAGGCGTTCGTCGGGCGGCGCACGATGGAGCTCGTGTCGATGATCAACTACGCGCTGCCCGGCACGATCGTGGGCATCGCCTACCTCATCGCGTTCAACGATCCGCCGATCGAGCTCACGGGCACCGCGCTCATCATCATCGCCTGCTACATCTTCCGGTACGGGCCGACCGGCATCCGTGCCACGGTCGCGCTGCTGCAGCAGATCGACAAGAGTCTCGAGGAGGCCTCGCAAGGCCTGGGCGCCGGCAGCGGCACGACGTTCCGGCGCGTGACGCTGCCGCTGATCCTGCCCGCGTTCTTCGCAGGGCTTGGCGTCGTGTTCATCCGGTCGATGACGGCGATCAGCGCGACGATCTTCCTGGTCTCGATCAGCTGGACGCTCATCACCGTCAAGATTCTGGAAAACATGACCGAGCTGTCGCTCGGCCCCGCCGCGGCCTTTTCCGTACTCGTCGTCGCGATCGTGTTCGTGGTGATCGCGTTGATCGGCCGCATGCTGCGCTGGTTCCGCGCGCCGGGACTGGCGCCGATGACCAGCGTCCTCGGTGGCTAGCGTGACGACCCCACGCTCGCTGTCCGGCGGTGCTGACGTGACCGGTACCGACACGCTCGGCGTCCATGTCGACGGGGTGTCGAAGCGCTTCACCCACCGCGTGAAGGGCGAGATCTACGCCGCGCGCGATGTCCGCATCGACGTCGCTCCGGGCGAGTTCCTGACCTTGCTCGGACCTTCGGGATGCGGCAAGACGACCACGCTGCGGATGATCGCCGGCTTTGAAAAACCCGACGCCGGCCGCATCCGCTTCGGCGGCCAGGATGTCACCGACCTGCCCGCCAACCAGCGCAACATCGGTTTCGTGTTCCAGAACTACGCGTTGTTTCCACATCTGTCGGTCTTCGAGAATGTCGCGTACGGGTTGCAGGTGCGCGGTCAACCGACGGCGGAGATTGCGCGAAGTGTCGCCGATGTGTTGCAGCTCGTCGGCCTCGCCGGCTACGACCACCAGTTTTCCGGCCAGCTGTCCGGCGGCGAACAGCAGCGCGTCGCGCTGGCGCGCGCCATCGTGATCCGCCCCAAGGTGCTGCTGTTCGACGAGCCGCTGTCGAATCTCGACGCCAAGCTGCGCGTGCAGATGCGCACGGAGATTCGCGATCTGCAACAACGACTCGCCATCACGACGGTCTACGTGACGCATGACCAGGAGGAGGCGATGGCCGTGTCGGACCGCATCGCAGTCATGCATCAGGGCAGCGTGGTCCAGGAAGGCACGGCCGAGGATCTCTATTACCGGCCGGCCAGCGAATTCGTTGCAACGTTCGTGGGACGCGTCAACCTCGTGCCAGGCCGCATCGTCGACATTGCCGATGGCATCGCCAGTGTCGCGGCGCTCGGCACGATGCTCCGTGCACGCGCGGCGCGTCCCGGTCTTGTCGCTGGCGACGCTGTCATGCTCGTACTGCGGCCGGAAGCGATCGAGATCGCGCGCGACGGCGGCGGCACGCTTGCGGCCACCGTGGCATCGCGAACGTTCCTGGGCGAGAAGGTCGAGTATGTCTTGCGCTGCGCGGACACCACGCTGCAGGCCGTCCGCTACAACGCGAGGCCCGGCGAGATCGCGGCGGATGGCGCAACCGTGTCGCTGCGCGTGGCGGAGGACGCGGTAACCGTGCTGCCGGAGAAGGCATGAGCGCGGCGGCCGAGGGCCAGGCGCGCAGCGCGCGTGGCCACACGATTGCCAGGACGCTCACGCGGCAATGCGGCCATGGCCTGATGCCGCAACGAGGCGTCCGGATGATCGCGCGCGCGATGTTGCTTGGGTTGGCGGCCCTGGCCGCCGCGGTTTCCGCCGCCGATGCGCCACGCGAAGCGCATGGCAGTGCCGATAGCTATGCGGCGCCGGGCGTTGCGCTCGCGTGGGGTGTGCTGCGCGGCGCGAACGAAGCAGCCACGACGGTGGTCATGCGCGTCGTCACCGATCCGGCGGCATACCCATGGCTCGCGGTTGTCGGCATCGATCCCTTCACGAAGGCGGAACAGCCGTTGCAAGCCGCCACCGCCAGCAGCGGATCACTCGACGTTCGCATTTCGCGCGCGCGATTCGCCGACTATCCACGCACCGAGCTGCGTCTCTTCACGTCGGCCGCCGCCGCGCAAAGTGGAGTGCCCGCCCTGATGATTTTCTATCACGGGGTCCCGGACACGACGCCCGAATTCACCGATGCGGGTAAACTCGACGCGCATCTCGCGGCCCGTATCGGGGAGGCCCGTGCCGCCGGAGCCAAAGCGCCATGACCCGCAGCGAGCTCGCCCGCCTGCTCGATCATTCCGTGCTGAAGCCGGAGTCGAGCGCGCACGACATCGCCGCTGGCGCCGACGCCGTGCGCGAATGGAACATCGGCTATTACTGCGTGCAGCCCTGCTGGGTGGCGCTCGCGGCGGAGTTGCTCGGCGGAACGACCGCGCAGATCGTGAGCGTCGCGGGCTTTCCGCACGGTTGCGATCGTCCGGACGCCAAAGCCCGCGCGACGGAGCTCGCGATCGGCGATGGCGCGCACGAGATCGACATGGTCATCAACCTCGGTGCGCTGCGCAGTGGCGATCCGGAGACCGTGACCGCCGATATCGCCGCCGTCGTGCGCGCCGCCCGGGGTTTTCCGGTCAAGGTCATTCTCGAGACCGCGGCATTGACCGACGGCGAAAAACGGCTCGCCTGCCAACTGGCCGTGGATGCAGGCGCCGCTTTCGTCAAGACGTCGACCGGCTTCCATCCGGGCGGCGGCGCGAATGTGGCCGATGTGCGCCTCCTGCGCGAAGTGGTCGGGACGAAACTGGGCGTCAAGGCGTCCGGCGGGATTCGCAATCTCGCCGACGCGCAGGCGATGCTGGCCGCGGGCGCCAATCGGATCGGGACCTCGGCCAGCGCGGCCATTCTCGCCGCGCTCGCATGACCCGCATGCGCAAGATCCCTCTGCGGGTTCCGCTTGGCCGGATCGTGTGCGCATCCGCGATCGGCTTGGCGGCGCTGACGGTTGCCACAACCGCCGCCGCCCGCTTCGATTCCGCGCGCGTCGCCGTCGAAGCGCCCGCGGTGGCCGCGCGTTTTCCGGATCCGCCCGTCATCTATCCAACGCCGGGCTTTCGCGCGGGTCGCGACGATTTCACGTCGCACGCCGAATTGATGGCCTTTGTCTCCGAGCTGCAGGCGCGTACCGGCACATTCGCGGTGCGCGTCGTCGGCGTGTCGAGCGAGAGCCGCGCGATCCCGCTGCTGGTGTTTGCGCAGCCAAAGGCGGCCGCGCCCGAGGCAATGCTCAAAAGCGGCAAGCCGACGGTGCTGATCGTCGCGCAGCAGCATGGCAACGAACCCGCCGGCAGCGAAGCCGCGTTGGTGATCGCCACGCGCCTGGCGGGTGGCGACCTTGCCCCGCTGCTCGATCGGATCAATGTCCTGATGGTGCCGCGCGCCAACCCCGACGGCGCGGAAGCCTTCCTCCGCGATACCGGCGTGCGCATCGACATGAACCGCGATCACCTGTTGCTGCGGACCGGCGAGGCCCGCGCCATCGCGCTCGTCGCCCGCGAGTATCAGCCGGACGTCGTCATCGACGCGCACGAATTCACGGTCCTGGATCGCTGGGTGACGAAGTTCGGTGGCGCGATGAGCTACGACGCGCTCATCCAGTATGCGACGGTCGGCAACCTGCCGCCGGCGCTCACCCGGGACGCCGATACGCGCTTCCGGACCGCGATCCTCGCGGCCCTCGAGGGCGCGCAGCTTTCGGCCCACTGGTATTTCACGACCGAGGCGGGCTCGAGCGACAGGACGGTATCGATGGGCGGCGTGCAGCCGGACACGTGGCGCAACGTCGGTGGCCTGCGCAACGCGGTGAGCTTCCTGCTGGAAACGCGCGGCGTCGGCATCGGGCGCGCCCACTTCAAACGTCGGGTGCGCACGCATGAATTGACGATGGAGGCGCTGCTGCGCACCACGGCGGCCTATCCCGCGGAAGTGCTGGCATTGACGCGCGCCGCCGCGACCAGCGTTGCCGCCAGCGCGTGCCGCGGCGCGTATGTCGTTGAAAGCGACGCGACGCGCACGACGCACATGCTGGTGTTCATCGATCCGGTGACCGGCAGCGACCGCGAGGTCGAAGTGCCGTGGCGGTCGGCGCTGGACATTCGCACGCTGCGGACGCGCCCGCGGCCCTGCGGCTATTTCCTCGATGGCGCGCAACGCGATGCCGCCGCGAGGCTGCGCGATCTCGGCGTGGTCGTCGAGCAACTGACTGCCCCGCTTGCTGTTCGCGTCGAGCGCTTTCGCATCGTCAAGACCGAGGAAGGCCGGCGCGCCGACGGCCGCGGCGCGATCGACGACCCCGAAAGCGTGCTGCGCATCACCGTCGAAACCGAGCCGGTGGAAGTCGGCCTGCCAGCGGGCACGTTCTATGTCTCGCTGGCGCAGCCCCTCGCCAATCTCGCCGCGGCCGCGCTCGAGCCCGATTCGCAGAACAGCCTGGCGGCAAACCGGCTGCTGCCGCTGGCGGGCGAGCGCGCGCTGCTGCGCGCGCTGGCGCCGCCGCCCGCTTCATTGCGCGTGTGGGATGCGCGATAGCGCCCGGCGGCTACGCCTTTAAAGGCGCAGCGTCCCATCGCCGGGAAGCGCAGCTTTGAGACCCGTGACAGGTCGCAGCAAATTGAGTCCCGTTTCGCTGCGCAGCGCACGCGTGCGGCGGGAGAGTTCGCCGTCTGCGATTTCCACCGGTTCGCCCGCCGCGCCAAGGATGACCACGTTGCCGCTCGCACACTTCGGCAGCGCCAGCGCGCGTCCGGAAAATGCCGCGCGCATGCGCTCGAAGCTGCCGCGGATGCCGTGGTTGCGGGTGAGCAGGTTGGCCGCCACGATGCCGCGATCGCTCAGGCGCGCCTGGCAATTGCAATAGAACGGCAGCGAGTCGAGCATTCCGGTACGCCCCTTCGCGTCGTAGCCGTCGACCAGGATCAGGTCGAACTTGCGATCGGCGTATGCGACGAAGTCGACGCCGTCGGCAATCTCGATGCGCATCCGCGCACTCTCGGCGGGCAACTTGAAATGCTCGCGGGCGGCGTGGATGACGGCGGGCTCGATCTCGACAATCGTCTGCGCCGCATGCGGCCGATGCTTGTACAGGAAGCGCGTCAGCGACGCCGCGCCCAGGCCGATGAGGAGCACCGTGCGCGGCCACGCCGGCTCATGCCGCAACAGCAGCGCAACCATCATGTCCCGTGTGTACTCGAGCTCGAGCGACCACGGCCGGCCAATCCGCATCGCGCCCTGGATCCAGTGCGAGCCGAAGTGGAGGTAGCGAACGCCCTTTTCCTCGCTCACCTCGATCGTCGCGGTCACGGCACCGCGGGGAGCGCGAACGCGATCACCGAATCCCCCCAGCCGCCCAGCGCGCCATGGCCACCCGCAGCGATCACCACGTATTGGCGTCCGCCTGACGCATAGGTCATCGGCGTGGCCATCGCGAACGCGGGCACGCTCGTTTCCCAAACCTTGGCGCCCGTTTTCGCGTCGAACGCGCGGACCTTCCTGTCCATCGTCGCGCCGATGAACACGAGTCCGCCCGCCGTCACGATCGGTCCGCCGATGTTGGGCGAGCCCCACCGCTCGAACGTATAGAACGGTCCCTTCTTCACCTGCCCCAGCGGCACGCGCCAGCGGATCGCCCCGGTCGAGAGGTCGATCGCGCTCAGCTCGCCCCACGGCGGCGGATTGCAGGGAATGCCCAATGGCGAGCGGAGGATCTTGCGCCGCATCCCGTACGGCGTGCCGCGCTGCGCGGTGATTTCTTCGTCCGGATGCGCGCTGGCCACCGCGTCGAACTGATCGCGGGGTATCAGTTGCGCCATGCCGACGAGGTTCATCGTATTGGCGATCAGCAGATTGCTCTCCGGATCGTAGGCGACGCTGCCCCAGTTGCTGCCGCCGCCGAAGAGCGGGAAGACGATGCTGCCGCGCAGGCTCGGCGGCGTATAGAGCCCGCGATTGTCGAGCGCGGCCAGCGCCTGCTCGCACGCATGACGATCGAAGTACAGCATGCCACCCAGCACGCCGAACGCGTCCGCCGCGTTGAGCGTCTGCCGCGCGATCGGCGGCGGCAGCGCCGGCACCGGTTGCGTGGGCGCCGCGATCTCGCCGGGAACGTCGCTCTTTGGCGCCGCGGTCTCGACGACGGGAAACAGCGGCACGCCCGTGTCGCGATCGAGCACGAACACGAATCCCATCTTCGTCGCCTGCGCGACGGCGTCCCGTACGGCGCCATCCTTGCGAATCGCCACCAGCGCCGGCTGCGACGCGAGATCGTAGTCCCAGAGGTTGTGCCGTATGGTCTGGAAGTGCCACACGCGCTCGCCGGTGCGCGCATTGAGCGTGACCACGGCGCTCGCATACGGCATCTCGGCCGTCCGCTCGCCACCGAAATAGTCGGGGCTGGGACTCGTCGTCGGCAATATCACGAGGCCACGCCGAGTGTCGACGGAAATCGGCGCCCACACATTGGCGGCGCCCGTCTTGTCCGCGAGCGCGGGTGGAATCGGATCCCACGACCACACGAGCCTGCCGGTGCGTGCGTCGAACGCGCGGACGAAGCCATGCGGCATGTTGGCCTGCACGTTGTCGCCGATCGCGCTGCCGACGATCACCAGGTCCTCGAAGATCGCGGGCGGCGAAGAGAAATTGACCTGCCCGACACCGAGATTGGGAAGTGCGTTGACATCGACGGTGCCGTTGTTGCCAAAGTCCGCGCACAGCTTGCCGGTGAGCGCATCGAGCGCAATCAGGCGTCCGTCGATCACGCCTTCGAAGATGCGTCTGGCGCATGGGGTCCCGGTTGCCCCGCGTGCATCGGCCCACGCGGCGACGCCGCGGCAGCGCAGCGGCGCGCCATCGGTCTTGCGCGTCGCGTTGTTCTTGCGAATATCGACCTTGGGATCGAACGTCCAGCGCGCCTTGCCCGTGCCTGGATCGAGCGCGATCACCCGGTTGAACGGCGAGCACAGATACAGGGCGTCCTCGAAGAGGATGGGCGTGGCCTGGAACGACGTCGCGCTGATCGCGCCCGAGCCGTCGGACACGTCGCCGGTGTGGTACTCCCACGCGACGGCGAGCCGGTCGACATTGCGCGGCGTGATTTGCGTGAGGCGCGAGTAGCGCGTGCCCCCGGCATCGCCACCATAGCTCGGCCAGCCAGCGCCCACGTCCTGCGCCATGGCCGCGTGGGCGATCGTCGCCAGCGCCAGGACCAGCGCGCCCCGGATTGCGCGCATTCCCGTGCCCTTGCTACCGGGCTCGCTGCGCATCAGCCGGGCGGCTTCGTCGCCGGTGCCGGCTTCGTGCCGCCGTCCGCACACTTGAACGTGTCGTTCCAGTACGCACTGTCCGCGGGGAAATTGCCGCGGAGCCGGGTCTCGAACGCGGGTCCGGCGCGGCCGGCGGCACGCATGTCCTTGAGGCCGGCGCAATTGGCTTCGCGCTCGTTCTCGGTGGGGATCCGGGCATGCGCGCATTCGTGGAAAAACAGGAAATCGCGGACTTCCGGCGCAAGCCCTTTCAGGCGTTCCTGGTTCCACGTAATTTGCCAGCCATCGCCGACGCGTGCCGTGCGCGCAGCGCGATTCTCGACCGCGGGGTCGCCCAATTGGGCGACCTTCTCCGCGACCAGCCGGCCGCCCGCGACACATTGCGCGGTGGTGCCGTCGGCAAACATGAACGCCGAGGCAGGGCTGATGACAGCGGCGCCGGCGAGTCCAGCCACCAGTATCACGATTCGTTTCATTGCGGTAAGGGGGCAAGCGAAGACGACACGACAACCGTAAGTTAACGTGGAGCTTACCGTTTTCAAAGAGGCGCACGTCGGTCCGTCGCCACGTCTCGTCCGCTATCCACGGGCAGGCCCCCTGTTGCCTCGGCGCCGATTATGCTATTGTCATACCGAGCACCGAGGAGGAATGCCCCGCATGAAGCCGCGCACGCTGGTTACCGGCCGTCTCTATTTCGGGCTCGATCCGATCAAGCTGCGGACCGCCACCGGCCGCGCGCTCGCGCGTGTGGTGGGCCTGCCGGCCGAGCGCGCGCGGGTCAGTGCGACCAACCTGCGGCAGGACTTCGCGCTCGACACGACGCAAGGCGATGCCCTGGTCAACGAGTTCGTCGGCGAAGGCTTGCTCGAGCCGCCGAACGAGCGCAGCGCCGGTTACGGATTGACGCGCGAATTCTTCGCGCTGGCCGTCGCGCGCGTCGTTGAACCGCTGCCGCGCTCGCGCGCCAAGCTGCTCCTTACCGAAGCCTGCATGCTGGCCGAGCGGATCAACGACGAAGCGGTCCACAATCCGCTCGCGATCGACGCGTTCGCCGTCTATGGCGATTACATGAGTCGCGCGCACCGGCTGGAAGAGTTGAGCATCGGCGTGGTCGTCGCGCTGCGCGCGCCGTCGCGGCGCACGCGCTTCGGCCGGATGCAAAGCAAGGTCGAAGGCGCCGACGCCATTCGCACCGCCTTCAGCCAATTGAGCTCGTTCATCCGCGTCCGCCTGGTCACCGAGCTACGCACGGTGCCGCGTCCGTTCAGCCTGGTGTTCGCGAGCCAGCCGGACGGGCGTTAGGGTTATTGACCCCCACGCTTGCGGCTTCGCCGCTGGGCTGCCCCCGAAGGGGGGGCGCGCCTTGGGGCGGCCCTGCGGCGCGGCATCGCATCACGGCTCGG